>Ga0070741_10007223_pt1 | contig 23193 bp, 27 predicted proteins | sample Coa_R1_4_FD_66440 | JGI IMG/M metagenome (GOLD analysis project Ga0070741, IMG submission 66440) | Surface soil microbial communities from Centralia Pennsylvania, which are recovering from an underground coalmine fire - Coalmine... | ecosystem: Environmental > Terrestrial > Soil > Unclassified ... | reverse complement strand
TTATCGAGCACCGCGCGAGGCGAGTGGACCGCCTCGATCTGGTAGCCTTCGCGCTTGAGGAGAAGCCGTAACGCTTCTGTTACGTCCGGCTGATCATCCGCAATGAGGGCTCGAATCGGCTGGGTCATGCAGCGGTAGACGCAGCTCCCGGGCCAAACACGGCATCGCAGTAAGCTCGCATGCTTGCAATAACCTATGGACCGATGCGTCCGCGGCGAGGCGCGATCGGTGGCCGCTCTCGAAACGATTGGTCCCAATTCCGAACAGCCCATCTGTGCGAGAATCCCAGGGTGCGGAAAGAAGAACGAGTGCCGAAGCTGATCGAGGTTTCAGCGGGCGATCTGACACTAGCGGCATGGGATTGGCCGGGGCGAGAGCCCACGCTGTTATTCCTCCATGGCACCAGTTTTCACGGACGGTGCTGGGATGCCGTCATCCGCGAGTTTCCCGAAAGGCACTGCGTCGCCCTCGAGTCGCGCGGACATGGGCGGAGCAGCAAGCCAGCTCCTCCCTATCACTGGAGCGCGTCCACCGCGGATCTACTGGCAATAATCGAGCGGCTCGGCATTTCGGGTGCAATCGGCGTCGGGCATTCCATGGGAGGGCATACGCTTGCTGCCGCTGCGGCGATCCAGCCCGAGGCATTCTCGGCGCTCCTTCTCGCGGATCCCACGATTCGGGCGCCGGCGGCGTACCAGACACCGCCTTTCGATGTCTCATTTGTGCGGAAGCGGCGTGCACGGTGGGCGTCCGCGGAGGAGATGTTCAACAGCTTTCGCAGCCGGCCGCCCTTTGACCGCTGGGTGCCGGAGGTCCTGCGCGATTACTGCGACTTCGGGCTGCTGCCTGGTGACGGTGGGTTTGTGCTGGCGTGCCCACCGGAAGTCGAAGCCTCAATCTACGAGTGCTCCAAAGAAGAGGAAACCCGGCTGTATGGCCGCCTTGGTTCCGTGGCGATCCCGGTCACCGTGCTGCGGGCCGGGCACCGCACAGGCCTGCCGTTCAGCAACTCGCCCACCGATCCGAAACTGGCGTCTCGGTTTCAGCGCGGGGAAGACGTGCTCCTGCCGGACCTTACACATTTCATTCCGATGGAAGCACCGATGGTAGTAGTGGACTACATCCGGCGCGCAGTGGCCAGATCCACTTAGGTACTCAATGCAGAAGGACGATTCGGAGAGGCATCACTCCCTTTCATCGCCGATCTTTTCCACGAGGCGGTCGACGTGCATGGAGTAAAGCGCCGGCTTGCCGTGCCGGTCGCTTTGAAAGTAGATGCGCTGCGCATCGGGCGAGAACATGGGCGCCACGGTTTCCGGATGGCTGGCCTTGTGTTCGCAAAGCACGCGTTCCCGTCGCGTAACGCGCAGCAGGATCACCACTACAGGCGAGGCCGCGTTGCGGCTGGCGCCCACGAACACGGAGGTATCCCGGTTGAATCCGAAATGGACATACTGGCTGGTGCGGGCCACCAGCTTGTCGGTGTCGTCGTCGGGAAAATATTCGCGAATGGCATTCAGCTGCTTGGGATCTTCCGGAAAATTCAGATAAACCAGCGAGTGACCATCGGCCGACCAATTGGCCGGGCCAACGCCGCCCGCGGCCAGCTTGAGCCGGCGATTCTGCCGGCCGTCGCTGCCGACCAGCCACAAATCCTGACCGGATTCGCGGTACAGGATCTGTCCCCGCAGCGGGCGCTCAATCGGATGTTCCATCAATACCGGCGTTTCCACGACTGTCCGGGCTGCGCCGCGCAACAGGGAAACCGAACGGAGACGCGACCCTCCGTTCCGGTGCTCGGCAAAGATGACATGCGCGCTGTCCGCACCCACGCACAATCCGGGGCTCCGCTCCCAGCCCTCCGGAATCGTGTAGATCTCTCGCTCTCTGAGATTGGCGAAATTGACCAGGTACAGCGTGCGCTCGGCAAAGTAACAGAAGGAGCGGCCGTCGGGCAGCAGGTTCAGCGATGCGCCGTCGAGATCTTTACTATCGGTCAATTGGCGCGTCTCGCCGCTCTTGAGATCCATGCGAAACGCCTGAGGCGAGCCGGTCCGGTCCGAGGAGAAGATCAGAAACGCGCTGTTTCTGGAGATAATGCGATTGGAATAGGCGGGCAGGGTGCTCGTGTATGCCGGATCGGTGAGCCGGTACACCTCGAGTTCGGTCGCTGGATCGGAATACCGTTTCCACTCGGAATCGAAAACCTGGCCTTTGGGGCCGTGGGGTTCGTCGGCGAGCGCCCGAACGGCAACCACTCCAGAAGCTAGCAAGGACCGCCGAGATAAGCGGTGTAACAAAACCGCCACTCCTCGATAGTATCCTTTCTGGCGGACGGCCGTCGAACGCTAGACTGGATATATGCCGTTGCGTCCCTAATGAGCCTTGCCGACCTGATTCTGACACGCCGTATGTGCGGCCGCATGCTTGCGGGTGCTGTGCTCGCTGGTCTGCGGCGCAGCGCCGATGCGGCCGATCCTGCAAGCGGCAATTTCCTGAGCTGGGAGTCGGAACCGGGACCCGACACCGGTCACGAACGCCGGTATCGCGCAACCGCCCAGATCCTTGTATTCTCGCTGCCTTTGGTGCGATGGCCGAACGTGGGAGGCGGCAGTGCGGCCTGGCGGGAAAGCTCTTCACAGCACGATGGCCAATTACGCCTTTTGGAGTTTACAGGGTTTTCGCATCCGGAGCGCGCCGCTGGCCTGAATCGGCTGGGCTTCATTCGTGAACTGTCACGGGTATCTGCCGGAACCGCCTCCGAATCTATTTATTTCGGTCTGATGACTGCATCGCCGGAGGAGACGGCCGAGGAGGCTCGGAAAGCCATTCATTCGAAAGCCAAGGAGGCGGCCTACACAGCGATCGATGGCCGGCTCACTGCAGGCTCGGTAGAAACCATAGTGGCGCACTTCATGGCTCCGGCGAACTGGTCTGCCGACAACCGAAACGAATTGATTCAGCTCGCGCGCAAGGCCTTGGCTATGACTCCGCCGCGGCCGCCCGAAACCGACGCTCACGCTGCGGAGGTGCGGCCGTTTCTCGAAACTCTCGCCAACGCCCTGCGGCAGACCGGTCCCGTCGAAGCTCGCTTCGCGTACGCCGGCAGGTTTTACAAGCTCTGGCTGGAGAAAGCGCCTGATGCAAAGGCGACCACGAATTTCCGTGAACGGGGCCTGGTTTCGGCCAACAGCCAGGTCCTGCGCGCATCCGGAAAACTGCGGCGCGAGGCAGGCGGCAAAGAATCGAATTTCCGGCTGTGGGTAGAAGAAGGAGCCGCCCGGCCCCTGCCGCTGCGCATCGAATATCAGGCGAGGGCGTTTCTCCGTTTAATCTTCGAAGCGGAAGGCTGAGCGGAAACTCGACCACGCACTGGTTCGACCTGCCGGTCGCACGCCACGGGCGCAACCGCGGTGTATAATCGCCGGAGATCGGAGGGCCCATGTACGCGCGACCGATGGATTCCCGAGCGGTGTTCCTGTCTACCTTCTTACTGTTATCGGCGCCGGCGTGGGCGCAATGGACCAAGCTCCCCACTGCCGGCATTCCGCACACTCCGGATGGAAAGGTGAACCTATCGGCTCCCGCGCCGCGGACGCGGGACGGGAAGCCGGACCTCTCCGGCATCTGGGAACCGCGAGAAAACCGATACGTCCGTGACATCGCCGTCGATTTCAAAGGCGAAGTCCCGTTCCAGCCCTGGGCGAAAGCGCTCTACGACCAACGCACCGACGGTTCGCACTCGAAGGAAGATCCGGACGCCAACTGCCTGCCGCAAGGTGTGCCCAAGATTGATGCGGCGCCTGCACCGTGGAAAATCGTGCAGACTCCCCGCAACATCGTCATCGTGTATGAAGCGTTCAATCTCTGGCGCCAGGTTTTTATGGACGGCCGCGAGCGGGTGGCGGACCTGAACCCAACCTGGATGGGTTACTCGACCGGTAAGTGGGACGGCGACACGCTGGTCGTGGACACGCGCGGCTTCAATGGCAAGGCCTGGCTGGACCAGTTGGGCAAGCCCTCCACGGAAGCGCTGCATGTTATCGAGCGCTTCCATCGCAAAGACTTCGGCCACATGGACCTGACGATCACCATCGACGATCCCAAGGCGTATACCAAACCGTGGACCGTGACCGAGCCGGTACACCTGCTGCCGGATACGGAACTGCTCGAATTCATTTGCAACGAGAACAATCGCGACGTGTCGCATCTTCCAGGTCAGTGATGGCAAAAGCTGCCGCAGAAGACCCACGCTTGGCGCGCGTTAGCAAAATCTGTCTCGTGCTTCCCAACACCGAGCGCAAGGTGCACGGCAGCCATGCACAGTTTCTGGTCCGTAAGAAGACCTTCGCCTACTTCTTGAATGATCATCACGGAGACGGTATTGTCTCCATCACCGGCAAAGTGCTGCCCGGTGAGAATCAGGCGTTGGCGGCCGCGCAGCCTACGCGGTTCTATCTGCCCGCATACATCGGACCGCGCGGCTGGGTAGCGTTGCGGCTGGATGTCGGGAAGATCGACTGGGACGAAGTGTCGGAGTTGGTCCGCTGCAGCTTCCAGCTCGTCGCGCCGAAGAAGCGCAAACCGGTTCGTTCCTGACGGCCCGCAGCTCTTTTGGAATCGCGCATGCTTCACCTGATTCCGTATAGCCCGTATGCATGTGACAAGACTCACGCTTCTGATCGGCTAACGGCCCGCTTTCGTTAACAAACTTCGCGTTTGAACCAAACGTCGGCCAGGTAGATCCCGCCATTCTGTTCCTCTCGGCAGCAGATTCCAGCCGTGTCCTTTTGACTCATCAGGGAGTCTCTCTGATTTCGGATGGCAACGTCGTTACTCTCCAATTCGCTGGCGGCGCACGCATTCACTCGTGTTTTGGCATCAACGCGCTGGAGAGCAGGAGTAATTACCTGATCGGCAGAGATCCTGCTCAATGGCGAAGGGCCGTGCCGAACTTTGGAAAAATCCAATGTGATCAGGTTTATTCGGGAGTTGACCTCGTCTATTACGGAAAACAAGGCAGCTTGGAATTCGATTTTATGCTTCATCCGCATGCGGATCCAACCGCCATTCGGCTGAAACTTGATGGCGCACAACGGACAACACTCGATGCAGAGGGCAGCCTGGTCATTCAAACGCGAAAATGGTGCGATGCGCTTACGGCTGCCGCTCACGTACCAGGACTCGGCCGCCGGGCGGCGCCGTTCAGTCAGGCCTTCATCCAGGCATGTGCTTTCTCACTCCCCAGGCTACACGTCCCTGCAGCGATGCCTATGTCGCAAAGCTGGATCGCACCGGCACGCAGGTCATCTACGCAACCTACCTGGGCGGCAGCGGGGATGACCGTGGCATGGCTGTCGCGGCGGATGCCTCCGGAAATGCATATGTCACCGGGACCACGTTCTCGCCGGATTTTCCGCTTGCAAATGGCCTGCCGCTATCGAACCCGAATAATGTTCCGATGGCCTTCGTCGCTAAGCTGGATGCTCACGGCGCAACCCTGATCTACTCGACCCTGCTGGGCGGCAGCACGATCGCGACCAACGGCGGGAGTGGATCCGGATTCCCATACACGACCCCTACCGGAATCGTGGTGGATGCGTCCAGTAACGCGTACATTACCGGATCCACCGACGTCATGGACTTCCCCCTGATGCATCCATTCCAGGCGGCGCTGAGCGGAACGACAATGTTCGCCAGCTTCGATGAGGGTGCGACCTGGACCGCCGCGCGCGGCCTCGCCGGCTCATCTGTAAACGTGACTGTTGTGGATCCGAACTCGTCATCTACTGTCTATGGGGGAGGCTCCAGCGGAATTTTCAAAAGTATCGACTCAGGTAGGAACTGGACCGTGCTGAAAACCGGCATCACGCCGGATCCGTCCGTGTCCGCGCTGGCTATCGACCCGGTCAATTCCGCTACTCTTTACGCCGGAATCGTGCCGACCGGACCGCGGCAGCAGTTGGTCTATGCGGTCGGCATTTCCCCAAGCCGGAGTATTGGTAATCGATCCGCTGGCCCACAACAAGGTCTACGCGGGAACAAGCGACAGCGGAGTCTACATCAGTGAGGATTCAGCGGCAAATTGGCAGAGCACTTCCGTACCGGCGGAACAGGTGCAATCGATTGCCGTGAGGGGCGCGTCGGTATACATAGGATTCTCGGGTTATCCAGTTACGGATGCTTTTGTGACGAAGTTCAGCCCTAGCGGCGCCCTTCTGTACTCGAGTTATCTGGGTGGCAATGGCAAGGATGAAGCCAATGGAATCGCACTCGATTCCGCGGGAAACATTTATATCGCCGGACAAACCGACTCGCCGGATTTTCCGGTCGAATCCGCCATCCAGCCAAGCAAAGCGGGCCAGCAAGACGCTTTCATCTCGGTATTGAAGCCCGATGGTTCCGGATTCATCTATTCCACTTATCTGGGCGGAAACGACTTCGATCGTGCGAGGGGGATCACGGTAGACACGGCTGGTAGCGCTTACGTGGTCGGCACGACCATCTCTTCAGACTTTCCGACGGTAAATCCCGTTCAGGCCCACTATGCGGGTGGTGATACGAACGCCGTGGCCGGCGCGCCGACCGCCGACTATTTGCGGGGCGATGCTTTTGTCTCAAAGCTCAGCCCTCGCGGCAAATCGCTGGCCTACTCGACCTACCTCGGCGGCAGCAACGGCGAGGAGGCGCTCGGGATCGCGATAGACGCCCAGGGCGCCGCATACATCGAGGGAAGCACGGTATCATCCGACTTTCCCTTGGTGAATCCCGTTCAGTCTTCAGGCGGATCTCCACCATCCAGCTTTGCGGCTAAATTGAATCCGGCCGGGTCGGCGCTGGAGTATTCAACTTTTCTCGCCCCAGTGTTTTCAATTGCCGTGACTCCCGGCGGCACCGCATTTTTCTCCGGCACCAGCATCGCGGTCATTCGCAGCGATGCCGCAATCGTGAGCGCAGCGGATTTCCTGCCCGGCATGGTGTCTCCCGGTGAAGCCATTACACTCTTCGGTGAAAACCTCGCCTCCGGCGCGCAGGCCGCCAGTCTTCCGCTGCCGAACCAACTGCTCGACGTGACCATTACTATCGGCGGCATCCCGACGCCGCTGTATTACGTCTCGGCATCTCAGATCAATTTACAGGTGCCGCTCACGGTTGCATCCGGTCCCGCGGAGTTAGTCGTCAAACGAGCGGATGCCACCATCGCCGACCAGACCATCCAGGTTACCGATGCCGCGCCCGCAATTTTCGTCCTGGATTCTTCCGGCACGGGCGCGGTCACGCATGGCACTGACTATCGATTAGTCACCACCAACGCGCCTGCGGCGGCCGGCGAAATTGTGACGATCTTCTGCGCAGGTTTGGGCGCCGTGTCTCCCGCGATTGCTGCCGGAACGGCGACACCGGTTCCCGCCCCGGTGACACTCAACGTGCCGCGGGTAATGGCCGGTGGGAAGGCGGCAACCGTCATATGGGCGGGGCTGGCGCCGGGCTACTCCGGGCTTTATCAGCTCAACGTCCAGCTTCCGGCGGACCTGTCGCCCGGGCTGGTCCCGCTTCAAGTGATTGCCGCGAGCACTGCGGGTAACACGGTCACGATCCCCGTGCACTAGCGCTTGGGTTTCGAACTTGCGCATAGACTGGTTGGGTGATCCGAACTCTGCTCCGCGCCCTCAGCCTCATCTACCTGATCGCGTTCGTCGACTTCGGCGTGCAGGCGCCCGGCCTGATCGGGTCGCGCGGCATTCTTCCCTTCACCGACTATCTGCGCGCCGCGCAAGCTTCGTTTGGCGCGGCAGCCTACTGGGAGGTGCCCAGTGTGCTTTGGCTGAGTTGGCGGGACGCCGCTCTCACCGCAGTATGGATCCTGGGCGCGCTTTGCGCCGCGGTCGCGCTCTCCGGCTATTTTCAGCGTTTCGCCCTGGCCGGTTGCCTGGTGCTGTGGCTCTCGCTCTGCTCGGTGGGCCAGGACTTCCTCTCGTTTCAATGGGACGTTCTGCTCCTTGAAGCCGGGTTCCTGGCAATCTTCGCGGACTATTCGGCGGTGCGCATCTGGCTGTTCCGCTGGCTGATCTTCCGGTTGATGTTTTTCTCCGGGGCCGGCAAGCTGCTCTCGGGCGATCCATCCTGGCGCGGCCTCACCGCGCTCCGCTATCACTATGAAACGCAGCCTCTGCCGACGCCTGTAGCCTGGTACCTGTACCAGTTGCCGTTGGCTTTTCAAAAAGCCTCCACGCTTTTCGTGCTGGTGGCCGAGGTGGCGGTGCCATTTTTGTTCTTGGCGCCGCGAAAATTCCGCTACGCCGGCGCCTGGATCACGATTGCGCTCCAATTCCTTATTCTGATCACCGGAAATTACACATTTTTCAACGTGCTGACGATCGTGCTCGCGCTCTTCCTGTTTGTGGAGCCGAAACGTGTTCCGCGAACCGTGCCGCATCGTGTAGTCAGCGCCGCACTGGCAGCGTTCATCGGAATCACCTCGTCATTGCTGGTTTTCGAACTATTCAATGTCGGTTTACCGCCCGGCGGCGCCGCGATCCTGCATAAGATCGCGCCGCTACGCATCGTCAACACCTACGGGCTGTTCACCGTCATGACAGTGATGCGGCCGGAGATCCAGATCGAAGGCTCCAACGACGGCGCGAACTGGCTGGCCTACGAATTCCGGTACAAACCCGGAGACGTGATGCGGCCGCCGCCGGTGATTGCGCCGCGCCAACCGCGGCTCGATTGGCAAATGTGGTTCGCGGCGCTCGGCACCTATCAGGAAAACCGCTGGTTCTCGAATTTCATGCTGCGCTTGCTAGAAGGAGAGCCCGCCGTGATTAAGCTTCTGCGGTACAACCCGTTCCCCGCTGCCCCGCCCAAGTACATTCGGGCGCGAATCTTTCTCTACCACTTCACGCATTTCGGCGAGCGCCCGTGGTGGAGCCGTCAGGAGGAAGGCTTGTACTTTCCATCGGTGAGCTTAAAGTAGGCACCGGCTATTTTTGCCGCGCCGTCCCATAATCCTCGACCAGCCGTCGCACGGCAGTGGCCCGATCGGTTTTGCGGTCCAGGTACGGTTGCCAGTCCCTCTCGAATATCGGCAAGAGCCCTTTCCACCCCGGGTCAGAAAGGCCGTTGGCGATCCAGTACGGCGTGTACCCGTCGAGATGCCGCGCCACAATCGTCCCGGTCGTGTAGAACAGCAGCGCGTGCCAGGCGTCCTGGCGGGGCAAGAATTTCCCCTGCTCTTGGACTTCCCGGAACAGCGCGTCGGTGACGCCTTTCACCAGTGCGTGGGATGCTTCATGGAACAGAATCTCTAACGCAGCCTGCCCCGCGTTGGCGGGAGCCGCGCTCGAAACCGTGATGTGGGTCGGATCAAGCGTGGTGTACGCCCCGGCCCAGTTGGCGTACTCGGCCACGTCGGTGCGGATCGGATCGGCCGGCCAACTCGCGCCGTATGCCGTGGCGAGTTCCCGAGTCAGCGCTGGGCCATATTTCTGTACCAGCGGCTGGACCGCTTCGATCCAGGCGCGGTTGGCGCGGTCGTGCTCCGGCCACCAGCGTTTCCGGTACTCCGGCGCGGCTTCTTGCAAGACCTCAACTAATGCGGGTTCGAGTCCCGATCCTTCGAGCGATGTCGCCGTTTCGCGATCGGAAAGCGAATTGTTGATGGCCTCCATTTCGCGACTCAACATATCCTTCTTGGCTAGGTCGCCGTAATAATCGACGGCGTGCCGCCACTCGGGAGAATCTGACACGGTGTCGGAGCCCATCGCCTGCTCATATAGGAAATGGTGCAGGTTGACCCAGAAGCCGCTCTGAAACTCGAAGATCGAGGTGGTTTGGCTGTGCGCGGCCGCTAGCAGCAGCAGCGCCGCCATAATCAAGCGCATCATCGCTGACGTTCTCCTGGGACTTAGACGGAGAGCCGTGCCGAACCGTTGGCCGATAAAGTGCGGCCCACCGCCGCTACGGCCCTACGGCATGACCTCGGCGATCGGCTTGCCAATCCCGTACCCCTCACCGAGCAGCGCCGCAATCGTCGCGGCGATCTGGTTTTCCGTGATTGGCGCAACGGCAGATCGCTCGCCGAGCGGACGCGTATCCGGGCCGAGGAAACTCATCCAGACATATTTCGAATCGGGCAGCCGCGCGCCGTGGCCCTTCCAATCCTCGCCGCCATCGCCACGGCCGTGATCGGTGCCAAAAATCAGCGTTGTCGAGCCGCGATATTCCGGCATCGCTTGCAAGGTGCTCCACAGCACGCGCAAATACGCATCCGCGCGGTGCGCGGCGTCCAGGTATTGCGCGTATTCGCCCAAATGCGCCCATTCGTCGGTCTCGCCCAGCGACAGAAACAGCACCTGCGGCTTTTTCAGCCTGATATATTCGACCGCGGTATAAAACGGGATGGAATCGAGCGGCACGCTTTCGAACGTGCGTGTCATCTCCGCCTTCAGTTGGTTCAGCAATTCCAGGCGCGGCGTCATCTCGCCCGGCAAGAATGGCTCGTACCCAGCGTTGATGGGAAAGCCGGCTCGCTGCGGATTGAGAATCGCGTTGAATGTATCCCAGCCCGCCAATGCCGCAACCCTTCCCCGATATGCGGGTTTTTGGTTCAACCACTCCAGAACCGTAACATTCGGGTTCGGCATTGGATCATTCGACGTGACGCGCGGGTCGGCGAAGCCGGTGAGCGCTTCGTTGTACCCAGGATACGAGAGGTTGAACGTGTTGGTGACGGATGCTTCCGATCCCCTGTCCCGGTTCCCGAAGATCTGTCCGGTCTCTGCGATTTCGCGCCACAGAAACGGCATCAGCAGCTCGCGCCGTTCCTGCGCAATATCTCGCCAATAAGCGCGCCGCAAAGCGGCGACATCGGAGACATGGCCGTGTTCCTTATCCATCAGCGCCGCATCGGCGCCGCGAAACACCTCCTGCCAGCGCAGCCCATCGGTCATCACAAAGATCACGTTGTGAGTCTTATGGGTGGGCGGCGCGGCGCCCAACACGAGCACGCCCCCCAGAAGGAGTGCGATCGGGATTGAGCGACGTGTGAACCGGTCAGACACGAGTGCTCTCTAGGCGGCGGTCAAGAGGATCGGGGCAGTCTTGGTGATGACAAGGGTATGTTCATAATGCGCCGAGAGGCCCCCATCGGCCGTTCGGACGGTCCAGCGGTCCCGCTGCAGGATACCGCGTGGGCTTCCGGACGCAATAATCGGTTCAATCGTGATAACCAGCCCCTCGGTGAGGCGTGTGCGCGAGTGCGGATCGTGAAAATTGGGAACGCTCGGCGATTCGTGAATCGTCCGTCCGACCCCGTGGCCGCAGAGTTCGCGCATCACCTCAAACCCGCCGCGCCGCGTTTCCTGTTCGACAGCGCGGCCGATCTCCGCAATGCGATTGCCCGCCTGGGCAACTCCCGCGGCCCGACGGAATGCGCTCTCGGCGCAGCGGACCAGAGCAGCAGCGGTTTCGCTCGTTTCGCCCACCTGAACCGTAACCGCGGCATCGGCGTAAAAGCCGTCTTTTTCCGCGACAAGGTCCAACTTAACCAGATCGCCGGATTGGATCACGCGCGCGCCGGGAATGCCATGGATGGCTTCATCATTGACACTGATGCACAGTGATCCAGGGAATCCGTAGACCTTGGGCGGAGCCGATTCCGCTCCCGTATCCGCAAGCACGCGCGCGCCGATTTCGTCCAGTTCGCGGGTACTGATGCCCGGACGCACCGCCGCGGCCGTCGCGTCCAAAGCCCGCCGGACGATTCGGCCGATGGTACGAAGCTTCTCGAATTCCCAGTGAGACCGAATGGACATGACCTTCAACGCGCAAGCGGATCGCGCTTCTCAATTATACTGGGACCCGGGGAGAACCATGGCCGGGCCGACCACCATCGACGTCTCCGAGGTCATCGAGCAACAGAAGTTCGGCCGCTTTCTGCTCGTGCTCGTTGTCATCTCGTGGATCATCACCTTCTTCGACGGCCTCGATTCCAACCTCATCAGCTTCGCCTCCCCGTACTTCGCCTCCGAGTTTCACTTGAATAGAGTGCAAACCGGAAACATCTTCAGCATGGGGCTGCTCGGCACGTTAATCGGCGGCTTCATCCTTGGATATGTCGGCGACCGCATCGGCCGCCGACCGACCGTGATCCTCGCTACTGCCGCGTTCGGCGTGCTCACCATCTGCTTTTTTCTCGCCAATAGCTACGCGTCGCTGGTCGCGCTGCGGCTCATCGACGGGATCCCGCTGGGCGGCATGCTGCCTCTGGCCTGGGCGCTCAATATCGAGTACGCGCCGAAGCGCTACCGCGCCACAATCGTGACCGTCATCATGATGGGCTATTCGCTGGGCACGGCGTTGGGCGGCCCGGTGGCCATATCCGTGATACCGAAATTCGGCTGGCGCGCCGTATTCATCTTCGGCGGTATCGCCGCAATCGCCAGCGCGGCGATTCTTTTCGCGGTGCTACCCGAGTCGATCCGTTTCCTCGCCAGCAGAGGCCGCCAGCCCGCCCGCATTGCGGCTATCATTGGGCGCATCGCCCCGGAGCGCGCGGTTCCGGCCGCCGCGAATTTCGTCGTCGGTGATGAAGCCGGCCACGCCAAGGACTTCAAGCCGGCATTGCTGTTTCACGGCGAACTCCGCTGGATCACCCCGTTGATTTGGGTCGCCTACATTTTCAGTTCGATGGCAGTGTTCTTCATTGTGAACTGGACGCCGCTCGTCTTTGAATCGCTCAAGTTCACGCGCACCGAAGCCGCCGCGGCGGCCTCGATGAACTCGGCCATGGGCGCCGTGGGCGGCCTGCTGCTGATGCGGTTCACCGACAAGCGCGGCGCCATCGCCATCACGGTGATGCCGGTGCTCACCGCGATTTTGCTGCTGTTCGCCGGGTTGGTCACCATTGGCCACAATGCGTTCCTCGTGTTGAGCGCTCTCATCGGCGGCTGCCTGATCGGCGGCCATTTCGGCATGCACAGCATCTGCGGGATCTTTTATCCGAGCGCTTATCGCGGCAACGGCGCCGGCTGGGCGACCTCGGTGGCCAAGATCGGCTCGGTGGCCGGCCCCATACTCGGCGGCATCATTTTATCCACCAGCCTGCCGATCAGGCATATTTACGCGGTGCTCGCGGTCTGCCCGGTGGTGTTCGCTGTCTGCATCTATGTCGTTGGCCGCATGCACAGCCGCATCCTCGGACACGAGGCATTGGCCGCAGAGTCAGACGCGACGGCCTGCTTCGGCACACACCCTCGTTCTGTCACAGTTCGCAACTGACAAATGCCGTTCTCTACGGATTACCTGCCGGATGGCTTTGTTCCTCAGGCCCTCGCTAATCGCGCGACGGCCTCTCCGCGCCCCCCACGGGGAACGGCTAAGCTCCTTTAAAACAATGAATTACTGGACGGCCGGCGTTAACGTCGACAGCTTGGCACAGAATTTGCTACAATCAATTGCAAACTTAGTGTGGTACTTTCTGAGCTCTCTACTTCCTCTCCATCTCGGCCCATCCCGGCACTGCTCGTGAGGAGAACAAGCTAAAACATTATGGCATCCAATACCTTTTCTCAGGGCGCCCAAGTGGAACACCAGAAGTTCGGTTTGGGTACGGTCCTGTCCAGCAGCGAAGAGCGCATCGTGATCAAGTTTGACGATCATGGCGAAAAGAAGTTCGTCACTAACATGGTGATGGGCAGTTTAAAAAAGAGCGACCGGCAGCCACCCGCCGAAAAGAAGGGGACCCGCCGGAAGAAGTCTACGCCGGTAACGGCCTAGAAGCTCAGGATTCGAGAGGTTTTTTCGTTTGAACGCACGTCAAAAACGTTTGTTTGAGGAGGCCCGGAAACGCAATCCGAACCTCCAGATTCCCACCGAAACACTCCCCCCCACGGAGCTCACCGACGACGATCTGGCCTTGATCAAGCAGGGTGTCGGTGACAAGAGCGGCCGGCCTCCAGGCGCCGGCGAGTCCGGCGACTCCGGCCAAGCCCCGACCGGCGAGCAGGCGGGCAGTGTTGTCACTTATTTCGAAGCCAAAGGCTTCGGCTTTCTCCGGCCCGACGATGGCGGCCGCGATATCTTCTTTCATGTCTCGCGGCTGGCCGAAGGCTTGGCCACGGACTTGCGGCCGGGCACCCGTGTCTTGTATGAGCTCGGGATGGACCGCACCGGTAAAATGGCAGCCAGCAGCCTGCGCATCGCACCCCCACCCACTCCGGCTCCGGCTTAACCGGTTATAATAAGGGAACCGCCGAAGCGTCTCCGCAGCGCAATCCGTGCGGACGTGTACAGCATCCATGTTCGACAACCTATCGGAAAAACTGCAGCGGGTTTTCAAAAATCTCCGCGGCGAAGGCAAGCTCACTGCCGAAAACATGGAGAGCGCCCTGCGCGAAATTCGCATGGCGTTGCTCGAGGCGGACGTCAATTTCCGGGTTGTCAAGCAGCTCATCGAGAACATCAAGGAAAAGGCCATGGGCGAGGAAGTGCTCAGCGCCCTTTCGCCCTCCCAACAGGTCATCAAGATCGTTCACGAAGAGCTGATCAAGATCCTCGGCAGCCACGAATCCAAGCTGCGGTTCGCCAACGAGCCGCCCAGCGTTTTCCTCATCGTCGGCCTGCAGGGTTCCGGTAAAACCACTTCATCGGGAAAACTCGCCCGCTGGCTTTCGAAAAATGGACACCGGCCGCAACTGGTTTCCGTCGACGTGTACCGTCCGGCCGCCCGCGAGCAGTTGAAAATCATCGCCCGCGATATCGGCCAGCCGATCTACGAAGGGGCTCCCAGCGAGTCCCTGCCCCTGGAACTCGCCAAATCGGCCCGCCGCGAGTGCGTCCAGTCGGGACGCGATGTGCTCCTCGTCGACACCGCCGGACGCTTGCACATTGACGAACAGCTCATGGTCGAGTTGCAGCAGTTGAAAGAACAGCTCAACCCGGTTGAGATCCTGTTCGTTGCCGACGCCATGACCGGCCAGGATGCCGTCAAATCCGCCGACGAATTTCACAAGCGCCTCGGCATTACCGGCGTCATTCTCACTAAGATGGATGGCGACGCCCGCGGTGGCGCCGCGCTTTCGATCCGCAATGTGACTGGCCAGCCGCTCAAGTTCGTCGGCATTGGTGAAAAATTCGACGCACTCGAACCGTTCCACCCTGACCGCGCTGCCAACCGCATTCTCGGCATGGGCGACATCCTGTCGTTCATCGAAAAAGCCGAAGAGGCGATTGATAAGAAAAAAGCCGTCGAGATGCAGCGCAAACTCATCGAAAATGAGTTCACGCTGGAGGATTTTCGCGACCAGCTTCGTCAGATTCGCAAACTCGGTCCTTTGGGTTCACTCCTCGACATGATGCCGAAGGTCGGCATGCTCAAGGACTTGAAGGATGTCAAGATCGAGGAAAAGGAAATCAATCGCGTGGTTGCAATTATCGATTCGATGACCCCGAGGGAGCGCGACAATCACATGATCATCAACGGTAGCCGCCGCCGGCGTATCGCCAAAGGCAGCGGCACGTCGGTGCAGGACGTCAATCAGTTGCTCAAACAGTATGCCCAGGCCAAGAAGATGATGAAGACTTTTTCGGGCGGCCTGATGGGAAAGAAATTAGGAAAGATGAAACTGCCGGCCGGTTTCCCGTTTGGACAAATGGGAGGCTAGCCCAGGTGTTGGGTCAACCCCGGGGACAGACGGAATGTTTCCCGGTTTCTTGGATCCCTGGGGAACGTTCCGTCTGTCCCCGGGTTTTTTCAGTTTTGGAGATCAGATGCTCATGATTCGCCTGGCGCGGTTTGGCGCCAAAAAGAAGCCGTTTTATCGCGTAGTGGTCATTGAAAAAGAACGGGCCCGCAATGGGCGCAACCTCGAGGTGCTGGGGCACTACAATCCGGTTTCGCAGCCGGCCCAAGTCCTCCTGAAGCACGACCGGTTGGAGTATTGGACGAAGAATGGTGCGCAAATGTCCGATACAGTCAAGCGTCTCGTGGCCGCGAATCCGGCTACGGCCGCTCCTCCGGCCGCCTAACTGTTAGAAAACGAACGACTAGTTGGCCAGCCACGGCGTGGGAAAGCCCGGTTTTCGCAGGCCTTTTGCCCCGTTCGCGCTACCATGGTCATGGAGGCGGGGTGCATGAAACAGTTGATCGAAGACATCGCGAAAGCCCTGGTTGACATCCCGGACGATGTTTCAGTGCGCATGGTCGAAGGCGAACAAGTAACAGTCCTTGAATTAAAAGTGGCGCCTAGCGACCTCGGCAAGGTTATTGGGAAGCAGGGGCGCACGGCGCGGTCCATCCGTACCATCCTGGGAGCCGCGGGCATGAAGTTGAATCGTCGCTTCACGTTGGAAATCTTAGAGTGACAGCGCCGGAAACCGAATGGGTCACGGTTGCCCTCTTAGGCAAGACTCGCGGGAACCGCGGCGAAATCACGGCTCTGGCATTGAGCAGCAAACCGGAACGATATCAGGCCTTGCAGGATGTCTATCTGTTTGGCGGCGGCGAACTGTACCATGTTGAATCCGCATGGTTTCATGCCGGCACCCTGGTTCTGAAGTTTCGCGGAGTCGATAGCATTTCAGAAGCCGAGAAGCTGACCGGCGCTGAAGTGCGGATTCCAGCGAGCCAGCGGATGGCGCTGGAGCCGGGCGAGTTCTTTCAAACCGACCTGGTCGGGTGCGAGGTGGTCGAGCGCAACACCGGCGAATCGCTCGGGCACGTCACGGCTTGGGAGGACTCCGGCGGTTCCGGGATGCTAATCGTTGAAGGCCGGCTGATGATCCCGTTTGCCCGGTCGATTTGCGTGGAGATTGACCCGGCCGCCCGGCGGATTGCCGTGGAATTGCCCCAAGGATTGAAGGACCTGAATCCATCGTGATCTTTCACGTGCTGACGATCTTCCCCGATTTCTTCGCGGGGCCGTTCGCGCATGGAGTCGTGAAACGCGGCAAAGATGCCGGCCTTCTGGATATCCGGATCCACAATCTCCGTGACTGGACGTATGATGCCCACCGAACCGTCGACGACCGGCCGTTCGGCGGCGGCGAAGGGATGGTTCTCAAGCCGGAGCCGATCTTTTTGGCGGTTGAAGCCATCTGGCCGGAACGGAACCCGACCCAGCGCATCGTGCTGCTTTCCGCCCAGGGGCGGCCCTTCGATCAAGGAATAGCCAACCAGTTCAGCCGCGAATCCGAGTTGCTGCTCATTTGCGGACGATACGAAGGCGTGGACGAACGGGTCGCCGAGCACCTCGCCGATGATGAAATTTCCATCGGAAACTACGTCCTGAGCGGGGGCGAACTCGCTGCGGCGGTAGTTATCGATTCGGTGGCGCGCCTGCTTCCGGGCGTACTGGGGAATGAAAGCTCGACGGCATTCGAGTCCTTCCAGAATACCGGACATGGAGCGGGACTTCTGGATTGCCCACACTGGACGCGGCCGGCGGAGTTTCGCGGCTGGAAGGCCCCGGAGGTGCTCCTCAACGGGAATCACGAGCAGATACGGCGGTTCCGGCGCGATGCCGCCGTGGCCAAAACCGAACGGCTCCGACCGGACTTAATCGGCGGCCGCTAGGGTAAGATAGAAGATTAAGGAAATTGTCATGCAGAACGCAGTGTTGACGAAATACATCCAGAAGAACAAGCGCACCGACCTCCCCGTGTTCCGGCCCGGCGATACCATCCGGGTTCACGTGAAGATCAAGGAAGGCGATAAGGAACGTCTGCAGGCGTTCGAAGGCACCGTGATAGCCCGCAACAACACCGGCTTGGGCGAATCAATCACCGTCCGCAAGGTGAGTTTCGGACAAGGCGTAGAAAGAATCTTCCCGGTCCACGCCAAGGTGATCGACCATATTGATGTGGTCCGCACCGGGCGGGTGCGGCGCGCCAAGCTCTATTATCTTCGTGATCTGAAAGGCAAGGCAGCCCGTCTCCGAGAGCGCGAATAGCGGCCGGAGATTTTCATGCGACCCGAAGCGGCGGGTGGCAAATTCCGTTGCGAATCCTCGTGGGAACGCGAGCTGCGCGCTCGTGGTTTCGGCGCGGTGGCCGGCGTAGATGAAGTCGGCCGCGGAGCCCTGTTCGGACCCGTCGTTGCGGGCGCAGTCATTCTTTCGCCGGATCGGCCCGTGCGTGGTCTGAATGACAGCAAACTGCTGGAACCGGAGCGGCGCGAGATCCTTGCCGAACGCATTCACGAGCGATCCGTAGCCTGGGCAATCGCGGCCGTGGATGCCGCTACAATCGATTCCGTCAACATTTACCAAGCCTCCCGGATCGCTATGCGGATGGCGGTCAGCCGGCTGAGTCCGGCGCCAGATTTCGTGCTCACGGACGCATTGCCGATTGAAATTCCGTTTCCCCAGCAAGCGCTGATTAAAGGTGACGCGCGGTGCCATGCGATCGCAGCCGCTTCGATAATTGCCAAGGTCTATCGGGATGCCTGCATGCGCGTGTGGGACGACGTATTTCCCCAGTACGGGCTGGCCGAGCACAAAGGCTATGCCACCCCGGAACATCACCGCGCCATTCGAAAATACGGGCTGACGCCGCTGCACCGGCTCAGCTATGAACCGGTGCGCACGCATTCCCTGTTCCCGTTGGATTCCGATATCCAACTTGAATTGTTTGAAACGGTCGCCGGCTCGTGATGCCCAATCCGCACGATCGCGAATCTGCGCAGCCAACATCGGGAGAGCGGGCGTCCGCTCCGCTCATTCTGGATCAGCCGGTCTATCACTGGTATCACAAGATGTGGGCAGTCCTGCTGATCACCTTTTGCCTGGAGATTGGCTTGTTTTTGACCGTCTTTCCGTGGACCGCTTATTGGGAGATTAACTATTTCTCGCAGTTGCTGCCCGGCTGGCGCGTCCTTTGGTACAACGCTTATTTCCGGGGCGCGGTAAGCGGGCTAGGCATCCTCAACCTGTATATCGCGCTGGCGGAGATCTTTCGCCTGCGGCGATTCGCCCGGCGTGATTACCGCTGAAAAAAAGCGGCCGGTCTTGTTAGGAGGGATATTGCACCGAGGAAAACTCCCGACCGCTATAAAATGCGTGCCTACGGGCACGCATGACGACCGATCACCATGCTAAGCGAAAGCCTCCGCTACTCCGAAGTATCTTTTGGATAATTCGGCGTCCGTGAAATTTACCGCGGGGCGACAAGCCCGATGAGAACCGTCCAGAGAGCAGCTCCAACCAATATCCCCACTAACGCGGCTCGCGAGGGGGCTAACCGATTCCCCGTGATGAGTTCTTGAGAATCGCCCAGACCTTCGCGGGAAACGCCGCGTAACAGCTCGCTTTGAACGGGGGCGTCTTGCAGTGCCTTTTCCAGATCGCTGAGCTGCTCCATTCGCGCGTCAGGATCCGCGAGTAGCGATAATACTTTTAGGCTGCGATGGGAGCGCCGGAGCGAGTCCACAAAAGAGGAGGCACCGGGAAGCGACGGATCAATGGCGAGGATGTTGAAATCGAATTCCTCGGCCAGCGTAGCAGCATGAGCAAGGTTCATGGCCGGCAAAGCTTGGTGTCCTAGACTGCCGAGCCTGTGCCCCAGCCAGAAAACAAACCCAAGATCGCCATCGGCGATCAGAACCGTGTGCATCGGTGCCTCCGTTACGGGGAAGACGGACATGAGCAATTCGGTGGCCAAGTAAACGCCCTTATCTTCAGATACTTAGGGTTATAGAGAGGCGAAAAAAATACGCGGTGGTAACTTTTTGCAGGATGGAAATGGCGGTGCATGGCTGGGCGTGCCGGGCTAAATCCGCCAACGCCGTATTCGTAAACTCCTTATGCGCATCGAGGGCGTCTTGCAGCAGCGCATCGTACTGACGATTACAGGCGGAATCTCCGTTTCGCTTCCCGAGGTGGATCGAGTGTGTTACTTGAAAGGTAGCCTGACGAAACGTACGGTGCAAACTCGCCCAAGCATGAGTATCGCCGGAAACAATCGGATCACCGAGCAGCCGAGCCAACCGGCCAGCGGACGCGCGGATCTCGCGCCTCCCTCGTAGAGAGCCCAGGAGAATTGGGGATGCAGACCAGACAAGCCACAGCGGAATTATCTGTATACACGTCGAATTTGAAAAAGCGGAAGATTCCGGCGAATGCCATCCTTCACGATTTTAGGATCGGCCCGGGCCATGAAGGATTGGCGCCACACAATCCGGATGTGGCCTCGTTCCATTACCAAGGGGAGGTCTATTTCAACATCACGCACGAGATTCTGGGAAGGACCGTGATTGTGAGCGCCGGATCGAGCCCCTTGTCTGAGTTGTGAACCGAGCCCGCATTTCGCAGCCGGCCAACCGTAAATTCTATTACATTCGAGGGCTGCCTTCGTCCGCGCTTAACTGATGAAATCAAAGCAGCGCGCGCGTGTGTCAGACAATTGTCCGATTTACTTTGGTTGGTCTAGTCCCCAAAATTCAAAATAGATTCTGCAAAAGACATTTTGAGGGATAGACCATGACTCCAGCAGCATCATTAGCACCAAAACCGATTGACGACCCATTCACGCACCTTCCGAAATCAAATGCAGTAGAATACCGGAAAGGCCAGGTAATTTACAGCGCGATCCAACCAGCTGACCGGGTTTACCTCGTCACCCATGGGAAGGTGATGGTTACTCGCATCCTCAACGACGATAAGCAGGTCGTAATGGACATCTGCCAGCCGTCCGATATTTTCGGCGAATGCGCCCTGGTCAATTCCATGTCGCAAAGCGAACAGGCCGTGGCACTTGAGAACACCCGAGTCATCAGCTGGACGCCGGCGGAAATTGTAGACAGTGTCACGCGTCAAACGCGCTTGGGCATGGCGTTACTGCATGTGCTGGCGCAGCGCGAATCCGAATTGACCTGGCGGATGGAAAGCCTGGCGGTGGATACGATTCATCTGAGGGTGGCACGCTCGCTCCTCCGCCTCGCGTCTCGATTGGGAGTCCGGCAGGAGGACGGGACGGTCCACATGCCTCCTTTGACGCACAAGATGCTTTCCCAGTACGTAGGAAGCACGCGTGAGATCGTCACCCATCACATGACGGAATTCCGAAAGCTCGGCTATTTGAACTATTCGCGGACTGGAATCGTGGTCTATCGCGAAGCCCTTCAGGAATGGCTGCAGCGTAACTCGCCGGGTCGCTATTCACCGATCAGCTAACGGCGGGAACACGCCAATTGGGCTGGCAAGCCTGACGGCGCGAAGATCTGGCGATGGCGGATGACTGCGATGTCGTCACTGTCGGCCCCGGCGTAGCGGGCCTCGCGAGCTCGACGTACGGTACGGGCACGAAGGACACCGGCAAATCGTGCGGTGCCGCCAGACGATCCTGACAATCCCCGTCGGGCTCCTCCAAACGGAGCCGGACGGCATGGGCGCAATTCGGTTCGATCCGGCGCCGGATTCCATTTTAGAGGCGGCTGGGTGGCTCGAATTGGGGCCGGCTGGGCGCATTACGTTGCGGTTCGAAAACGCGTTCTGGGAGGAGAAACCGGAATTTTCGAACGCAGCTCGCCAATGGTGGAAATGCGCGGCCCGTAGCGCCGGGGCACCCATTCCGACAGATCCGCTCCAGCGCGGAAGTGGCTCGCCTGACGATTTCTGCCTGGCTCCGGCCAGCGAGTTCATCGGCCGCCACTCCCGCGCTCCAAGCCGTGAGTACCGGGATCCCGGAGGCTGCCGGCTTCCACCGCGTTGGAAACACGGGCTCCTGGCCCTAAAGGAAGGGTCCACAGCGCCATCGCGTCGGGACGTCGCGCGGCCCACCAACTCCTGGCAGACCGAAACACAGAATCGCCGTTTACGGGGTCGCCGGGCCGATTTTGGTTCCGATGGCCTCGCCCGAGACGATCAACTCAACGCGACGGTTCTGCTGGCGGCCGGCGGAGGTATTGTTCGGAGCGATGGGCCGTGTATCTCCGAAACCAGCGGCGTTCAGGTTATCGTTCGGAATTCCCTGCCCTCCGAGATACTGCACGACCGCTTCGGCGCGCTTCACCGAAAGCTTCTGGTTGAAATCGGCCCCGCCGGTGCTGTCCGTATGGCCTTCTGCTGCCAGCTTGAGCCCGGGATGCGCAATGACAATACCGGAAAGTTTCGCCAGCTTTTCGCGAGCAGCCGGCCGCAGTGTGAATTGACCGGTGTCGAACAGCACGTCGGCCATGGTAACCACCAAGCCGCGATCCGTATCCTTGGTTTCCAGCACGGCGTTGAGTTGCTGCAGTAATTGCGCGCGGAGCTGCTGCTTTTCCTGTTCCGCCTGTTGCCGCAGACGCTCGGCTTCGGCTGCTTCATGCTGCGCTTTTTCGGCTGCGGCGGCGGCCTGGGCCTGCGCCGCCTCAGCCTTTGCCCGTTCAGCGGCTTCCTTGGCCGCGGCCAGTTCAGCCAGCAGGCGCTTTTGGTCGGCGGTGGCCTGGGCGGCTTCGGCAACTACGCGTGCGGCCTCCGCCTGCGTGCGTCGGGCTTCTTCAGCCTTGCGCTCGGCTTCGGCTACTTGACGCTGGCGCTGTTCGTCTTCCGCGCGCTTTTTGGCGTCGGCTTCACGAGCCGCGGCGGCATCGCGCTCCTTTTGGAGAGCCTCGTCTTCCTGGCGCTTCACGGCGATTACGCGGGCATCTTCCGCCGTCTGGACCGTCTCGCGAGCGATCATAATGGCCGGCTTCCGCTGCTTCTGTTGCAGGTACTTCTCGGCCTGCTGCACCGTGTTCTGCGCTTTCTGAAAAATATCTCCGGCGTATTTGTCGGCTCCCGAGGACTGCGCGATCTGAACGGCATTTCGCGCCTCATAGATCTCGATGGGAATCGAAGGATCCGGTTTCAGTTGCAGCACGTTCGTGAGTTTCTGATATTGACCCCGCTGCAGTAACTCATACTGCGCGTCGATGATTTCGAACTTGCCCAGCGTGTCCTGCCGGACTTCGTTTTCCATGACGATCAAATCGCTCGGCTGCGTCACCGAGAAATATGGTTCGGCGGTCACGATCAACCCGAACACCTGGAGATCGGTGGTTACATTCAAGTGACTCTTGCCGCCATCGAGCAAAAGCTCGCCCAAATTTTTGGGGCGGCCTTCCGGAGACACGGCCCACAGCACGTACGTCAGGTACTCGGCGCCGAACTGGGTTGCCGCTCCGACGTCGCGAAAATTCGCGTCGATGCTGATCGCGCCCTGCCGGCTCTCCAC
>Ga0070741_10007222_pt1 | contig 23193 bp, 26 predicted proteins | sample Coa_R1_4_FD_66440 | JGI IMG/M metagenome (GOLD analysis project Ga0070741, IMG submission 66440) | Surface soil microbial communities from Centralia Pennsylvania, which are recovering from an underground coalmine fire - Coalmine... | ecosystem: Environmental > Terrestrial > Soil > Unclassified ... | reverse complement strand
GGTCGCGGCCGGCCTCGACGTCGAGAACGGGCTCCACGAGTACCTCGCGGACGACCCCGAGCTGGTGGCGCTGGCGCACGAGCACGGCGTCGAGCTCCGGGACCTGCGGCGGCCGCCCGGCGACCTGAACGTCCCGACCGGCGCGAACCTCGAGCACGGCGCGCGAACCGTGTTGACCATCGGCTCCGACTGCGCGATCGGGAAGATGACGGTCGCCCTCGAGCTCGACCGCGAGGCGAGGCGGCGCGGCCGGAAGTCCGTCTTCGTCCCGACCGGGCAAACCGGGATCGCGATCGCGGGATGGGGGATCGCCGTCGACGCGGTCGTGTCCGACTTCATCGCCGGCGCGGCCGAGCAGCTGGTCGTCGAGGGGGCGGCCCGGGGCGGGGAGGTCCTGTGGGTCGAGGGGCAGGGCGCGGTGCTGCACCCGGCCTACTCGGGCGTGACGCTGGGCCTGATCCACGGCTCGGCGCCGCACGCGTTCGTGCTCTGCCACCTCGCCGGCTCGACCGAGATCGAGGGCTACCCGGGGCACCCGCTGCGCACCCTGCCGGAGCTGATCCGTCTCCACGAGCAGATCGCGCTCCCGCGACGGCCCGCGAAGGTGGAGGCGATCGCGCTGAACACGCGCACCCTCGACGACGCCGCCGCGCGGGCGGCGGTCGCGGCCGTGGAGGCCGAGACGGGCGTGCCCACGGACGACCCGGTCCGGTTCGGCGCGACGAAGCTGGTGGACGCGCTGCTCTGAGTCCCTTGACACGAACAGGTGTTCGCACTATCATCGAACACATGTTCGCACGGATCGTCGTGATCGTCGCCCTGCTGACGCTCGCGGTCGCCTGGGGGGCCAGGCGCTCCGACGGGGCAGGGCCGCAGCAGGCGTACGTGGTGAGGGCGGGAGACACGCTGTGGGCGATCGCGGCGTCGCACTACGGCGGCGACCCGCGGGAGGCCGTGTACCGGCTCGAGGAGCGCAACCACCTCGCCGGCTCGATCGTCCAGCCCGGCCAGCGCCTGCTGCTGCCGTAGCGGCGCCACCGGCCCGGCGCCGGTGCCCGCGCCATGGCCGCCCTACACTGGCGGGCGATCAGCATGGACCTCGACGTCGTCTTCCTGGGTACCGCCGGCTCGATGCCCACCGCCGACCGCTCGCCGACGGCGCTGCTCGTCCGCCGCGGCGGCGAGCGGCTGCTGTTCGACTGCGCGGAGGGCACCCAGCGCCAGCTGCTCCGCTCGTCGCTCGGGCTGATCGACCTGCGGGAGGTCTTCCTCACCCACTACCACGCCGACCACTACCTCGGGCTCCCGGGGATGCTCAAGACGTTCGCGCTGCGCGGGCGCGAGGCCCCGATCACGATCCACGGTCCGCCCGGACTCGCCGATCTCTTCACGTCCCTCCGCCGTATCTTCGGGAAGCTCACTTACCCCTACGAGCTCGAAGAGCTCCGGCCCGGCGACACCCTCGAGCGGGACGACTACCGGCTGACGACGTTCCCCGTCGAGCACGGGGTCTCGTCGATCGGCTACGCCCTCACGGAGGAGGACCGCCCGGGGCGGTTCGACGTCGAGACCGCCGACGCGCTCGGCGTCCCCTTCGGCCCCGAGCGCGGCGCGCTGCAGCGCGGCGAGGCGGTCACGCTGGCCGACGGCTCGACCGTGACCCCGGAGCAGGTGCTCGGCGAGACCCGGCCCGGACGGACGATCGTGATCGCCGGCGACACGGCTCCGACGCGGAGCGTCCTCGAGGCGTCCCTCGGCGCCGACCTCCTGATCCACGAGGCGACCTTCCTCGAGGACGAGCGCGAACGGGCGGCGGAGACCGCTCACTCGACCGCCGCCGACGCGGCACAGATCGCCCAGGCAGCAGGCGTGCGGATGCTCGCGCTCACACACCTGTCGACGCGGTACTTCGGCCCGGACGCGGCCCGCGAGGCACGGGCCGTCTTCGCGGAGACGGTCGTCCCGAGGGACTTCGATATCATCGACGTCCGGTTCCAGGAGCGCGGCGGGCCGCATCTGATCAAGGGGGGTGCGCTCCCGCGCCGAGGAGATCCGGCCCCGGTCGAGAAAAGCGCCCCAGTGACCGAACAGACCGTCCCCGAGGAGGCACAGCGATGACGAGGCTCGTCCAGGTCGCCCTTGCCGAGGACGTCACCGAGGCGGAGGAGATCCAGGCCATCCTCAACGCGGCCGGCATCACCTCGGAGCTCGAGACCGCCGTGGAGCACCATCCGCGCTCGACCGAGGACGTGCCCCAGAAGGTGCTGGTCGAGGAGTCGTCGCTCGAGGCCGCGCAGTTCGCGATCGAGGCCATGACCGGCCCCGACGAGCTCGTCGGCGACGCCTGAACGCAGGGGCGATGAGGCGCCTGCTCCTCTCCGCCGCCGTGCTCCTCGCGACCACGGCCGGGCCCGCGCACGCCGCGACCAGGACCTACTCGACCGGCAACATCGACGTCCCGATCGGGGCGAGCCTCGACCGCTCGCTGACCGTCCCCGACCGGGGCCCGGTCTCGTTCGTCCGCGTCTCGTTCCGGATCACGACGCCCGCCACCTCGTCGTTGTCGATCTCGCTGGTCAGCCCGCTGGGGACGGAGGTGCCGCTGGTCTCGGGGCGGGGGAGCGGCGCCGACTTCGGCAGCGGCGGGCGCGACTGCGGCGGCTTCCTGACCGTCGTGGACTCGGACGAGACCACCAATCCGATCGCCGCCGGCGCATCCCCCTTCACCGACACGCCGTATCGCCCCGAGGGGAACCTCGGCTCGCTCCTCGGAGAGGACGCGCGCGGCCGCTGGACGCTCCGCATCGCCAACAGCGGCAAGCCGGCCCGGCTCCACTGCCTGACCCTCGACATCTCCCGCGACGTCCCCCAGGCGATCACCGCCCGCAAGGGGCCGACGACGGCGAGCGTGGGCTTCACCGAGCGCGACTTCCAGTTCGAGAAGCTGACGGTGAAGGTCACGAGCCCGGGACGGCCCGCCCTCGACGCGCCGATCCAGCGGCTCGGCTGTCCCGACTGCGCGAGCGACCGCCCGGTGGCGGTGAAGATCCGCGACCTCGACGGCGGCGCGCCCGAGGTGCTGATCGACCTCTACTCGGGCGGCGCGCACTGCTGCATGTTCACGCTGATCCTCCGTTGGGACGCCGCCGCCCGCCGGTACCGGTCGACGCTCGGCTACTGGGGCAACTACGGCTCGCGGCTCGGCGACCTCGACGGCGACGGGCTCCCCGAGTTCTCGGCGTTCGACGAGCGGTTCGTCTACGAGTACTCGGCCTACGTCTTCTCGTCGGCGCCGATCAGGATCTGGAGCTACCGCGGCGGGAAGTTCGTCGACGTCACGCGGAAGTACCCGGCGCTGATCCGGAAGAGCGCCGCGACCAACCTCGGCTACTACCAGAAGGGCCGCGGGACGCCGAACGCCGACGTGCGCTCCTACGTGGCCGCCTACGTCGCCGATCAGTACCTGCTCGGCGACCCGGCCGAGGGCAGGCGCCTGCTCGACCTCGCGCTGAAGCGCGGCGACCTCGGCCGCGGGACGTCGCTCCTCGGCCTGCCCGCCGGGACCGCCTTCGTCGCCGCCCTGATGCGCGACCTCAGGCGATGGGGCTACACGCGCACCCCGTGACCCGGCGATCGGTCGACGACCTGCTCGGCGAGGCCCGCGCGCGACTCGTGCGGCTGAGCCCGGAGGATGCCCACGCGGCGTGGCAGGCGGGCGCGACGCTCGTCGACGTTCGCTCCGGCGACGAGCAGCGCGAGCAGGGCGGCGTCATCCCCGGCGCGCTGCACCACCCGCTCTCGGTCGCGCTGTGGCGGCTGGACGACCTGCCGCGGGACACGCGTCTGATCCTCGTCTGCCGCCACGGCTACTCCTCCAGCCTGGCCGCCGCCCAGCTCCAGGAGCTCGGCTTCGCCGGCGCGACGGATGTCGAGGGCGGCTTCGCCGCCTGGCAGGCGGCCGGGCTCCCCGTCGCCTAGCCGACCGAGGCGATCAGCCGGTCGAGCGGCGCCCACAGCTGGCGCCGGGCGTCCGGCCCGTCCTGGAGGGCGGAGAAGTGGTCGGCGCGGAAGGAGCCCCGCGAGCGCACGACGGCGGTCGAAACGTTCGCCGCCGGGAAGCTCGCGCGCTCGAGCCGGCGGAGGAGCTCCCGGACGCCGGCCGGCGAGTCGCGGTCGGCGGCGACGAGCAGGAGGCGTGTGGCGTGGGGGAGGTGCGTGAAGTTGACGACCTCCTCGACCTTCGGGTTCAGCGTGCTCGGGTACACGCTCATGACGGCCGCCGGCCTCCGGCTGATCCGCCACATGACCGCGGCGACCTCGACCGCGAGCCGGCCGCCGCGCGAGTAGCCGAGGACGACGACCGGCACCTTCGGCCGCCCGAGCCGGACCAGGCCGTCGTGGATCCCGATCAGCGAGTGGAGGAGCGCCGGCCCGCCGCCCGGGACCGTCTCGTAGCGCGGGTACACGATGTCGTTCCCGCGCGCGACGAGGTGGTCGATCCAGGCGGTGTGGTTCCACGGGTCGAGCTCACTCCGGTCGAGGCCGTGCTCGAACACGACGACGGCCTTCGGAGCGCCGCGCGCCTTCCAGATCCAGTAGGCGTCGGGGCCCTTCCCGTACGGGCCGAGCGCCTTCGGCCCGGCCGCCGAGCCCGGGGCGGCGAGCACGAGCAGCGCGAGCGCGGCGGCGGCGAGGGCTGGGGCGCGCACGGAAGCTATGACGTCCCGGCGACCCGCTAGTCTGTCGATCGCAACTGTCCTTTAACCCGGTCCAGCGAGGCCGGAAAGGAGCCGGATGTGAGCACGCCCCCGCCCAGCCTGGAGAGCAGATCAGCGCGGGTCCTCCTCGACGGAGACGCGCTGGGCCGCACCCTCCAGCGCATCGCCCACGAGATCATCGAGGCGAACACCGACCTCGAGACGGTCGCGCTCGTCGGCATCCACACGCGCGGCGTCCCGCTCGCGCACCGCCTCCGTCGCCTGATCGCCGACTTCAGCGGGGTGGAGGTCGACCTCGGCACGATCGACATCACCTTCCACCGCGACGACCTCCACGTCCGCGGCGGCGAGGCGCCGATCCACCCGCAGCCGCTCGTCCGCGAGACGAAGCTCGACTTCGCGCTCGAGGGCCGCACCTGCATCCTCGTCGACGACGTCCTCTACACCGGCCGGACGATCCGGGCCGCGATCGAGGCGCTGTTCGACTTCGGCCGGCCCGCCCGCGTCCAGCTCGCCGTCGTCGCCGACCGCGGCCACCGCGAGCTGCCGATCCGACCCGACTACGTCGGCAAGAACCTGCCCACCGCCCGCACCGAGCGCGTCCAGGTCCAGCTCGTCGAGATCGACGAGGTCGACCAGGTCCTGCTCGTCTCCAAGGAGAGTTCATGACGGTCCAGCTCGTGCGGGACGACCTGCTCCCGCCCTCCGATCCGCCGCCCCGCCGGCACCTGATCTCGATCGGCGACCTCGCCCGCGACGACGTCGTCCGGCTGCTCGCGACCGCGCGCAGCTTCGAGCGCTCGCTCGAGCGCGAGATGAAGAAGCTGCCGACGCTGCGCGGCCGCACGGTCGTGAACCTGTTCTTCGAGGCGTCCACGCGGACGTCGTCGAGCTTCGAGCTGGCTGCGAAGCGGCTCTCCGCCGACGTGATGTCGGTCAAGTCCAGCGGCTCGTCGGTGGACAAGGGCGAGTCGCTGAAGGACACGGCGCTCACGCTCGACGCGTACGACCCGGACGTGATCGTCATCCGCCACCCGCAGATCGGCGCCCCCGAGCTCGTCGCGCGGGTGACCGGCGCGCACGTGGTCAACGCCGGCGACGGCAAGCACCAGCACCCGACGCAGGCCCTCCTCGACCTGTACACGATCGAGCAGCACGTCGGCCCGGTCGACGGCCTGCACGTCGCGATCGTCGGCGACGTCCTCCACTCGCGCGTGGCGCGCTCGAACATCCAGGCGCTCGCGCTGATGGGCGCCCGGGTGACGCTCGTCGGCCCCCCGTCGCTGATCCCGCGCGGGATCGAGGCGATGGGCTGCGAGATCTCGACAGACATCGCCGCGATCGGCTCCGCCGACGTCGTCTACGTCCTGCGCATGCAGCGCGAGCGGATGGAGGCGGGCGAGAACCACGTCCCGAGCCTGCGCGAGTACACCGCCCGGTGGGGCGTGACGCCCGCACGGCTCCGGCCCGGCCAGAAGGTGATGCACCCCGGGCCGATGAACCGGGGCGTCGAGATCGACCCGCGCGTCGCCGACTCGGTCGACGCCCTGATCGGGACGCAGGTGCGGGCCGGCCTGGTCGTCCGGATGGCCGTCCTGTACGACCTGCTCACGCGGGGGCCGGTCGAGATCAAGGCCGAGGCGACGGAGGAGGTGGCGTAGATGGCGATCCTGCACGGACGGCCCGGCCACGACGACCTGGTCGTCCGCAGCGCCCGGGTGATCGACCCGACGCAGGGGATCGACGACCTGCTCGACGTCCGCGTCGACGGCGGCGTGATCGTCGACATCGGCCTGAACGTGTCGCCGAACGGCCACCGGGTGGTGGAGGGGAGAGGACTCGTGCTGGCGCCGGGCTTCGTCGACCCGCACGTCCACCTGCGCACGCCGGGGCGCGAGGACGAGGAGACGATCGCGTCCGGCACGGCGGCCGCCGCCGCGGGAGGCTTCACCGCGATCCTGGCGATGCCGAACACCGAGCCCGTGGTCGACTCGGCGGCCGTCCTCGGCTCTTTGATCGAGACCGCTCGCGAGGAGGCCGAGGTGCCGGTCGGCTTCCTGGCCGCGATCACCAGGGGCCAGCGCGGCGAGGAGCTCACCGAGATGGCCGAGCTCGCCGACGCCGGCGCGGCCGGCTTCTCCGACGACGGCCGCCCGGTCGTGTCGCCCGGGCTGATGCGGCGCGCGCTCCAGTACCACGGGATCACCGGCCGGCGCGTCGCCGTCCACTGCGAGGAGCCGACGCTCTCGCGTGCGGGCCAGATGCACGAGGGGCCGGTCTCGGCCGAGCTCGGCTTCGCGGGCTACCCGTCGGTCGCCGAGAGCGTGATGGTCGGACGCGATCTCGCGCTCGCCGCCTACGAGGAGCAGCCGATCCACCTGCTGCACCTGTCGGCGCGCGAGTCGGTGGAGGAGCTGCGGCGCGCGCAGGCGGCCGGCGTCCGTGCGACCGGGGAGGCGACCCCGCACCACCTGGTGCTCACGGACGAGGCGGTGCGCTCGCTCGATCCGAACGTGAAGATGAACCCGCCGCTGCGCTCGGCCGAGGACCGTGCCGCGCTCCTGGCGGCGGTCAGGGACGGGACGATCTCCGTGATCGCCACCGACCACGCGCCGCACGCCGCCCACGAGAAGGACGTGCCCTTCGAGGAAGCGCCGTTCGGCGTCACCGGGCTCGAGACCGCGTTCGCGGTCCTGAACACGCACCTCGTTGCGCCCGGCGTCCTGTCGCTGCCAACGCTGCTCGCCCGCATGTCCGCCGGGCCGGCGCGCGCCTACGGGCTCGACGAGCCCCGGATCGAGAAGGGCGCCCGCGCCAATCTCGTCCTGCTCGATCCCGACGCGCCGTGGCGGGTCGGCGACGGCGGCTTCCGCTCGCGCTCGAGGAACTCCTGGCTGCTCGGCGAGACCCTCCGCGGGAAGGTGCGGATGACGGTCGCCGACGGCCGGGTCGCCTACGAGGCCGCGTGAGCAAGGGGTCGCTCGTCCTCGAGGACGGCACCGTCTTCCCCGGCGAGTCGGTCGGCGCCGCAGGAAGGGCGTTCGGCGAGGCGGTCTTCACGACCGCGATGAGCGGCTACCAGGAGACGGTCACCGACCCGAGCTACGCCGGGCAGATCGTGTGCTTCACGGCCGCGATGATCGGCAATTACGGCGTCGCCGGGGAGCGCTCGCAGTCGGACCGGGTCCACGCCACCGCCGTCGTGATGCGCGAGACCGGCGGGTCGGACTGGGCCGACTGGCTGCGCGAGCGGGACGTGGTCGCGCTCAGCGGAGTCGACACCCGCTCGCTCGTCCTCCACCTCCGCGAGCGGGGCGCGATGCGTGCGGCCGCCGTGTCGGGTGAGGTGGCGCTCGACGAGGTGCTGGCCGAGGTGCGCGCCCAGCCGTCGATGGAGGGCGCGGCGCTCGTCGCCGGCGTCTCGCCCGCCGGGCCGTACACCTTCGCCGGCGAGGGCGACGTCCGCGTCGCGGTCGTCGACTACGGGATCAAGCGGTCGATCCTCCGCCTGCTGGAGCGGGCCGGCGCGGCCGTCGAGGTCTTCCCCCACGACGTCGACGCGGGCACGCTCGCCGCCCACGACGGCGTGCTCCTCGGCAACGGCCCGGGCGACCCGGCGCCGCTCGCCGAGGAGACGCGCACCGTCCAGGAGCTGCTCGGCCGCACGCCGGTGCTCGGCGTCTGCCTGGGCCACCAGCTGCTCGCGCTCGCCACGGGGCACGGCACCTTCAAGCTCCCGTTCGGCCATCGCGGCGCCAACCACCCGGTGGTCGAGCACGCCACCCGCCGGGTGCTGGTCACGTCGCAGAACCACGGCTTCGCGGTCGCCCCGGGCGACGGGGCGGGCGTCACGCACACGTCGCTCTACGACGGCACGGTCGAGGGGCTCGGCTTCCCGGAGCTGCGGGCGCGCTCGGCCCAGTTCCACCCGGAGGCGAGCCCGGGGCCGCACGACGGCGCGTCGATCATCGCCGAGTGGGTCGAGGAGCTCCGCTCGGTTGCCTAGACGCTCCGACCTCGAGTCGATCTGCCTGATCGGGTCGGGGCCGATCGTGATCGGCCAGGCGTGCGAGTTCGACTACGCCGGCTGCCAGGCGCTGAAGGTGCTCCGGGAGGACGGCTTCCGAACCGTCGTCGTGAACTCGAACCCGGCGACGATCATGACCGATCCCGGCTTCGCCGACCGCACCTACCTGGAGCCGCTCGACCTCGCCGGGGTCGCGGACGTCCTGGAGCGCGAGCGGCCCGACGCGCTGCTGCCGACGATGGGCGGCCAGACGGCGCTCAACCTCTCGCTGCAGCTCGTCGAGGCCGGCGTGCTCGACGCGCTCGGCGTGGAGCTGATCGGCGCCGGGCTGGACGCGATCCGGCGGGCCGAGGACCGCGAGCTCTTCCGGCAGGCGGTGCGCAGCGTCGGGCTGACCGTGCCGACCTCGAAGATCGTCACCTCTCCCGGCGACCTGGACGACGTCTCGCTCCCCGCGGTCGTGCGGCCCGCGTTCACGCTCGGCGGGCACGGAGGGGGGTTCGCCTCGACCCGCGACGAGCTCGAGCGCCAGGTCGAGACCGGCCTGCACGAGAGCCCGATCGGCCAGGTGCTGGTCGAGGAGTCGGTGCGCGGGTGGGACGAGTTCGAGCTCGAGGTCGTGCGAGACCGGCGCGACAACGTCGTCGTCGTCTGCTCGATCGAGAACCTCGACCCGATGGGCGTGCACACGGGCGACTCGGTCACGGTCGCGCCGCAGATGACGCTCTCGGACGAGGCCTACCAGGAGCTCCGCGACGCGGCCGCCGCGGTGATCCGCGCGGTCGGCGTCGAGACGGGCGGCTCGAACATCCAGTTCGCCCGCGAGCGCGAGACCGGCGAGCTGCGCGTGATCGAGATGAATCCGCGGGTCTCGCGCTCGTCGGCGCTCGCGTCGAAGGCGACCGGCTACCCGATCGCCAAGGTCGCGGCGAAGCTCGCGGTCGGCTACACGCTCGACGAGATCCCCAACGACCTGACGAGGACGACGCCGGCGAGCTTCGAGCCGACCCTCGACTACGTCGTGGTCAAGTTCCCGCGCTTCGCGTTCGAGAAGTTTCCCGGCGCCGACCGGACGCTCGGGACGCAGATGAAGTCGGTCGGCGAGGCGATGGGCATCGGCCGAACCTTCCGCGAGGCGTTCTGGAAGGCGTTCCGCTCGCGCGAGCTCGACGCCGGTGCGGTCACGCCGTGGAACGCTGTCGACGACCTCCCGGAGGGCATCCATCCGTGGTTCCGGCGGGAGCTCCAGCGGCTCGCCGCCGAGGGGCCGCCGGCCGGGCCGCGCGCGTACCGCCGCGTCGACTCGTGCGCGGGTGAGGTCGCGGCCGAGTCGAACTACTACTACTCGACCGTCGGGGAGGCCGACGAGGCGCCGCCGCGCGGAGACCGGCCGCGCGTCGTGATCATCGGCTCCGGGCCGAACCGGATCGGCCAGGGGATCGAGTTCGACTACTGCTGCGTGCACGCCGCGCAGAGCTTCCGCGCGCTCGGCTACGAGGCGGTGATGGTCAACTGCAACCCCGAGACCGTCTCCACCGACTACGACACGTCCGACCGCCTCTACTTCGAGCCGCTCGGAGCCGAGGAGGTGCTCGCCGTCTGCGAGCGCGAGCAGCCCGACGGCGTCGTGATCCAGTTCGGCGGCCAGACGCCGCTCAAGCTCGCCCGCGCGATCGAGGCGGGAGGGTTCCGGATCCTCGGGACGCCGTACGACGCGATCGACCTGGCCGAGGACCGCGAGCGGTTCGGCGAGCTCCTGTCCGGCCTCGGGATCCGCTGTCCGGAGTGGGGGATCGCGGCCAGCGGCCGCGAGGCGGCGGAGATCGCGCACCGGATCGGCTACCCGGTGCTCGTACGGCCGTCGTACGTGCTCGGCGGACGGGCGATGCGGGTCTGCTACCGCGGGAACGAGGTGGTCGAGGCGTTCCGCAGCGACCTGACCGGACGGGTGCTCGTCGACCGCTTCGTCGAGAACGCGGTCGAGATCGACGTCGACGCGCTCTGCGACGGGGAGGAGACCTACGTCGCGGCGGTCATGCAGCACGTCGAGGAGGCCGGCGTCCACTCGGGCGACTCCGCCTGCGTGCTGCCCGCGCCCTCGCTCGACGCGGCCACCGCGCGCGAGGTGGAGAGCGTCGTCCGGCGGCTCGCGCCGGCGCTGGGAACGGTCGGCCTGATCAACGTGCAGCTCGCGGTCGCCGACGACGCCGTCTACGTCCTGGAGGCGAACCCGCGTGCCTCACGCACCGTGCCGTTCGCGTCGAAGGCGACCGGCCTGCGGCTCGTCGAGGCGGCCTGCAGGCTCGCGGCCGGGGCCAGGATCGCCGATCTCGGCCTGCCCGCGGAGCGGCCGCCGAAGCAGGTCTCGGTCAAGGCCGCCGTGCTGCCGTTCTCCCGCTTTCCGGGCAGCGACCCGGTGCTCGGGCCCGAGATGCGCTCGACCGGCGAGGTGATGGCGTCCGCGTCCGACCTCCCGACCGCGTTCGCGAAGGCGGAGCGGGCGGCCGGCCGGCCCCTGCCGACGAGCGGGATCGCCTTCCTCTCCGTCCGCGACGCCGACAAGCCGGCCCTCCGGCCGGTGGCGGCGGCGCTCGCGGGCCTCGGCTTCAAGCTGATCGCGACCGAGGGCACCGCGCGCGAGCTCCGCGACGCCGGGCTCGAGGTCGACCAGGTGGCGAAGGTCGCCGAGGGCGGGGAGGCGACCGTCGTCGACCTCGTCCGCCGCGGCCGCTGCGACCTGGTCGTGAACACGCCGTTCGGCGGCTCGCTGCAGCGCACCGACGGCTACCGGATCCGCGAGGCGGCGCTGGTCGCGCGCATCCCGTGCATCACCACCATCTCCGGCGCGGCCGCGGCCGTGCACGCGATCGCGAACGCCCGCACCGAGCTGGCGCTCTCGCTCCAGGAACGGATCGACGTTGAGACGCGAACGGCGAACGGCCACTAGCGCCGAAACCGTGGGGCCGTACACCCTGCTGCGCGTCGAGCGCGGCGGGCTGGATCCGGGGAGCCCCGGGCAGTTCTTCATGCTCGAGGCGCCGGGCCGCCTCCTGCCGCGGCCGATGAGCCTCTGCCTCGCGCCCGCCGGCGAGCTCGCGTTCCTGGTCGACCCGATCGGCTCCGGCACCCAGGCGCTCGCCGCGCTCGAGGCCGGCGACTCGATCCACGTCCTCGGGCCGCTGGGGAGCGGGTTCCGGCTCGACGTCGACCGCCCGCTCCTCGTCGGCGGCGGGGTCGGGATCGCGCCGCTCCCGTTCCTCTCGCAGCGGCTCGGCGCGCCGCCGGCCGTGCTCGGGTTCCGGTCCGAGTGGCACGCCGAGGCGGCGGCGCTCGTCCCGAACGCCGAGGTGGCGATCGACCCGACGCTGGTGACGGAGCTGATCGAGCCGGGCTTCGACGTCCTCGCCTGCGGGCCCGAGCCGATGCTCGACGCCGTGCGCGCGCTGACGCCCGGCGCGCAGCTCGCCCGGGAGGCGCCGATGGCGTGCGGCTACGGCGCCTGCTACGGCTGCGCGGTCGAGATCGGCGGGGAGTGGAAGCGCCTCTGCGTCGAGGGGCCCGTCCTCGAGGCGGCCGCCTGATGCTCCTCAACGCCTCCGGCTGCTTGGACGCGCTCACCGCACCGGCCACCGCCCGCGCCTTCGACGCGTTCGTCACGAAGACGGTCACGCCTCTGCCGCGGGCCGGGAACCCGCCGGTCCGGATCGCCGAGACGGCGGTCGGCATGCTGAACTCGATCGGGCTCGCCAACCCCGGGCGCGAGCGCTTCCTCGCGGAGACGCTGCCGGCCCTGCGCGGCCTCGGCGTGCCGCTCTGGGTGTCCGTCGGCGGCTTCAAAGCGCATGAATACGCGGAAACCTGCGCGCTGCTGGAGGACGTCACGATCGAGCTCAACCTCTCGTGTCCGAACGTCGAGGAGGCGCCGGAGACGGCCGCGGAGATCGTCGCAGCCTGCCGCGCCGCGACGTCGCTGCCGCTCTACGCCAAGCTCTCGCCGGCGAGCTGGGACATCGCCGAGGTCGCCGGTGCGGTCGAGGCGGCGGGGGCCGACGGCCTCTCGCTGGTCAACACGCTGCGGGGGATGAAGCTCGACGCCGGCCTCCACCCGGTGCTCGGGACGGTGACCGGGGGCCTGTCCGGTCCGGCGCTGAAGCCGGTCGCCCTCGCCGCGGTCCACGCGTGCTTCCGGGCGACCGCCCTGCCGATCGTCGGCATGGGCGGTGTCGCCTCCGGGCGCGACGCGCTCGAGCTCCACGCGGCCGGAGCCCGGGCGGTCGCGGTCGGGACGGCGCTCTTCTCGGACCCCTCTGCTCCAAACCGAATCAGGGAAGAGTTGTCGGCCGAACTGGCAACGCTCGGCCTCGAGTCGGCCGAGCAGGCGTGCGGGATCGCCCACCAGGAGGCGTTGCCAGAAAGAAAACACCTCGATGCGAGGTCGAGAGTTTCGTAGAAATACCTGCAAATAGCGCTGTTCGACTTCGGTTGACCGGCGGGTGCAAGCTGTTAGACTCGCACACTCGTATGGCGACGAAGACCCAGGCAACGGCGCCGGTTCGTTCTCTCGATCAGCGCATGGAGGCTCTTGCGAGGGCCAATGACATCCGCGTCCGCAGGGCGCAGCTGAAAAAGGACCTGAAGAACGGCAAGGTCCAGATCGAGGAGATCCTCGACGACCCGCCGGAGTACGTCTCCACGGCGAAGGTGTTCGACATGCTGATGGCGGTGCCGAAGTTCGGCCGCGTGAAGGCGGCCCGCTTCCTGAACCAGTGCCGGATCAGCCAGTCGAAGACCGTCGGCGGGCTGTCCGACCGCCAGCGCGCCGAGCTGATTGGGCTCTTCCACCGGAACGGCTGACGGCTCGCCCGTCTTTGTGATCACCGGGCCCTCCGGGGCCGGGAAAGGGACCCTGATCAAGGCGCTGCTCGAGCGGGTGGCCGACCTCGAGGTGGCCGTTTCCGCGACCACGCGCGGCCGGCGCCGGGGCGAGCAGGACGGGCGCGAGTACTGGTTCCTGTCCGACGCCGAGTTCGCTCGCCGCGTTCACGAGGGCGACTTCCTCGAGCACGTGACCTACGTCTCGGGGAAGCGGTACGGGACGCTGCGCTCCGAGGTCGACCGGATCGCCGGCGGCGGCAAGATCCCGGTGCTCGAGCTGGAGACCGAAGGCGCCCTGAACGTGAAGGACGACGTGCCCGGCGCGGTCACGATCTTCATCACCGCTCCGATCCCCGAGCTCGAGCGCCGCCTGCGCGAGCGGGCGAGCGAGAGCGAGGGGGAGATCGGCGAGCGGATCGGGCTTGCCCGCAAGCAGCTGGCCCAGGCGGACCAGTTCGACTACGTGGTGGTGAACGACGACCTGGACCGCGCCACGCGGGAGCTCGAGGGCGTCGTCCGGCGGGAACTGGCGACCGCGGGTACCATGAGTCGGCCGTGATCCATCCCAGAATCGATGAGCTGCTCGACGACGTGGACTCGCGCTACGCGCTGGTGATCGTCGCCGCGAAGCGTGCCAGGCAGATCAACAACTACCACCACCAGCTCGGTGAAGGCACCTTCGACGAGTTTCCGCCCCTCGTCGAGTCGCGCTCGAAGAACTACTTGACCATGGCCCTCGAGGAGACCGCAGAGGGCAAGATCAAGTACACGTACAAGTCGTAACGCCGCTGCCATGGCCCGGCGGGTCCTCCTTGGAGTGACCGGTGGCATCGCCGCCTACAAGGCGTGCGAGCTCTGCCGACTCCTCGTCCGGGCCGGGCACGAGGTCACCCCGGTCCTGACGCCGGACGCCGAGGGGTTCGTCGCCGCGCGGACGTTCGAGGCGCTCGCGCGGCGCGAGCAGCCGCGGGAGCTCTACCCCCACCTGGTCGACGCCGACCTGCTCGTGATCGCGCCGCTGTCGGCGAATACGCTGGCCAAGCTCGCGAACGGCCTCGCCGACAACGTGCTGACGCAGCTGGCGCTCGCCTTCCGCGGCCCGGTGCTGGCCGCGCCGGCGATGAACGTGCGCATGTGGGAGCACGCCGCGACGCAGGCGAATGCGGCGACGCTGCGCGAGCGCGGCGTGGAGCTGATCGGCCCGGAGGAGGGCGAGCTCGCCGAGGGCGAGACCGGCCTCGGCCGCATGAGGGAGCCTGACGCGATCTTCGCGCGCGCCCGCGAGCTGCTCGGCGAGACCGACGCCCTCGCCGGCCGGACGGTGCTCGTCACCGCGGGCGGGACGCGCGAGGCGCTCGACTCCGTGCGCTACATCGGCAACCGCTCGTCGGGCCGGATGGGCGTCGCCCTCGCCGAGGAGGCGCGGCGGCGCGGTGCGCACGTCACCCTCCTGGCCGCGAACCTGGCGGTGCCGGCGCCGTCCGGCGTCGAGGTGGTCGAGACGCCGACCGCGGCGGCACTCGCGCGCGAGGCCAGGGCGCGGGCCTCGGCGGACGTCGTGCTCATGGCGGCGGCGGTCGCCGACTACGCACCGGAGCCGGTCGAGGGCAAGCGCCCGAAGTCCGGCGAGGCGTGGGAGCTCCGGCTGGAGCCGACGGAGGACGTCCTCGCCGGGATCGGCGAGCGGAGGAACGGGTCGGTGCTGGTCGGCTTCGGCGCCGAGGAGGGCGAGGAGGGTCTGGCGCGCAAGCGGCGGATGCTCGCCGAGAAGCACCTCGACCTCGTCGTCTTCAACGACGTCTCGCGGGCCGACATCGGCTTCGACTCGTCGGAGAACGAGGTCGTGCTCGTGTCCGCGGCGGGCGAGCGGACGGTCGGGAAGGCGCCGAAGGAGCGGATCGCCGTCGAGATCCTCGACGAGGTCGAGCTCCTACTGCAGCGGCGCCAGCCTGAACCCGCCTGACTCCTCGAGCGCGGCGATCCGCGCCTCGAGCGGCGGGTGGGTGTCGAAGAGGCCGCGGAAGGCGGTCGAGATGCCGGTCGCCTGGTTCTGCGGGTTCTCGATGTAGAGGTGCGCGACCGCGCGGCTCGCGTGCGCGGTCGACGTCTGGTCGATCTGGAGCTTGCGCAGGGCGAGCGCCAGCCCCTCGCCGTCGCCGGTGATCTCCGCCGCGGACGCGTCCGCCAGGTACTCGCGCCGCCGCGAGACCGCGAGCTGGATCAGGACGCCCGCGATCGGCGCGATCACGAGCGCCGCGAGGCCGAGCACGAACGCGATCGCGCCGGCGTTGCCGCTCCGCCGGCCGCCGCCGAAGATCGAGATCCGGAGCAGGAAGTCGGAGAAGAGCGCGATCACGCCGACGAGCACGGAGACGAGCGTCATCAACCGCACGTCGCGGTTGCGCACGTGCGACAGCTCGTGGGCGATCACCCCCTCCAGCTCGCGCTCGTCCATCAGGTTCAGGAGGCCCGTGGTCACGCACACGTACGCCTTGGCCGGGCTGCGGCCGGCGGCGAACGCGTTCGGGGCAGGGTCGTCGACGATGTAGACCGGCGGGGGCTGGGGGAGTCCCGCTGCGATCGCGACCGTCTCGACCACGTGGAACAGGCGCGGGTACTGCGCCCGGTCGGCCGGCTTCGCGCCGGTTGCGGAGGCGACGATGCTCCCGGCGGAGAGCCAGCTGAAGATCCCGTACACGATCCCGACCACGCCGACGACGACCAGCAGCGACGGCTGGAACGCGTAGCCGAGGATCAGCCCGAGCACGCCGACGAGCGCGGCGAACAGGATGAGCAGCCAGAGCGTCCGCCACCGGTTCGCGCGGATCTGCTCCTTGAGGGTCATGCGCCCTGGAAGGAGACGGCGGGGGCGTCGCGCCCGTCGTCGGTGCCGAAGAACTCGCGCTCGCGGAAGCCGAACGGCCCGGCGACGAGGACGGCGGGGAAGCTCTGCTTCACGGTGTGGTAGCGGTAGACGGTCTGGTTGTAGTAGCGGCGGGCGGCGGCGAGCTTGTCCTCGATGTCGGACAGCTCCTGCTGGAGCGCCAGGAAGTTCTCCGACGCCCGCAGCTGCGGATAGGCCTCGGACACCGCGATCAGCCGGTCGAGGGCGCCGCCGAGCCGGTCGTTCGCCTGGGCGGCGGCGGCCGGGCCGGGCGCCTGCTCGGCGGCCGCCCGCGCCTGCGTCACCGAGTCGAAGGTCTCGCGCTCGTGCGCCGCGTAGCCCTTCACCGCCTCGACGAGGTTGGGGACGAGGTCGTAGCGGCGGCGGAGCTGGACGTCGATGTTCGCCCAGCCGGTCTCGGTCTCGTTCCGCAGGCGGACGAGGCGGTTGTAGGTCAGCACCAGGAGGAGCAGCAGCAGGACGACAACCGCACCGACGACGATCGCGACCCACACGCTTGTCGATACTAGGTGCCGTGGAGGCCGTCGTGATGGCCGCAGGGGAGGGGCGGAGGCTCCGGCCGATCACCGAGCGCTACGCGAAGCCGGTGCTGCCGGTCGACGGGCGGCCGGTGATCGTCACGCTGCTGCACGAGCTGCGCGCGGCGGGGATCGAGCGCGCGGCGGTCGTCGTCGGGCACCTGCAGGAGCAGGTGCGGGCGCTGCTCGACGGCTTCCCGTTCGACCTGCGCTTCGTCGAGCAGCCCGAGGCGCTCGGCTCGGCCGACGCGGTCGCGTGGGCGGATGCCGCGCCGCCGTACCTGGTGGTTGCGGCCGACACGGTGTTCACGCCCGGGGATGTCGGCCGGTTCCTCGCCGCGGTGGAGGGCTCGGCGGGCGCGATCGCAGTGCGGCGCGTGCCTCCGCCGGACGCGGCCCACCGGCACGGCGTCGTCCTCGAGGACGGCCTGATCACGCGCTTCCACGCGGAGGACGGCCCGTTCTCGGGCGCGCCCCTGTGGTCCGTCGGCCCGGCCGTCCACGAGCTCGTCACGGGCCGCCCGGGCCGGCCGCCGTGGGAGCTCGGCACGGCGTTCCAGGGCGCCGTCGACTCCGGGCTGGCGATCCGGGGGCTCGAGATCGGCCCGACGCGCGACTTGACGCATCCGCTTGACTGTCTCGAGCGGAACGTTGCGTATCTGCGGGCGCTATGAGCGAGGTCTACGACTACTTCCAGCAGGGCCGGCGCCACCTGGAGAAGGGGATGGCGGCCCAGGCGACCGTGCCGCTCGAGAAGGCGAAGCGCCGCGAGCCGAACAAGGCCTCGATCCGCGAGTCGCTCGGGATCGCCTACTTCCGCATCGGCCGCTACGACGAGGCCGCCGACGAGTTCCGGGCGATGCTCGATCTCTCGCCGACCGACGACTACGCGCACTACGCGCTCGGTCGCTGCCTCGAGAAGCAGGGGCACGTCGCGGAGGCGAACGGCCACTACAAGCTCGCCCGCTCGCTGCGCCCAGGGAGCAAGCAGTACGCCGCGCGCGTGATGGAGCTCGAGGGAGCACCCGGCCCGGAAGGGACGTGACCGCGGCGGCCGTCGAGCAGGCGTCCCTCGCGGCCGCGTCCCTTAACCATGCCTGGCACCGTTAAGACCCTGCACCGTGCGCGAAATCGTTCGGGCGTCCTAACAGTGCCTGGCACCGTAAGGGAGCGGTGAAGGCGGTCGTCCAGCGCGTCACGTCCGCCCGGGCCACGCCGGGCGGGGCGATCGGGCCCGGGCTCTGCGTGCTCCTCGGCATCGCGAACGGCGACTCCGCGGCCGACGCGGAGCGCCTCGCCGACAAGGTCGCGCGGCTGCGGATCTTCGAGAACGACGCGGGCAGGTTCGACCGTTCCCTGCTCGACACGGGCGGCGCCGCCCTGGTCGTGTCGCAGTTCACCCTGATCGCCGACACGGCGAAGGGAAACCGGCCGAGCTTCGCCGGGGCCGCGCCGCCCGAGGACGCCGAGCCGGTCTACGAGCGGTTCTGCGAGGCCCTCCGTGCGCTCGGGGTCGAGGTCGCGACCGGCGTGTTCGGCGCCCGGATGGAGGTCCAGCTCGCGAACGACGGCCCGGTGACGGTCGTCCTCGGCGGCTAGGTCGATTTCCGGCGGTCCCGATCGTCGTCTTCACGACGACCGATGAGTTTGCGCGGGCGGTCAGGTCTGATAGGTGTCAGAGATCTCTCGACGCGGAGGTGAGGCGTGTCAAGGACGGTTGTGCTGGTCGGGACCCGCAAGGGGACGTTCCTGCTGGAGAGCGACGACGGGCGCCGGGACTGGGAGCTGCGCGGCCCGTTCTGCGAGAACTGGCCGGTGTACCACGCGATCTACGACGGCTCGAGCGGCACGATCTTCGCGGCCGCCGCGAGCGAGTGGCACGGCTCGACGATTTGGCGGAGCCCGGACCTCGGCGAGACCTGGGAGCAGTCGAGCGAGGGCCTGGCGTACGAGGCCGACGGCGGAAAGAACGGAAAGAAGATGTCCAAGGTGTCGAACCTGGCGGCGAGGAACGGACGCCTGCTCGCCGGGGTCGAGATGCCGGGGATCTTCGAGAGCACCGACGGCGGCGTGACGTGGTCGCTGTTCTCGACGCTCGCGGGCGAGCCGGGCAGCACCGAGTGGGACGACCCGGCGAACCAGCCGCCCGGCCACCTCGGGGTCTCGGCGATCATGTTCGACACCGAGGACGACGCGCGCTTCTGGGCGATCGTCCAGGGCATGAGCCTGTTCGAGACGACCGACGACGGCAAGAGCTGGACGCCGCGGAACGTCGGCCTGCGCGCCGACTGGCCGCGGCCGATCGACGAGGTCGGCTTCTGCGTGCACAAGGTCGTGCGCTCGCCGGTGGACGGCAACCGGATGTACCAGCAGAACCACGTCGGCATGCACCGCAGCGACGACTGCGGGCAGACGTGGACCGAGATCACGGAGGGCCTGCCGACGGAGTTCGGCTTCGCCGCGGCGACGCATCCCGGCGACAAGGACACCTTCTACGTGATCCCGCTCGACCCGGGCCACGGCCGGACGATGCCGGACGGGCAGGCCGCGGTCTGGCGGACGCAGGACGCGGGGGAGACCTGGCACGCGCTGCGCACGGGCCTGCCGCAGCAGGGCGCGTTCGTCGGCGTCCTGCGCGAGGGGATGGCGATCGACACGTACGACACGCCCGGCCTCTACTTCGGCACCAGCACGGGCCAGGTGTTCGCGAGCGCCGACGAGGGCGAGAGCTGGAGCGAGATCGCCCGCTACCTGCCGGCGATCTCGTCGGTCGAGGTCGCGATCGTCGACTAGGAGGCGCATGGCCGAGATCTACCTTCCTTCGACGCTGCCGCCGCTCTTTCCGGGCCTGCCGCGCCGCCTCGAGCTCGAGGCGGCGACGGTGGACGACGTCGTCGACCAGCTCGACGCGTCGTGGCCGGGCCTGCGCGACCGCCTGGTCGAGCCGGGGCCTTCGATCCGGCCGCACATCCACTTCTACGTCGACCGGGAGCGGGCCGCGCTCGACACTCCGCTCGAGCCCCGCTCCCGGGTCGACGTGATCGCGGCGATCAGCGGAGGCTGACGAACCGGAGGGTCGGGCTTCAGCCCGACCCTCGCCTTCGGGTGGAACTTACGGAAGGCTTCGGCACAGGCTGAAGCCTGTCCCTGCAACGCGTAGGCCCGGCCGGCGGCCCGCGGAAAAACCCCTGCGCTGCTATCCTTCCCGCACCACATTTCACCGGCTTGGCGAAATGGGCGCGCGGCGCCCATTTCTTGTGTAGGAGGTCGTTTGACAGCAGTCCACGAGCGGGAGCGAGAGCTGACGAGAGAGGTGACGACAACCGTGGAGCAGGGCCTTCCGGGCGTCGAGGTGCTCGCGGTCGAGCTCTCCGGGCGCGAGCGGTTCACGGTCTACATCGACCACGCCTCGGGCGTCGACCACGCGCTCTGCGAGCGGGTTACCAACCTGCTCCGCGGCTACCTGGACCGGTACACCGTCGACGTCTCCTCGCCGGGCATCGAGCGGCCGCTGCGCACGCCCGCGCACTTCCGCGATGCCATCGGCCGGAAGGTCGCCGTGCGCACCGAGCACGAGATCGGCGGCCGCAAGCGCTTTCGCGGCCAGGTGGTCGCGGCAGACGAACGCACCCTGAGCCTCGGCGCCGGCGGCGGCGAGGCCGTTGTGATCCCGTACCGCGAGATCGTGCGGGGCAACCTCGTCGACGAAGGGCGATGACGACATGAGCAGAGAAATCATCGAAGCGGTCAGGACGATCGAGAAGGAGAAGGGGATCGAGGAGGACACCCTGATCCACGCCCTCGAGGACGCCCTCCAGGCCGCGTACAAAAAGACGCCGGGCGCGTCGCGCCACGCGAGCGTCGAGCTCGACCCGGACAGCGGCGACTTCCGCGTCTTCGCGATCGAGCTCCCGAAGGACATCGAGGAGCGCCTGATCGAGGAGGCGCGCGAGCGCGCGATCACCGAGCTCGAGGAGCAGGAGCTGGAGTCGGGCGAGCACTCGCACGTCCTGGTGTCCGACGAGGACCTGCAGATCGACTGGTCGGACGTCGACCCCGCGCTCGTCAAGCGGACGGACGTCACCCCGGAGAACTTCGGCCGCATCGCCGCCCAGACCGCGAAGCAGGTCATTTTGCAGCGGATCCGCGAGGCCGAGCGCGAGATGATGTACGAGGAGTACATCGACCGCGTCAGCGAGGTCGTCACCGGGATCGTTCAGCAGGCCGGCGACCGCAACAACGTGCTTGTCGACCTCGGCAAGGTCGAGGCGCTGCTGCCGCGCTCCGAGCAGGTCGACGGGGAGCGGTACGAGCAGGGCTCGCGGATCAAGGCCGTGATCACCGAGGTGCGCTCCGGGACGAAGGGCCCGCAGGTGATCCTGTCCCGCCGCGACCCCGAGCTGATCCGCACCCTGTTCGAGCTCGAGGTGCCCGAGATCGCCGACGGCCTCGTCGACATCAAGGGCGTCGCCCGCGAGCCCGGCTACCGGTCGAAGATCGCGGTCGAGTCGCACGCCCAGGGCGTCGACCCGGTCGGCGCCTGCGTGGGCCCGCGCGGCTCGCGCGTCCGGATGGTCGTGTCCGAGCTCCGCGGCGAGAAGATCGACATCATCCCGTGGAATCCGGAGCCGGCCCGCTTCGTGGCCAAGGCGCTGTCGCCGGCGCGGGTCCGCGAGGTCTACATCGACGACGAGACCAAGGAGGCGACCGTCGTCGTTCCCGACGACCAGCTCGCGCTGGCGATCGGCAAGGAGGGCCTGAACGCCCGGCTGGCCGCCCGCCTGACCGGCTGGAAGGTCGACATCCAGTCCGACACCGAGTTCGCCCAGGCCGAGGCGGAGGCCGCCTTCGCGGGCGCCGACGGCGACGACTTCACCGGCCGCTGCGTCGCGATCCTCTCGACGGGGAAGCGCTGCCCGAACGCCGCACTGCCGGGGTCGCGGTTCTGCGGCGTCCCCGCGCACCAGGAGCTGGCCAAGCGCGACGCGGCCGGCGAGGACCTCGGCGATCTGATCGTCCAGCCGGGTGTGGCGGACGCGGACGAGGGGGACGAAGCTGCCGAGAACGGGAACGGCGGCGATCCCGCTGCGGAGAACGGTGCGGCGGACGCCGGGGAGGGCGCCGCGCCGGTCGCGGTGTCGGAGCCGGCGGCCGAGCCCGCTCCCGCCGACCAGGAGGCGCAGGCTGCAGAGGGCCAGTAACCCGGTCCGCACCTGCGCCGGCTGCGGGCGGAAGGCGCCCCAGGCGGAGCTCCAGCGGTTCGTCGTGCGCGGCGGCGAGCTCACGCCGGGCGCGAAGCGGCCCGGGCGCGGCGTCTACACGTGCCGCAGGCTCGCCTGCTTCGAGCGGGCGGCGGCGAGCCGCGCGTTCGCGCGCGTCCTGCGGAGGCCCGTGCGGGTCGAGCCGTCGCTCTCCTCGCTCTACACTGCCGACATGTCTGCGGGGGCCAATGGCTGACGGCCCGAAGCGGCCGATCAGGCCGCGTCAGGGCGGCGGCTCCGGCCGCCGTCGCCGGGTCGTGATCGACACCGGCGCGGCTCGTCCGCGCGACGACCGGCGCGCCCGCGAGCAGCGCGGTGCCGCGCCTCCGAAGCAGCCCCGCGAGGTCGTCCAGCCGACCGGCCCGGTCAGCCTCGAGTCGGGGCTCACCGTGCGCGACTTCTCGCAGGCGCTCGGGGTCGGGATGCAGGACATCATCAAGATCCTCATGGGTCTCGGCGCCCTGAAGACCGCGACCCAGTCGCTCACCGACGACGAGGTCGAGCTGCTCGCCGCCGAGCTCAAGCGCGAGGTGACGATCAAGCACGCCGGCGACGAGGACGTCGAGCCTGAGATCGTCGAGGACGATCCGAAGGACCTCGTCCCGCGGCCGCCGGTGGTCACGATCATGGGTCACGTCGACCACGGCAAGACCACGCTCCTCGACGCGATCCGCAACGCCAAGGTGGTCGAGACCGAGGCCGGCGGGATCACGCAGCACATCGGCGCCTACCAGGTCGCCGTCGACGGCCGAAAGGTCACGTTCCTCGACACGCCCGGCCACGAGGCCTTCACGGCGATGCGCGCCCGCGGCGCGAAGGTGACGGACATCGCGGTGCTGGTCGTCGCCGCCGACGACGGCGTGATGCCGCAGACGAAGGAGTCGATCTC
>Ga0070741_10007221_pt1 | contig 23194 bp, 23 predicted proteins | sample Coa_R1_4_FD_66440 | JGI IMG/M metagenome (GOLD analysis project Ga0070741, IMG submission 66440) | Surface soil microbial communities from Centralia Pennsylvania, which are recovering from an underground coalmine fire - Coalmine... | ecosystem: Environmental > Terrestrial > Soil > Unclassified ... | reverse complement strand
CATGGTTCTCGACTTCCTCAAGAACGGCTGATGAAGCTTCCCGGCGCCACCATCACCGAGCTCGGCGACGAATTGTTCACGTTGCTGCGCTCGCGCCGCACGCGATTGCCGCTGACCACCACGCACAGCGCGATCAGCATCGACGACGCCTACCAGATCTCGCTGCGCTTCCTCGAGCGTCGCAAGGCCGAGGGCGAGACGGTCATCGGCAAGAAGATCGGCGTGACCAGCAAGCCGGTGCAGGACATGCTCGGCGTGCATCAGCCGGACTTCGGGTTCCTGCTCGACAAGATGCACGTCGCCGACGGCTCGACCGTGAGCCTCGCGAGAACCAGGCTCATCCAGCCGCGCGCCGAAGGCGAGATCGCGTTCGTGCTCGCGAAGGACCTGAAGGGCCCCGGCGTGACCGAAGCACAGGTGCTCGACGCCACCGACTACGTTTCGCCGTGCTTCGAGATCGTCGACTCGCGCATCGAGAACTGGAAGATCAAGATCCAGGACACCATCGCCGACAACGCTTCCTGTGGCGTGTTCGTGATCGGCAAGGACCGCGTGAAGCCGCGCTCGCTCGATCTCGCCGCAGTGAAGATGGACATCACCAAGAACGGCAGCCACATCGCGTCCGGCCTCGGCTCGGCGGTGCAAGGCCATCCGGCGACGGCGGTTGCATGGCTCGCCAATACGCTCGGCAAGCTCGGAATCCCCTTCCTGAAGGGTGAGATCATCCTGTCGGGATCGCTCGCGCCGCTCTTGCCGATCACGCCGGGCGACAAGTTCGAGATGACGCTCGCCGGCATCGGCGGCGCGTCGATTGCGTTCACCGAGTAGCTATGAAGAAAATCAAGTGCGCCATCGTCGGCTCCGGCAACATCGGCACCGACCTCATGTACAAATTGCAGCGGAGCCCTTTGCTCGAGCCGGTGTGGATGGTCGGCATCGATCCGCAGAGCGAAGGCCTCGCGCTCGCGCGCAAGCACGGCCTGAAGACGACCGACAAGGGCGTCGACGGTCTCGTCCCGCACGTGAAAGCCGACGGCGTGAAGATCGCCTTCGATGCGACTTCCGCTTACGTCCATAAAGAGAACAGCGACAAGCTCACCAAGCTCGGCGTGGTGATGATCGATCTCACGCCCGCTGCGATCGGTCCCTACTGCGTGCCACCGGTGAACCTGAAGCAGCACGCCGGCAAGAAGGAGATGAACGTCAACATGGTCTCCTGCGGCGGCCAGGCGACGATCCCGATGGTCTACGCGGTGTCGCGCGTGCAGCCGGTGAAGTACGGCGAGATCGTCGCGACGGTGGCGTCGAAGTCGGTCGGTCCCGGCACGCGCAAGAACATCGACGAGTTCACGCGCACGACGGCCGCAGGTGTCGAGAAAGTCGGTGGCGCGAAGGTCGGCAAGGCGATCATCGTGATCAATCCCGCCGATCCGCCGCTGATCATGCGCGACACGATCCACTGCCTCACCGAAGACACGCCGAAGCAGGAAGAGATCACCAAGTCCGTGCACGAGATGATCAAGGAAGTGCAGAAGTACGTGCCGGGCTACAAGCTGGTGAACGGCCCCGTGTTCGACGGCAACCGCGTCACCGTGTTCATGGAAGTGGCAGGCCTCGGCGACTATCTGCCGAAGTACGCCGGCAACCTCGACATCATGACCGCGTCGGCGACGCGCACCGCGGAGCTGTTCGCGGAGGAGATGCACGCATGAACCTGAAAGGCATCAAGGTCACCACGCATGACATGTCGCTGCGCGACGGCATGCACCCGAAGCGTCACCAGATCACCATCGAGCAGATGAAGTCGATCGCCAAGGGCCTCGACGAAGCGGGCGTGCCGCTGATCGAAGTCACGCACGGCGACGGGCTCGGCGGCGCGTCGGTGAACTACGGCTTCCCGGCCGCGAGCGACGAGGAATATCTGCGCGCGGTGATTCCGCTGCTCAAGAAAGCCAAGGTCTCTGCCCTGCTCCTGCCGGGCATCGGCACGGTCGACCATCTGCGCATGGCGAAGGACTGCGGTGTGACGACGATTCGCGTCGCGACCCATTGCACCGAGGCCGACGTCTCCGAGCAGCACATCGCGCTCGGTCGCAAGCTCGGCATGGACACGGTCGGGTTTTTGATGATGGCGCACATGATCGAGCCGGAAGCGTTGGTGAAGCAGGCGCTGCTGATGGAAAGCTACGGCGCGAACTGTCTCTACGTCACCGACTCCGCTGGCTACATGCTCCCCGACGATGTGAGCGCGCGGATCAAGATGTTCCGCGACAAGCTCAAGCCCGAGACCGAGATCGGCTTCCACGGCCATCACAATCTGTCGATGGGCGTCGCCAACTCACTCGCCGCGGTCGAAGCCGGCGCGCGCCGCATCGACTGCGCTTGCGGCGGCATGGGCGCGGGTGCGGGCAACACGCCGATGGAAGTATTCGTCGCGGTCTGCAACCGCATGGGCGTCGAGACCGGCGTCGACGTGTTCAAGGTGTCCGACGTCGCCGAAGACCTCGTCACGCCGATCATGGATTTCCCGGTGCGGATCGATCGCAACTCGCTCACGCTCGGCTACGCCGGCGTCTATTCGTCGTTCCTCCTGTTTGCGCGCCGCGCCGAAGCGAAGTACGGCATCTCCGCGCGCGAGATCCTCCTCGAGCTCGGCCGCAAGAAGATGGTCGGCGGCCAGGAGGACATGATCGAGGACACCGCGCTCACCATGGCGCGCGAAAGAGGGTTGCTCGGCAAGAAAGCGGTCGCGTAAGTGTTCGGCGCCGTCCGCCAGCTCGGTTACGTCGTCGAGAGCCTCGATGCGGCGGTGGAAGCGTGGATGCGCGGGATGCGCGTCGGCCCGTGGACGATCATGCGCAACGTGCCGCTCCACGCGGTCTACGAAGGCAAGCCCAGCGTGCCGGTCATCGATCTCGCCCTTTCGTATCGCGGCGACGTCCAGATCGAGCTCATCCAGCAGACCAACGACGCGCCCTCGCCGTATCGCGATCCGATCGCGCGCAAGCAGTTCGGGCTGCATCACATCGCGTTCCTCTCCGACGAGATCAACGACGCCGTGAAGCGCGGTGAAGATGCAGGCCTGAAGCTCGTGTTCGACATCAACATGAACGGCGGCCGCTACGTCTACTTCGCCTCGCCCGTGCCGGGCGAGCGCACCTTCATCGAAGTGCTGCAGGCCACGCCGCAGATCCGGCAGATGTTCGAGATCGGCGTTCCTGCCGCGAGAGGATGGAACGGAAGCGGCAAGCCCGTGGTCATCGATTTCGCCACCCTGAAACGCTGACGGAGACGACAACATGTGCGAGCAGGACGATTTCGGCGGATTTGCGCAGCAGCGCCGCGGCATGTCACGACGCAAGTTCGGCGCGCTGGCGGTTGGCGCGGGCGTCGCGGCAACGCTGCCGGCGATGGCCGCGCCCGCGACGAAGGGCCGCGACGTCGAGATCAAGACGTCCGACGGCACGTGTGATGCGTACTTCGTGCATCCGGCGAAGGGCAAGCACGCCGCCGTGCTGATCTGGCCCGACATCTTCGGGCTGCGTCCCGCGTTCAAGGAGATGGCGACGCGGCTTGCAGAATCGGGCTACGCGGTGCTCGTGGTGAATCCGTTCTACCGCACCAAGCGCGCGCCGACGGCGCCAAAGAATCCCGACTTCAACGACCCGCCGACGCGCGACGCGCTGATGGCGCTGATGCATTCACTCTCGCCGCAAACCGTGCAGGTCGACGCGCCGGCGTTCGTGTCGTTCCTCGATCAGCAGCCGGCGACGGACACGAAGAAGAAAGTCGGCACGACCGGCTACTGCATGGGCGGGCCGCTGGTCTTCCGCACAGCGGCAAACGTGCCGGATCGCATCGGCGCCGCCGCGACGTTCCACGGCGGCGGGCTCGTCACCGACAAGCCCGACAGCCCGCACCTCTCGATCCCGAAGATGAAGGCCCAATTCCTGATCGCGATCGCGGCGAACGACGACGAGAAGGAGCCGAAGTCGAAGGACACGCTGCGCGATGCGTTCGCGCAAGCAAAGCTGCCCGCCGAGATCGAGGTCTACGCCGGCACCAAGCATGGCTGGTGTCCCACCGATTCACCGGTCTACGACCACGATCAGGCCGAGAAGGCGTGGTCGCGCATGCTCGCGCTGTTCAAGCGCGCGCTGGCGTGAAGCGTTAGAGGCTGCGCAGGAATTCCAGCAGCGCTTCGTTCACCGGCTTCGGATGCGTCAGGTTCGCCGCGTGCGCGGCGCCGTCGACTTCGACGAAGGCGCGACAGTCCGGTAACGCGTCCGCCATCGCCCGCGCGTTCTTCATCGGGATCGCGGTGTCGTTGGTGCCGTGGATCACCAGCGCCGGACATTTGATCTCGGCCAGCCGCGTGCTGATGTCATCGCGCTCGAGCAGGCAGTGGCCCGGCTCGACGATCAGCGCGTGCGGCCGCGCTCGCCACTTCGCGATCCAGCGCTCGTTCTCGCCGGGCTGGTCGATGATGATCTTGGCGACGGTCTGCGCGATCGCGTCGACGGGTCCCATGCTCGCCCAGCCTTCCATCAGCTGCTTGTAGCCGGCGCTCTTCGCGGGATCCTCGGCGGCGGCCTGCGTGTCGATGCGGACGAGCGCGCGAACGCGTTGCGGCGCGGTCAGCGCGACGCGCAGTGACAGATAGCCACCTTGCGACATGCCGCCGACGACGGCGCGCTCGATGCCCAGATGGTCGAGCAATGCGAGGCAATCGCGCGCCGAATCCCAATAGGTGAATGGCTTGCCGTCGAATTCGGTGCTGCCGAAGCCGCGCTCGTCCCAGGTGATGACGCGGAATTCGTTCTTCAACGCGGCGACCTGCGGCGCGAACATCTCGTGATCCATCAGGAAGCCGTGACCGAGGATGATCGGCGGGCCTTTGCCGCCGGTATCCTCGAAATAGATCTTCTGGCCGTTCACCGATGCGGTGGGCATGTCAGCTCCTCGTTCGCGGGCCGCTTATAATTGCCAGCATCGAAGGCCCGCGCAAACGACGCGCGCCTCTTCTGACATCCGGGGGGATGGCAAATGATCAAGACACTGCTCGCAGCGGGCTTCGTCTGCCTTGCGGGAATTCCGGCCGTGGTTCATGCGGGTGATGTCGGGGGTACGCCGGCGCGGGTTCCAGTCGCGCCGATGCCGGCGACGCCCACGCCAGCACCCGCCGCACCCACACCGGCGCCTGCGTCGGAGTGGTATCCGGCGCAGCAACCCGCGCCGCAGGAAGCACCGGTCCGCGCGACGTCGAATGCCTCGCCGGCGGCACGACAAGCGCTCGACGACGCGATCTCGCACCAGAAGACCAAACGCGCGCTGTCGATCACGGGCATCGTCATCGGCGGCGCGGTGGTCATCGGCGGCTTGGTCTACGCCGCTTCGGAAGCGCAGCGCAAGGCCAACGAGTCGGGCAAGGATCAGGTCTACGTCAACTGGATCGGGCTCGGCGCCGGCATCCCGATCATCGCGGTGAGCATCTACAGCCTCGCGAGCGCGCAGAAGCAGCTCAACCGACTTCGCGTCCAGCGAGCACAGCTGGGGCTCGCGCCGCGCAAGGATGGCGCGGAGATCATGTTCTCCGCCGGCTTCTAGCCGCTCAACCCTCCGGGCGTTGCGGCGGCAGCCGCAAGCGCACGGTGAACTCGCTGCCCTTGTTGAGGCCGTCGCTCATCGCCTGCACGGTACCGCCGTGCAGCGCGACGACCTCCTTGACCAGCGCAAGGCCGATGCCCAATCCGGATTTCGACGCGGTCTCCGCTTGGGTGAACAGCTCGAAGATGTGCGGCATCACTTCGGGCGCGATGCCGATGCCGTCGTCGGCGATCTTCACCACCGCTTCGTCGCCCTCGGTGGTCGCCTTGACCCAGATGTTCCCGCCCGGCGGCGTGTACTTCGCGGCATTCTCGATGAGGTTGATGAACACCTGCCGCAGGCGCACCGCGTCGGCGTCGACGTAGAGCTTCGCCTCGGGCAGCAATTGCTGCAGCCGATGGCCGCGCTGCCGGATCGAGGACGCTGAGGCTTCGCACGCATCGCGGATCACCGCCTGCAGCGCGATGCGCTCGGCATGCAGCTCGGTCTTGCCGAGCGTCGAGCGCGCGACTTCGACGAGGTCGCTGATCACGCGCGCCATGAAATCGACCTGCCGGCGGATGCTGCCCACCGCGAACTGCGTCTCGGGGGAGCGGTCGGCCCGCCGCTCCAGCAGGAGCGCTGCCGTCGAGACCGCCGATAGCGGACTGCGCAGCTCGTGCGCGAGCGTGGACGTGAAATTCACGCGACGCTGCTCCGCCTCCTGCAGGGCCGCGATGCGGCTCTCCAGCGCCTCGACATGCGTCTTCAGGTCTGTGCGATCGCGCAGCAGCTTCGCGAAGCCGAGCACCACGCCGTCGTCGTCGCGGATCGCGGTCATCGTGCCGGTGACCCAGATCCGCGCACCGTCCTTGCGCAGCTGCCAGCGATCGTCTTCGGCGAGCCCGGATCGCACAGCCGTCTCGCGCTCCCATCGCGGCATGCCGCGCGCGATGTCCTCGGGCGTGAAGATGACGTCGCACGACCGGCCGATCATCTCGCCGGCGCTGTAACCGAAGGTCTGCTCGGCGCCGGGGAGCCAGCCGACGATGCTTCCCGCGGGATCGATCAGGATCGCCGCATGCGAACGCACGCGCCCCGTCGCGAGCTCGAGCAATCGCGCGGCGAGCGCCTGGTCCGGCGTGGAAGGCGGGATCTCGTCCAAGCAGATCAGACCGCGATTGGCGTGCGTGGGTTCTAATAAGGCCCTTCCCGACCCTGGAATCGCCCGATGCCCAAGCACGCGCAGTCCGAGACGCTGATCGATGCGCCGATCGACCGCGTCTGGGAGGTGATCATGGACCTGAAGAGCTATCCGGACTGGAATCCGTTCACGATCGAGATCGAGAATCCCGAAGGTCCGAAGGTCGGCGCCGCGATCCGCCTGCACGTGCGCTGGGACGACGGCAAGGGGGTGATCTCGCCGGAGCGCATCGCCGTGATCGAGCCGCCGTCCGGCGCGCCCGGCCAGCGGCGCGCGGTCTACGGCTACAACTTCGGCACGATCCTGTCGACGCTGAATCTCGTGCGCAGCAAGCGCCTGCAGATCCTCGAGGAGCGGCCGGGCGGCAAGACGTTCTACAAGACGACGATCGAGCTCACCGGATTGCTGTCGGGGGCGACGCCGATCGCGAAGGTTCAAGACGGATTCGATCGGCAGACGGCGGCGTTGAAGAAGCGATGTGAATCGTAGCGAGCTCACGGTCGGCTGAATCCGGCTTGCCGGGGGACGCCGGAAAAGAAGCTTCCCTGCAGCTCGTAATCGGCATCCCTGCCGATTAACGCCCCCGTCAAGCCGAATTCAGCCAACCGCGTAAAGCGCCGCTACAATCCCGCGCCTCATGCGCACCATCGCCTCTCTCAGTGACGAGATCCGCCGCGACGGCAGCGTCTTCGCGCGCGCGGGCGAGATGCGGGAGCTGTTGCAGAAATCGGGATGGATCGCCGACTGGCCGACGTTCGCGGCGAGCTGGGACGGCATGCCGCTCGACGAATATCTTGCCGAAGGTCATCGCTCCCGCCGGCGGCGCTACGGCGTGTATCGCGCGACGCGCGACGCGATCGTGCGCGAGGCGCATCAGCCGCACACGCAGAGCCGGGAGTACAACCCGCTGTTCGGCGACGTGCAGCGCTGGTTCGAGCCGATCGCGGAGAAGGTCGGCGAATCGGCGTCGATGCGCACGATCATCGGCTTCTGCCGCGATCTGTTCGGCGCGCTGGCGCCGCAGGTCGCGAGCTGGCACGTCGAGGTGCATCAGTTCCGCATCGAGGCGACGCGCGAGATGGCGGGGCAGCCGACGCCGGAAGGCTCGCATCGCGACGGTGTGGATTACGTCTGCGTGCTGCTGGTGAAGCGGCAGAACATCGCGAGCGGAACGACGACGATCGCGTCGCCCGACGGCGCAGCGCTCGGCGAGTTCACGCTGACCGATCCGCTCGATTGCGCGCTGATCGACGACCATCGCGTGTATCACGGCGTGACACCGGTGCAGCCGATCGATCCGAGCAGGCCAGCGTACCGCGACGTGCTGGTCGTGACGCTGCGCCGCGCTTAAAGAACAAAAGGGATCAGCGCGCGCACTTCTTCGCGATAGCGTGCGTACGCGTCGCCGAACGTCTCGCTCATGAAGCGCTCCTCGATCTTGAGCTTGCGCCACACCGCGACGAAGAGGATTGCCAGCGCAGCCGCGCCCCGCCATTCACCGCGCACGATCGCGGTGCCGACGAACGCAAGCAGCAATCCGCTGTAGATGGGATGGCGCACGAATCGATACGGGCCGGTGCGGATCAGCTCGTGATCCTGCTTGATCGTGACGTTGCCGCTCCAGTTGCGCCCCAGGTGCAGGCGCGCCCAGACGCTGAAGCCGAGGCCGGCGGCGACGAGCGCCGTGCCGATCCAGTACGTCTCGGCGCTCGGCGGTTCCACTCGCCCGGCGAGCAGGATCACCGCGATCGTCACCGGGATCGCGAACGCGATACGCGAAGCGAGCGGCTCCGCGCGCTGCGTGACCTTCACGTTGCGCGCAGCGACCGCCCAGTAGATCGCCCAGGCGATCCAGAGCCCGGACAGGATCGCGCTTTGCGCGTTCACATCGGCGGCTGCGTGCGTCCAGCGAACAGCGTCTTCGGCGTCACCTCGGAGAGGTCCATCGCGAGCGTCGAGGTCGGCGTGAACTTGGTCCCGCTGATCTTCCACGCGCCGTTCACCTTGCGGTACTCGTCCTCGTACTGGCCGCCGAGCTGCGTCAGGCTCTTGGTCTGCGTGTTGATCAGGAAGTAGTGCAGGCTCCACTTCCCTTTCGCGTGCGTGTCGTCGATCACGTCGATCTGCGGATTCATGCCGTGGTGCATCTCGACCATGTAGTCATGGCAGCCGATGTCGGTGAACACCTTCACGACCGCGTCGGCGTTGTCGAACACGCCGACCGCGCCGTAATCGATGATCACCTTGCCGTCGGCGAAGCACGCGCGCATGCCTTTCGGATCCTTGCGGTCGCAGCAGAAGAAATAGCGCGACTTGAGCGCGCGGATCGCGTCGGCGTCTTCGAGCTTGCGCAGCCGGGATTCGAGGTCGGACATGGTCGTATACCGCAAACAGGTGAAGCGGTCGCATCGCCGCAGCGTCTACTGTCGCAGCGCATCCACTTCAGGGCAAGCGATGGCGGCGGAAGACGACGTCGTCTCGGGGAAGGTCTGGGACGAGTTCTGCGACACGTTGAAGCGCGCGGGGCGGCAGGTCCTGCGCGCGGAGGCGCCGACCTCCGAGCTCGATCGCGCCGAAGGCTGGCGCTATCTCACCCGGCTTTTGCGCATCGGGCTCGAGATGCATCTCGAGTTCGCCGATCCCGACTTCCCCGGCTTCCTCGCGCCGTCGCACGAGACCGGCAAGATCGGCGCGGACAATCCCGACAATCTCTATCTGATGGGGCGACTCAACGGCGCCAACGAGTACCGCATCACCGGCGATCGCGGCACCGTCTCGTATCTCTCCTTCGGCACGCAGAAAGGCGGCTACGAGACCGACGGCAAGATGGAGCAGACCGGCTTCGTCGAGGCGAAGGACTTGCAGATCGGCGCCGACGGCCGCTTCGAGCTCGTGCTGTCGCAGCAGCAGAGGCCCGGCAACTGGCTGCGCATGGAAGCCGCGACGAATGCGGTGATCGTCCGGCAGACGTTTCTCGATCGCAGAAAAGAGCGGCCCGCGCAGCTCAAGATCGAGCGCATCGGCTCGACCGACACGCCGCGGCCGCTCTCCGCCGCGCGCATCCAGAAGAATCTCGCCAACACCGGCAAGTTCGTCGAAGGCACGGCGACGCTGTTCGCGAACTGGGCGCAGAGCTATCTCAAGCATCCGAACCAGCTGCCGCCCGCGGATCAGGCGCTGTGCCAGCGCGTCGGCGGCGATCCGAACATCTTCTACTACCACTCGTACTGGAAGCTCGCGGCGGACGAAGCGCTGGTGATCAGGATCGCGCGCATCCCCGAATGCCGCTTCTGGAACCTTCAGATCAACAACTGGTGGATGGAGTCGCTCGACTATCGCTACCACAAGATCCACGTGAACAAGCACAGCGCGAAGCTCGAGCCCGACGGCAGCGTGAAGATCATCCTCGCGCATCGCGATCCGAATCATCCCAACTGGCTCGACACCGCCGGCCACGACAACGGCACGATGTGCCTGCGCTGGGTCGGCGCCAAGGAGCACGTGCATCCGACGACGGAGGTCGTGAAGCTGTGAGCTTCGAACCCCAGCAATTGCTCGATGAGGCCAGCGCCGCGACCGGCGGGCTGAAGGATTTCGGCGATCCCACGTTCCGCGGCGGGCTCGATGCGCTGTGCAAGGCGCTCTCGTCGGAAGCGAAGCTGTCGGAAATGGGCGCGGTCATCCTGCGCCAGAAAATCATGGCGCAGCTGGTCGACCGGCTACGCGTCGAGGATTACTTCAAGCAACATCCCGAGATCGCGCAGGAGAAGGTCGAAGCCCCGGTCGTGATCGTCGGCTTGCCGCGCACCGGCACGACCAAGCTGCATCGATTGCTCTCACGCGATCCGCGCTTCTACTGGATGGCGTTCTGGGAATCGCAGTTCCCGGTGCCCTTCCCCAACGAGTCGCTCGAGCAGCCGAGCGGACGCATCAACGAAGGCGCCGGCATCGTCGCCTACATGACGCAGGCGATGCCGAAGCTGCTGGCGATCCACCCGATGGACAACGCGGCAGCCGACGAGGAAGTGATGCTGATGGAGCACTCGATGCTCTCGGCATTCAACGCCTACGCCAAGATCCCGAGCTACACGTCGTGGCTCGATCGGCAGGATCAATCTCCCGCGTATCGATACTTGCGGCGCATGCTGCAGTTCCTGCAGTGGCAGAAGCACAAGCGCGGCATCACCGGAGAGCGCTGGGTGCTGAAGGCGCCGCACCACTTGCTGCGCATGGACGTCCTGCTGCGCGTGTTCCCCGGCGTGCAGGTGATCCAGACGCATCGCGATCCGGTGCAGAGCATCCCGTCGATCGCGAGCTTCATCGACACGCTCTGGCGCATCTACAGCAACGACGCGAAGCCGGAAGCCGCTGGCCGGGAGTGGAACGACCTGATGGCGCGCGCGCTCGCGCACACGATGAAGGTTCGCGCCTCCGCGCCGGCGGATCAGTTCCTCGATGTGCAGTTCCGCGACACCGTGAAGCAGCCGATGGAAGTCGTCGAGCGCGTCTACGCATTCATCGGCTGGCCGCTGCCGAGCGAAGTGCGCAAGGCGATGGAGGCGTGGCTCGTCGAGGACGAGAAGTCGCACCAGGGCGGACACGAGTACACGCCGGAGCAGTTCGGATTGTCGGCGGACGGGATCAAGAAGGACTTCGCGGCGTATCGCGCGAAGCACATAGGAGCCTGACATGCTGCTGAAGGACAAGGTCATCATGGTTTCCGGCATCGGCCCGGGGCTCGGCGTGAAGCTCGCGGTCGAGGCCGCGCGCGAGGGCGCAAAGGGACTCGTGATAGGCGCGCGCACCGCCGACAAGCTCGATGACGCCGAGAGGCGCGTGCGCGCGGTCAATCCGAAGTGCGAGCTGGTGAAGCTGCCGACGGACATCACCAATCGCGATCACTGCGCGGCGATCGTCGCCGCCGGCGTGAAGAAATTCGGCCGCATCGACGGGCTCGTGAACAGCGCCTTCCTGCACGGCGACATGGACTACGTCTCGAGCGCGAAGCTCGACGACTGGATCAGCGGGCCGATCTCGACCAATCTCATCGGCACGTTGAAGCTGACGCAGGCCGTCGTGCCGCAGATGAAGAAGCAGGGCGGCGGCGCCATCGTCATGGTCAACACGATGGCGACGCGCCAGATCCCGCCGCTCGGCGAAGCCGGCTACGCGGCGTCGAAGGCGGCGCTCGCCAACTCGGCGAAATATCTCGCCAAGGAGCTCGGCCCCGACAAGATCCGCGTCAACACGGTCTACATGGGCTGGATGTGGGGCGCGCCGGTCGAAGGCTACTTCCAGTGGGCGGCGTCACAGCCGGGCGCGAAAGCAACCGTCGCTCAAATGAAAGCGCACGTCGAGTCCGATATCGCGCTGCGCGAGATGCCACCCGACGACGACTGCGCGAAGGCTGCGCTGTTCTTCCTCTCCGATTATTCGCGGGTCGTCACCGGCGCGTCGCTCGACGTCAACGGCGGGCACTACATGCCGTAGACCGGCGTCTTTAGCCGGAGAGCTTTTTCGCGACTGCCCAGCCGATCGCCATCGTTGCGACGAACACGAGCGCCGGCAGGCTGCCGCCGCTCGCCGCGACGAGGCTCGGACCCGGACACCATCCCGACATTCCCCACCCCACGCCGAAGATCGTCGCGCCTGCGACGAGGCGCAACGTGATCGGCGAGGTTGCCGGCAGCTTGAGCACCTGACCGGTCGGCGTGGTCGCGTGGCGGCGCGCATAGAAGAACGCCGGGAATGCGGCGATCAGCGCGCCCCCCATGACGAACGCGAGGCTCGGATTCCAGCTTCTCGTGACGTCCAGGAATCCGAGGATCCGAGCGGGATCGGTCATCGACGAGACGATGAGCCCGACGCCGAAGAGGACGCCAGCGATCGCAGCGGCCAGGCGCACGATCACGCGAGTCCTCCGAAGCCGAGCGCAACGACGATCCCTGCGATCCCCATGAACGTGATCGTCGCCACGAGGCTGCGCGGAGAAAGATTCGCCAATCCGCAGACGCCGTGGCCGCTCGTGCAGCCGGAGCCGACCTGCGTGCCGACGCCGACCAGCAATCCCGCTGCGACGAGCTTCAGCCAGTTCACCGCAGGGCCGGAGAACGTGTGCAGATGCACGCCGAGCAGCAGCGCGAGCCAGGGCGACGCGATGAGTCCCGCGAGGAACGCGAGGTGCACGCCGTCGCCGCGACCCGTGATCACCGTGCCGAACACGCCGCTGATGCCGGCGATGCGGCCGGTGCCGAGCAGATAGACGTCGACGGCGATGCCGATCAGCAGTCCGCCGGCGAGCGCGACGAGGGCTTGATGCGCGTCCATGTCACTGCAGATCGTACGCGATCGCCACGCCGAACGTGCGCGGCATGCCGGTCATGCGGGCGATGCTGTCGCCGATGTTGAAGCTCGCCACGCTGTAGAAGGCGTCGGTGAGGTTGCGGCCGAACACCGATGCGGTCCAGCGGCGTTGCGGCGTGCGCACATGGACGCGCGCGCCGATCAGCGTGTAGGCCGGCATGTCGTAAGCCGGTGTCTGCGCGAGCGTGCCGTTGGTCGCGCCGCTGCGCTGAAGGTCGGCGCCGACGCCCATGTCCCACGCGCCGATCGGCCAGGTGTAGTCGGCGATCGCATTGATCTCGTAGTTCGGCGAGAAGTTGAAGGGCTTGTTCGAGAAGTCCTCCTGATTGCCGGCGTCGTTGGTGCTGACGAACTCGTCGATCTCGGTGTGCGTGTACGCGTACGCGGCGGAGAGATACAGCCCGTTGAACGGCCGCGACTGCAGGTTCACCTCGGCGCCGTAGACGTGCGAGCGCGGCGCGTTGCGCAGGATCGGCAGCGGCCCGAACACCGGATCGGCGACCTTGGTCAGGAGCTGCTTGTCCTTGTAGTCGTAGTAGAACGCCGCGAGGTTGAGCTGCACGCGGCGCTGGAACAGCGTCAGCTTCGCGCCGCCCTCGGTCGCCAGCAGCCGCTCCTGGTGGGTCGGCGTGAACTGGTACTGGCAGCACGCGTTCAGCACCGGGAAGCCGCCCGCCTTGAAGCCGCGCGACATCGACAGGTAGAACAGCGCGTTCTTCAGCGGGTGGTAGTCGAGGGCGACGCGCCCCGACGTGTTGGTCTCGTCGAGCACCCCGTGGAATTCGTTGTGATTGCCATCGTCGCCGACGCTGAAGCAATCGCCCTTCATCGCGAACGAAGGATTGCCGGGCTGTCCGGTCTGCAAGGTGTACTGCGCGGCGTTCAGCAAGGACAGAAAGCTCGACAGGTTCGACGCGCCCAGTCCCGTGCTCTCCGGCGCTTCGCGCGAGCAGCCGTGATAGCGCTGCCGATTGCGCGTGAAGCGCGCGCCGGCGTCGACGTCGAACGTGGGGGCGAGCGCCCAGTCGAGATCGACGAAGCCCGCGTATTGCAGCGTGCGGCTGGCGCCCTGCGAGTGGAAGCGATTGGTGAGGATGTCGCCGCCGTTCTCCACCTGCTCGAGGATGCCGGTGTACTGCTGCGGCGCGCCCGGCACGCCGGCGACGATCTCGCCGACGTCGACGCCCTGGCTGCGGAAGAACTGCAGCGCGTCGTAGAGCTGCGTCGGCAGGATCGGGAAGAACGCGCTCTCGGTGTCGATCAGCACGTAGTGATCCTCGGCGGCGTTGTCGTAGCTCACGTTGACGCCGACGGTGTAATGCAGATCGTCGCGCCACGCGCCTGCGAAGCGCGTCTCGGCGGCGAGCGTGTCGATGAACGCGGTGGTGCTCGATTCGAGGTTGTAGAAATCGAAGCCCGACTGGATGTCGTCGGAGCCGTTGGCTTCCACGCGCAGGTGCGACAGGAGCGTGATCCAGTGCAGATCGTCGTCGAGCGCCCAGTCGGCGCGCAGCGACTGCGAGAAGAAACTGTCGTTGCGGCCCCAGTCGCGATCGGGGTTCCAGTCGGCGACGCGATTGGACGCGCCGTCCTGCGGCACCAGCGGATATTCCTGCACGCGCGGCGACAGCGCGGCGCTGCCGAAGATGCCGTTCTGCGGATTCAAGCCCACGGCCTGCGGCGCTTGCGGATCGCTCTTGTCGAGCCAGCCTTCGGCGACGAGCCGCAACGTGAAGTCGTCGGTGGCGTCCCAATCGAGCGCGCCGCGACCGGAGCCTTTGTGGAAGCGTCCGAGCCGATCGTCGGGACGCGTGTTGCTGTACTGCCAGCCCTCATCGGAGTTGAGCACGCGCAGCGCGGCGCGACCGCGCAAGCCGTCGGCGACGGGCCCGCTGATGTAGCCGCTGCCGTCGACCGTCCGGAAGCGCCCGTAGCTCACCGACGCGCCCGACTCGAGCTGATCGGTCGGCTTGTTGGCGATCTGGTTGATGAGGCCGCCGGTCGTGTTGCGCCCGTAGAGCGTCCCCTGAGGGCCCTTGAGCACTTCCACGCGCTCGAGATCCACCGCGAGCCCCTTGCTCATCACCGAGTACGGCAGGTTGACCTCGTCGACGTAGAGACCGACGGTTCCCGTCGCGGTGTAGGTCGTGTCATTGAAGCCGACGCCGCGCAGCGTGTAGATCGGTGTGCCCTGCCCGCTGTCGTTGACCGACAGGCCCGGCACCAGCAACCCGAGGTCGCGCACGTCGGTCACGCCGAGCGCCTGCAGGTCCTTGCCGTAGAACGCGCTCACGGTGACCGGCACTTCGTTGATCGACTGCTCGCGCCGCTGAGCCGTGACGGTGATCTGCTCCATCTGCACCGTCGGCTCCGCTGGCGGCGCTTCATCCGCAGCCGAGACCGCACCGATCCACGCGCCGAGCGCGCAGGCCACTAGCCGGTTCCGGTCCAATCCTTTCTCCCTGTCTTGTTGATGGACGAGGAAGATACGGACGCATGGCGCGATCAACCAATAATCTTTTGATCGGAACTTATGCCCAGTTCACCAGCGTGCCGTGCGGATGGCCGGTGGCGAGCAGCTCGTCCTGCGTTCCCGGCCAGGTGCTGAGCCGGAGCTCGGAAGCCTTTTGCGTGAGCTCGAAGCGCAGCCACGCGAGCGGCGCGGACTGCGTTGCCTGCTCGCCGGCGCGCTGAAGAAGCTCGACGATCGCCTGCTTCGTCGTCTGCGACAGATAGCTCCAGGTCACGGAATGGAAGAGCACGCGGGTGACGCCCGGTGTCGCCTTCGCGATGCCGGATCGCTCGAGCCACTGCGCTGCATCTGCACGCACGATGCCCGGGGGATCGCGAAGCCAAATCGCGATCGCCTGCTCCAGACGCTGCAATCGCTCGACCTGGTCTGGCCAGACGTAGGACAGCAAGCGCTCGCGCGCAGCGGGATCGCGCAAGGCAATCGGGTTGAGATCGACGCCGTTGCGCGCGACGACCTGCAGCGGCGCCTCGACCGGCGGCGCGCCACCGCGCCATTCCGGCTTGATCAGCAGCGACGCTCGCGGATCGCCCCAGCGCGCGCTACCGAATTCGTAGCGATAGCGATCGAGGATCAAGTTCAGTCCAGCGCTCGAGCCGATCTCGTACAGCTCGAGCGGCAGCTGCGTCCGCTGCGCGATGGTCAGCATTCCCGGGAGCAGCGCCGCGGATCGCATGACTTCGTTGGTCTGCGGCGGCGATGCGAGGTACGCGCGGATGATCTCTTCGCGCTCGCGGAACGCTTCGGCGACCACCGATCGCAGCGCATCGTCGTCGACGCGATTCGGCGGATACGCGGCCCGCAGTGCAGCCGACCCGCCGCTACGGGCCAGATGGTGCAACGCGCCGGCTACGCGCAGCGGCAGCGAATCGGCGTGCGCGGAAGGATCGCCGGGCCAGTCGACGATCGCGCGTGCGATCGGACTTCCACCGTCCAGCGCATCGAGACACGAGCGGCAGACGCGCGCCGTGAACGGCGAGCCGAGCTGATCGCAGAAGCGGATCTGATCGCGAAACGCGTTGCGGACTTTTTCGCTCATGGTCCAGAGGCTAGCGCCGATGGCCGCTCCGTTCGGGAAACGCCCTGTTGCCGCCCGGCGATATGTGCGCCCGTTGGCAGAAAACGGGCCGCGCCTCGATTACACTCCGGCCAACTCGTACGCAGGGAGCAGCCCATGCCGCTATACATCGACGTGCACGAGCTCAAGGGCGTGAAGGCCGAGGACGTGGCGAAGGCGCACAAGCTCGACATGGCCGTGCAGGATCGCCACGGCGTCAACTACCTCAAGTACTGGGTCAACGAGAGCTGCGGCAAGGTGTTCTGCCTCGCCGATGCTCCCGACGAGGAATCGGCGCGCCTGGTCCACATGGAAGCGCACGGGCTGGCTCCTGGGCGGGTCATCCAGGTCGAGCCCGACGTCGCCGAGGGCTTCATGGGCGGCGGCTCGATCAATCCCGACGGCGCGGCCGTGCTTCCGAATGGCGGCGGCCTCGATACCGCCATCCGCACGATCGTCTTCACCGACATCGTCGACTCCACGGCGACCATCGAAGAGATCGGGGACGACGCGGTCGTCGAGTTCATCAAGGTGCACGATCGGATCGTTCGCGAAGCGCTGGTCGCGCTCGGCGGCCGCGAGATCAAGCACACCGGCGACGGCATCATGGCGTCCTTCATCTCGGCGGTGAGCGCGGTCAAGTGCGCACAGCGCATCCAGCGCGAGCTCGCGGCGGATCCGTCGCAGCTGGCGCACGCCTTGCGCGTGCGCATCGGCGCCGCGGCTGGCGAGCCGGTCGAGCATCAGGGCGATTTCTTCGGCACGACGGTCAATCTCGCCGCGCGACTGTGCTCGCACGCGCAGCCCGAGCAGGTCCTCGTCTCCACCGCGGTGGTGGAGCTGTGCGTCGGCAAGGGATTGCGCTTCCACGATCTCGGCGAGGCCGCGCTGAAGGGATTCGGCCAGCCGGTGCGCGTGCACGCCGTCGCGGCGTAACGCGCGGAGCCGCTTCCTACTCGAACCAGCCGCTGCCTGAGGTCTTCACCGGCTTGCGGCCGCGATGGCTGCCCCACAGCGCAACGGCCGCCGGATCGAGCGTCGAGAGCAATCGATGCAGCAGGGACTTCAGCGCCGCGCTCTCGCCGGCACCGAGATGCTCGACGAGCTGCGATTCCACCGCCTTCGCGGCTGAGATCAAGCGCAGCGCCGCAGCACGGCCTGCGTCGGTAAGCTCGTACTCCGTCCAGTCCGCCTCGGCGACGACCGGGGCTTCGCGTGCGAGACCGCGCGTGATGAGCGAATGGATCGCCCCGGTCGCCCGCTCGTCGAGCACGCCTTTCATCGCCGCGTCGAGCTCGGACGCGCTCATGCTGCGCTTGAGCGTGAGCGTCGAGAGCACGTAGAACTCCTCTTCGCTCAGATTCTCTTTCTGCAGATGCGGTCGGATCTGCCGGAAGAACTGGAAATGGCCGCGCCCGAGCAGGTAGCCGAGGAAATCCTCGTTGAAGCTGCCCGCGAGATCGCTCGCGCCGGTGAGCTCGGCGGAAGGATCGCGCTTGGCCGCATGCGCATAGCGTCCGCCATGGAACACGAGCGGCGCGCGCTCGCTGCGATCGAACGCGAGCACCTTGCCGACGAAGATGACGTGATCGCCGCCCTGATACTCGAACGCAGTCTCGCACTGGAAGCGCGCCGTGCAGCCGCGAAGCAAAGGAATGTCACCGACGCCGGTGTCGAGCTCGAGCCCTGCAAATTTGTCGACGCCGCGCTTGGCGAAGCGCGCGGAGAGTTGATCCTGGTCGGAGGCGAGAACGTGGACCGCCCAATGCTTCGCGGCACGGAAGACCGGAAGCGAGAGTGCGTTCTCGGCGAGGCTCCAGAGGACGAGCGGCGGGTTCAATGAAACGGAGTTGAAGCTGTTGCACGTGAGGCCGAGCGACGTGCCGTCCTGAGCGCGCGTCGTGATGATGGTCACGCCCGTCGCAAACGCACCCAGCGCTTTTCTGAACTCGCTCGCGTCGATCCCCGGAGTGCTCATGCTTTGAATTTTACGCCCGCGAATTAGGCGACGCCCGCGTCGCCTAGTTCGCTGGTTCTGCTACGAACAAGAAAATGGCGAATTGAGCGACGTCGGCTCGAATTCGCCGATCGAAGCCACCCGCGGCTTATCGAAGCCGCGACTCAGAAATTGTATTTGATGTTGATCGAGGCGTAATCGCGATCGGCGTACGGATGCGATCTCAGCTGCAGCGTGCTTTCGTTCAAGTTCGCGCTCGGACTTCCAAAGAAGAAGTTGTACGACGCGCCCAGCTCGAGATTCTGCAGATACGTGAACACGCACGACAGGCCCAGCCGCCGATCGCCCTGCGCGTAGAGCGCGCCGAACGCCGCGGTCAGCGACGGCGTGCCGTGAGTGATCTCGCCGTAGGCAATCTGGTTCTTCATGTCCCAGCCGGAAAAGATGTTGTGGATGTCCGCGAAGGCGAGGAACTGGAAGCCGACCGAATCGCGATCGTAGAACGGCACGACGCCGCCGCCGACCGGCTGCACGCCGCAGCTCGCGGGCGTGAGGTTCGGCCCGCCCGGAACCGGCGTGTTTGCGGGACAGCCCGGGTTCTGGATCGGATCCATGCCGAACAGATGGAACCAGCCGGCCTCGCCGACGAAGATGAAATCGTCGTAGATGAATTTCGGATTGCCGACGAAGATGCCGGACAGCAGCATCTGGCCGATGCGGCCACGCGTGCCCCAGGGCGAGAGCTCCTGCGAGACGTAGGCGCGCGCGCTGGTCGGCACGTTGTCGCGATACAGCACCTCGCCTGCCACGTTGAACGGTCCGAGCACGGTCGAGAAGCTCGTGCCCATCAGGTGAATGCCGCTCGCGTAGGTGACGTGGTAGTAGATCGGCACGACCTGATTGAACAGGCTGGTCGTCAGCTGCTGGCCGCCGAGGCTGCCGATCGGCGCGTAGCCCATGTCGAGCGTCACGCTCGGATTGGTGTCGTCGTAGCGCAGATAGTAGAAGCCGATGTTGGTGACCGGCGTGACCTGCCACTTCATGCCGGTGCCCCATTGGCCGCCGCTCGACGACGGACGGATATCGCCCTTGCGGTAGACGAGGATGTACGGCGGCGCATTCGCGACCGGGCCGCCGATGCCGTTGAGGTGGCAAAGCTGCTCGACCGATCCGCCCGCCTGCAGCGCGAGGTCCTGCAAGCCCGCGGGGCCGAGCACCTGTCCGAGGATGCTGCTGATCACGCCGGGGCAGCCGTCGAAGTAGAGCGGATTCACCGATCCGTAAGTGAACTCGCCGCCGGGGCCGACCAGATCCTGCACCGCGAGGAAATCGCCGATCGGGAAGATCTCCGTCGGCCTGAATTCGAGATGGTAGTAGCCGAGCAGGTTGATTTCCGGGATCGGCGCGAACGACGCGCTGACCTGGTTCACCGGCAGGAGGATCTCCTTGATCTCCGCGCCCGGCACGTACGCGCGCGTCGCGTCGGCACGGCCCTGCGCGAGCATGATGCCGGAGAGGAAGAGGCTCTCGCCCCACGCGGCGACGTGCTGGCCGACGCGCACGTCGAGCGGCATCTCGTCGAACAGGTTCCAATCGGTATATGCGTAGGCTTCCAGCAATCGCGCGCGGAAGCCGCCGTCGAAGAAGCGCGCAGGCTCGTTGAACTCGTTGTTCGGGCCTTCGAGCTTGTTGATCGTCTCCGGCGAATCGTTGCGATTGGTCCGGTGATAGGCCTGGTCGTAAAAGGCGTCGCCGCTGACGACGCCACCGATGTGCTCGCTGCGCAGCTGGAACTCGCCGAACAGCGACAGCCGGTTGTGGACGAGGCTCCACTTGCGGAAGTTGCGGTCGCCGTCGTCGAAGTTCATCGTCGTCGGCAGGCCGGTGTGGCCGAACGCCTGGCCGTTCTGCACGGCCTCGGCGGAGAGATCGACGTTGAGCGGATCGACCTCGCCGTCGATGAGGTCGGGCGACGGATTCTTCGTGCGCACCGCGACCGCGTAATTGCCGGTGAGCTTCCACTCGCCCTCGAAGCCGAGCGGCAGATCGAAGTTGTGCGCGGACGCGCTGGCGCAGAAGCCGGCGGCGACGGCAGCCAAGCCGTGTCGGAACCGAATCATTGAGCCTCTCCTCTCCAGCGCTGCGTTTTTTGAATTACTCTGGCGTACCGTAGGGTTGCAGGCCGCCAAGAGCCTCACCCGAACTGATTAGCCCGAAGGACGGCGCCATGAAAAAGTATCTCAGCCCGATCGACGCCGCGTTCCTGCGCATGGAGACCAAGCGCACGCCGATGCACGTCGGCGCGCTGATGACGTTCCGCCTCCCCGACGGCGCCCCGAAGGATTTCGTGCGCTCGCTGCTGCTGCAGATGCGCGAGAAGCCATTCCTGCCCGAGCCGTTCGGCTTCCGGCTGGCGCGCGGCAACCTGGCGCGCATCGCGCCGGCGTGGGAAGAGACCGAAGTCGACATGGAATACCACACGCGCCACTCGGCGCTGCCCTATCCCGGCGGCGAGCGCGAGCTCGGCGTGCTCATCGCGCGCATGCATTCGCATCCGCTGGACCGCTCGCGGCCGCTGTGGGAATGCCATCTCATCGAGGGCCTGGAGAACAATCGCTTCGCGCTGTACTTCAAGGCGCATCACTGCGCGATCGACGGCATGGGCGCGATGAAGATGGTGCAGAAGTGGCTGTCGCGCGATCCCAGCGACAAGCGCATCTCCGGCCCTTGGGTCGTCGCGCAGAAGCCGAGGGACGATGCCACCGAGAAGCCTTCGCTGTTCGGTCGCTTGAAGAAGCCGGCAAAAGCCGCTGCCGAGCAGGCGCGCGGCGTGAAAGAGCTGGTCAAGACGCTGGTGAAGATGAGCAAGGGCGAGGACAGCTCGACCAAGATGGCGCTGTCGACGCCGCGGTCGCTGTTCAACGTGCCGGTGTCGCAGCAGCGACGCCTCGGCACGCAGATCCTCGACCTCAACCGCATCAAGGCGATCGCCGAGAAGATGAACGTCAGCGTGAACGACACGCTGCTCGCGCTGTGCGGCGGCGCGATCCGCCGCTATCTCACCGAGCACGACGCGCTGCCGGAGAAATCCTTGCTCGCGTCGGTGCCGGTCGGGCTGCCGCGGCCGGACGGCAAGCCCGGCAATGCCGTCGCGGGATTCGTCGTGCCGGTCGGGACGGAGCTCGCCGACGGGCGCGAGCGCATCGAGCTGATCAATCGCGTCACCACGCGCAGCAAGCAGGAAGTGATGGAGATGCCCGACGCGTCGCGCTCGCAATTCGCTTTGCTCGGGCTGTCGCCATTGATCATCGGCCAGATGCTCGGCGTGCTGCCGAAGCTGCCGCCGTTCTTCAACTTCGTCGCGTCGAACGTGGTGCTGTCGAAGGACCCGCTCTATCTGATGGGCGCCGAGCTCGAAGCGATGTATCCGGTGTCCTTCCTGTTCGACGGCTACGCGCTCAACATCACGCTGGTCGGCTATCGCGATCGCGTCGCCGTCGGCTTCCTGGGATGTCGCGATGCGATCCCGCATCTGCAGCGTCTCGCCGTCTACACGGGCGAGGCCGTCGCGGAGCTCGAAGCGGCCGTGGGACTGGGCCAGCCGGTCGCCAATCCGCGGCGCAAGCGAAGTCGAAAAGCGGCACAATAAAAACAGTTTCACGGGGGGCTGGTCATGAACATCTCGAACGCCGCTCAGCGGCGCATCTACGGCTTCATTCTCGCAATCGGCTGCGCGTCGCTCGCCCACGCGCAGGAGTTCACGCCGATCGGCGCCGAGCGCGCCGGCAACAAGGACGGCACCATCCCCGAATGGACCGGCGGCGATCCCGGCGGCGGCCCGCAGAAAGGCATGTATCCGTCGAACGACGTCTACGACTCCGAGAAGCCGCTGTTCACCATCACCCGGGAGAACTTCGCGCAGTACGCAGACAAGCTCACCGATGGCCACAAGGAGCTGTTGAAGCGCTTCGACACCTACAAGATGAACGTCTACCGCACGCATCGCTCGGTGCGGTTCCCGATCTTCATCAACGACGCGACGCGCGCGAACGCCAAGAGCTGCACGCTGATCGGCACCGACGAGCTCGACGGCTGCAAGCAAGGCTTCCCCTTCCCGTTCCCCAAGAGCGGCGCCGAGATCCTGTGGAACCACAAGCTGAAATGGCGCGGCAACGCGGTGCGCCGCTACAACAACCAGCTCATCGTGCAGCCGAGCGGCAGCTTCCAGCAGACCAAGATCCTCGAGGAAGTGCAGTTCCTCTACGCGAACAACCTCAACCCCGCGCCGATGGTCAAGGGCGCCGGACCGTATCTGCGCTATCTGTCGCAGACGCTGTCGCCGCCGCGGCTCGCCGGCACCTTCATCCTCGTGCACGAGCGCATGGGCACCGGCACCGAAGGCCGCGCCGCCTGGATCTACGAGCCGGGCATCAAGCGCCTGCGCCGCGCGCCGACCGTGCAGTACGACAATCCGTACGAAGGCACCGACGGCAACCA
>Ga0070741_10007220_pt1 | contig 23196 bp, 28 predicted proteins | sample Coa_R1_4_FD_66440 | JGI IMG/M metagenome (GOLD analysis project Ga0070741, IMG submission 66440) | Surface soil microbial communities from Centralia Pennsylvania, which are recovering from an underground coalmine fire - Coalmine... | ecosystem: Environmental > Terrestrial > Soil > Unclassified ... | reverse complement strand
GCTTCAAGAGCGGGATCTGCAGCCCCTCCTCGTAGATCTCGCGGCTGGAATTCGAGCGCAGCCGCCCGCCGATGTCCGGCAGGTGCGACACCACCGCGGCGAAGGCGACGAGCCTTCCCTTGCGGAAGATCGGCGTCACGGTCGTCACGTCGTGGATGTGCCCGGAGCCCTTCCACGGGTCGTTGGTGATGAAGACGTCGCCCTCCTTCATCGTCTCGGGCGGAAACTTCGCCATGAAGTGGCGCACCGTCGCGGGCAGGCAGCCGATGAAGCCCGGCAGGCTCATGTTCGACTGCGCGAGCGAGCGTCCCTGCGCGTCGGTGAGCACGATGGCGAAGTCGTTGCCGTCGCGCACCAGGGTCGAGAAGCAGGTGCGCACGAACGCCGCGGACGCCTCGTCCACCACGCTGATCAGGCGCTTCCACAGGATCTCGAGCTCGATCGCGTTGAAATCCGTCAATCGAACTCCTGGATCGTGACCGAGACCGTCAGGTCCTTCAGCACCGCGACCTCGGCCTTCACCGGCACCACGATCGTGCACTCGCGCTCCTCGAGGATCAGCGGGCCCTGCAGAGCCGTGCCCGGCGAGACCGAGTAGCGATCGTAGACGGGTGTCGCTTCGAATCTTCCCTTCAGCGAAAGAAATGCCGTCCTCGTCCCCTGCCCGCCCGTTTCTTTCCCGCGCTCGGTGCCCCATTCGAAATGATGCCCGCGCGCCTGCGCACGGCCGGTGAGGCGCCAGGTGATCACCTGCGGCCGCGCCCCGGGCACGGTGCGGCCGTAGAGGCGCTTGTAGCTTTCTTCGAAGAGACGCATGAGAAAAGGGCCGGTCTGCTCGGTGATGGAGGAATAAGGAAACGAAACCGGGACCTCCGCCCCCTGCCCGAAATAGCGCATGTCGGCGCCGATGGTCCATGCGACCTCGCCCGCGCCGGCGCTTTCCAGCTCGGCCTGCGCTTCCGCCTTCAGCCGGCTCACGCTCGAGGCGACCGCCTTCCAGTCGATGTCCGAAACCAGGTGCGGATCGGACCACGCCTTGTCGACGCGAGCCGGCGCGGCGAGCATGCCGAGGCAGGAGCCGGCCCCCGCGGCGATCGGCACCAGCACGCGCGGAATGCGCAGCTTCCTCGCCACCTCGACCGCGTGGACCGGCCCGGCGCCGCCCGTCGCCACCATGCTGAACTCGCGCGGGTCGTGGCCGTTCTCGGCGATGTGGATGCGCGCCGCCGCGGCCATGTTCTCGTTCACCATGTCGTAGATGCCCCAGGCGGCTGCTTCGGTCTTGACGCCGAGCTTCTTCGCGAGCGCCGCCATCGCCTCTTCCGCTTTCCCGGTGTTCAGCTTCATCTCGCCGCCAAGGAAATTCGCAGCACTGAGATAGCCGAGCAGCAGGTCGGCGTCGGTGACCGTCGGCTCGGCGCCGCCGAGCGCGTAGCAGGCGGGGCCCGGAACCGAGCCTGCGGACTGCGGGCCGACGTTGAGCAGCCCGAGATTGCTCGCATAGGCGATCGAGCCTCCGCCGGCGCCGATCTCGATCAGGTCGAGGCTCGGGATGAGGATCGGCAGCCCCGAGCCGCGCTTGAAGCGGCGCACGCGCGCGCACTCGAACGAATGCGCCACCGGCGGCTCGCCGCCCACCGCGACGCAGGCCTTGGCGGTGGTGCCGCCCATGTCGAAGGCAAGCACCTGGTCCACGCCGTTCTGGTGCGCAGTGTTGAGCGCCGAGAGCACGCCCGCCGCCGGCCCCGACTCGAGCAGCAGGATCGGCGTGTGCGCGGCGGCCGCGGCCGAAGTGAAGCCGCCGCTCGACACCATGATGCGCAGCGGCACTTCCTTCTCCGCCGTGGCGATGCGCGACTCGAGCTCGGCGAGATAGCGCCCGACGATCGGCTTCACGTACGCGTTCGCCGCCGTGGTCGAGGTGCGCTCGAACTCCTTGATCTCGCGCGCCACCTCGGAGGAGATCGACACCGCGACGCCGGGCAGCGCCTTCTGCAGCCGGTCGCGGATCGCGCGCTCGTGGGCGTCGTTGACGTAGCTGTGCAGGAGCGACACGGCCACCGATTCGATTTGCAGCCGCTTCAGCTTCTCGACGTCGAAATCGGCGAGCGGCTCCAGCACTTCGCCCGCGGCGCTGATGCGTTCCCGGACGGTGACGCGATCGCGCGAATCGATGAGGGGCCGGGGGAGCTCGATGTCGAGGTCGTAGATGTCGTAGCGCCACTCGCGGCCGATGTCGAGCAGGTCGGCGTGGCCCTCGGTGGCGACGAGCGCGGTCCTCGAGCCCTTGCGCTCGATCAGCGTGTTCGTGATGAGCGTGGTGCCGTGCACGACCTCCGACGGTCCTGGAGCCGCCGACTGCAGGCAAGCGCGCACCTGGCGCAGCAGATCCGAAAGCACGGCGCTCACCGCCTCGCCGGGATCCTGCGGCGTGGTGAGCGCCTTGCCGACCCAGATGCGGCCGGCGGGAGAAAGGACGGCGACGCCGTCGGTGAACGTGCCGCCGATGTCGACGGCGACGCGGAGCGAGTCGCGCATTACTTCCCGGCGGGTTTGTCGGGCGGGGGCGCGGTCGCGTACGTCCCGCGCCCGCTCGCGAGGAGCTCGCCGGCCGCGTCGTAGATGCGCGCTTCGCACACCGAGAACTGCTTCCCGAACCTGATGACTTTGCCCTTCACCGTGAGGTCGCCCGGCTTTGCAAGGCGATGGTAGTCCACGCGCATGTCGAGCGTGGGCACCATGCGCCCGAGGCGGCCGACGAGGGCGAAATCGGCGGCGAAGTCGATCAGCGCGCCGAGGATGCCGCCGTGCGTCTGGTTGAGCGCCGGGTTCGCCACCCAGTCCTCGCGCCAGGTCGCTTTCACCTCGACCTCGTCCTCGGCGAGCTTCAGCACCTTGAGGCCGAGCCAGCGCAGGTAGGGGCCGCGCTCGACGAGCGCCTGGGCTTCCTCGAGCGTCATGCGGGCTGCCTCAGCTTCTTCGCCTCGCCCTCGAGCCGCCGGCGGTCGATCTTGCCCACCGTGTTCACCGGCAGTGCGTCGAGGAAATGCACCTGGCGCGGATGCTGGTAGGGCGGCGCGTTCTGCAGCGCGTACTGCTTCACCTCCTCCTCGGTGAGCGCGCAGCCCTTGCGCTTGACGACGAACGCCACCGGCAGCGTGTGCTTCACCTCGTCGGGCACCGGCACGACGCAGGCCTGCTCGATGTCGGCGTGGCGCTCGAGCATGATCTCGACGTCCTGCGGGTAAATGTTGTGGCCGCTCGAGACGAACATGTCGTCGGCGCGGCCGACGAAGTAGTACCAGCCCTCCCGGTCGCGCCTCAGGATGTCGCCGGAGTGGTACCAGCCGTCCTTCATCTTCTTCGCCGTCTGCTCCGGATCGTTGACGTAGCCGCTCATGAGGCCGGGGTTGCGCACCTCGAGCACGCCGAAGTCGGCGCTCTCGCCGCCGACCAGCCGCAGCTCGTTCCCCGGCAGCGGCCAGCCGAGCGAATGGCGCGGCTTCGCCTTGCCCCCGGGATGCTTGCCGAAGAGCGCGGCGCTCGCCTCCGTGATGCCGAAGATCTGGATGATGCGCGCCTTCGGAAAGCGCTTCGTCACCTCGTCCACGAGCACGTCCGAAGCCGGCGCGCCGCCGAGCGTCGCGAGCCTCACGCAGGAGTAGTCGTTCGCGTCCATGATGTCGCGGTTCTGCAGCATCAGCGCGAACATGGTCGGCACGCCCGACACCACGGTCGCCTTGTAGCGCGTCGCGGTCTCGAGGTACTTGCGCGCCTCGAACCTGCGCAGGAGGATCATCGTCGAGCCGCCCACCAGCACGCACTTCACGGAGTTCATGCCGTGCTTGTGGTAGATCGCCGCGGCGATCACCATGCGGTCGGCCGGGCCGAAGTCGCGGTCGCGCGACATCGTCTGCGCGACCCACGAGTGCGCGCGATGCGAGAGGAGCACCCCTTTCGGCCTTCCGGTCGAGCCCGACGTGTAGGCGTGGAAAGCGATGTCGTCATGCCCCGGCTCGAACGGCGTGAACGGGCCCGGGTCTTTCAGCTGCTCATAGTCTTCCTCGAACACCACGCGCGGAAGAGCGCCCGGGCACAGCGCCGAAAGAGCCTTCTCCGCAAAGAGCAGCTTCACATCGGAGTTCCTGCACACCCAGTCGATCGTCTCCTTCGGCTGCAGGATGTTGATGAGCACCGGAACGACGCCGGCGCGCATCGCGCCGTAGAACACCTCGAGGAACTCCGCGCGGTTGCCCGACACGATGCCGACGCGCTCGCCCGGCTTGAGGCCGCGCTTCAGCACGCCGCGCGCGACGGCATCGCAGCTCTCGTTGTAGCCTCGCCAGCTCACCTCGCGCGGCGCGTCGCCGACGCACAGGTCGACGATCGCCGGGCGGTCCTCGCCCCGGTACTCGATCCCGATCGTGCCGAGGTTCCTATACATGCACGATGATTTTTCCGAAGACGCGCCGCTCTTCCAGCAGGCGGACGCCCTGCGCCGCTTTTTCAAGCGGCAATTCCACTTCCACGACCGGGGCCAGGCGTTTCCGGGCGACAAAATCGAGGCAAGCCTTGATGTCCTCGGGCAGGTAGGCGCGCGAGCCGATGATCTCGATCTCGCGAAACCAGACGAAGCGCACGTCGATCTCGCACAGGTGGCCGGCAGTCGAGCCGCAGGTGAGGATGCGGCCGTTCACCGCCATCGCGCGCTGGGTCGGTATCCAGGTATCGCCGCCGGTAAAGTTGATCGCCACATCGACGCCTTTCTTCCCGCTCGCGGCCCAGACCTCCTTTGAGAAGTCGCCGGTCGTGACGACGGCGTGGTCGGCGCCGAGCGCCTTCAGCTTCGCCGCCTTGTCCTGCGAGCTCGTCACGGCGTAGACCTCGCAGCCGCTCATCTTGGCGAACTGCAGGCAGGAGACGCCGACGCCGCCGCTCGCGCCCAGGATGAGCACCTTCTCGCCTTTCTTCAGCCGGCCGCGCGTGTAGAGCATGCGATGCGAGGTGCCGTAGGCGATCGGCAGCGCCGCGGCGTCGCGGAACGAGACTCCGTCGGGGATCTCGATCAGCTGGCGCTGGTCCACCGCGATGAACTCGCACAGGCCGCCGTTGCCGTGCTCGCCCAGCACGCCGCCCTCGGGGAAGCGCGGGAAGAGCACGACGCGCTTGCCGACCCAGCTTTTCGAGACGCCCGCGCCTGTTTCGCACACCGTGCCGGCGACGTCGCCGCCCGGAATGCGCGGCATCTTCGTCGGCAGGTCGGGCATGCCGCGCAGCACGAAGACGTCCATGTAGTTGAGGCCGCAGGCCTCGACCTCGACGAGCGCCTGGCCCGGCCCCGCCTGCGGCACCGGCCAGCGCTCCTGCTTCATCTGCTCGACGCCGCCGTGCTGCTGGATGGCGACGACCCTCATCGTCGTGCTCATGAGCCGTAGTTTGCTAGATTATTCGCCTTTATTTCCGCACCCGACCCGAAGTTTCGCTTGCCCACCGATTCCCTCGCCGCCCGCCTCGCGCCGCAGCTCTCGCGCGAGCAGGTCAAAGCCCTGTTCCAGGCGCTCGTGCGCGTGCCGAGCCCGCAGACCGATCTCCTCGAGGAAGAGCCGCTCCTTCGAGCTTTCATAGAGAAGGAATTGAAGAAGCGGGTGGAAGGCCTGGGCTTCGTCGCCCGCCTGGACGCGATGGGCAACCTCATCGCCGAGAAAGGCGCCGGCCGCTCGGGACGCTCGCTCATGCTCGTGGCGCACGCGATGAACCAGCCGCCCTCGACCATGCCCGACCCGTACGGCGGCAAGGTGATCGACGCCACCGCGCACGGCCTGCCGGGCGAAGCGGTGCTCGGCAAGGGCGCGAGCGAGCAGAAGGGCACGATGGCGGCGATGCTTCATGCGCTCGCTGCCGTGCAGGCTTCCAATATTCCCCTCGAGGGAAAGCTCTGGTTCGTCTGCTGCGTCTCCGGCGAGACCGGCAAGCACGATGCGATCCGCAACGTCGTCGAGAAGGAAGGCGTGCGTGCGGACATCGCCTTCGTCTACGGCAACAGCCTGAAGCTCCAGCTCGGCAACCGCGGCCGCGTCGACATGAAGGCGATCGTGCACGGCACGCCGGGCCACTCCAGCCGGCCGAACGACGCCGCCAATGCAGTCACCGGCGCGCTGGAGTTCCTGAGAAGGATCAGCGCCGAGATTCCGAATGACAGAAAAGACAGGAACCTGGGCACGGCGTGGCTCACCTGCAATCGCATCGAGAGCTTTCCGAAGTCGACGCACACGGTGCAGGATCGCTGCGAGATCGGGCTCGACCGGCGCCTGCTGCCCGGGGACGATCCCGACGCCGCGGTGGCGGAGGTGGAGCGCGTCGCGAAATCCATGGAAGGCTGGCCGGACCCGGTATCGGGCAAGCCGCTGCGCGTCACGGTGGAGAAAGGCCCGGTGATGTACCCGAGCCTCGTGACGGAGGACGCGCCGGTGGTGAAGCTCCTCCGGGCGGGCTGCGTCGCGATGCTCGGCGCCGCGCCCGAGACGTTCTACGGCCAGTCGGCGCACGACCAGGGCTATCTCAACGCCGCGGGCATCTCGACCGCGAACTTCGGCTCGGGCGAGCAGGCCTTCGCCCACACCGACCTCGACATGGCGTCGGTGGACAGGACCTTCGACGCGGCGAAGGTCTATGCCTGGATGATCGCTTCCTACCTCGGAAAGCAATGAAGGAAAAGAACCTCGGCTATTTCTTCGCGGACTCGGTGAAGCGCTTCCCCGACAAGGTCGCGATCATCGACCTGCACGGCGGCACGGAGCGCTCGCTCACCTACGCCGAGCTCGACGCGCGCGCCGACCGCGCCGGCGGGCTGGTGCGGCGCCTGGGCGTGAAGCCCGGCGAGCGCGTCGGCATGATCGTCGGCAACCGCGTCGAGTTCCTCGAGATCTTCTTCGGCGCCATGCGCGCCGGCGCGATCCCGGTCGCCATCAATACGCGCCTCGCGCGCGACACGCTGAAGTTCATCCTCGAGGACGCCGAGTGCCGCGCCGCGTTCATCGACCCGGGCGCGAGCGCGCACGCCGCGGAGGTTTCTGAAAACGTTCCGAACCGCGTCCTTCTCGACGCGTACGAGCGAGAACGGGATGCAAGCGAAAGGCTGAAAGAACCGCCGCGCCTCGCCGACGACGCGCAGGCCTTCCAGCCCTACACCTCCGGCTCCACCGGCCTGCCGAAGGGCGCGATCATGACGCACGCCGGGATGCTCTGGTACGTGGAATACAACCAGCGCTACTGGCCCTCGAGCCCGCAGGACCGCGGCCTGATCGCGCTGCCGCTCTTCCACAAGAACGCGATGCGCGGCACGGTGAAGCCGATGCTCTACGCGGGCGGCTCGTTCGTGCTGATGCCCGGCTACGAGCCGCGCGCCTACCTCGAGGCGCTTGCGAAGTACCGCTGCACCTACTCGCGCGGCGTCGCCGCGGTGTTCACCATGTTCCTGCAGCACCGCGACCTCGTCGCGAAGCTGGACTTGTCCGGCCTGAAGAGCATGACGATCGGCTCCGCCGTGGTGACGCACGAGCTGATGGACGAGGTCGAGCGCGCGCTGCCGGGCATCAAGGTCGGCGAGAGCTACGGGCTCACCGAAGGCGGCAGCCCGTTCCGCCCGCCGGTGGACGGCCGGCCGGTGCCGCGCGGCTCGCCGGGGGTGCAGGCGCCGGAGTACGGCGTTCGCCTCGTCGGCGCCGACGGCCGGGACCGCGACGACGAAGGCGAGCTCTGGCTCAAGTCGCCGTACAACTGCCTCGGCTACCACAAGCGCCCGCAGGTGACGCGCGACAAGCTCGTCGACGGCTGGCTGCGCACCGGCGACGTGTTCCGCCGCGACAACGAAGGGTTCTACTACTTCAAGACGCGCGTCGACGACATGTTCTCGTGCGGCGGCGAGAACATCTATCCGAAGGAAGTGGAGGACTTGCTCTTCCGCCATCCCGCGGTGGCGAACGCAGTGGTGGCGCCGGTGCCGCACGCGGTGAAGGGCTTCGTGCCCGCCGCGCTCGTGGTCCTGAAGAAGGACTGCCGCGCGAGCGCCGAGGAGATCCGGGACTATTGCCTCGAGAACGGGCCGAAGTATGCGCACCCGCGCTTCGTGCGGATCATCGGAGAGAAGGATCTCCCCTTGAACGGCGCGGGAAAGATCGACCGCGGCCTCGCGCGCGTTCGCCTTGCGGAACTAGTTCACACCGGCCAGGCGTCCGCCGGAACTTAGGCGCCGCGGAATCCTCTATACTTCAGTCAGCACGACGGAATGTTCGATCGCCGAGCGACGCACTGATAGCGCGCCGGGGTCGACGTTCCGGTCGGGCTCCTCCCCGCCGCGCCCTCCCGCTTTCCCGAAAGTCCAAGGCCGGAAATAGTTCACCGCGCCGCGCACGCCGACGGGCTATATGTATGCCCATGGCCCTTCTGCGCCCCCTGCCCCCTGAAAAGCGCCACCCCGCGGACTACCGCGAGGACAGCGAGCACGCCGAGATCGCGCGCATCCTGTCGGACCTTCCCGAGCGGCATCCCGCGCGCGTCGCGTACGCGAGCGGCGCCTGGGAGGGCGCGAACACGCTGAGCCTGTCGCGCCTGGTGGCGAGCCGCGTCGACCTGGTGGACCGCCTGATCGAGGTGTACAGCGCGCACGCCGCGGTCGCGCATTCGCGCGCCCCGCAGCTCTAGCGCTACTCCTGCAGCGCCTTCTCCAGGACCTGCGGGTCGACGGGCTTGCGCAGGAACTCGTCGCAGCCGGCCTGGAGCGCCTGCTCGCGCTGCTCGAGGCCGAGGCCGGTGATCGCGACGATGCGCGAGCGCCTCATGTGCGGATGGCGCCGCAGGCGGCGCGCGACGTCCGCGCCGTCGCCGTCCGGAAGCCCCAGGTCCACCAGCACCACCTCGGGAAGGAAGCGGCTCGCGATGCTCATCGCCGCGTTCACCGTGATCGCGTAGTGGACCTCGTGGCCGAAGTCGCGCAGCAGGAAGGCGAGCGTCTGCGCGGTGTCCAGGTCGTCCTCGATGACCAGGACCCGGCGCGGCTCCTGCCGGAGAGTGATGTCGTTATTCAAGAGCGCCGAATCCTACCGCGGTGCAGCGAAGGCGCGATATAGGGGCGCGCGCATGGATAGTGTAGTGATCCGACTACGGGCGCATGTGTTTTGCTTGACCGCAGGTCGTTCCATTCACCACTCGAGGGCCCCGAGCCGCAAGGGCGGCCGCAACAGCCACAAGAAGAAGTAGCGCTACTCGGGAAGCGCGGCGACGCGCTTCCGGATCCACTCCGGCGTCGCGCCGGGCAGCGTGGCGAGCTCGTGGGACGCTTCCCGCTGCGTCTGCTTCACGCACGCGATCACCGCCTGCGCCGCGCCGTCGGCCGGCTGGCAGGCGAACTCGAGCCGGATCCCGTTCGGGTCGATGAAGTAGAGGCCCACCAGGCCGGGAAGCTGCGGAATCGGGCCGATGAACTCGACCTCCGCGCGCTTCAGGCGCTCCTGGATGTCGGCGAAGCGCTCCGGCGTCACCACGAAGGCGCAGTGCTGCATCGCGCCGATGGCGTTGCGGTTGTGGCGGGGCTCCTTGCCTTTCGGGATCTCGAAGAACGCGAGCAGGCTGTCGTTGCCCATGTCGAAGAAGTAGTGCCGGATCTCCTCGTAGGGCGGGTTGCCGCGGTTCTTCGGCCCGGTGCCCAGGCCCGGCGGCACCTTCATCGCGTGCACCAGGGGAAAGCCGAGCACGTCGACGTAGAAGTCGACGGTCATCTTCATGTCCTCGGTACAGAGCGCGAGGTGGTGCACCCCGCGCGCCAGCGTCTGCATGCCTCAATCATAAATCATGGGCGCGCAAGCTCATGGGTGGGCAAGGTCGGCGCGGCGGCGCTTCGGCGGCGGGTTCTGCGCCTCGAGCGCGGCGCGCCGGTCGTGCTCCTTGAGGATGATCTCCATCGCGCGCTCGAAGATCGCGCGCGGCGGGCCGGAGCGCGCCGCGAGCCAGGCGTCGAGCTCCTGGGGCTTCGCGCCGAGGTACTCGCACAGCGGGCGGCGGCCGCCCTGCAGGGCGACGCACTGCTGCAGGATGCGGGCGCACATTTCCGCCCAGCGGGGTTGCTGTTCCATGGTGTTCGCTCCTTAGAAAAGCCCGGCGAGCGCGCGCAGGAGCGCGACCGCGGCTGCGCCGAGCAGCACGAGAAACAGGGCGACGCCCGCGACCAGCGCGGCGCCGAAGAGGCGGCTCGAGCGCTCGGCGGCGCGCGGCCGCTCGAGCCAGGCGTCGAGCAGGCGCACGTTCTTCTGGTTCGCCTTCCACGCCGCGTCGAAGAGATCGCCCGCGACCGGGACGATGCCGACGACGCCCTCGATGCCGACGTTGAACGCCATGCGCAGCAGCAGCGCGCGCGGCGCGCCGAGGCGCGCGGCCTCGTTCAGGATGTAGCTCGAAAGCACGACGCCGATGAGATCGCCGACGAACGGGAACAAGCCGATGACGGCGTCTATTCCGACCGTGAAGCGCGTCCCCGGCACCGGGATCGAGCTGTCGAGGAGCCACGCGAGCCACTGCAGGCGCGCACGGACGTCGGCGTGCCGCATTCCGTCGTGACCGACCGACAGGACGTTGCCGTCCTCGTCTACGTCGATGGTGCGCCCCGCCGCCATGGCGGGCCATGGCGCAAAAGTCGGGCCAGCGGCGCCTTAAGGGGCGCTACAGGCCGGCTGCTTCGCGATCCAGCCGGAAAGCTCGGCGACGGCGCGATCCGCGGCGCGCGCAAAGGCGCCTGCGCCCGACGCGGCGTTGGCGCCAGCGCCTTCCTGCGCGACCAGCAGGGTGCGGCTCGCGACGCGCTTCTCCGGCGTCGCGAGCCCCGCGCGCAGCTCGATGCGCGCCTCGCTCGCCTCCGGCGCGGAGAAGCGCTGGCTGAAGTCCTGCAGCTCCACCTCGAGCGCGCACGCGCCGCCCGCGGCCGCGGGCATCGCGCGCAGGATCTGCCGGCGCACGAGCTCCGCCGGCGGCGCCGCCCAGCGGCTCGCCGCATAGGGGGCGATCTCCGCGCCGTCGCGCCACGCCAGGCGGTAGAACATCTCCACGCCGTCGTAGGGCATCGGCGCGCGCACGGTGACCGCTCGCAGCGGCGGCAATTGCGCCTCTGGACCCTCTACGCCGAGATCGTAAGTACGAATCGGAGCCGCTTCGCGCGACGCGCAGGCGCTCAAGGCGCAGCAGAAAGCGGCGAGCAGAAGCTTCCTCATTTGAAACCCGGCTCCCCGGGCCCGGGCATCGGCGCACCCCGTCCCCACAGCAATGCATCCGGCTTGGCGCTCAACTCGGTCGCGAGGCGGCCGATGCGCTGCGCGCCGCGGTCCACCGAGTCGGCGAGCGCGTTCACCTGCGGCAGCGTGCCTTCGCGCAGCGACGCGGTCGTGCCCTGCGCGTCGGCGGAGAGCCCGCCGACCTGGGCGACGAGCGCGCGCGCGTCCTGCGCGAGCAGGTGCGTCTCGCGCACGAGCTCGGGCAGCGTCGCCGCGGTCTCGTTCAGGCGCTGGAGCGACTGGCGCACGAGCTTGCGGTTGTCGTCGTCCAGCAGCTTCGCCGCGCGCTCCGAGCTCGCGTCGAGGTTCTTCGCCACGCGCTCGAGCGAGGCGAGCGTGCGCTTGATCGAGGCGCGGTTCTCCTCGTCGAGCACCTTGTTCAGGTTGGCGACCAGCACGCGCGAGTCGCGCGCGAGGTCCTCGGCGCTGTCGGAGAGCGTGTCCATGAAGGAGGGCTTCATCCCCAGCGTCTCGCCCTCGGGGAGGGCCTTGTCGTCCTTGCCGTCGTCCAGGAGATGGACATAGGCGACCCCCGTGATGCCTTCCATGCCGAGCTGCGCGTAGGTGCCGCGCGTGATGGGAATCTCCTTGTCGACCTCGATGTCGATCAGGATCCTGCGCCGGTCGCCCGGGTCGAGCGCGATCGCCGTGACGCGCCCGACGCTCATGCCGCGGTAGCGCACGGTGGCCTGCACGTTGAGCCCGCTCACCGGCTGCGTCGCGACGACGCGATACGGCGCGCGCTCGTGCCGGTCGCCCGAGAGCCACTGTGCCCAGATGACGATCGCCGCGGCGATTCCCAGGAGGAAAACGCCCGTGATCAGTGCGTACGCGCGGTTTTCCATCGCTCAGCCGAGCTCGAAAGCGCGGCGCCCCCGGTCTCCCCCGAAAAAATTCTGGACGAAGCGGTGCGGCAGCTCGCGGATCTCGTCCAGGCCCCCGCAGGCGATTATATGCTGGTCGGCGAGCACCGCGACCCGCGTCGAGAGGTCGTTCAGCGTGTCGAGGTCGTGCGTCACCATGAGCACCGCGAAGCGATGCTCCTCGCGCAGCCGCTTGATGAGCTGCACGAACTTCTCCGAGCGGTCCGGATCGAGGCCGGCGGTGGGCTCGTCGAGGATGAGCAGGTCGGGCGAGAGCGCGAGCGCGCGCGCGAGCGAGACGCGCTTCACCATGCCGCCCGACAGGTTCGCCGGCAGCAGCCGGCCGTGCTGCGGCTCGAGCTCGACCTGCGCGAGCTTGGCGTGCACGATGGCGCGGATCGCGTCCGGGTCGAGCCCGGAGCGCTCGCGCAGCGGGAACGCGATGTTGTCGTACACGCTGAGCGCCGAATAGAGCGCGCCGTTCTGGAACAGCATGCCCATCCGCTGGCGCGCGCGGCGGATCTCCTCCGCGCCGCCGCGCTGCCAGTCGACGCCGAAGACGCGCACGCTGCCCCCCGCCGGCGCCTTGAGGCCGAGGATGATGCGCAGGAGCTGCGTCTTGCCGCTTCCCGAGCCGCCGACGAGCGTCATCACCTCGTCGCGCCGCACCTCGAAGTCGAGGTCCTTGTGGAGCAGCGTGCGGCCGGCGTAGTTCAGCAGGCCTTTCACCTCGACGACGTTTTCAGCCGACATTGCGCAGCAGGATCGCGAAGATCGCGTCGAGGATGATGACGCAGGTGATGGAGGAGACGACCGAGCGCGTGACGCCGACGGCGAGGCTGTCGGTGTTCGGCAGCACGCGCAGGCCGTAGTGGCAGGCGACGAAGGCGACCGCGAAGCCGAAAACGGCGGATTTCCAGATGCCGATCCAGAAGTTGACCACCTCGACCGCGCGCGGCAGCGCCTCGAGGAACGCCGCCGACGTGATCCCGAGCGTGAAGCGGGAGACGAGCATGCCGCCGGCGAGCGCCGCCATGTCGGTGCAGAAGGCGACCAGCGGCATCGCCACGGCGAGCGCCACCACCTTGGGAAGCACGAGGCGCGCGGTCACCGAGATGCCCATCACCGAGAGCGCCTCGATCTCCTCGGTGACGCGCATGACGCCGAGCTGCGCGGTGATCGCCGAGCCCGAGCGCCCCGCGGCGATGATCGAGGCGAGCAGCGGCCCGAGCTCGCGCACCACGCCGACGCCGACGATGTTGATGACGAGGAGATCGGCGCCGTAGCGCTGCAGCTGCAGCGCCGAAAGGTAGGTGAGCACGATGCCGACGAGGAAGCCGACCAGCATCGTCACCGGCAGCGCGGTGACGCCGGAGCGGAACACCCCCGCGGAGAGCTCGAGGAACGGGATCTCGCGCGGCCGGCGCGCGAGCGAGGCGCCGTCGAGCGCGAGCTGGCCGAGCATCGCGACGCCGTCGCGCAGGTGCTGCGCGAAGTTGAGCGCCGCGGCGCCGATCGCGACGATCGCCCAGAGCGGGTCGCGCGGCGGGCCGCCCTCCTGCGGCACGAGCAACCCCTCGCTCGCCTGGCGCAGCATCTCCTTGTGGCGCGGCGCGACCTCGATCGCCCCGGCGTGGCGCAGCGCGCGCGCGAGCCAGACGGCGCCGGCGTCGTCCAGATCGGTGATCGCGGTCAGGTCCCAGGCGACGGAGTGCGCCGGGCGCCGCTCGATCTCCGCGAGGCGCGCGGCGAGCTCGCGCCGCGCCTGCACCAGGCCCTGGAACGTCCAGGCGCCGCGCGCGCGGGCGCGCTGCGTCCCGGACGCTTCGGTTTCGACTGCGAGCGCGGCCCCCGCCTCCCCCGTCACGCGGAGATGATAAGCTTGCGGGCTCACTTTCAGGGAGACCATTGCGATGGAAAATTCTGCCGTCAGCCGCGAGAAGCTCGTCTCCGACCTGAGGATCGTGATCGGCGACGCCGAGGAGCTCCTGAAGGCGACCGCGCACAGCGCCGGCGAGAGCGTCGCCGCGGCGCGCGCCAAGGTGCAGGCCAGCATGAACGGCGCGAAGCGCCGCCTCGCCGACGCCGGCGAGGCGACGATCGACGGCGCCAAGGTCGCGGCCAAGGCCACCGACGAGTTCGTCCGCGAGCATCCCTGGCAGGCCGTGGGCATCGGCGCCGCGATCGGCGTCATCCTCGGCATGCTGATCAGCCGTCGCTAGCCGCGTGCTGGAAGCGCTGCGCGGGCTCGCGCAGAACGCGCTCGGCGCCCTGCAGACGCGGCTGCAGCTCCTCTCCGACGAGATCGAGGAGCAGGGGCTGCGCATCGCGCAGATCGCCGCGCTCTTCGCCCTCGCCGGCTTCTGCCTCGCGCTCGCCATCGTGCTCGGCGCGGTGCTCCTCGTCGTCCTCTTCTGGGACTCGCACCGCTTCGTCGTGCTCGGCCTGCTCTGCGGCCTGTTCGCCGGCGGCGGCTTCGCCGCGCTGATCGGCGCGCGCGCCCTCGCCGGCTCGCGCCCGCGCGCCCTGTCGGGCACGCTCGCCGAGCTCGCCGCCGACCGCAGCGCGCTCGGCCCCATAGAGGAGCCGCGCGCATGAGCCGCCTCGGGATGCTGCAGGAACGCCGCGCTGCCCTGCTCGCCCAGGCGCAGCGCGACCGCGAGGCGATCGCCGCCGGGATCGAGCCCTTTTCCGGCGTGCTGCGCGTCGCGGACGCCGGCTGGAGCCTCGTCGCGTGGATGCGCGAGCGCCCGGTCGCCGCCGGGCTCGCCGCCGCGATCGCGGTCGCGCTGGGCGCGCGCCGCGGCCTGCGCTGGATGCGCCTGGGCCTCGCCGCCTGGCAGGCCTGGCGCTGGATGCGGGAGCGGCGCGCGTGAAGCTGCCGCGGCCGCTCACCGAACGCATCATGCAATCGCCGATTCTTCTGCGGAAGTTCTTCCTGACGCTCGACCGGGAGAAGAAGTACCTGCTCTCCGAGCTCGTCAAGGTGAAGGGCCTGATGCCACTGCTCATGAAACCGCGCAACAAGATGCAGTGGAGCCCGGAAGACCGGCGCGAGCTCGTCGAGCACCTGCACCGGCTGCAGCACCTCTCGCCGTACATCGCGGTGTTCGTGCTGCCGGGCGGGATGGCGATGCTGCCGGTCCTCGCCTGGTGGCTCGACCGCCGCCGCGGCCGCAGGATCGTGCAGCCGGCGTAGCAATGGACCGCGCGCCCATCCAGGACGCCCCGCAGCAGCGCTGGAACGACTACGACGCGCCGCACGCCGACCTGCGCGAGTTCGTCTCGCGCGCCGAGCGCGCGGGCGAGCTCCTGCGCATCCCGGGCGCGGACTGGAACCTCGAGATGGCCACGCTCGCGGAGGCGATCTACCAGGGCGCGGCGGCGAATCCGCCGGCTTTGCTTTTCGAAAAAGTCCCCGGCTACCCGGAAAACTTCAGGGTCCTGAGCGGCAGCACCAATTCCGCGAAGCGCCTCGCCCTCACGCTCGGCTTCCCGGTGCCGCGGAGCTCGCTCGACGTGGTGCGCGCGTACCGCGACCGCATGAGGACGCACAAGCCGCTCGCGCCGCGCGTGGTGAAGCGAGGCCCGGTGCTTGAAAACGTCGACAAGGGCGGCGCGATCGATGTGCTCAAGTTTCCAGCGCCCTTCCTGCACGAGCTCGACGGCGGCCGCTACATCGGCACCGACGACATGGTCATCGTGCGCGATCCCGACGGCGGCTGGGTCAACGGCGCGACCTACCGCTCCATGGTGGTGGACAAGCAGCGCGTCGCGCTGTGGATGTCGCCGGGCAAGCACGGCCGCCAGATCCGCGAGAAGTACTGGAAGCAGGGCAAGCCCTGCCCCGTGCTCATCAGCTGCGGGCACGACCCGCTGCTCTTCCTCGCCGCCGGCAACGAGCTCAAGTTCGGCCTCTCGGAATACGACTACGCCGGCGGCCATCGCGGCCTGCCTTACGAGGTGGTGGAGTCCGAGCTCTACGGCCTGCCGATGCCGGCGCACGCCGAGATCGTGCTCGAGGGCGCGCTGCACGAGGGCGAGACCGCGCCCGAGGGGCCGTTCGGCGAGTTCACCGGCTACTACGCCGGCGGGCGCAGCGAGCAGCCCGTGATGCGCGTCGAGCGCGTGTACCACCGGAACGAGCCGATCCTCGGCATGGCGACGCCGATGGTGCCGCCTTCGGACTTCTCGTACTCGAAGTGCGTGATGAAGTCCGGGATGATCTGGGACGAGGTCGAGCGCGCCGGACTCTCCGGCGTCACCGGCGTCTGGTGCCACGAGCCCGGCGGCGCGCGCATGTTCAACGTCATCGCGGTGAAGCAGGCCTATCCCGGGCACGCGCGCCAGGCCGGCATGCTCGCCGCGAGCTGCCAGTCGGCGTCCTACTTCGGCCGCTTCGTGGTGGTGGTGGACGACGACATCGATCCCACCAGCCTGTGGCAGGTGATCTGGGCGATGTCCACGCGCTGCGACCCGGCGACGGACATCGAGTTCATCCGCCGCGCGTGGAGCGGCCCGCTGGACCCGCGCCTCGACAAGGCCAGCTCGACGAATTCCAGGGCGGTGGTGGTCGCGACGCGCCCCTTCGAGCGCCTCGGCGACTTCCCGCCGGTGGTGCGCGCCAGCGCCGAGCTGCGGCAAAAGGTCGAGGCGAAGTTCAAGGACCTCCTCGGCAAGCTCGCTCAGCGGTAGAGAAGCGCCCCCGCGATCACCGCGGCGTCGAGCCCGATCCAGCCGATGCAAGGCAGGTAGATGTTGCGGTCGCGCTTGCCGATGCCGTACCAGAACCAGAGGAGCGCCGAGAGGAGATAGGCGCCCCAGGAGAGAACCGAGACGCCCGCGGCCTCGCGGCCCACCCAGATCGTCCAGACCTGCGGCACGGTCATGAGGAGCGTGAACACCGACATCGCCCCGAGCAGCTTGCGCAAAAGCGGTTCGTCGGGCGCGGCGCGCTCGGCGCCGCCGGTTGCATCCGGATTCATGGGATCTCCTTAGCGGATCGGGGCGCGCACGCTGTCCACGGCGAGGAAGATCTCGCGCATGAAGATGGCGATGCTGCCGGTGAGCGCGACGAGCGCGAGCACGAAGAGCGTGGCGACGAGCTTGCTCAGGTTCATCGCGATGAAGGCGTCGATGAAGGCGATCGAGATGAGCAGGCAGACGAGGAGCGCGCTCAGGACCGAGAGCCCGATCGCGACGTAGACCAGCCGGATGCGGCGGTGCTCGAAGGCGAGCTCCTGCTGGGCGAGCGCCGCCACCGGCGCGTCGAGGTTCGGCATCTCGGACATCAGCACGCGGCGGCGGTCCACGGCGCGCGCCAGGCGCCCGGTGAGGACGTTCAGGATCGTGCCGATGCCGGTGAGGAGGAACACCGGGGCGATCGCGAGCTGGATGACGTGCGAAATATCGGTGATCGGCGCCGGCATGGCGGACCCTTGATCGACGGCCTCCCTGCCCTCATCTTAAGGCAGAACCCATTTCCGGAAGGCATCCCATGCTCGAGCTCCGACGCAGCGCGGACCGCGGCCTCGCCGACCACGGCTGGCTCAGGTCGCGCCACACCTTCTCCTTCGCCGGCTACCACGATCCCCGCGAGATGGGCTGGGGCGCGCTGCGCGTCATCAACGAGGACCGGGTGCAGGCCGGCACCGGCTTCGGCACGCACGGGCACCGCGACATGGAGATCCTCTCCTACGTGCTCGAGGGCGAGCTCGAGCACAAGGACTCGATGGGCAACGGCTCGATCATCCGGCCGGGCGACGTGCAGCGCATGAGCGCCGGGCGCGGCGTGCAGCACAGCGAGTACAACCCTTCGCCGAAGAGCCCGGTGCACTTCCTGCAGATCTGGATCCTGCCGAACGTCCAGGGCATCGCGCCTGGCTACGAGCAGAAGTTCTTCGGCCCGCAAGCCAAGCGCGGGCGCCTGCGCCTGATCGCGTCGGAGGACGGCGCCGAGGGCTCGGTGAGGATCCACCAGGACGCGCGGGTCTACGCCGGGCTTTTCGACGGCAGCGAAAACGCGCAATTGACGCTGCAGCCCGATCGCCTCGCCTACGTGCACGTCGCGCGCGGCGAAGTGAGCGTGAACGGGACCGCGCTCGCGGCGGGCGACGGCTTGAAGGTCAGCGAAACCTCCAGGCTCGACATCTCCGGCGGCAAGGCGGCGGAGCTGCTCCTCTTCGACCTGCCGGCCTAGCCGCCGCGCGCGAGCTTCCTGCGGATCGCGAGCAGGTCGCGGCGGTGCTGCGGCGTCGCGCGCGGGTAGCGCAGCTTCAGCGCGCGCAGCGTCTCGAGGATCACTTCGGAGACGATGAGGCGCGCGTTCTCCTTGTCGTCGGCCGGCACCACGTACCAGGGCGCTTCGCGCGTGCTGGTCTGCGAGAGGCAGTCCCCGTAGGCCTTCATGTAGTCCTTCCAGAACCTGCGCTCCTCGATGTCCGAAGGACTCAGCTTCCAGTTCTTGTTCGGCTCGTCGATGCGCGCGAGGAAGCGCTTGCGCTGCTCTTCCTTCGACAGGTGCAGGAAGAACTTGGCGATGCGCGTGCCGTTGCGGTGCAGGTGGCGCTCGAAGTGCCGGATCGAGCGGTAGCGGTTTTCCCAGAGATCGTCCTCCAGGGTCTCCTGCGGCAGCCCCTGGCGCGCGAGGATCTCCGGATGGACGCGGACCACGAGCACCTCCTCGTAGTGCGAGCGGTTGAAGATGCCGATGCGACCGCGCCCGGGCAGGCGCTGCGCGGCGCGCCAGAGGAAGTCGTGCTCGAGCTCGGCCGGGCCCGGGTGCCTGAAGCTCGTCACTTCGCAGCCCTGCGGGTTCACGCCCGACATCACGTGCCGGATGATGCCGTCCTTGCCGGCGGCGTCCATCGCCTGGAAGATGAAGAGCAGCGCGTAGCGGTTGTCCGCGTAGTGCTTCTCCTGCAGCTCGCTCAGCTCCTCCACGTGCGCCGCGAGGAGCTCGCGGTAGTGCTCCTTCGACCGGTAGAAGCGCCGGGTGTCCGTCGGCCAGTCCTTCAGGCGCACCTTCGCGCCGGGCCGGACGCGGAATTTTCCGACGGGGATCTTCACGCGCCGAGCGCGCGGTTGACGCGCGGCATCACTTCGGTCGCCATGAGCTCCATCGAGCGCCGCGCGAGCCGCTTGTCCACCCAGTCCATCCCCGCGTAGACGATCTCGCCGAAGTCGCCCGCCTGCTCGCGCAGCCGCAGGATCTGCTCGGCGACGCTCTCGGCCGTGCCGCACAGCACGAGCTCGTCGAGCAGCCGCTCGAGCGTCACCGCGGAATCGTCCTCCTGCTCGTGGCGCTTGAAGATCACGTGCCGCTTCGCGCGCATCATCTTCTCGCGCAGCTGCTTCCAGTAGAAGCGGTACGGGCTCTTCGGGTCGTCCCGGCCGTAACGGCGGGCGGTCTTTTCGTCATCCGCCACGAAGATCGTCCGGGCGACGCGCCAGTCGGCGCTGTTTGCCTTCTGGCCCTTGTTCTTTTTTCCCTGCGCGTAATTCGCCCAGTGGCTCGGCAGCCAGTGCGGCAGCAGGAAATTCGCCGACATCGGGTGGAAGTCGCGCTCGCCCATGGCGATCACGCCCTTCGAATGCGGCGCCACCACGGTGCCGACGATCTCGGGGCGCGGCTTCTGGAACGGCTTGTACATGACGCCGCGGCCGATCTCGGGGGCCTGGGTGCGAGCGGTCGAGACTTTCCAGCGGTTGCCCGGAAAGTCGATGTCGTAGGGCGGCTCGCGCTCCCAGATGGCGAGGATGACGTCGATCGCCTCGGCGAACATCCTGTTTCGATCCTCGTTGAAGATGCCGAGCGCCTCGGCGTCCGAGGAAAGCGCCCCCGGGCTGATGCCGAAGATGAAGCGGCCCTGCGCGAGGTGGTCGAACATCGCGGCGTGCGCGGCGACGAGCGCGGGATGGGTGTGCGAGAGGTTGGAGGTCCCGGTGCCGAGCTTGATCGCGCGCGTCTCCTGGATCAGCGTCGCGAGGAAGATGAAGCTGTTCGTGACGTTCTCGCAGCGATCGGTGAGGTGCTCGCCGACGAACGCGTCGTGGAAGCCGAGCCGGTCGGCGAGCACGATCGCCTCGCGGTCTTCCTGCAGCGTGCGCGCCGGGTCGCGCTCCGGCGGATGCAGCGGCATCATGAAAATGCCGAGCTTCATCGCCGCGCTGCCGCCGGAAGGCGGCCGGTCAGGACCGCGCCCGGGCCATCACGCGGGCGATGACCGAGCTCGCCAGCGCCTCCAGCGCGGCGCGCGCCACCGGGTCGTGGCGGATCATGATCTCGTGCAGGTCCTGCATGGCGAGGAGCGCCGGGGTGATCCGGGCGCCGGCGCGGTCGAACGCGCGCAGCCACGTCGCAATCTGGCTCTTGGGCGTCATTGCTCTCCCTGGCGCAACTTTACCCGTCCGCGCCGCATTGCACCAGCACCTTGCCCACCGCGCCGCGCTCGACCGCGGCGTGCGCGTCGGCGAGCTTGTCGAGCGGAAATTTCGTGAACGGCGGAAGCACTGCATGCCCGCCGGCGAGCCAGGCATTCACTTCGCGCGCGGCGGCGTCGATCGCCTCCGCCGGCATCTCGTAGACGAACACCCAGAGCAGCCGCAGGTTCTTGAACATCATCGGGTAGAACGGCAGCGCCGGCTCCGGCTTGCCCATGGACGCGTACGTGGCGACGGAGCCGCCGTCCTTCAGGCAGGCGAGCGTCTGGGGCAGGTTCGCGCCGAAATCCACCTCCACGATGTGGTCGACCGGCTCCGCGACCTTCCCGCTTTTGTAGTTGACGATGCTGTCCGCGCCCGCCCGCTTCGCGAGCGCCGCCTTTTCATCGCTCGACACCGTCGCGACGACGCGGGCGCCCGCCCACTTCGCGAGCTGGATCGCATAGAAGCCCACCGCGCCGGCGCCGCCGGTGACGAGCACCGTCCTTCCGGTGACCGGCCCGGCGCCGAATACGGCGCGGTGCGCAGTCATCGCCGGGACGCCGAGCGACGCCGCCGCATCCAGCGGGATGCTTTTCGGCAGCGGAACGGCCCTGAACGAGGGCGTGACGGCGAGCTCGGCGCCGGTGCCGAAGGGCCGCTTCCACTGCGTGCTGTGCAGCCAGACGCGCTCGCCGACGCGCTGCGCATCGACGCCGGGCCCGACGCGGTCGACCACGCCGGAGCCGTCCATGTCCGGAATCACGCGGGGAAACGGCATCACGCCGCCGACCGAGCCGCCGCGACGCTTCACGTCCGAGGGGTTCACGCCGGAGTACGCGATGCGCACCCGCACCTCGCCCGGTCCCGGCTCGGGATCGGGCATCTCGCCGGCCCTCAGGACCTCATGGGCGGGACCGAGCTTTTCGTACCAGACGGCGCGCACGGCCCCAATGATAGGGCCGCAACCGGGACCTAGTCGCCGTACGGAACCGGGTTCCGTCCTTCCTCGCAACCCGCGGAAAGGCTCATCGACGGGCCGCAGCCCGGGGCGCCGCCGGCAGCGCAGCCCGCCAGCAGCGTGGAAAGAAGCACAACGAGCATGGTCTTCACAGGGTCATTCTCCCTTTTGAATCACCCGGTGACGCAAACAGCGCGGCGCCGCCGAAATTCCGGCTACGACCAGAGCGCCTTGCTCGCAAGGCGCGCGCCCTCGGCGAGCGCCTCGAGCTTCGCCCACAGGATGGACGGGTGCACGCGCCGGTGGAAGGGCCCCTGCGCGAAGCCGCAGTCCGTGCCCGCCATGACGTTTTCCCGGCCGAGCGCGCGCGCATAGCGCCCGATGCGCTCGGCGACGAGCTCGGGATGCTCGACCACGTTGGTGGCATGGCTGATCACTCCCGGCACGAGAATTTTTCCTTCCGGGAGCCTTACGGATTCCCAAACCCGCCATTCGTGCTCATGCCTCGGGTTTGCGCCCTCGATCAGGTAGGCGCCGGCGCGCACCTTGAGCACGAGGTCGACGATGTCCTTCAGCGGCACGTCGGTGGTGTGCGGGCCGGGCCAGCTGCCCCAGCAGACGTGGTAGCGCACGCGGTCCTCGGGGATTCCCTCGAGCGCGTGGTTGAGCACCTCGACGTGCATCGCGACCCAGCGCCGGTAGTCCGCGAGCGTGGCCGGCGGCACCATGCGGTCGTAGGTCACCGCGGCGCGGGCATCGTCGAGCTGCAGCACGAGCCCCGCGTCCACGATCGCGCGGTACTCGGTGCGCATCGCCTCGGCGATCGCCTGCAGGCACTCCTCGTCGGTCTTGTAGTACTCGTTCTTGCGGTCCGGGATCACGCTCGAAGGCGCCGCGACCGGCAGGAAGCCCTCCTCCACGCCGGCCGCCGCGAGCGCCGCCTTGAAGTCGGCGATGTCGAGCTCGAGCTCCGCCTGGCCGGTGTAGCGGATGGGCGCGACGCACACCGCCTGCCCGACCGCCGCGCCCGCCGAGCTCGCCACGCCGCGCGCGCTCTCGCCGGAATCGAGCTCGGCGTAGAACTCGGGGAAGCGCGCCCGGTCCGCGCCGCGGGTGAACGGGTTCTGCCCGGGCTTGATCGGCCGGCGCTCGAAGCCCGCGAGCCGCTCGAGCGCGTACTGCGACCAGCTGATCGCCTTGCCGAACTCGCCGTCGCTCGGGATGTCGATGCCGACGGCTTTCTGCCGCTTCACCACATCGAGAACCGAATCCCTGAGGCAGCTCGCATACGCGTCGCGGTCGTACGGCAGGCCGCCCTGCTTCTTTGCGATGAACTCGAGGAGCTGCGGCGGCCGGATCAGGCTGCCGACGTGCGTGGTCAGGATGCGGGCTTCGCTGCGTCTCATGGGGCGCCATCTTAGTACGCCCGGATAAGTGGGCAGCGTCCCCGGGTGATAGTTTCGATCGAAGGGGAGGAGCCATGGCGAAAACCGCGGCCTTGATCGACGCGCTCAAGCGGGAGCTCAAGGCGCGCAACATCACCTACGGCGCTCTGGCCCGCCACCTGGGGATGAGCGAAGTGAGCGTGAAGCGCATGTTCGCCCGGAAGGAGTTCACGCTCTCGCGCCTGGACCGG
>Ga0070741_10007219_pt1 | contig 23197 bp, 22 predicted proteins | sample Coa_R1_4_FD_66440 | JGI IMG/M metagenome (GOLD analysis project Ga0070741, IMG submission 66440) | Surface soil microbial communities from Centralia Pennsylvania, which are recovering from an underground coalmine fire - Coalmine... | ecosystem: Environmental > Terrestrial > Soil > Unclassified ... | reverse complement strand
CGAGAGGGCGGGGCCGGCCGAGACGACGACACGGATGCGGTTGTTCTTGTCGCTGAAGGAGACGTTCGAGCCGCTCCCGTTCTGAACCCAGCCTTCCGGGTACTTCAGCGAGTAGCCGGCCGCGCCATCGTGGAACGTCAGGAAAACCTGGTTGTCGGGGATGTCTCCGGCCGCCGTCGCCTGCACCTCTGCCGTCAATGCGCCCGACGACGAGGAACTCGACGTCGTTGTCGCCGCGGCAGTGGTCGTGGTCGACGAGGCGGCGGCGGCCGTTGTCGCTGGCGCGGAGGTCTTCGCGCCGCCGCCACAGCCGGCGGCGATCGCGAGGAGTGCAAGGGCGGGAATCGCAAGAACACGTGAAAGGCTCATGCGCGGATCCTGGCCGCAGCCGCCTTAGGAACGCCTGAGTGCGTCCGGATCAGGGTGTCGCGACCAGCTCGCGAGCCTGCGAGTCTGGGAGCGGGACTGTGCGGGGCAGCTCGATCGACGCGTCGGTGCCGGCCCCTGTGCTTGCGAGGTGCGCGCGTCCTTGGTGGGCGTTTGCCACGGCGGCGACGATCGCGAGGCCGAGGCCGCTGCCTTCCCCGGGCGTGCCTCGCCCGCGAGCGAACGGCTCGAACGCCTGCGAGGCAATCAGTGCCGGCAGACCGGCACCTTGGTCGCCGACGTGAAGGCCGATGCTCTCCTGCGACTCAGTGCCGTGGAGCCGTACCGTGCCAGCACCGTGGCGGAGGGCGTTGTCGATCAGGTTGGACAGCGCCTGCTCAAGCCGGAGCCGGTCGGCGATCACGGCGAGACGGGTCGGCTCGACCACGATCCGGCGGCCGGCCTCGCGTGCGCGCAGCTCGAAGCGGCTGGCCATCGACGCCAACAGCGAGCCGACGTCGAGGCGTTCGCGACGCAGTGGGAGGACGCCCCGATCGGCGCGTGCGAGCAGCAGGAGATCCTCGGCCAGCCGCACGAGCCTGTCCGTCTCCTCGCCGGCGGCGCGGAGCGCCGCGCGAAGCTCATCAGCGCCGCGTTCCTCCTCGAGCGCGAGCTCGATCTCGCCCTTCAGCAGCGCGAGCGGAGTGCGCAGCTCGTGGCTCGCGTCCGCGACGAAGCGACGCTCCCGCTCCAAAGCCTGCTCGAGCCGCGCGAGCATCTCGTTCAGCGTGCGACCGAGCATCGCGATCTCATCCCTAGCGCGTGGAACCGGCAGCCGCTCGCCGCTCTTTGCGCCGCCGATCGCCGCGGCGCGGCGGCGCATCGCCTCGACCGGGCGCAGCGCTGCATGTGCAAGTGCGTACGCGAGCAACGATACGAGCAGGAGGATCGCAGGCCCGCCGATCAGGAGCTCGCGTCGGAGCGTCACCAGGGCCCGCGCCCGAGGCTCGGTCGAGCTGCCGACGATGATCAGCAGCCGCTGATCCTGGGCCTGGACGGGTAGCGCGAGCAGGCGCTCGCTCGTTCTGTCGAAGAACTGGGCGCGCTGCCACGCAGTCGCGGTCGCGCTCGCGTCGAGCAGCGGCGCCGGCGGCGTCTGGGCGGTAGCGTCGACGACGATCCCGCGCCGGTCCAGTACCTGTGCAACGGTGTCCGGCGGCCACCGGCGGCCCGACTCGCGCAGGCCGCTGTCGGACTGGCGCAGGAGCGCGGTCAGATCGGCTGCACGGGTACGCAGCGTCCGATCGATTGCCGTCGACAGCGTCGCATCCAGCCGCAGATAGAGAAAGGAGCCGGCGCCGGCGAGCACGAGCGCGAGCGCACCGGCGAACACGAGGGTCAGACGAACACGGATCGGTACCGAGGTCAGCGGCCGTCCTCCCGCAGCCGGTAACCGATCCCGCGCACGGTTTCCAGGCTGCGCCGCCCGAAGGGCCGGTCGATCTTTTCGCGCAACCGGCGCACGTGCACGTCGATCACGTTCGAGCGGTTGTCATAAGCGAAGTCCCAGCCGTGCTCGAGCAACTCGTAGCGCGAAACGGCCTCGCCCTTGCGGCGGATCAGCAGTTCGAGCAAGTCGTACTCCTTCCGCGAGAGCTCGACCTCCACCCCGCTCCGCGTGACCAGGCGACTCGCCGGATCCACGCGAAGATCGCCGGCAATCAGCACCGGCGGACGCTCGCCGGCGCCTCGGCGAACGAGCGCGCGGAGGCGCGCCTCCAACTCGGAAAAGGAGAACGGCTTGAGCAGGTAGTCGTCCGCACCCGAATCGAGACCGGCGACGCGGTCCTCGACCGCGTCGCGCGCGGTCAGCATCAACACGGGAGCCCAGACCTCGTCGGCGCGCAGCCGACTACAAACCTCGAAGCCATCCACGTCCGGGAGCGTCACGTCGAGCACGATCGCTTCGTAGCCGACTGACTGCGCCATCCAGCAAGCATCCTCGCCCGTCGCCGCCAAGTCGGTCGCGTGTCCCCGCCGCTCCAGACCTCGTCGCAGCAACGCCGCCATCCGCGGCTCGTCCTCGACGACCAAGACCCGCATCCTCTAACCCTGCAGAACCGAACGTGAACTCCACATGAAGGGCAACGTCACCGTTTCGTCATCACCGCTCGCCTACGGTCGCAACGCAACGAAACGACGACAGACGGAGGTGTGATGAGGAACCGGATTCTCAAGCTGTTCACAGTCGTCGCGGCGCTCGCCGCGATCGCCGTCGGCTCGACCGCGGTCGCCATCGCAGGCGGCTCGGGCAGCGGCACGAAGGCGAAGACGCCCAACGTCGCCCCGACCCACAAGGCCACGAGGTCCTCGGCTAACGCCGCCACGCGCTCGAAGGCGACGCCTGCACGCGCGCGGACCACGGTCGGCGAGGGCGAGCAGGCGGCCTCGGAGGAGTCCAGCACCGAGGCGAACGACACCGACGGCGCGGGGCAAGCTGCCGCGTGCGCGAAGGCCGGAATCGACCCGAACGCCGACAACGTCCAGTACGACGACCAGAGCGGAACCTGCAGCCTCGACGGCGGCAGCAACGCGAACGGGTAGCCCTTCCGCGGGAGCCCCTCCCCCAAGGTGGAGGCCCGGCACGCCGGGCCTCCACCGCCTTCAGGCGCGAACCGGGTCGAGGCCGGGAGCGCGAGCTACTGCAGGAATGCCGGCTTGTCGGCTCCGCCAGCGGACGAGCCAGGAGCCGCCAAGGAAGACGGCGATCGAGGCTGCCACGATCACCGCCCAGGCAGGGCGCACAGACGGCGCGAGCATCATCGGCAGCTGCGCCGTCGTCAGGCCTCGCTTCACGACCTGCTCGAGCCAGAAGTCTTGGAGGGCGTTCGCGGTTCCGTAGACGAGCAGGAACGAGAGATAGAGGCCCGTGGCTCGCCGGAGGGCCGTGGCACGAATCAGGCGCAGCGTGCGCGACAGGAGCAACGCCGCGAGCGCGAGCAGCACCCCGCTCATTCCATGGTGGTGGCCGTCGTGCACCGCCGGATGAAGACCCGCGACACCCGGTTGGCGCGTCAGCACTTCGGTTAGGAAGACCGTGTTCAGGCCCGGTATTCGGTCGAGGGAGGCAGCGAACTCGGCGGCCAGCCAGGGCAGCGCGGCGAATCCGAGAAGCGAAGCGATCCCGAGGCGCGCACGATCCCAAGGCTCGCTCGACGGCCGCGAGGCGCCTGCGACCCGCGCTGCGCGCACCGTCAGGCCGAGAGCGATCGCGACTCCGACGGCGGCGAGAACGCCTGCCGGGCGCGCATCGACGCCGGCCTCGTCGAGCGCGCCCGGCCAGAAGACCCCCGCGGCGACGAGCCCGGCGGCGGCGGCGCCGATCGTGAGCGTGCGGCGCGATAGCTCCTGCAGCACGATCGGGAGCGTGGCAAGCGCGATCAGCCCGCACGGGAACCCGGTGAACGCCAGAGCACGCGTCAGTCCCTCGGCCGGTCCGCCGTGGCGTACCTGGTACAGCTCGTGGATCGGCGTGCGCGTGTAGGTGACGAAGATCTCGACCGCGAAAACGGCCAGCACGCCCCACAGGACGAGCAGGGCCCTGCCGGGGAACTGCCGACGAAACTGCGCGTCGATCACGCGGACAGCTCGAGGTGCGGACGGGGGATGCCCGGCCGGAGGCACTCGTGGAGCGCCGCCGCGGCGGGTTCGGCCGACGTATGCGGGACGTAGAACGAGATCTTGACCGGAGAGGTCGAGACGAAGCGAGCTTCCAGGCCGAGGTCGCGCAGGACGCCGAACACCTGCGCCGCGATGCCCGGGTGGCTCGTCATGCCGGCGCCGACGACGGTGACGCGGCTGAGATCGGTGCGTGCGCTCCAGGCGAGACCGAGGCGGTCGAGAACGCGGCCGACGTCGCCTCGCGCTGCAAGGGGCGCGGCGAAGACGATCTCGTCTTCGAGCCTGATGATCGTGTCGAGATTGATCGAGGCGGCGGCAATGGCGCCGAAGAGGTCTGCGTGATCGGCGTCTGCCACGCGAAAGAGCGTCTCGGGTGCCCCGTTGCTGATCGCGCTGATCACCGCCTGCTCGAACGTGCCCGCAGCGCCGACGAGCGTGCCGTCGCCGTCGGGATCGTCGCTCAGGCTCGAGCGAACGCGCAGCGCGATTCCGTGCTTCTGCGCGAGCTCGACCGCGCGTAGCTGCAGGACGGCCGCGCCGCCGGCGGCGAGCTCCTGCACCTCCTCGTAGCAGACGAACGGAAGCTTTCTCGTTCCGGGGACGGAGCGCGGATCGGCGGTGCAAACTCCAACGACATCGGTGTAGATCGCGCACTCCGACGCCTCAAGCGCTGCGGCAAGCGCGACGGCCGTTGCGTCCGAGCCGCCACGACCGAGGGTGGTGATCTCGTCGCCGCCGAGGCCCTGAAAGCCGGTGACGAGCACGATCTGCCCGCGCTCGAGTGCGGCCCGGATCCGCCGGCTGCGGATGTCGACGATCTTCGCGTTGCCGTGTGTGGCGTCGGTGAGGAGACCGGCCTGCGCTCCGGTGAGCGAGATGCTCTCCCGGCCGAGCTCGTGAACGGCCATCGCGACGAGCGCGCACGCGATCTGCTCGCCGACCGAGAGGAGCATGTCAAGCTCACGCGGCTCAGGGTGCTCCGACACTCGCGAGGCGAGCGCGAGCAACTCGTCCGTCGAGTCGCCCATCGCCGAGATGACGCCGACGACGCGCGAGCCGCGGTCGTGGACGGCGACGAGGCGCTGGGCGACGGTTGCGATCTTCTCCGTGTCGGCGACGGAGCTGCCGCCGAACTTCATCACGATCGTCGATTGGCGGACGGGCCGTGCGCTGCGCGGCCCGTCCGCGATCGCTGCGCTTGCGGTCATCGTCTGCGCCTTCAGCGAAGGATCCGCGAGGCGAGCTCGGGGCTGCAGCCCCGCTCGACCAGCTCGGCGGCGAGGTGCAGGTCGATGTCCGGCCGGCTCGCCAGCTCGCGGGCGAGGCCGATGTCGAAGCCGGCGCGCTCCAGCTCGTACATGCGCCAGCGCTCGATCTGGTCCCATTCGCGCGGAGCGAGCGCTTCGAGTGCGGTGGGGTCCATGATGTCCTTTCGCCCGCTGTTCGGGCTTGCGTTGGGAGATGAGGGACTGCGCTGCATGTCCCGGAGTGTCGAGGCCCGGCTCGTCGGTGGCTATCGTCGAGTCGGAGGATCGACTGGCTCGCATCACTCGAGCGATCGGATGAGACGCGCCTCCTCCGACGGCAGCGCGAACCAGACCGCTTGTCGACTCTTCGTCGGATGGCGAGGCGGCAGGGGTGCCGCAACCCTCGGTCGTAGAATGAATGCGATGGCACCGGATGCGGCACGAGTGCGCGTCGTCGTCGCCGACGACCATCCTCTCTACAGGGAGGGAGTCGTTCGCGCGCTCAAGGCGAGCGGCCGCGCCGAGGTCGTCGCCGAAGCCGAGGACGGACGGGCCGCACTCGCAGCCATCCAGCAGCACGCACCCGACGTCGCCCTGCTCGACTATCGGCTTCCGGGCCTCGACGGGGTCGAGGTGACACACGCGGTGGTGCGCGACGGGCTGCCGACGAAGGTGCTCCTGCTGTCCGCGTTCACGGACAGCGGTCTCGTCTACAAGGCATTGCAGGTCGGGGTCGCCGGCTACATTCCGAAAGAGGCCCACCGGGAGCGGATCGTCGATGCGGTACTCGCCTGCGCGCGCGGAGAGACGGTCCTGCCGCCGGAGCTCGCCTCCGGGCTCGCCTCGGAGATCCGCCTGCGCGGAACAACCGACGCCCCGGTATTGACCGACCGTGAAGGTCAGATCCTCCGCCTGATCGCGGCGGGCAAGAGCCTGCCGGCGATCGCGAAGGAACTCTTCCTCGGCGTAACGACTGTGAAGACGCACACGCAGCACGTCTACGACAAGCTCGGCGTGTCAGACCGCGCGGCCGCCGTCGCCGAGGCGATGCGGCGCGGCCTGATCGAGTAGCCGCTTGTCGGCTCTGGACGAGAGCCCGCTCGACCGGCTGGAACGCGAGAGCTTGGCCGAAACCGAGCGTCGCGTCTCCTGGCTTCGACTCGCCGCCGTCCCCGTCGTCGCCGCCGGACAGCAACTGCCGCACGCCGAGCCGCTCAGCGCCGAGTTCCTCGTCGTGCTCGGCTTCTTCTGGGTGTATTCGCTCGCGACGCTCGCCTGGGTCTACAGGCGGCCGGTGACCCGCCGCTTCTCGGTCGTTGTCACCGTGCTTGACGTCGTCGCGATCACGACGTCCGTACTTGTCGGCGGCGGTGTCTACTCTCCCTCGCACTTCGCGTTCTTCCTGATTCCGATCTCGGTCGCGTTTCGTTTCCAGCCGCGCCTGACCTTCGTCGCGACGGCTGCGACGATCGGCATCTACGTCGCGAGCGCGTCGCTTGAACAACCATCGTCGCGCTCGAGCGCGACGCACCTCCAGGGACTCTTCCAGGCTGCCGTCCTCGCCTGGATCAGCGCGGCCGCGATCGTGCTCTCGAGCGTGCTCAAGCGCAGAACCACCCGTGCGGCGGAACTCGCGGTGGCACGCGCACGCCTGCTCGCAAACAGCTTGAACGCCGAGGAGCAGCAGCGTCGGGCCCTGGCCGAAGGGCTGCACGACTACGCGATCCAGAATCTCCTCTCCGCACGCCACGACCTTCAGGAAGCGTCGGAGAACGCCCCGAACGCGGCGCTCGTCCGTGCTGAGCAGGCGATCGCCGAGACGGTGGAGTCGCTTCGCGAGACGGTGTTCGAGCTCCACCCCTACGTGCTCGAAGAGGCGGGACTCGGGGCGGCCCTACGGGCCGTGGGCGAGCGCGCCGCGAAGCGCGCCGGCGCGCGGCTGCAGCTCGACCTCCAGTACGGCCGACGGCACCCACACGAAGGCGTCCTCTTCGTCGCCGCGAACGAACTGCTCGCGAATGCCGTCCGGCACGCCGAACCCTCGACGATAGAGGTCCGCCTCGCCCAACGAGACGGCTTCCTCGAGCTCGTGGTCGCCGACGACGGCCGCGGCTTCGACCCGGCCGTGCTCCGGCAACGCCTCGCGGACGGACACATCGGGCTCGCGTCCCAACGCGTGCGCATCGAGGCGCTCGGCGGGACGCTCGAGATCCACTCGGCGGAGGGCGACGGGACACGCGTCGCCGTTCGCGTACCCGCGTAAATCCGGACGGCTCCTCCGAAGGGCGTGCCGGTCGGCCGATCGGATCCTCCGGTCGGCCGATTCCAGCACGGAGGCGCGCAGCGCAAGCTCGACCTGTGAGTCATCCATCGAAGCCGGAGACGTTCATGAAACGGTCGCTCTTCGCCGCCGCCCTGGTCGCGCTGGCGATCCTGCCGGTGGCGCTCCTCCTCCACGCCTCCAAGGCCCTGCCCGCTGCCTCCCCGAACTCCGCTGGCTCCGCGAGCCCCGCGACCACCCATACGCACGCGATCACACCGCTCGGCGGGATCCCGGCGACGTTCGCGCGCTGGCGCGTGCAGAACGCGGCGGCTTTGACGGGCAAGACCCATCTGGTCAGGACCTGGACGGTCCACTATCGCGCCCACAACGGCGCCCGCCGGGTCGCGTTCGTCGTGCTCCCGCGCTGGTACGGGCCGCAGCACAACCCGCCGATTCCGCTCGTCATCTCCCCGCACGGGCGCGGCGTCGAGCCCGGCGCGAACGCGCGCCTGTGGGGCAACTTGCCGGCGCTTGGCCGCTTCGCCGTCGTGAACCCGGAGGGCCAGGGGCGCCGGCTCGAGCTCATCTCGTGGGGAAGCCCGGGCGCGATCGCCGATCTGGCGCGGATGCCGAGCATCGTGCAGCACGGGCTGCCCTGGCTGCGGATCGCGCCGCATCGCGTCTATTCGATCGGCGGGAGCATGGGCGGCCAGGAGACGCTGCTACTCGCCGCGCAGCACCCGCGCCTGCTCGCCGGCGCGGTCTCCTTCGACGCGCCGACGAACATGAGCGCACGCTACTCGGCGTTCCCGCGGCTGAAGTACGGGCTCTCGCTCCAGGGACTGGCACGGCTCGAGTTCGGCGGCATCCCTCGCGCCCGTCATGACGCCTACGCCGACAGGAGCCCGATCTACTACGCCCGCGAGCTTGCCTCGTCCGGGGTGCCGCTCCAGATCTGGTGGAGCACGCACGACCAGATCGTCGTCAACCAGACACACGAATCCGGCCTGCTCTACCGCGCGATCAAGCAGCTCAACCCACGCGCCCCCGTCACGCAGACCGTCGGAACGTGGCGCCACACCGCCGAGATGCATCCGTGGGGACGCATGCCGCTCGCGCTCGCGCGCCTCGGTCTGCTGCACCTCCGCGGGATCGGACTGCACGCATGATCGCGCCCGTCACAGAGCGGCGGCTCGGAGGCGCGCCGCTCGTCGTCGCTGCGGCTCTTGTGCTGACGATCGTCTCCGTGGGGGCGCTGGGCAGCGTGCGCTACCTGAACAACTTCTGGCTCTACCGCGGCTATCCGCCGCCGACCGCTCCGGCATTCGTCACTCAGCGCGGAACCGTGCAGACGATCTCCGTCGCGAGCGCCGCACTCGGCGGCCGCCAGCAGCGCACGGTCGTCTACCTGCCGCCCGGGTATGCCCAGCATCCGAGCCGGCGCTATCCGGTCTTCTACCTCCTGCACGGCTTCCCGGGGCGTCCGGACGCCTTCCTGTTCACGGTTCGCGCCGGTCTCGTCGAGGAGATCCTGCTCGCGAAGCACAAGATCCACCCGCTCATCCTCGTGATGCCGTTCGGATCGACCGGGACGTTCACCGACAAAGAGTGGGCGAACGGCATCGGCCACGCGAACGGCTGGGAGACGTTCGTCGCCCGCGATCTCGTGCACGCGATCGACACGCGCTACCGGACGATTCCGACCGGTGCAGGCCGGGCGCTCGGCGGCCTTTCTGAGGGCGGCTACGGCGCGCTGAACATCGGCCTCCACCATCCCGGCGAGTTCGGCGTGCTCCAAAGCTGGTCCGGCTACACACTCGCCGACAACCTGCGCTCGATCTTCGGCGGACAGCCGGCCCGGCTCGCGCTGAACAGTCCGCTGCTCCAGCTCCCGACCCAAGCGCGGGCGCTGCGCGCCGCCCACACCTATGTCTGGTTCTACTCGGGGACCACCGACCGCCTCCGTGTTCAGAACGCCGCATTCGCTGCCGGGCTGAGCCGGGCGCGCGTGCCGCACCGCTTCTTCCTCGTCCACGGCGGACACGACTGGTCGCTCTGGCGCGGCAACGCCTTCCGGTCGCTGCTGGCCGCCTCCCGCCACCTCGCCCATGCGTAGGCTCGTTCGCGGCGGAGCGCTCGCGTTGACGGCTGTGGCCGGCCTCGCCGTCGTCGTCACCGCACCCGGCTGGTTCTACCTCGTTCAGCCGCGTGGCGGTCTTCCGGGCCCCTCGATCGCCGACGCGCTCCCGCTCGACGAGCTGCCGCACCGTTCGGGCGTTCCGCTTCTCGCCTTCGTTGCGGTCTGGGCAACCGTCGGGCTGACGCTCGGCCTGCTCGCGCGCGTCGCGCGTGTGGAGCGCTTGACAGCCGCATTGACGCTGGCCGTCGGTGTCGGCTCCTACTCGTTTGCCGCCACCGGCGTCTCGATCTTCGTCGTGCGCCAGATTCCGGCGCTCGAGGCCTTCCACGCCGCGGCGCGGATGCCGGCCGTCTACCTACCCGCCGCACTCGCCGGCCTCGGCGGAGCGCTGATCGGAAAGAGGCAGATACGCAAACGGCGTCGCGCGCCGCTTCTGCTCGCCCTGCTCGTCGGACTTGCCGCTGTCCTCGACCTCGTCGTGGCGATCGTTCCCGAAACGGGTGCGGGCGTGGTCGAGCGACTCGCCCCGCATGCGGTCCAGGGCGTCTCGGAAGCGCTTCTGGCGCCCCTCGGAGTCGGCCTGTTGCTGACCGCACGCGGACTCCTGCGGCGGAAGCGGCGCGCCTGGCAGCTCGCAGTTGCACTCCTCGGCGGCTCAGCGGTCGTTCACCTGCTGCACAGCGTCGACTACGGCGCGACCGCGCTCGTGCTCGTCGCGCTCGGCCTGATCGCAAGACGCGACGACTTCGACGTGCGCGGCGACCGTGAACGCACCGCTCACCTGGCCCGGCGCGCACTCCTGCTGGGCATCGGCCTCTACGGCTACGGTGCCGCCGCCCTGTGGGCGAACCGGCTGATGGCCGACCAGCCTTTCGGTGCCGCGTTCGCGCTGCGCGAAACGACCGCGGCGCTCGTCGGCGCCACGCTCCGCGGCTCGGGTCATCTGAGCGGCAGCTTCGGCGACTGGTTTCCGCTCTCGATCTTCGCCCTCGGCCTCACCTGCGCCGCCAGCCTGCTCTCATCCTGGCTCGCGCCCTGGCGCTACCGCCTACGCAACGACCGGAGGGAGCGTCAGCAGGCGGAGAGCCTCGTTGCCCGCTTCGGGGTCGACACGCTCGCACCGTTCGCCCTGCGCGCCGACAAGTCGTACTTCTTCAGCGAGGACGAGCGCGCCTTCCTCGCCTACAAGGTCGTGGCCGGCATCGCCGTCGTCGCCGGCGATCCGGTCGGTCCCGACGACGCAGCGCCGGACCTGTTGCGGCGCTTTCTCGCGTTCGCCCACGCGCGCGACTGGCGCGTCGCTGTGCTCGGCGCCGGCGAGTCGACGCTGCATCACTACCGCGCCGCGGGCCTGCGCGCGATGTATCACGGCGAGGAGGCGGTCGTGCAGACAAGCGAGTTCTCGCTCGATGGTCGAGCGATCCGCAAGGTGCGGCAATCGGTCGCACGGCTCGAGCGCGAGGGCTATCGCGCGGAGGTTCTCCACGCGGGCGAGGTCGACGAGACGCTTCGCATCGAGCTGGAGCGGCTCTTCGACGAATGGCGCGGCGACAACCGCGTCAAGGGGTTCACGATGGAGCTGGACAGCCTCTTCCGCCTCGACGACGAGGACGCCGTGTTCGTGATCGGCCGAGACGCGAGCGGTGTCCCGCAGGGGTTCCTGCACTTCGTCGTCGCCGCGCCGGGGCGGGCGCTCTCACTTTCGTCGATGCCGCGACGACGCTCGACGCCGAACGGCCTCAACGAATGGCTCGTCGTGACTCTGATCGTCTGGGCGAAGGAGCAGGGGTTCGAGCGGGTCTCGCTGAACTTTGCGCCCTTCGCCGCAGTCCTCTCCGACAACGGCGAGCGCCTGTCGGCCGGCGAGCGGCTGCAGCGGCTCGGTCTCGACGCACTCAAAGGCCACGGCTTCCAGCTCGAGAACCTGCTCGTCTTCAACCGCAAGTTCTTCCCGCGGTGGGAGCGGCGCTACCTCGTCTACGAGCGACGAAGCGATCTGCCGCGCGTCGCGCTCGCCGGGCTCGCCGCCGAGGGCTATCTGCCCGTCCGGGCGACGCGCCAATGACCGGTGCGCTCGCGGCTTCGCTGTTCCTCGCGCTCCTCTCGGCTGCTGCGCTCAACTGGGCGTTCTACCGGCAGCACGGGCGGGCGTCGATGCTGCCACCGCTCCAGCCTCGAAGGCCGCTGCGCTCGCTGCGGCTGCTGTTCGCCGACCGCGGTTGGCTCGTCGGATTCCTCGTCGGCATCGGCGGCTGGGGCTGCTACGTCGCGGCGCTGCGCTTCGGGCCGCTCTCGCTCGTGCAAGCCGTCTCGGCCGGCGGAATCGGCGTACTAGCGCTGCTCGTCTCGCGCTTCGGCGGCGTCGTGCTCAGCGGTCGCGAGCGGGCCGGAGTCGGCATCGCGATCGGCGGCCTCGCCGCGCTCGGACTCTCACTCGTCGCGGCTGCGCCGACGCACCAGCCCGCCGGCAACGGATCATGGAGCGGGATCGCGTTCTGGCTGGTCGCCTCGGGACTCGGCGCGTGCCTGCTCGCAGGACCGGGCCGACGGATGGGCTCCCCCGGCGTCGCCTTTGCCGTCGCCGCGGGAGTGCTGTACGCCGCAGGCGACGTTGCGACCAAGGGCGCGGTCGCGGGCGGCGGCCGACTCGCCTTCATTCCCGCGGTGCTCGCCGCGCACGCGGTCGCGTTCGTGCTTCTGCAGCTTGCGTTCCAGCACGGCAAGGCGCTCGCAACCGCTGGAGTCGCCACGCTTTTCACGAACGCCGTCCCGATCGCGGCCGGTATGGCGGTCCTGCACGAGCCGCTGCCGAGCGGCTGGCGCGGCGTGCTCCGCCTGGTCGCCTTCGCGGCGGTCGTTGCCGCTGCCGTCCTGCTCACGCGCTCAACACCCAGCCGGGAGGAACCAGTGCCATCGACATCCAGAAGGCCCGCGTCCCCGCGCCGGCTCGTGCTCTTTTCTCTGATCGGCGTGCTCGCCGCCGTCGCGGCCGTCGCAGGTACGTCGGGTCTTGCGGCGGCTCCGTCTACGGGCAGGGTCGTCGTGCGGGTCGCGAAGGCGGCGAGCGTCTTGGTCGGGATCCACAAGATCCGCCACGTGGTCGTGATCATGCAGGAGAACCGTTCCTTCGACTCCTACTTCGGGACATACCCGGGCGCCGACGGCATCCCGATGAAGAACGGTGTCCCGACGGTCTGCGTCCCCGACCCGGTGAGCAAGCGATGCGTCCGCCCCTTCCACGACACGAGCAATCGCAACGCCGGCGGCCCCCACGAACACATGGACGCGGTGAAGGACATCAACCACGGCATCATGAACGGCTTTCTCATCCGCGAGCGGCGCGCCGCGCACCTGGTCTGCAAAGGCCCCGACGATCCGCGCTGCGCGCTCGCGTCGAGATCTCCCGTCCCGGACGTCATGGGCTACCACACGGGCCGCGAGATCCCGAACTACTGGGCGTACGCACGGCACTTCGTGCTCCAGGACCGCATGTTCCAGTCGGATACCTCCTGGAGTCTCCCCTCTCACCTCTACCTCGTCTCGGGCTGGTCGGCGAAGTGCGCCAAGAGCGGCAACCCCATGAGCTGCCGAACCGCCGTAGAGAACCCCGGCGCACCGCCCGGCGAGCCGCAGAACCGGACCGGCGCCGTCCCGCACTACGACTGGACCGACCTCACCTACCTGCTGCACAAGCACCACGTCAGCTGGCGCTACTACGTCGTCCGCGGCGGCCAGCCCGACTGCAGCGCCGGAACCATGTTCTGCAAGACGATCCCGCAGAACGCCAAGACGCCGGGCATCTGGAATCCGCTGCCCTGGTTCACGACGGTGAAGCAGGATCACCAGCTCGGCAACGTGCAGCCGTTCGGCTCCTTCGTCCACGCCGCCCAGAGCGGAACGTTGCCCGCAGTCTCCTGGATCAGTCCCTCACAGACGGTGAGCGAGCATCCGCCCGGTCTCGTGAGCACCGGCCAGGCGTACGTCACCGGCGTGATCAACACGATCATGCAGAGCCCGAACTGGCCCTCGACGGCGATCTTTCTCACCTGGGACGACTGGGGCGGCTTCTACGACCACGTCGCCCCGCCGCGCGTCGACGGTTCCGGCTACGGGCTGCGCGTGCCGGCCCTCGTGATCAGTCCCTACGCGCGCACGGGCTACGTCGATCATCAGACGCTCAGCTTCGACGCGTACCTGAAGTTCATCGAGGACGACTTCCTCGGAGGCGCGCGGATCAATCCGAAGACGGATGGACGGCCCGACGCGCGGCCGGCCGTCCGCGAGAACGCGAAGATCCTCGGCAACCTGTCCCGCGACTTCAACTTCTCGCAGGCTCCGCGCGCGCCGTTGATCCTGAAGCCCTACCCGAACAGGCTCGCGCAGTGAGCTGGCTTGAGCGCAGAACGGCAGGGACGAGGACGGTGCATGAGCGGATCGCGAAGCTTCCGCTTGCCTCCGAAGGCGAGCTTGGCGAGTCATCGCTCTGGCCGAGCCTCGCCGTGCTCGCGGCAGCCTGCCTCTATGCAACGCTGCCAACGCCGTTCGTCGCAGGGTCGAGCGCCGGCGTCTTCGGCGCGATTCGCTGGGCCGTCCCTGCCGCAACCGTTTTCCTGCTTGCTCCACTCGCGTTCGATGTGCCGCGACGGCGCCTCCTCGAGTCCGCAGCGGCGCGCATGGGAGCACTGCGACTCACCCGGCGCGTCGCCTCGCTCGCGGTGATCGCTCTCGTCACGGCTGCGAACGCCGCGTCGATCGCCCTGCTCGTGCACCTGCTCGTCAACGGCTCAAGGACGCAGGCGAATCTCCTGCTGCGAGCCGGAATCCACATGTGGCTGATGAACGTGCTCGTCTTTGCACTGTGGTACTGGCAGCTGGACCGCGGCGGCCCGATCGTACGCCGGCTGCTGACGACGCGAGAGCCGGACTTCCTCTTCCCGCAACAGTCCGTCGATCGGGCCACGCGCTGGCAGCCGCGGTTCCTCGACTATCTCTACGTCTCCTACACGAACGCGAGCGCCTTCAGCCCCACCGACACGATGCCGCTCAGCGTGCAGGCGAAAATGCTGATGACGGTCCAATCCGCAGCGAGCCTGCTGCTGGGGATCATGGTCGTCGCCCGAGCGATCAACATCCTGCACTGACTCTTAGCCACGCCTGGCATCCTGCGGTACGTGGCCCGGACGCTCGCCATCACCGCCGCGACCGCCGCCGCATTCGCACTCGCCACTCTCTGCTCCGGGACGGTTCAGAGCGCGACGACGCGCGAGGTCGACCTGCAGATCAGATCGCGCGCTCTTGCCGGCGAAGTCCACGCGCGGGTCGTCCTGCCCATCGGATATGCCGAGCACCCCGACAGGCGCTATCCCGTCGTCTACTTCCTGCACGGGCTGCCGGCGGCGAGCGATGCGTACGAGGGCAACGACTGGCTAATCGACGCCCTCGACGTTGCCGGCCCGGCGATCCTCGTCATGCCCCAGGGAGCTCGCGATGCCGATGCCGATCCGGAGTATCTCGACTGGGGAGGCGGGCGGAACTGGACGGCGTTCGTCGCGACCGAGCTTCGACACTCCGTCGACACCCGCTTTCGCACGATTCCAAGACGTGAGGGGCGCGCGATCGTCGGCCTCTCGGCGGGCGGTTACGGAGCAGCGATCGTCGGGCTGCACCACCTCGACGAGTACTCGGTGATCGAGTCGTGGTCAGGCTACTTCCATGCCACCGATCCATCGGGCACACGAGCAATCGACCACGCGGAAGCGAGCGCGCATGCGCTTGTCCCGCAGCTCCGACGCACCCTGCGCATCAAGCCGACACTCGTCGCGTTCTACATCGGGCGTGGCGATACGCGCTTCCTCGCGGAGAATCGCGCGTTCAACGCCGAACTCTCACGTGCCGGTGTCGCACACCATTTCGCGGTGTACCGGGGCGACCATGACTCGACGCTGTGGCAGCGGCACGCCCACGCGTGGCTCGCCATGGCGCTCGCACGCCTCGCACCCGCCGAGCCGTGACGACGTCGACCGGGCGCGATCCTCAGACCGGAATCACGATCATCACCGCCGCTCCGCCCTCGGGGTCGTTGCGAGCGGAGGCCGTGCCGCCGTGAGCCGCCGCGATCATCGCGACGATCGAGAGGCCGAGACCGCTGCCACCCTGTCCTGAACGATCGGCCCGGCTGAACCGATCGAAGGCATGCTCGAGAAACGATGAAGGGAAGCCCTTCCCCTCGTCGGAGACCCGCAGATGCAGCTGATCGTCGGTCGTCGCTGCGTCGATACGCACATCACCGCTGCCATACCTGAGCGCATTCTCGACGAGGTTCGAAAGCGCCTGTTCGAGCAGATGCCCATCTGCGACAACCGCCAGGTCGGTCTGCTCGCTCACCTCGATGCGGCGGCCGGTGTCGGCCGCGCGTCGCCGATAGCGCTCGGCGATCGCAGCAAGCAGATCGTCGACCGAGACGCGGGACCGCCGCAGCGCCAGCTGCCCTGCGTCCGCGCGCGCAAGCAGCAGCAGATCGTCTGTGAGCTGCGAAAGGCGGTCGGTCTCCTCGCCGGCAGAACGGAGGGCTGCCGCGAGGGTCGGCGCCGACTCGGGCTCGGCGAGCGCGAGCTCGATCTCGGTTTTCATCAGCGCCAACGGTGTCCGCAATTCGTGACTTGCATTCGCGACGAGCGCACGTTCGCGGTCGAGGGCGGACTCAAGCCGTCCGAGCATCTCGTTCAACCGAGTGCCCAGACGCGAGACCTCATCGTCGGCGCGCGGGAGCGACAGCCGCCGACCCGGGTTCGCACCAGAGATGGTCGCAGCCTGGCCGCTCATCCGCTCGACGGGGCGGAGCGCGGCCGCGGCCAGAAGGTATCCCGCGAAGGAAGCAAGCAGCAATGCCGCGGGCCCGCCGATCAGCAGCTCGCGCCTCAGACCGGCAAGCGCCTCGGCTCGCTGCTCGAGCGATGTGCCGACGACGATCACGAGCTTCCGATCCTGCGCGGCCACGGGCTCGGCGAGCAGCCGCACGTGCTCGCCGTCGAACTGGCTGCTGAAGATTCGCGATCGTAGCCGCGCGGCGCGGAGCTGGCGGCCATCGAGCAGCGTGCCGGCGTCGAGCCCGGCGGTCGCGTCCACCACCCTGCCCTGCGGACCGATCACCTGTGCGAATGAGCCTTCTGGCTGGCGCAGATTCCGAGCCTGCCGCAAGCCGGCGTCGGCCTGCTGAACGAGAGCAGTGACGTCGTTTGCGCGCGCCCTCAGCCCCTGATCGATCGCGGCGTCCAAGACGTTGCCGAGGCGGAAGTAGAGGAACAAGCCGGTACCGGAGAGCACAACCGTCATCACGAGCGTGAAGGCGAGGGTGAGCCGGAGTCGGATCGGCAGCCGAGCGGTCACGGGTCTCGCCGGAGTCGGTAGCCCGCTCCGCGGACCGTCTCGAGCGACGCCGCTCCAAACGGGCGGTCGATCTTGTCGCGCAGGTAGTTGACGTAGACGGCGATGACGTTCGAGCGGTTGTCGTAGCCCATGTCCCACGCCTGTTCGAGCAGGTAGTCGCGCGAAAGCACCTCTTCCGGACGGCGCATGAACGCCTCGAGCAGCGCGAACTCCTTCGCCGTCAACTCGACCTCGGCCGTCCCGCGCCAAGCCTGACGTGTGGCCGGGTCGAGACGCAGGTCTCCCACCTCGAGGACCGTCGGCCGCTCGACCTCGCCGCGTCGAACAATCGCGCGAAGCCTCGCCAGCAACTCGGCGAAGGAGAACGGTTTGGTCAGGTAGTCGTCCGCGCCGACGTCAAGGCCCGCGATCCGATCCTCGATCGAATCGCGCGCGGTCAGCATCAACACGGGCGTCCATCGCCCTTGTTGCCGAAGCTCGGCGAGCGTCGCGAATCCGTCCATCCCCGGCAGCATCACGTCGAGGACAATCGCGTCATAGCGTGTCGCGGCCGTCATCCAGACGGCGTCCTCGCCCGTCCGGCTCACGTCGGCGGCGTAACCGCTATTACGCAGGCCGCGCAAGAGCAAGCTGGCCATCTTCAGTTCATCCTCGACAACCAGCACCTTCATCGGACCATCGTCGCACCCCATGATTAGAGCGAGGTTAGGCCCCGACCTGTCTCCAACGACTAACCGTCATCCAATCCGGCCCTCGTACCGTCGAGGCTGCATGTTCGACCAACAACCAGAAGGGAGAATCGACATGCGCACAAAGATCACGAAGCTGATCGCGGGACTGACGGCCGTAACCGCGCTCGCGGTCGGAGGAGCGAGTCTCGCCTCCGCAGCGAGCAACACGAAGCCGGCGAACCCGCCCGTCGTCGCCGTCGACGGCGACACCCTCCAGCAGGGCGACCAGTCCACGCCGGACACCAGCTCGGCGGCTGAGTCGAGCACGGAGTCGACGGCGGAGTCGACGGCGGAGTCGAGCACGGAGTCGACGGCCGAGCCGGCCTCGAGCGAGCAGGCCGGCGAGTCGAGCTCCGAGATGGCCGCGAACGACGGGCCTGCCGGGCACGCAGACGAGCCCGGCAACGCGAGCGCCGACTACCAGTTCCAGGGCGAGCAGTAGCCGCCCCGGAAGGAGTCAGACCCGGGCCCGCCCGAGCGGGCCCGGGTTCCGGCGCTTTGAGCTCGAGCAGAGCCGGGCCTTTGGCTACGGCTCCATCGCGGTCGTAATACTGGCTGTCCTCGTCGTGGTCGGCGTCGCGTTTTGCCAGCGTTCTCCGATCCGCGCTCGCCGAAGGGGCGGAGCACAGAAGCTGACGGCTGCCCTGCCCGGCGATGTACACGCCGAGCGTATTTACCATCCTGTAGTGCACCGCACTCGCACCGTCATCGCGGCACGAGCCGCAAGCTCAACAGCCACGCTGGAGAGCTCGGAGTGATCTGGGCCAGCCTCGACGGCTCCTGGTATCGGTCGGTGAACGAGTTCGCCCGCGATACCAGCTGGGCGCACGGCGTCGTCGCCAACTATGCGAACTGGGCCGGCCTCATCCTTCTAGCGCTTCTTCTCATCGCCGGCTGGCTGCTCGGCCGCCGCCGCCCCGACGCGCCTCGCTTGACCGCGACCGCGTTTCTCGTCGGCGTCGGCGCCGTCCTCGCGCTACTCGCCAACCAGGCGATCGGCCCAGCGGTGGCACGCACTCGCCCCTGCCACGGACTGCGCCACGTGGAGGTGCTGCTGCACTGCGCAAGCGACTCCTCGTTCCCGAGCGACCACGCCATGATCGCCGGCGCCTTCGCTGCAGGATTAATCCTGCTCGACCGCAGAATCGGAACAGCTGCGCTCTTGCTCGCGCTGCTCCTCGCGTTCTCCCGCATCTACGTCGGCGTCCACTACCCCTCCGACGTCGCCGGCGGCCTTGCCATCGGGGCTGCCGTCGGCGTGCTCGTCGTGCTCACCCTTCGTCAGGCTGCCACAACGGTCGCATCCCGGCTGCTGCACACGCCTCTGCGTCCACTGATCGTCAGCGGTGGCCCGTGACCGCGGCGTTCCTCGTTCTCTCGGCGTTTCTCGCGAGCGCTGTCGAGATGGTCGAGGCGCTGACGATCGTCCTCGCCGCCGGCGTCTCTCGCGGCTGGCGCTCTTCACTTATCGGGGTTGGCGCGGCGACTCTTGTGCTCGCCGTCGTCGTCGTGGCCCTCGGCCCCGCGCTCACCGTGATCCCGATCGGCGCCCTGCGGCTCGTCGTCGGTGCCCTGCTGCTCGTCTTTGGGCTGCAGTGGCTGCGTAAGGCGATCCTGCGCGCCAGCGGTTTCAAGGCGCTCCACGACGAGGACGCCATCTTCGCCGCCGAGCTCGCAGAGGCAGGTTCCGCAGAGCGCGTCGAGCGTGGCGGCCTCGACTGGTACGGCTTCACCCTCGCCTTCAAAGGCGTCCTCCTGGAGGGGCTCGAGGTGGCGTTCATCGTCCTCACCTTCGGCAGCACTCAGGGCAGCATCCCCCTCGCCGCTGCGGGAGCGACAGCCGCACTCGTGCTGGTCGCCGGTGTCGGCATCGCTGTCCGCGCACCGCTCGCCCGGGTGCCGGAGAACACGATGAAGTTCACGGTCGGGATCATGCTGACGACCTTCGGCATCTTCTGGGCAACCGAAGGAGCAGGCGCACACTGGCCCGGCGCCGACACTGCCCTCCTCGGCGTCCTCGCCTTCGTCTGCGCCACCTCGGCGCTTCTCGTCGCGCACCTGCGCGCACGGAAGCGCCGCAGCCTCGTCGCAGCCCCGGTCCAGCCATGAGCAGGCTTCGCGCCTTCGGCCGCTTCTGGTGGAATTTCGTCATCGGCGATGACTGGCTCGCTGCCGCGGGCATCGCTCTGGCGATCGCAGCCACCGCGGCACTCGCCGCCGCAGGTGTGGCCGCCTGGTGGATGCTTCCGCTTGGCACCGTCCTCGTCCTCTATCTCTCGGTTCGCCGCGCCACAACCAACTGACCGCCGGCGCCGACCCGGCTGCGTCGGTCGTCAAACTCGCTGACCGCTGGTTTCGCCGGGAGTGCCCCGGCGACCGCGTCGATCCCGGAGCCGGGCACACATATCTGGCCTTCAGGTCATCCTCAGCATCTCATCGTCACAGTGCCGCGATGCGCGCCGAGCCGAGCCGCCTCACCGCGCGGCAGATGATGAACAAGGTCCCGGAGATCACCCTGTACTTCTGGGTGATCAAGGTCCTCTGCACGACCGTCGGAGAGACCGCCTCCGACTACCTCGCCACCAACCTCAACCTCGGCCTGACGAAGACGACGTTCATCACCGGCGCCCTGCTCGTGGCGGTGCTCGTCGCGCAGTTCCGGCTCAGGCGCTACGTCGCCGGCGTCTACTGGCTCGGGATCGTCCTGATCAGCGTGGTCGGCACGCAGATCACCGACAATCTCACCGACAACTTCGGCGTGTCGCTCGTCACGACCACGATTGTCTTCTCAGTCGTCCTCGCGATCGTCTTCGCGGTCTGGTACGCGAGCGAGCGAACGCTCTCGATCCACACGATCTACACCACACGCCGCGAATCGTTCTACTGGCTGGCCGTCCTCTTCACGTTCGCGCTCGGCACCGCGGCAGGCGATCTCACCGCCGAGCGCCTGAACGTCGGCTATGCCTGGTCACTCGTACTCTTCGCCGCAGCGATCGCGGTCGTCACCGCCCTCCACTACTGGGCAAACTTGAACGCGGTCCTCGCCTTCTGGATCGCCTACATCCTCACCCGGCCCCTCGGCGCATCGACCGGGGATCTCCTATCGCAGTCACGCCACGTCGGCGGGCTCGGGCTCGGCACGACCGTGACGAGCCTCCTCTTCCTCGTCGCGATCCTCATCGTCGTCACGTTCCTCACGATGACCAAGCGCGACGTCACAGAGATCGCGGCATACCACCCCGAGCCGCACGCCCAGGTTCTCATCGTCGCGAACAAGACCGCGGCCTCGCCCCCGCTCCTCGACGCGGTTCGCCAACGTGCTTCGCAGTCACCGGCCACGTTCCATCTGCTCGTACCGAACCCCGCCCGGCACGCCGAGATCACCGACGCCGAGCGTCGGCGCCATCACCAGGAGGCAGAACAGGTCCTCGCGCTCGCCCTGCCGCTGCTCGACGGCGCAGCCGGCACGCATGTCGAGGGATCCGTTTCCTCTCGCCACGATCCCATGGACGCAATCGAAGAGGCCCTGCACGACGGCGAGTTCCACGAGCTCATCCTGTCGACGCTACCTCCACACGTCTCGAACTGGCTGCGAGCAGACCTGCCTCGTCGCATCCAACACCTCGGCATTCCCGTCAACACTGTCACTGCGCCCGAACGCGGCCGACGCGACACCATCCCGATCATGTCGACCGATGCTGACTAGTCCTCGGCACAGCACGTCGGTGAGGCATTCGAGGAGACACGAGCTCGTCGTACGGCCCGAGCATCACCCGATCTAACACCCCCTCCACCGGCAGCGCCGACGCGCCGGCACCACCCGCATCGCCGCCGTCAACGCCGGCTCAGACCGCGGGCGGCCGCGGCAACGAGATCCACGCGTCGGCGCCCGCGGGTCCCTCGTTCGCGACGTGGGCGGTTCCGCCGTGCGACTCGGCGATCGTCCTGACGATCGAGAGTCCGAGCCCCGCCCCGCCTCCGCCGCGCGCCGGGTCGGCGCGGGCGAACCGATCGAATGCCCGCCCGACGAAATCGCGCCCGAATCCGCCGCCGTCATCGCGCACGTGCAGTTCGACACTCCCGTTGGCGGTGCGGGCGCTCAGGCGGATCTGGTCGCCGCCGTGCCGGAGTGCGTTGTCGACGAGATTGCCGAGGGCCTGTTCGAGCCGGAGCCGGTCTCCTTCTAGCCGGAGGCCGGTTGTGGGCGCGGATGTGACGCTCTTTCCGAGCTCCTCGGCGCGCCAGTCGAAGCGACTTGTCACGGTGGCGAACAGGGAGTCGACGTCGACCTGCTCGCGGCGGAGCGGTAGCCGACCGTGATCGGCGCGCGCGATTAGCAGCAGATCCTCGGCGAGCTGTGAGAGACGGTCTGCCTCGTACGACGACCGGCGCACGGCCTCGCGGAGCTCATCGGCCGTCTGCGCCTGCCGCAGCGCAAGTTCGAGCTCGGTGCGCAGCAGCGCGAGCGGTGTGCGGAGTTCGTGGCCGGCGTCGGCGACGAAGTCGCGCTCGCGTTCGAGCGCCGCCTCGAGGCGGTCGAGCATCTCGTTGAGCGTTTCGCCGAGGAGCTGCAGCTCGTCGCCGGTTGGCGGGACGGGCAGCCGCTCCCCGGGTGTGTCGGCTGAGACGGCCGCTGCGCGTCGCCGCATCGACTCGACCTGCCGCAACGAGAGGCCTGCTAGGAGGTAGCCGACGGCGGAAGCGAGAAGCAGCGCGAGTGGCCCTGCGATCAGCAGCTCGTCGCGGAAGCTCGCGAGCGTCTCGGCGCCGTTCTGCCGTGTTGCGCCCACGACAAGAATCGCGGGGTGGCCGTGCGTGCGCGTGACGGTCGTTGCGAGCAGGCGTGAGCCTTCGTTGAGGCCCGGTACCGAAGGCTTGTCGATGTAGAGAGGCTGGCTGCGGGCGCGCCGGAGCTCGGACGTCGAGAGGAGCGGCGTGCGACCGAGTGGCCTGGTTGCGTCCAGGACGCGCCCGCCTGCCGTGATCAACTGGGCGTAGCTTTCGCCGCGCTCGACGAAGCGGCTGCTGCTGTCCCGGGCGAGCGAGGCGTTCGGCTGGCGGACAAGAGCCGCGAGGTCCTGCGAGCGCAGCTGCAGCTCACGGTCGAGCGCGAGCGCGAGGTGTGAGGAGAGCCGCAGGTAGAGGAACAGGCCCGAGCCGGCGAGCACGGCGGCCATCGCGAGGGCGAACGCCGCTGTGACCCGGAGGCGAATCGGCAGGCGGCTCATTCGGTGTCCTCTCTGCGCAGCCGGTAGCCAGCGCCGCGCACCGTCTCCAGCGAGCTGCGCCCGAACGGCTCGTCGATCTTGCTCCGCAGTCGGCGCACGTAGACGTCGACGACGTTCGAGCGGTTGTCGTAGGCGAAGTCCCAGGCGTGCTCGAG
>Ga0070741_10007218_pt1 | contig 23199 bp, 16 predicted proteins | sample Coa_R1_4_FD_66440 | JGI IMG/M metagenome (GOLD analysis project Ga0070741, IMG submission 66440) | Surface soil microbial communities from Centralia Pennsylvania, which are recovering from an underground coalmine fire - Coalmine... | ecosystem: Environmental > Terrestrial > Soil > Unclassified ... | reverse complement strand
GGGAAACTGCACAGCAAAAGGGGGAGATTGTTGATTATCTTCGATTTGCTGGGGAGTGAACATCAACGTGTGTTGCGCGCCGGAAAGACGCGCTCCTGGCGCTGGAAGTTGCACGCCATCCAATAATTTCTGGAAAAGCTGATCGGGCGTGTAGGGATAGGGGGTATCACGTTCGAAAATACGCGCGGTCGGATGATCAAATACGGAGTAGCTCTCATCTGCGTTGCTATCATCAAGCGTGATGCCAAAGAGATTGGGATGATTCTGAAAGGTGGCGACCAGGTGAAAACCCAGTTGACCGCTATACAGGAGCTGGTAATAGTGAATCGTCAAAGGATAACGCTGTGGGAGGCGCGGAATTGACTTATCAAGCCGGTCCGTTGCCATTGTAATCGCATTGACCGTTGGCAGAAAGTTTGCCAGTTGGCGCGCCTTCGCCGTTGTATCATCGCCATAGAGATCCAGTCCCGTCGTTGGCTGCCCATTGGCATCTGGATAAGACGCCTGGACAAATATCGATGGATCGTGTCCATCAACGGCGACTGGAAGAGGATCATCCCACTGCTCGTACGTCAACACGCTTCCCGGCTTTAAATGGCTATACATCCAGCGCGACGCCTGAATACGCGTATTTGGCTGGCTATACACGTTCATCAACGCCAGCCCCTGAAACATCGTACCCGCTACCACCAGCCCCACCACGGTAATGTAAGCAGCGGGCAGGACGCGCTCCCAGCGGGCCGATTTTTTCAACTCCCTTCCTCGCAGGTAGCGCCCCAATTCCTGCAACACAGCAGCCGCCATCAGCGCCAGCAAGGGGTAGACGGGAAGCATATAGCGCATATACTTGACGTAGAACAGGCAATTAATTGTTCCGTAGACAAGCACCCAGGAGAGCACGATCAGCCAGCAGCCAGCACGACGCTGCCATACCAGCCAGCAGAGCCAGAGCAACCCGGCAAACGCAGCCAGTCCCAGTGTCACCCCCATCCCCCACAACAGCATATTCTGCGCCTGATAGACAAAGGGAATAGTACCAGCGAACTGCCGCACATAAGGGAGATCGAGCGTGCCCCGCACCAGGCTCCCCTGTTCCGCCACCTGCTGAATATAGTTTGGAGCATCCAGGTAGGCATAGGGCTGGGCTATAAGAAATACCATTACGGTAACAACCAGGGAGAGCAGCAGAGAGCTGGCGGCGGTGAAGAAATCGCGCCGGTAATACCAGCTTAAAAGAGCTGATACAAACAACGGTACAGCCAGGGGGGCGGCGCTGAATTTGGTCGCAAGAGCCAGGCCGTAGCCCAGGCCAGCAATGAACGACCAGAGCATCAGGCGATTGGTTCGCACCAGCACCACACTGGCAAGGAGCGTGAGCATGACGAAGAAAAGCAGGATGGTATCAACCGCGTAGAAATGTGATAATTGCAATTGCAGCGGCGTAAACGTCACCAGCGCGGCAGCAAGTAACGCCACATTCCAGGCATTGCGCCGTCCGGGCGTCTCATCTTTCACCAGTAGCAGCGCCAGCCATCCGGTCAGCAGGATCGTCCCGCTATCGAACAGGGCTGAGAGCCCTCGTCCCACAAGCGTATATCTGACAAAAGCATCAGGGGCAGACGCAGGGACAACGAAGTGCCCGACGAAAGCCAGCAGGTAGAGCGGGAAGGAGCCATACGCGAAAAAATGCGGATTCAGCGGAGAATGAGCAGGATCGAGGAACTGCGCAAAGCTGGCGGGCCACCCCAGCGTCGTGACGTGAAACAGGATTTGTCGTTCATCAGGATGAAAGCTATTCCCCTGGTCCCAATTGAGATTGTACAAACGCAAAAACAGGCCAGGCAGCAGCAGACCATAAAAAGCCAGAGGTCGCCAATACATGACGAGTTTTCTAGACATCTCATCCCCTCTTGAGATGGCGGGTGGCACGCTACATTCATCACCATCTCAGCATGATTCCGCTCTAGTATACGGGGCGGCAGCGGTCAGGTCAAGAGGTTATCAACAAACAGAGCAGAATATTTGCACCTATGGCTCGTCTTTACAGGTCGAAGCTGGCGCACAACAGTTCTTCTTCTATTTGCTGCCATACCTTCCGCTCGGCTTGAATGATATCCAGGTGAAACCGGATCATCATCTCAGCCACACGCGATCTAAACTTCGCGAAATAAGGCTGCTGGTCCGTATAGGATGGTGTCCTTCCCAGATCAATATCTCCCAGGTCATAGAACGCATCAGGCTCGAATGCCACCGAGAGGAGTTCGGCGTAATTTTGAATGAGGGTCTGGCGGGCCGGGGAAACAAAATAATTCGGTTGTGTACAGGAAACCAGGAAACAGCCAGCGACACGATCTGAACGCATAATAGGGTAAGCCATTGCACTTTCCTCCCATTCTACCCACTCCACCGGGAAGAACTTCTCCCCTTCGTTGCGGCTCTCAATAGCGCGCATATGCCCCGAAGAAACAACGTAGCCAGATAGCGATTGTATGCCGAGGAACATCGTCCTCTGCTCCAGCTCGCGGCTCCAGGGCGGCGTTCCTCGCCCCATGCTTTCACGCAGACTGCGCACCTTATTCTCCTGCGAAGGGGGCATGCACTGCACCACCGTCACCTCCATGCCTACGCGGTTGGGATCGAGCTGCTTGAGAGCCTGCTGCAAAATGACATCACAGATGGAGTTAAAGTGCAAGACTTTTGGCAAAGTGCAGTGTGCATTCAAAACGCGGGCATAAAAGATTGAAGGAATCTCGCGGGAGACATTGATATCTTCGGCCTCTCGTCCCAAATCATAGCCCAGTTCTTTAGGAATCAAGTCTAAAAACTCTTGCCGATGTTCCGGCAGGGCGTTTATGAGCAGACGCAGGTTATGGGGCCGAGGTTTCGACTCGCCGCTCACCCAGCGCGTTAAAGTAATGGGCCTGACACTCAGTTCATTCGCGATTTGTTGTCTTTCCTGGGGATCTTTGATGATCTTTCCTAAGAGATCACGCCATTGTTGTGAATTTTCCACACCTTCAGCTCCCTGACTCACCTACAAACGAATGTTTTCTCAACAGTATGGTAGCAGCTACAGAAACAAACGTCAACTAAACCGCCTTTTTCTTTCGATATAGTTTCTTTCCGCTTTTATCGTATGGAATGGTATATAGGTAAGTAGAGAGGTTAGTGGGTACAAATAGAGTTGGAGGCAATATGTTCTTAACGCCGGGTTTTTATCCCCATGATAACGACGTGCCGCTGCGCCTGATCAACGGCGCCCCTTTCAACTTTGCTTCACCTGGGCCGGGGAGGCAAAACTCGCTGCTCGTCGATACTATTGAGTTATTTGGCCCTCGTTACGCTCCAAATAGCTTTATTCTTTACTTACAAGATGTATCTAACAATATCACTATCTGCGAACAAACATGGCTGTCGCAATGTAACATCGCCATCACCACTCCGAGACAGTTCCCAGATATTCTCCTCTATCACGAGGAGAAGCGCCTGCTCTTCTTCCTTGAGCTGATCACGATGCACGGCCCAATTTCTCAGCGCCGCAGAGATGAATTAGCGGATCTGTGCCGGGGAGCCGGTATACAACAGGCGTACATCTCGGTATTTTTCTCTTTCACCGACTTTCAACCGCACGCCGCCACTATAGCATGGGACAGTTGTGTCTGGATGGCACAGTTGCCGGACCACCTTATCTATTACCAATAGCCCTGTATAAACTGGCTGTATTATAGGAGACATATGCATCAATCTATACTCATCCCTTTCACGTCGCCAGATTGCCAAAATTATGCCACATGTGATTCGGGAGACGGACTATCTGGCTTGTGGACGGATATGCATGGCTTATCATCAAATACATCAACAATGACGCTATCCCCTTGAGTGAGCGATCCACTCAAGATTGCGTCGGCCAGCATATCCTCTAACAGAGTCTGCACGGTTCGGCGCAGTGGACGTACCCCGTACTCGGGATGGTAGCCGCGTCTCACCAGCAGGAGCCGCATCGCTTCCGTAATCTGGAGCGCGATTGACTGCTTAGCCAGTCGTTGCTGCGTGCGATTTATCAGCAGATTCACAATTTGCTGGAGATGCTCCAAACTCAGAGCATGGAATACGATTATCTCATCAACGCGATTGAGCAATTCGGGCCGAAACTGGCCTTTTAATGCCTGCAAGATCAATCCCCGCATATGCTCGTAAGATTCGATCTGTTGCTTTTTCTCATCGCGGCGCAAGGCAAAAGCCATTTTTTTATCTGGCATGATCTGCATGGTGCCAACATTCGAGGTGAGGATAATCATCGTATTTCTGAAATCGACTTTCTGGCCGTGTGAGTCGGTCAGACAACCATCTTCGAGTATTTGCAGCAAGAGGTCGAAGATGTTCGGATGCGCCTTCTCCACTTCATCAAACAGCACAACACTATACGGGCGACGCCGCACCATCTCGGTAAGCTGCCCCCCCTGGTCATAGCCAATATAGCCAGGAGCAGTGCCGATGAGCCGGGAAACATGATGGCTCTCCGCAAATTCCGACATATCGAACTTGAGTAAAGCATCTTCATTGCCGAAAAGCACTTCCGCTAGCGACCTGCCCAGTTCTGTCTTTCCCACCCCGGTTGGACCCACAAAGATGAAAGAGCCTATCGGGCGCTTACTATCACGTACATTCGTATATGAGCGCCGTAGCGCTCTCGCTACCGCCTGGATCGCTTCGTCCTGCCCTATAATCCTCTGGTGCAATGCATCTTCCAGGTGAAGCAAACGCTGGGCTTCGTCTTCAGCCAGGCGCATGACCGGAACACCAGTCCAGGCGGCAACGATGCGGGCAATATCCCATAGACCAATGGTCGGACTCTCCTGCTGATAGTGGGAGTACCATTCATACTCTTCCCGGATTAAATCTTGCCGTAACTGGCGTTCGCGTCTAAACAATGCTGCAGCATGCGAAAAGTTGCGCAGCACAATTGCGTGCTCCTTCTCAGATTGTGCCCGCACAATTTCATTGCGCAACAGGTGAACAGGTTCAGGCGCAACAGAACGCAGGACAGAGGCGCGAGAGGCAGCTTCATCAATCAGATCGAGCGCCTTATCAGGCTGATACCGGTTAGGTATATAGCGTGTGGACATCTGTACCGCCGCCACCAGAGCGTCATCGCTAATAATAACGTGGTGGAAATCCTCGTAGCGCGAACGCAAACCCTCTAACACCTCCAGGGTTTCTCTCGCGTTTGTCTCCATCACCAGGATAGGCTGAAATCTGCGTTCCAGAGCGGGATCGGCCTCTATGGACTTACGATACTTATCTAAGGTGGTGGCACCGATACATTGAAACTCGCCGCGAGCAAGCATTGGCTTGAAGAGATTGGAAGCATCCAGCGAGCCTTCCGCTACCCCGGTTTGGACCAGCGAGTGTAACTCGTCGATGACGATAATGATGCCCGGTGATTCAAGTATTTCCTGCATAATACGCTTTAGACGCTCCTCAAAGTCGCCACGGAATTTGGTTCCTATGGTGAGCAACCCCACATCCAATGCCACAACGCGGCGATCAAGCAGAATATCGGGCACCTGACCCTGAACGATGCGCAGGGCCAGGGCTTCCGCTATTGCAGTTTTGCCTACACCGGCTGGCCCGATCAGCACCGGATTATTTTTTGTGCGCCGCGTTAGAATCTGCATTGTCCGCTCCAGTTCCATGTCGCGCCCAATCATCGGATCGAGCGAGCCACTAAGAGCGGCCAACGTCAGGTCGCGACTGACCTGATTCAGGGTAGGGGTCATGTCACAAAGCAACTGGTACCTGACTGAATACAGCAAACTTTCACGCCCGCCGACCATCAACGTCTCCAACTGCTGCCGTACGCTATCGATGTTCATGCCGAAGCTTTCCAGCACTCCTATTGCAATACTGTCACTTTCGCCGAAAATAGCCAGAAGAATATGCTCAACGCCCACTAATTCGGACCGCATATGCCCGGCCTCTTCTTCGGCTCGCCCCAGTACCTCTCGCGCAGCTACACTGAAAGAGGGCTCGCTCAGCAGCGCCTTATTGCCGCGCCCAATGACGAAGTCGAGTGCTTGCAGCACACTGTGAGACTGCACCTGCATCGAGGCGAGCAGGGCCTCAACAACCGGATCTTTCAACCTCAGGATGCCCAGCAAGAGATGTTCAGTACCGACCAGCCGATGCCTTAACCGCCTGGCTTCCTCCCTGGCAAAAGTTAAAACCTGGCGCGCTTCATTCGTATATTTACTCGATCTGGCCATGCTTGACCCCTCTCTACAATCTATTCCTGACATCACTAGATAGATATCGGGCCGCCCACCGCCTTAAAGAGGTCCCTGGATTGATCAGAGGGCAAATAGAGGAAAAGGTCCCTTTTTAGTGAAGAATTGTCTCGTCAGGTGTCTCTAATAATGTGGTAGCGCCAACAATTGGTGCATTTTCGCCCAGCGTGGCCAGATATAATACCAGCGTCGCTCCGGTTATACGCTCACTGACTTTGCGTTGCAATAATGGCAAGAGAAAGGCATTCTTCAACGCGATGGCTCCGCTCACCACAACGGCCTCCACCCTTGTTAACTGAGCAAGGTTCACCAGCCCTATCGCCAGCTTGTCACAGAACAGCTCCCAGAAAGCCTGATCCGTTACTCCAGCGATGGCATGTCCCAGGCGCTGCTCAAGCTGCCTGCCACCGGTAAATGTCTCCAGGCAACCAACCTGGCCGCAGAGACAGGTGAGGGGATTACCATCAAGAATTTGATGCCCTATTTCTATCGAAATGGTCAGGGCCTTTTCCGCCTTTCGTAGCTGGATAGCCGCTCCTGTGCCGGTGGAAAGGGTGAGATACGCGCAGCGTTCAATATTACTAATACGGCCAAATTTTTTCTCACTCAGCAGGCCGCAGACGGGATCGTGAGCCAGGCGCACAGGGCAACCAAATGAACGCTCCAGTTCCTGAGCCAATGGCTTACCAACATAATCTGGCAGATTAGGGGCGACCAGCACCGAGCGCCCATCCTTCGCCAACCTGCCCCCAAAAGAGACACCAACGCCTGCGATCTCGCCTGCCGCACTATGCTGCACAGCGTTGATCATGGATACCAGTTGTTGCTCGTAGTTCTGCTGCGTAGAAAATTGGGCGAGGGAAGTAAAAGTGGGAGTGGCGAGCGTCCGAAAAAGCCCTATACGTGTATTGGTGCCCCCAATGTCGATACCGATAGACGCGTGTGGCATTTTCACCTTGCTCCGGGCAAAAAGAAGCGTTGCTGAGAGGATTCGAACCTCCGACTTCTTCCTCCGCAGGGAAGCGCTCTATCCACTGAGCTACAGCAACGTGTGAATACTGAAATTATCACTTGATCGTTTACCTGTTGTAAGATACAGGATTCTGGCGTATTTGTCAAGAGGTTCTGGCGGCTTTATCGCAAATTCGTTAGCAGTCTTCGCCTATCGCGCCTGTCAGGCAACAATCACTCTTGCTATCCTGGGCGTTAATGGTGGAGATAGGCACCTGTCGAAGCATGTTTTATGGCTTACACTATCTCCCACAAGCTACGTATCCCCACCACCAACCATCAGGCAGTTTCTCGAAATCAGGCCAGCCCGTCGATGACTTCGCGCGCTCGTCCCAGAGATTCCCGACGTACATAATAGTACGCCCACAGACCCTTTTTGCGACAATCCACTAAACCCGCGTCGCGCAAAATGCGTAGATGATGCGAAATAGTGGGCTGCTCCAATGTGAAGCTTTCCACGATTTCAAAGACGCACACCTCTCCCTCATGACGGCTGAGCAGACTCAGGATGCGCAAACGGGTCGGGTCCGCCAGCGCCTTGAGCAAACGCGCCTGGGAAACCGCATCGTCCTCGCTCAGTGTCGGCACAAACTTGGGAGCGATGCCAGTGGTCGTATTACTTATGGGGGCAGCCTGCCGACTTATCATACTGACTGGATTTGTGGAACTTGCTGCTGCGGATGCAGATCGACTGGTATTTCCGTGATTCATTGATGTCATTAACTTCTCCTTCCATCTTCCCAACCAAATGTTCAACCTGGATAAGGCCCGTGGTTAATCTATTTCTAGTATACTAAGATATCCAAATTTAGAGCTTCGGAAAATCTCCCACTACTGAGCAGGGCCGACAAAAAAAGAGCAAGGGGACGAATGTCCAGCTCCTTGCTCTGTCTATTGCCTGATGGCGCCTATCGCTTTGGCTCTTCAGAGCGTAATTGTAAATGCAATTCGCGCAATTGCTTATCGTCAACAGGCGACGGGGCGCCCATTAACAGGTCCATCGCGCTCTGCGTCTTGGGGAACGCGATAACCTCCCTGATATTATCTACGTCAGCCAGGAGCATGACAAAGCGGTCAACGCCGAGCGCGATCCCACCGTGCGGCGGCGCTCCATACTCAAAAGCTTCCAGTATATGCCCAAATTGCTCTTTGATCTGCTCGTCGCTCAGATTCATCAAAGAGAACACTTTATGCTGAAGCTCGGCAACATTGATGCGAACGCTGCCGCCTCCTACCTCGTAGCCATTGCAGATAATATCATATTGCTTCGCACGCACATTAAGCGGGTCGCTATCGAGACGGCTGATATGGTTCTCATCCATGCCAGAGAAAGGATTATGCTCAGCTTCGTAACGCTGTTCCTCTTCATCGTAGTGGAGCAGAGGAAAATCCACAACCCAGCATAAGGCCATCTCGTGCGGATCGATCAAATTCAACTGCTCGCCCAGCCTGGTGCGCAAGCGGAAGAGCACGTCATTACAGATCTTGGCGCTATCTGCGACAAAGAGTAGCAGATCGCCAGGCTGTCCCTCAAGACGATCAATGATCGCCTGCACCTCTGCGGTGGACATGAATTTAGTCAATGGAGATTTGACCTCGCCAGTCGCACTGATTGAGAGCGAAACCAGCCCTTTAGCGCCTAACGTCCGAGCAAATTCGGTCAACTCATCTACTTCTTTACGGCTATAGCTGCCGCCTCCGGGAACGCGAATGCCCTTGACCATGCCACCGGCTGCCAGAGCGCCGCGAAACACGCCAAAGTTGCCCGCTACCGCCAGGTCCGATATCTCCACCAGTGGTAGATCAAAACGCAGATCGGGATGGTCGGTCCCATAACGCGCCATCACATCTTGAAAGCGCAGGCGCGGGAAGGGGCGTTCCTTGATCCGTTTTGTCGTCGTCTGCTCAATCAGATAGATCAAAAGCCCTTCGATCAAGGACATCACATCGTCCTCTGAGACAAAGGCCATTTCCAGGTCCAGTTGAGTAAACTCGGGCTGGCGGTCCGAGCGTTGATCCTCATCACGGAAACAGCGAGCGATCTGGAAGTAGCGGTCCATTCCCGCCACCATCAATAGCTGCTTCAGTTGCTGCGGCGACTGAGGAAGGGCGTAGAAGTAACCGGGATAGAGGCGGCTCGGCACCAGATAATCGCGCGCACCCTCTGGCGTACTCTTCATCAAAATGGGAGTCTCAATCTCCAGGAAGCCGCGCTCATCAAGGTAATCGCGCATCGCCTTCACAACGCGATGGCGCAGAATCATATTTTCCCGCATCTTTGGCCGCCGTAGATCAAGATAGCGGTATTTCAGGCGCAGCGCCTCATCTACCTGGGTGGCATCATTGATAGGAAACGGCGTTGGACGGGAGGGGTTCAGGATAGCAATCTGCTCGGCAACCACCTCAATTTCCCCGGTACTGAGATTGGGATTCTCCGTTCCGGGCAAACGACGCGTCACCGTCCCTTGAACCTGGACAACATATTCCGAGCGCAGTTCAGAGCCAATACGATGCGCCTCTGGAGAACGCTCTGGATCGCAAATAACCTGCGTAATGCCGTAGCGATCCCGCAGATCCAGGAAAATCAGCCCGCCATGATCGCGGCGGCGATTGATCCAACCGGCAAGCGTTACCCGCTTACCCACATCGTCTGCACGCAGCTCGCCACAAGTGTAAGTTCGAAAATGCACCTCAAAGCCCACGTAAAATCACTCCTTACAAAGAATTACTGAACAAAGAATTACTGAGCTATTATCAGGTTCTAGCCTGTACCTACTATTGTGACACGAGCCGTCAATCTTTTAAGGTGTACAGGCGGTCCCCTGGCTCACATCAACCTTGAGCAGATTGGCTGTCGCGCTGCCTGGCCCATTCTGAGTAAGAAGGTACAACTGCGGAGCTTTTGGATCGGCCACGGCCCCTTTTACCGAAGCAAGCAGGTTGGGCGAGGTGTACTGCTGGAATAACTCCATATTCACAGGAGGGCCAGAAGAGGCAACCCCCCCACCGGCACCACCCGTCACGGAAGTGGGCTGAGCGGTAGGAGTGGCCGAAGGTGCAGGACCGGAAGGCGCTGTCGTCAGATCAATCACGCGATGATACATTCCATCAACAATGAAGAGGTGCGGCGTATTGCCCACCATACCAGTTGTCAACAGGTTTGCCCCCGGCACCGATAGGAAGGACGACGACAGCCCGCCAGGAGTGGGAACGTTCGTATTCGGCGTGAAATCATTGGCGCTCACCTCCAACGGAGTTGCAATCGGATGCTGCACAACCAGACTCACCGGCGGTTGGCTTCCGGTATCAAAATAACTTTTTATGCTTCCATCAAGGTAAGCCAGAAAAAGCTGATTTTTAGGAAACGCCGCTACGCTAACAATACTGGTCGAGATCGCGATTTTGGTGTTTTTGGGTTGCTGTAACTTATCTCCATTGATCGGAAAATCAAGGATCGTCGCCAGGTTTTGCGCCGCCTCAGCAACCAGCACCACGTAAACATCGCCGCCCGCGCTGGCCATAAACTTAGGAACAAGACCATCTTTCCCCAGTTGAGGGTCCAGCGGCGTATCGTTCTTATCTGCTAATGGTCCTCCGTTGGGCGCCAATAAGCTAAGCGAATACGTATTGGCTTTATCTTGTGGAGAGGTCAAAGCAAGCAGGCGCTGGCCATTGCTGGCTATCATTTTCACCTGAGAGTTACCGGCAAAATTTTGTTTATTGACCAGGCTATTATGCTCATCCACCTGGTAAAGGTTATGATCGTCACCCAGGGCATACCAGAATTGTTTTCCTTTGTCATCCTGTATGGTCGTAATATTATCGATCTGGGCATTCGTGTTGCCATTGTTCAAGGCCGTAGAAAGCGTATTGGTACAGGGTAGTGTGGTAATAGCAAACTGCTGATTATATTTCGTAATGGCGGTTTTAACTGTTGCCGCAAAATCGCCCTGCAAAAGATTTGTCAGGCTGGCATGCTGCGTATCCGAAGGAGCACTATTGAGTGCCAGTCGTATTGTGCTCTGGGCACGGCCAAGCTTCTGCAGCGCATCGGCGGGATTACTCACCACCTCAGCATTGGCTTGACTTACCAGCGCATTGGCATTCCTGAGCGATTGGTCTACATCAACGGTCGGGCGCAAGAAATAATACACGCTCCCCCCAATAAGCGCGACAACAAGCAGTACGAGGAGCAGCATCGTCGGATAAAACAAACGACTATGCCTCTTGCTTCTAGCCGCTGGCGCAGGGGTAGCAGAGAGCTGGTTCTCATAGGAGAGCAATGGTCCGCTGGCAGCACGAAGGGGCGCGCTGGGAATGCGGCTATCTTCGACACGGGGAGCCATACCGAGCGTACTGCTGGGAACCCGTCCCAGAATGGCTGTATCCTCACTTTCATGCCCACCGGCATACACGGGAAGGCGCGCACCGGGAGCCGCCCAACCTGCCTCAAGCACCCGCACAACCACCGCCGTAATATTATCCGGCCCGCCATTCTCATTGGCACGCTCAACCAGGCGATATACGCTTTCCTGGGGCGCATACTGGTCAACAATAGCCCGCAGTTCTTCCTCAGGAACATAGCCGGAAAGCCCATCCGAGCATAGCAACAACGTATCGCCATCTTCCAACTGCTCGGAGAAAATATCTACCTCGACATCCGTTTGCGTGCCCAGGCTGCGCGTAATGACGTTACGTTGCGCATGAGAGTGCGCCTGATCGCGCGTCAGCAGACCCGCCCGCACCTGCTCCTCCACCCACGAATGGTCCTGCGACACCTGTCTTACCTGCCCACGCCGAACCAGATATGCACGGCTGTCACCCACATTGGCGATCAGCACCATGTTACCGCGTAACACAGCAGCAACACAGGTTGTTCCCATCCCGCTCCGCAGCATGTTTTCGGCTGCACGCTGATGAATTAACGCATTTGTACGTTTAATCGCATGCAGCAATGAGACAGCGATATCTTCGCTATCATCCTGATAATACACGTTACTTACTGTATCTACTGCGATCTCGCTCGCCACTTCTCCTGCCGCATGCCCCCCCATACCATCAGCTACAATAAAGAGCGCTCCTTTTCGCGCCATTACCTGCGGGTCCTTAGGAATGACGTACGCCATATTATCTTCGTTATGGGGACGCTTGCGACCAACATCTGTTAGCTGTGCGACATCGAGCCGGAGTTGTTTGGACAACGCGCTTCTCTCCCGTACTTCAGTAGCTCTCGATATGTGCGCAATGCACACTGGCAGTTGCTGGAACTTTAAGCTATAATACACCGATGCAGAGAAAAACGCAACTTACCACCTTTTTCCTATGTTGCGGACTTCTCTTTCGTCTACAACTGATACTACTCACTGCACCTGAGTATACTCTTTCATCCTTCCGCATGCAAGATATTTCGCTTGCGGTACTAGCACTGCTTGATGATGAGGCAGACATTTTATATGATACCATCGCTGCAAAAACGGCTCTTTCAGTATATTGACGCACACCTTCTTTCCTACCTCAATCGGTGGGAGAATCTCTTTACCTTCCTCCATCAAAATCCAGATACCGAAAAAATCGCCGTTCACATCACCGAAGTATTACAACGTCAGGGAGTTGCTACTCGTACTCTCAATACGGAATCACCTTTTATCTCCGGTAAACTCCGTACCGGCACACCTCGTACGTTGCTACTTTATCACTATTATAACCCGAAATTCCATAATTTACAGTATTTCGCCTCCATCATTACGTGCCTGGCAGCTTTTGAAGCCTACCAATCATTGATCGGAACTTTACCAATCAATATTTTATGGCTCCTGGATGGCACCGGCGAGGCCGATCATTCCAACATATACGATTTTGCAATCAGGCATCAGCAACAATTACAGGCCGATGGTTGTCTCCTCTACGGCAAATATAGCATAGGCCAGACGAATATAAGTATTCCTCTGCTCTCTTTGGGTACAAAAGGGCTATTATGTGTAGAAATGGAAACCACTACCGCTCCCCAATCACTCCCTTCTATGTACGGAGCGGTCGCTCCCAATGCGCTCTGGCGGCTGCTGTGGGCATTAAATACGCTCAAAAGCCCTCGCGAGGAAATTCTGATCGAAGGCTTTTACGATTCTCTGGCCTCGATTGAGGATGAGGCGATTGAACAACTGCGCCAGTTGCCAGATAGCGCCTCTTTCCTGGCTCAACAATGCAACATTGATCAGCCGCTACTGAGCCTGCAAGGGTTTCAATTGCACTATGCCCAGTTGTTGAGTCCAACCTGCACCATCAACGAGCTGAATAGCATCACGCTCCCTCCCATGACTAACGGCATGACTATCCCCGGGCAGGCCAGAGCCAGGCTGGACTTCCATCTGGTCCCTGGCCAGGACCCCGATGATATTTTCGTCAAACTCCAGCGCCACTTACAGGCCCACGGCTTTGATGATGTCAAAGTGCGCAAGCTCTCGGCCAGCCGCCCGCTCTATACATCCATCACCGATCCGTTTGTACGCAAGGCCATACGCGCGACAACAACCGCTTATGGATATGCGCCTGCTATTCTACCGCTCACCGCAAATAGTTATCCCGCGTCCCCTTTACAGCAAATACTGCGCCTGCCCGTTGTCATAGCTCTACCGGATCATTTACCCCCCGGCGACTATACATCTGCTATACGATATAAAGAGAATTTTGCCGCCAGCATCAAGCAGGTGGTTATGATGATAGAGGAATTAGCCCTATGGAATTGATCCAACTTAATGAACATACCTGGGTGATTCAGGGAGGAGCCAATATTGGCGTTATTGCTTACGAGGGCCGTTGCCTGATTATTGATAGCGGCATGGATAAAGATACGGGACGCGCTATTCTGAACCAGGCCAAAAAATTAGGGCTGGCTCCCACCGCCTTGCTCGTCACCCATGCCCACGCGGACCATTTTGGCGGCGCTCATTACCTGGTTAACCAGACCGGTCTGAAGGTTTACGCGACCCGCGTCGAGGCTGCGGTAATGGCGGGGCCGATTCTGGAGCCGCTCTATCTCTTTAGCGGCGCACAGCCCCCACGCGAGCTGCAACATAAATTTCTCCTCGCCAAACCCTGCCTCGCCGACACGATCCTGAACGGCGATGAAACCTTGATCGATCATATCCCCCTCAAGGTGATCTCTCTCCCCGGGCACAGTATCGAACAGGTGGGCGTCACTTTCGGCGAGACGATGTTTGTGGGCGATGCGTTTCTGACGCCTTCTATTCTTGATAAGCACCGCATTCCTTTTTATGCAGATTTGCACATGGGGCTTGCGACCCTCTCTACACTGAAAACACAGACATCTGCGTTCAACTATATAGTGGCGGGACACGGTGAAATCTATGCGTCGGCGCAACAGGCTAATCAGGCCATTGACTATACCGCTGCGCGCCTGGAACAGATACTGGATGATGTACGCTCTGCGCTCGCCGATGGGACGCCGCGCTCGCCCACCGATATACTCAGTGCCGTCGCTCATGCCGAGGGAACTTCGATCAATGCGCTATCGCAGTATGTCTTATATCAGACAACGGTTCAATCCGCGCTTAGCTTGCTTTACGCGCAGGAAGAAATACGCCCGACCTTCCAGGACAATCGTCTATTATGGACCAGGGGAGGAAAGGCATAATTTGTTACCTCGCGAAATCCAGAGCCGTTATACAGCCATGAGGAGAACATTGCCAAATGCGCATAGGGATCAACGCTCAATTGCTTTCCTTCGATCAGAATTATCGTAATGGAGGCGTTAGCCGCTATATACGCTACCTCCTGACGGAGCTGGTCAGGCAACCAGGGAACCATGAATATACCGTGTTTGTGAACGGGCCAGAGGTCGTTGAACGGCTGGAGACGCACCCGCAGATCAGCTATATCTCCGCTCCCTGGCCCGCTGCAAGACCGGCGGTTCGCGTTGCCTGGGAACAGTTTACCCTTCCATCGCTGATCCGGCAAAAACGGATCGAACTGTTGCATTCTCCCGTTAATGTGCTGCCAGCATGGCTCCCCGCAAGCTGCGCCACGGTTGTTACTTTACATGATCTGGCCTTTTTGCGCTTTCCACACGTTCTGACACAAGCAAAACGCCTCTATCATCGTACTTTTACTATCCGAAGCTTACGACAGGCCACAAGAATTATTACCGCCTCAGATAGTACTAGACAAGATGCGCATGAACTGGCAAGCATCCCCCTCGACCGCATGCAAACAATTTATCCGTGTATCGACAAACGTTTTTCAAACGTATGTGAAGAAGAGAGGCTCTATGCCTTTCGCAAGTACCATCAGCTCTCAGAGGGTTACATCCTCTATCTCGGCACGCTGGAGCCGCGCAAAAACATCACGGCGCTTATCGACGCCTATGCCCATCTGCGTCAGCACTATGGGCGGCGAGAAAAGCTCGTACTGGCGGGAGGAAAAGGGTGGCTCTATGACGCAATTTTTGAAAAAGTACGACAGTTAGAGCTGGAAACAGAGGTTCTATTCCCAGGATTTGTTACGGATGCTGAACAGGCACTATGGTACCAGGCAGCGGCAGCTTTCGCCTATCCCTCGCTTTATGAAGGGTTTGGTATCCCGGTTGCAGAGGCGCTGGCCTGCGGTGTTCCAACAGTAACCTCCAATATCTCTAGCTTGCCAGAAGCAGGTGCGAATATTGCTTTGTGCGTCGATCCTCACAATATTGAAGCCCTGGCCCAGGCTCTGCACCGGGCCATCACCGATCAATCATACCGCGAGCAGTGCTGCGGTATGGCTCCGTCCGTAGCCCAGAGATTCTCTGCCTCAACGATGGTTGGGCAGACGATTGCTGCCTACGAAAAAGCGGCGGCTGTGTTCCAACAGCATTCTCAGCATCGTGTATCTATTGTCCCATAGTTTTAGAATAATGGCTTGAACAGTGAAGAGCAGCGAAGTAACCACACAAGTACAACAAAATGTAGAGGTCGAAAGGCCAGGAATGCTCGGAGCGGGAGCCACCGGACCGATCACGAAAGCCATTTCCAGGCGGCGCCTGCAACGCCGCCAGTGGCGCATCTTTGAGTGCTTCTCTCTCATTATCCTGGATGCCCTACTGATCAACACGGCCTTTCTGATCGCGTACACCTTGCGCTACACGGTGTTGCGCGATAATCCTATTGTTAACGCTATTCATAATGGTCTTTTCGGTAATCCTGGCGAGTTTATTCTTGTCCCACTGAGCAGCTTTGCACCATTGCAAACAAGTATCGTTATCGGTCTTATCGTTATTTTTGCTGTCCGTAGGCTCTACACCATTCGTCTGACCGGCAGTTGGTTTCGACAAGTATGGACCATTGTCAGTTCTGCTACCATAGGACTGGCCTTCCTCATTACCTATTACTTTGCCTTCCAGCCTACAAACAATTCGCGCCTGCTCGTCCCATTTGTCTGGGCAGCGTCGATCATCGTGCTCTGCCTCGGACGCCTCGTTGTTTCCGGCGCAATGGCGCTACTCTACCGGCTAGGGCTGGGCGAGACGCGCCTGCTGGTCGTCGGTTCAGGCCGCCTGGGCAAGATGATTATGCAGCATATCGCGGCCAGCCCCAATCTGGGCTACTCGATTGTGGGCTTTCTGCATGATATGAGCGAGCCACCGAGCGATTTTGGGCGCTTCAAAATGCTTGGCTCCATCGATGATCTCGGACTGGTCATTCGTTCGATGCAGGTGGATGAGGTTATCATTGCCTTGCCTTCAAATATGCATTACCAGGCCATTCGCAGCGTGAGAATGTGTGAGCGCCTGGGCGCTTCGTTTAAGCTGATCCCCGATCTCTACGAGGTCAGCCTATCACGCATCAATATGGAGGCCATTGAAGGTATACCTCTGCTCAATATCAAGCAGGCATCGCTCAATACTGTGGGCACGCTCATAACCCGACTTGTTGATGTGGCAGGTTCTATCATGTTCCTGATTCTCAGTTCCCCGCTCTGGTTATGCCTGGCGCTGGCTATCCGCCTGACATCACCGGGACCTGTGATCTACAAGCAAGTTCGTATCGGCCTTAATGGCAAGCCCTTTTTGATCTATAAGTTCCGCTCGATGTATAGGGATGCAGATCAAAGACTGGCAGCATTGCTGAACAACAATGAAGCTCAGGGACCCCTCTTCAAAATCAAAGAAGATCCACGTATTACGCCCATCGGAAAGTTTTTACGCCGTAATAGTATGGATGAGTTCCCTCAGTTTATTAATATATTGAAGGGTGAAATGAGCCTGGTCGGGCCACGGCCACCCTTGCCACAGGAAGTTGCCCAATACGAGGAGTGGCAAAAGGGACGCTTAGCGATCAAACCAGGCTTAACAGGTTTATGGCAGGTGCGAGGCCGCAGCGATCTTACCTTTGACGAGGGCGTGCTGATGGACCTGTACTATATAGAAAACTGGTCATTGCGCCTGTACTTCCAGATCCTCTTTCGCACCATCCCGGCGGTGCTATTCAGGCGAGGAGCGTACTAGAAGCTATGAAAGTTGCACTGGTTCACGACTATCTTAATCAAATGGGCGGCGCGGAACGTGTCGTCATGGCCTTTCATGAGATTTTCCCTGATGCGCCCGTTTATACTTCAATCTACGATCCCGCACGCGTCGATCCGGCCTTCCAGAAAATGGATGTCCGTACCACATTTATGCAGAAGTTCCCGCTGGTGACAAAGCACCACCAGCCCTATCTGCCTTTTTATCCCTTCGCGATGGAAAGTATCGATCTGCGTGGCTACGATCTCGTGTTGAGCAGTTCCAGCGCCTTCGGCAAGGGCGTTATCACCAGGCCGGAGACGCTGCACATCTGTTACTGCCATACACCTATGCGCTGGTGCTGGAATTACAACGAGTATGTTGAACGCGAACAACTGGGAAAAGCTGCCCGCACCATTCTGCCATTCGTCATTAGCGGCCTGCGCATCTGGGACCAGACCAGCTCCATGCGCGTCGATCACTTTATTGCCAACTCGCCAGTGATAGCGGACCGCATCCAGAAATACTACCGGCGTGAGGCCGTGGTGATTCCACCTCCTGTAGAGGCAAACCGTTTCCATTTCGATCCGACTACGGAGCCTGAAGATTATTTTCTTGTGCTTGGCCGCCTGATCCCCTATAAACGCGTTGACCTTGCTATCGAAGCCTGCAACCGCCTGCGGCTTCCCCTGGTCGTTATCGGCAAAGGGCGCGACCTGGAACGTTTGAAAAAGCTGGCCGGTCCCACGATTCGCTTCCTGGGTGGCCTCTCCGACGCCGAGGTATGCCATTACTATGCTCATTGCCGCGCCTTCCTGTTTCCCGGTGATGAAGATTTCGGCATCACGCCTCTTGAAGCGCAGGCATCGGGACGGCCCGTGATCGCTTATGGCAGTGGGGGTGCTCTGGCCTCAATTATCGATGGCGTAACAGGGACCTTCTTCCGCGAACAAACAGTTGATAGCCTGGTTGAAGTCCTGGCCTCGTTCGACGAGCACAGATTTGAGCCCGACGTTATTCGAAATCATGCGCTCGAATTCGATACGCCTCGTTTCCATCGCCGCATCTTACAGTTCATTGAAGCGAAACTAAGCGAGCGAAAATCAAAAACGGTCTGCTCATCTACCGGCGGCCTGGTTCGCTAAACAAGCGTATTTACGAGAAAGGGTTTAGTGACGTGGAATTGCGGTCTTACGCGACAATTATTTGGAGACGCATCTGGGTCATCGCTTTAGTGGTGGGAATAGTAGCAATTTACGCTGGATATCAATACCTTCACCTGCGCGCAACGCCCGGTGCATTAAAAGCCTATCAATCAGGCACAACGATACGCATTGGCCTGGAAGCCAACACGCAGAGCACAGACCAGTTTTACTCAGACTATATCGCAACATCCGAGACGCTGGCTGATGAGCTTGTGACCGGCGGTATACTTACCTCACCTGAATTTACTACTCAGGTCTCGCGGCAAATCCAGGCCGATATGGGCCAGATTCAGCAGCGATTTGGCGCCAACGCCGATCTTGGCGATTGGCAAAATCCCGCGACCATTGGCAGTTCACTTACGGCAGCACGCTTCGACACGCTGGTCAACATCAATGTCACCTGGAGCACACAAGCCGGCGCCTGGGCTATTGCCAATGCGGTCGGCGAGGTAAGCGCAACGCAGATGAGCACGTATCTTGACTACGAGGTGCGCAACACACCGACATTCTCGCAGCCCGGCGCCCATCCGCCGGCATCAGCGAAGGTCGTCAGTGCCGCCTCAGATCCAGTCCTGGTCGGCGGACCGTCGGCAAACAGGCCCACCTTGCTCCTGGTGCTGCTGCTCGTCGCGCTGATCATCGGCATCGCCCTGGCATTTCTTATCGACTACCTTGATGACCGCATCCGCAGCAAAGCTGAAGCCATACAGGTGCTTCAACTCCCTATTTATGGGGAGATACCACGCACCCCACCGGCAGGACAGCGTACACCACATAGCACGCCAACAGGCTAGCAACATCTATTTGGGTAGGCGAGCGTCAAAGGTTTGCACAACGGGGATGCAAGGGGCGTTGCCCCTTGACTGGGGGCGCGGGGGCTGTGCCCCCGATTCTTCCCTTTCCCCACCGCCGCAGGCGGCAGTGCAACAACATGACGGACACCCTATTTGGCAGGGCTGTTGCAACGTTGGGAATACCGTCTGCCAAGCGGGGGTCAAGGGGGCGGCAGCCTCCTTGCGGGGGTGGGGGACGTCGCGATCTGGCGAATTGTCCCCACTTGTTCCTCTTCTCCCCGCCGCCGAAGGCGGCAAAAAAGACGTTGCAACAGCCCTGCCCTATTTGGGTAGTTATATTGACAGGGAGGGTGTGAAACATTATAGTACATCTGAACAGATCCTGGCATAAGGGCGGAGAAGCCGAGTATTATCTCCGCCTCTTTCCATCTATGGGTAAATAGAGGAGCAGCTTTACATGGGTACATCACTAAGTGAGCAGGTAACACTGCTGACCGACTACGATGCGACATCAGCGTATAGCGTAGCCTATCACACCTTGTATGCAAATATTCGCTTCGATTGGGATAGCGAGCGTAACCTATCACATACCCTTCTGTTCACCACACCAGCAGATTATCCAGGACGATCAGTAATAGCGGCCAACGCGGCAATAGCGGCAGCTCAAAGCGGCATTTCAACAGTGCTGGTCGATGCCGATCTGCACCCTCCAGGTCTGCAACAACGATTCTCCCTGGGCAAAACCAGCGGCTTGAGCAATCTGCTCGCCAGGGATATCATTACTCCAGCGGCAGTGAGGGCCGATCTCAATCAGACATTTATTCCCGGTCTCTCCCTTATCAGCTCAGGAACAGCGCAAATGGAGCAACAAGAGGCAAGCCGCTTGCTGGCAGTTAAGCTGCCGGACGTGCTTACCAGCCTGTTCCAGATTATAGCGGAGACTGAGGATAGGTCAGGCTTGATCATTTTCAATAGCCCACCGGTGTTGACAGGCATTGACGCCGCGCAAATCAGCACCCTTGTAGAACAAACGTTTCTTGTGATCGTGTCAGGCCGTACCACCCGTACCCAGGCCAGGCGAGCGCAAGAGCAGTTACAACGAGCTCATGCCAAACTCACCGGCATCATTATGCTGAACGCATAAACTTGTATACGCAGGCAAAGATGCCTGCTTACGATATTTTTCACTCATGAGGAGGACGTCAGCATGCAGGGACGACAAGGCCAGGGCGGCGACCCACGAGAAAGGGCTTCGAGACGCCCCATCGCCTCTCTGAACGGAACAGGGCAACACCGCGTTCCGCTACGCCCACCAGGAATACCCCGTGTCAACCAACCACCACCAACACCACGCATCGCACGCCCTCAACGCGAGCAACAACCTCCCGGGAAGCTGCGCAGACGCCTCCTTATTCTGGGGAGCGTCTTCGTTATCTGCGCCATCCTGGCCGCGATCATCGGTTATGTTGGATTTAATTACTTTGGAGCATTGAGCGCCAGTTCGGACGCAGCCGCCACTACTACCGATTTTCTTACCGCGCTCTCAACGAGCAACTATGATCAGGCATACAGAGATCTTGGGCCGACCATTACGTTGAATACCGCACCCGACGATTTCAAACGACGTGCCCAGAGTGACGATCTCTGCTATGGTCCAGTGAAAAACTTCTCGCTCGTACCTGATAGCGCGACTGCCCAGGACAATTCCCAGAGCTACACCTATAACATCGTGCGCAGCAAATCGACCAAACCTTACCAGCTTCGCCTCACACTACAACAGGATAAAGAAGGTGCAGGGTGGAAGATTAGCGATTTCGGCACCGATCTGGGACCCGGTACGCCATCCCCATCGTGCAAATAAAACCAATCAATTGCTGTAGGGGCTGTGCCTTGCGCCAGCCCTGCTAGTTAGCCGAAGGGTGGGCAACCGCCAGGGCTTGCCCCTACCGTCATCGCAACAGGGCTTCTCAAAAGTGGTTTTTTCAGACAGAACGGCTCGCAAGCGAGCCGTTCGAGAGGAAGGTGCTGGCGGTGGGCGCAGCCCACCGCCAGCACCTTCCTCTCCCTGTGAACGCCGAAGGCGCGAGGAGTCAAAGCGTGCAACGACTTTTGAGAAACCCTGTCATCGCAAGCGAGCCAATTGACGCTATCTTCTCAATTCGCTATACTCATAGATAGAAAGTTGTTGCATATTTTATCTCGAAGTACTTCTGATGAGAAAGTTGCTGCTCTATCTTTGCCTGATTGTCCTGCTTATACTGGGCATCGCGGCGTATAACTACAATAACCACACCGCCTTACAAGGCAATGCGTCCATCGTCCCCACTTCCCTGCAACCGGTGCGCCTACAAATTTCGCGTCTGCATATCGACGCCGGCATTATCAACGTCGGACTCACTCCATCGGGGCAAATGGACGCGCCAGTTTCACAGGCCATCAACTCGCCCTACTGGACCAACGCTTTTTGGTACGATCAGGGGGCAGCGCCTGGACAGGTCGGCAATGCGGTAATCGCTGGGCATGTTGATCGAGTGGGGGGCGATCCTGCGCTTTTCTGGTCGCTTGGCACATTAAAAACGGGCGATCCCATCTATGTAACTGCCGTCAACCAAAAGACCTTTACCTTCATCGTCCAGCGCGTTGTGGCCTATCCTGTCACGGCTCCAGGCGACCAGGTGCTGAACGAGATTTTCGGCCCCACCAACGAGCGCCATCTGAACCTGATCACCTGTAGCGGCACCTGGACGGCTCAGGGCTACGATCAACGCCTGGTCGTTTTTACCACCCAGGTACCTTAACGACGACATCTGGACATTAGCGGTTTTTCAGGAGAAAGCGTTTATCCCCGTAATGGCCTGACCGATGATCAAGGTATGAACGTCGTCCGTTCCCTCATAGGTGAAGACTGACTCCAGGTTGTTCATATGACGGCTGATCGGGTATTCCAGCGTGATGCCATTAGCCCCCAGCACCGAACGAGCCTCGCGAGCCGTTTTCAGCGCCTCGCGCACATTGTTGCGTTTGGCAACGGAGATCTGCACCGGGTGCAGCAATCCCTCATCCTTCAACCGACCAAGTTGCAAGGCCAGCAACTGAGCTTTGACTAATTCAGTCGCCATGCTCGCTAGTTTCTGCTGCACCAGTTGAAAACTGGCGATGGGGCGATTAAACTGGATGCGCGATTTGGCATAGTCCAGCGCCGTCTCATAGCAGGTACGAGCCGCGCCAGCCGCTCCCCACGCGATACCATAGCGAGCCTCGTTCAAACAGGAGAGTGGCCCCCGCATGCCGCGCACATTCGGCAGCATATTCGCAGCAGGCACGCGGCAATCTTCAAAATGCAGTTCTGAGGTGACGGAGGCGCGCAAAGAGAGCTTACGATGGATATTGCTGGTGGTAAAACCCGGCGT
>Ga0070741_10007217_pt1 | contig 23199 bp, 21 predicted proteins | sample Coa_R1_4_FD_66440 | JGI IMG/M metagenome (GOLD analysis project Ga0070741, IMG submission 66440) | Surface soil microbial communities from Centralia Pennsylvania, which are recovering from an underground coalmine fire - Coalmine... | ecosystem: Environmental > Terrestrial > Soil > Unclassified ... | reverse complement strand
TACCTTGATTGCTAGTTGACGTTCATAAAGATTTTCTCCATGATAGCGGTTGCCTATACCAACATCAAGGAGTCAATCCCTATGAACGCCCTTTGGATTATAACGGTTTTCGTCGTCGTGGATGATGTGATGCGCGAACTTGGACATCGTAGCCACAAATTAGCCCGAACCTCCGACGCCGAAGTTTTGCTGGTTGCCATTGGGGCTGCCCAGTTCTTTCAAAACCATCATGAACGCGCCTTGAGTGTCCTGCACGAAACGCACTATCTTTCGGGTCCGCTGAGTATTTCGCGCTTCAATCGTCGGCTGCATGCGTTGGCGGACTGGCTGCCTTGGCTCGCTGAACTGTTATGCGAATGATCCACGCAAGGCGAGGTCTTTGTGATTGATTCGTTACCGCTGCCCGTGTGCAAACGAATCCGGGCGCGGCGCTGTCGCAAAGTGCGCGGACGGATTTATTGTGGTTATTGTGCCGCCAAAAAAGAGAAATTCTTTGGCTGGCGTTTGCATCTGGTCTGCACGCCGAGTGGTGCGCCCGTGCGGTTTACGCTGCTGCCCGCTTCGCTGCATGATCTCACGCCGATTCATGAATTAACGTACGGTCTACCGGAAGGGGCAGCGGTCTTTGCCGATAAAGGATATGTCAGTGCGTCCAGCGCCGCATTCATTTTGCAGGATGGGGCGGTGCGTTTGATTGCGCAACCGCGCGAGAATATGGAACCACTCCCCTGGGCGGACGAATATGATTTACGCCTGTATCGGCGCACCATTGAAATCGTGAATAGTCAATGCGAAAAGATGGGCATGGAACGGCTGTATGCGCGCACCGAGCCGGGATTTATGATCAAAGTTCATGCCTCGCTTATCGCACTCGCCTGCACGAATCTCGACTAGCAATCAAGGTAAAGTTATCTCTACGCGAACGGTCACAAGTCATCACGCTCGATGTGAATCGTGACGTGGAGCGTGATGACTTGCGAAGCCCGCTGCGTGTGGATGTCATGGATGCAGCCGGACAACCGTCCTCTTATTTTCGCTACAACGCCCACGGCGACGCAGTCCACTACGTCGCCAACGATGGCGGTTTTGGGTCTGCATGGCGCATTTTCACCGCTCGGGGCGGCTGGAATGATGCTTCCGACAATGTGGGCTGTTACGATGACGCCTTCACCAACACCCGCGACGCTTTACCTACCCCGCGTAACGCTTTGACCAGACCACATCACGCCCTTGACAACCTTCCCTGCTCTTTTATCAAGACCCATCGCTCTTTCATCAATCTTTATCTTCCTTTCCCTAACTCGGACAAGACGAAACCAAATAGGAAAGTTGAAGTCTTTTGAAAGTATCACACAACGCCTATAAACACGGCTTGAAATCACACCGCTCGAAAAAATCCTTGCACAAAAAACAAGAATTTCACTGGTAAGGCGCTAAATTTTCATGGTTGTGAGTACGCCGCAATTGGCGCTACCAAACAACAACGCAAAAATACAATGTGCCTTGTTCAGTTCAGGCGTCGAATTCCATTCGATGATCCAGAAAAGCGTACCAGGTCTTGGAAAAATTTTGTCATTCCGCGAATTGCGTGTATATATGGACGCTATATTCAGCAAGCGCCGCACTCGAACGAGTGCGGCGTTATTCAATTCACAATCAGGGAGTGGATGTCATCTCAAAGCGCAGTTGCGATTGAGTTCATCGCCGACATCTCCACTTGCAATCGAGATTTCTCGCATTGGCTCGAAATGACGTACACATCACCACTCCCCAAACCAGGAGGGGGTCGTATGAAAAAACATCTGAGACGACTTGGCGCCGTCGTCGCATTGCTGGGCGTATTCCTCGTCGCCGGATGGGCTGTTCCGGTCGGCACCGCGCGCGCCGATGGACCGAACGCGTTCCATTATTATTTTCCGCAGCAGATTTACCAAGCGCGCAATCTGTCCGGCGAAAGCATTGTTACAGGCAGGTTGACGTATCACGGTGGTCCCGTCATGACAACCGATACCACGTACGCCATTTATTGGGCGCCTTCGGGACACCCCATTGATGCCGGATACCAAACCTTGATTAACCGCTATTTTCAAGACATCAGTGGCACCAAGTTCTACAACATTCTCACTCAATATTACATGACCGGCGGAAAATATATCAAGAACCAATCCCCGTTCGGCGGTTCATGGGTAGATACGACCCCGTACCCCCACGTCGGCAATGGCAGTGACCCGTTGACCGATGCCGACATTCAGGCATCCGTCCTGCGCGCGATTTCGGCGAACGGTTGGCCCCTTGGTTTGCATGCGCAATACTTTGTCTTTACCGCGCCGGGCATCGAAAGCTGCTCGGACGCTACACACTGCACCATCGGCACCTCACATCCCGCATATTGCGCGTATCACAGCTTTTTCAAATCGGGCAAAAAGCCCGTCGTGTATGCCAACATGCCGTACGCCGGCACATGGAAGACCGGCTTTCAATATAACTGCGGCAAGCTCACGACCTCGCCTAATGGAAACGAGGATGCGGACTTGGAGATTTCCGTCACATCGCACGAACATTTTGAAGCCGTCTCAGACCCCAAGCCCACGTATTCATCCGCCGCGTGGTATGATTCGCACGGCTATGAAATCGGCGACAAGTGCGCGTACTTTTATGGCAAAGTCGCGGTGGACGGTTCCAATCTCTCCCTGCACGGACATCCCTATATCATCCAACTCGAATGGAGCAACGCCGCCAAGAGCGGCGCCGGCAACTGCGCGAAAAAATATTGACAGATTCCACAGTCTTTGCTAGTATGGGTGCGAGCACAAGAAAATAAAACGCTGCGGGGAGCTGGAGCGAGTCCGGCTGAGAGGAAGAACTGCGCGACGCTGTGTGTCGCACCCATCTTCGACCCGATGACCTGATCCGGATAATGCCGGCGTAGGAAAAACGCGAAAACCCCGAAAGGGGCAAAAACCGCGAAAGGAAAACGTCGGCTCGATTTGAGTCGGCGTTTTTTTTGCGACAGTAAACAGAGAGACAGGAAATCAAGACGAGATAGTCCATTTCCTGTTTCCTGATTTACCTGTCTCCCAATATTCCAAAACGATGAGGTGATTCGCATGGAAAAACAGACCGGCACATGGGCAGTCAAAGTTGGACTCGCGCAAATGCTCAAAGGCGGCGTCATCATGGACGTCACCAACGCGGAACAGGCAAAAATTGCCGAAGAAGCTGGCGCGTGCGCGGTGATGGCGCTCGAACGCGTCCCCGCCGACATTCGCAAACAAGGCGGCGTCGCGCGCATGAGCGACCCTGAAAAAATTATCGAAATTATGGAAGCCGTCACCATTCCCGTGATGGCAAAAGCGCGCATCGGACATTTCGTCGAAGCGCAAGTGTTGGAAGCGCTCGGCGTGGACTATATTGACGAATCCGAAGTCCTCACCCCCGCCGACGAAGCGCATCACATTGACAAACATCAATTCAAAGTACCGTTCGTCTGCGGCTGTCGCAATCTTGGCGAAGCCCTGCGCCGCATCAGTGAAGGCGCGGCAATGATTCGCACCAAAGGCGAAGCCGGCACCGGCGATGTGGTCGAAGCCGTACGCCACGCGCGCGCCGTGCTCGGCGAAATTCGCCGCCTGCAAAACATGCGCGAAGACGAGCTCTACACTGCCGCCAAAGAATTGCAAGCGCCGTACGAATTGGTCAAAGAGGTCGCGCAAACAGGCAAACTGCCCGTTGTGAATTTCGCGGCAGGCGGCATTGCCACTCCCGCCGACGCGGCAATGATGATGCAGCTTGGCGTGGACGGCGTGTTCGTCGGCAGCGGCATTTTCAAATCGGGCGACCCCGCCAAACGCGCCCGCGCCATCGTCATGGCGACGACGCATTACAACGACCCCAAGATTATTGCCGAAGTTTCGCGCGGACTCGGCGAACCGATGCTCGGCATCTCGGCGCGCGAGATTCCCGAAGGGCAGCAGCTCGCCGTGCGCGGATGGTGAAACAGGGTGCAGCAAGCAGGAGGCAGAAAGCAGTCAATGCGTTGCATCGCTTACTGCCTCCTGGCGACTGCCTTTTTGAAAATGAAAATTGGTGTATTGGCATTACAGGGCGCATTCCGCGAACACATCCAAATGCTGCGCCGTCTCGGCGTGGACGCGGTAGAAGTACGGTTGCCCGAACAATTGCGCGCTCTAGACGGTCTGATTATTCCCGGCGGTGAAAGCACCACGATTGGCAAAATCGCCGCGCAATACGGTCTCATTGAACCAATTCGGCAAATGGCAGCGCAAGGCAAACCCGTGTGGGGCACGTGCGCGGGCATGATTGTTTTGGCAAAAGATGTGGGAATCAAGCAGCCGCTCGTCGGCGTGATGGACGTGCAGGTCAAACGCAACGCGTTCGGTCGGCAGGTAGATTCGTTCGAGACCGATTTGAATATTCCTGAAATCCAAAATGGGGACAACTCTCCATTTCACGCGATTTTTATTCGCGCGCCGTTGATGGAATCGGTCGGCAAGGATGTCCGCGTTTTGGCAAAACTCGACGACGACGCCATCGTCGCCGCGCGGCAGGACAATCTCCTCGCCACGAGCTTTCATCCCGAACTGACGCGCGACCCGCGCTTTCACAAATATTTTTTGAGCATGGCGAAATAAAATGCGCGCCGTCCTCGTCGCCAACGGTGAATTGACCGACCACGCGCGGCTCAAAGAAATTTGGCTGCGCGCGAATCTCCGCATCGCAGCGGACGGCGGCGCGCGCAACGCGCGTTTGCGCTTGCGCCTCGCGCCGCACGTCGTCATCGGCGATTTGGATTCGTTGGACGATGAAACGCGCCAATGGTTAGAAGATAACAGCGCCGAATTCATTCGCCATCCGCCCGCCAAAGCCAAGACCGATTTGGAACTCGCGCTCGAGTTGGCGCAAGCGCGCGGCGCGGACGACATCACCATTCTCGGCGCATTCGGCGGACGCAGTGACCAATTTTTGGCAAACATTTTTTTGCTGACGCGCACATCATCGCTGCGCCTCGCGGATGCGAACAGCGAAATATGGATAGGCGACGGCGACGCAATCATCGAGGGCAAACGCGGCGACATTGTTTCATTGATTCCACTCGACGCGCAGGTGGAAGGGATTGTGACCGAAGCATTAGAGTACCCGCTGCGTAACGAAACGCTGGAACGCGGCAGTACGCGCGGCATCAGCAATGTGATGTTGGACGAACGCGCGGCAGTGCATTGGTCATCCGGAACCTTATTGATAGTGCATCTCTCGGCATAAAGCAAAGATTGGAGGTTCAGCGCACGAAAATCTAAAATCCGAAATCCAAAATCCGAAATCCAAAATCCGAAATCCGAAATCCAAAATCCGAAATCCAAAATCCGAAATCCAAAATCCAAAATCCAAAATCCGAAATCCAAAATCCGAAATCCAAAATCCAAAATCCGAAATCCGAAATCCAAAATCCGAAATCCAAAATCCGAAATCCAAAATCCAAAATCCAAAATCCGAAATCCGAAATCCGAAATCCAAAATCCGAAATCCAAAATCCGAAATCCGAAATCAAAAATATCTCCGGGGAGCTCGGTCACACCGGGCTGAGAGGGTGGCTTGCAGTCACCGACCCTTTGAACCTGATACCGATAATGCGGTCGCAGGGAAAATTGGTAACGCGTTGTATATATGCAGCCGCCTCTCAAATTCAGAGGCGGTTTTTTATTTTCCCTCACCCCAGCCCTCTCCCCGTGGGCGAGGGAATCAAGAATATCCACCCTCCCGATGAGAGAGGGGTGGAGGGTGAGGTTTATTCTCGAACGGAGGAGCAAGATGAAAAAAATAATTACGCTTATAGTTCTGTTGACACTCGCCGCGCTCGCCGCGTGCGCGAGTCCAACGCCGACGCCGGTGCCGCCGACCAGCGCGCCCGCGCCCACCGAAGCCGCACAGCCCACCACCGCACCGAGTACGGAACCCTCGCCGCAGGGTTCCCCAGCCCCGCAGGGTTCCCCAGCCCCGCAGGGTTCCCCAGCCCCGCAGGGTTCCCCAACCCCGCAGGGTTCCCCAACCCCGCAGGGTTCCCCAACCCCGCAGGGCGCTGTCACTGAGCTCGTCCTCGTCACACACGATTCGTTCGCGGTGAGCGACGACGTGTTAAAAGAATTTGAAACCGCGAACAACGCCAAGGTGCAAATTCTCAAATCGGGCGACGCGGGCGCGGCATTGAACAAAGCCATTCTCGCGGGGACGGCGAATCCGCTTGGCGATGCGATGTTTGGCGTGGACAATACGTTTCTCAGCCGCGCGTTAAAAGCGGATTTGTTCGAGCCGTACAAACCGAACGGCGCGGACGCGATTCCCGCGCAGTTTGTCCTCGACCCGCAGTTTCGCATGACGCCGATTGATTACGGCGACGTCTGTTTGAATTACGATATCGCGTGGTTCAAAGAGAAAAACATCGCGCCGCCGCAGTCGCTCGACGACCTCACCAAACCCGAATACAAGAGTTTGCTCGTCGTCGAAAATCCCGCCACGTCGTCGCCGGGTCTCGCGTTTTTGCTCGCGACGATTGGCAAATATGGTCCCGACAAATATCTGGACTATTGGAAGCAGCTGCGCGCGAACGATGTCGCGGTGAGTGACGGTTGGGAAGACGCGTATTACACCAAATCCACGTGGGGCGGCAAAGGCGACCGTCCCATCGTCGTGAGTTATGCGACCAGTCCCGCCGCCGAAGTGTACTTTAGCAACGGCAAATACACGACGCCGCCGACGGGCAATGTCTTGGGCGACGATTCCTGTTTTCGCCAAATCGAATTCGCGGGTGTGTTCAAGAACGCCAAACATCCCGAGCTCGCGCGCAAATTCATAGCTTTCATGCTGTCCACGCGCTTTCAAGAGGACATTCCCACGCAGATGTTTGTGTTCCCGGTGAACCCGAACGCGAAATTGCCCGACTTTTACAAATTCGCCGAAACACCGCAGCATCCCGCGCAGGTGAGCGCCGAAGACATTGACGCGCACCGCGACGAATGGATCAAAGCATGGACGCAAACCGTGCTAAGATAGGGCAGTCGTGCAATCGTGCGGTAGTGCGATGGTGAAACCGCGAATCTGCGCGAATAGTGTTATTCCGGTAGTGTTACGATTTCAAACTTCCGAAATCGAGCGAACTTGGTTCGCCACGCGCTATTCGGAAGTTTGAAGCAGCGTCCCCATTTGAGGGGGATGCTATCTTTCATTCCGAACAGAGTGAGGAATCTCCATTCGCGCAGATTCGCGGATAACCCGAATGCGTCCAACCTTTACTTTCCAACGCCCAACCTTTAGCCTCCAGTCCCTCCTCCTCCTCGTTCCGCTCGCGTTTCTCGCGGTGTTTTATTTTTTTCCACTCGCGGCGATTTTGGCGTACTCGTTTTTCCCAAACGGCGCGCTCGATTTGTCCGGCGTACGCGAACTGGTTTCCGACTCGTACTATTGGAACGTCTTGTGGTTCACCACGTGGCAAGCCGCGCTCTCGACGCTGTTGACGGTGCTTGCCGCGCTGCCCGCCGCGTACATTTTCGCGCGCTATGCATTTCGCGGACAAACGCTCGTGCGCGCGTTGACGACCTTACCGTTCCTCATGCCGACGATTGTGGTCGCGCCCGCGTTCGTCGCGCTGTTCGGACCGCGCGGCGCCGTGAATACATTCTTGATGGACGTGTTCGATTTGCAGACCGCGCCGCTCAAATTGCTCAACACGGTTTGGATTATTTTGCTCGCGCACGTTTTCTACAATTACACGATTGTCTTTCGCATCGTCAGCGGCTTTTGGTCGAATCTCGACCCGCAGTTGGGCAGCGCGGCGCGCGTGTTGGGCGCGAATCGTTTCCGCACCTTTTTTGAAATTACCCTGCCGCTCTTGGCGCCTGCCATTCTCGCCGCGTCCCTGCTCGTTTTCATTTTCGATTTCACCTCGTTCGGCGTCATTTTGATTTTGGGCGGCGCGCGGCTCGCCACCCTCGAAGTCGAAATTTATCGCAGCGCGGCGAATCTGTTCGATTTGAATCTCGCCGCCGCGTTGTCGTTACTGCAAATTGGATGTACGCTGGCATTGATTCTGGTGTACACCAAATTACAAACGCGTCTCGCCGCGCCCGTGCGCTTGCGCCCACAAGCCATCACGCGCCGCAAATTGAAAACATGGGGCGAAAGACTTGGCGTCGTGTGCGCGCTCGCCGCGCAGCTTGTGTTTTTGTTGGCGCCGCTCGCCGTCCTCGTGTTCGAATCGCTGCAAACCGCGAGCGGCTTGGGTCTCGATAACTATGCCGCGTTGAATGTCAATGTGCGCGGCAGCGCCACTTTTATCGCGCCCACCGACGCGATTCGCAATTCGCTGTTGTTTGCGAGCATCACGGTCGCGTTAGCCGTCGCGCTCGGCTTGCTCGCCGCGTACGCGGTTGCGCGTACACGCAGGGGGGGGGGCGTTTTGGACGCGGTCTTTTTACTGCCGCTCGCCACGTCCGCCGTAACACTCGGCTTTGGTTATATTCTCGCGTTCAGCCGCGACCCGTTCGATTTTCGCGCGGCAATTTGGCTGATTCCCGTGGCGCATACGCTCGTCGCGCTGCCGCTGGTCATTCGCAGCATTGTGCCGTTATTGCGCGAAATCAAAGCGAATGTGCGCGAAGCGGCGGCGGTGTTGGGCGCGGCGCCGGCGCGCGTGTTCCGTGAAATTGATTTGCCCATTGTCATGCGCGCGGTGATTGTCGGCGCGGTGTTTGCGTTTACGATTTCGCTCGGCGAATTCGGCGCGACGACGTTGATTGCGCGTCCCGAATGGGCGACGATGCCGCTCGCGATTTATCGGTTGTTGGGACAGCCCGGGTTGAGCAATTACGGGCAAGCGTTGGCATTGAGCGCGCTGTTGATGCTCGTGAGCGCGATTGCGATTGCGCTGATGGAACGCGTGCGCTTTGGCGAAACCGGAGAATTTTGAATTGACGAACACGCCTCTGCTCGCGCTCGAGCACCTATTCAAACGATACGAAGGCGCGCCGCTGCTGCACGACGTGTCGTTCGAGATCGCGCCGGGCGAAATCGTCTGCCTGTTGGGTCCGAGCGGCACGGGAAAAACTACGCTGCTGCGCATCATTGCCGGTTTGGAAGAAGCGGACGGGGGGGACCTTTTTTTTCAAGGCAATAATTTGCGCGGCGTGCCGCCGCACGCGCGCGGGTTTGGCTTCATGTTCCAAGACCTCGCCCTGTTTCCGCACCGCAATGTCTTTGATAACGTCGCGTTCGGTCTGCGGATGCAAACGCCGCCGCCGACACGCGCCGAACTCGTCCGACGCGTGCATGACACCCTCGACCTCGTCGGTTTGAACGCCGCGGCGTTTGCCAAACGCGACGTCAATCGGTTGTCCGGCGGCGAACAGCAGCGCGTGGCATTGGCGCGCACGCTGGCGCCGCGTCCGCGTTTGATTTTGTTTGACGAACCGCTCGGCGCGCTCGATCGCATCCTGCGCGACGAATTGGAAGCGGAACTGCGCGCCTTGTTGAAACGATTGCGCATGACGGCGTTGTATGTGACCCACGACCAGGACGAAGCATTTGCGCTCGCCGACCGTATGCTGCTGCTGCACGCGGGACGCCTCGAACAAAGCGGCGCGCCGGTGGAAATTTACAATCATCCGGCGAACGAGTTTGTCGCGCGTTTTATGGGGCTGACGAATCTCTTGCGGATTGAAAAATTGGAGTCTCGAAATTCGAAATTCGAAATTCAAACGTCGGCGGGATGTTTTGTGGTAGAACCCGAACGCGGATTAGCAAAAGCGCCGCGCGTTGTTTTGCTCCGTCCCAACGCGTTGACGCGAATTGCTTCCGGAGACGCGGCGCGCGAAAATATTTTGCGCGGACGCGTGCTGGAAACACAATTGCGCGCGGGACATCAACGCATCTTGCTCGAAACTGCGGGCGGCATATTCGCGTTCGAGTGGGACGCGCCCATTCAATGGAATGTAGAATACGTATTTGAATTAGACGCGCGCGCGATTCAGTTATTGCGCGCGGAAGGAGGAACGGAATGAATGCGTTGAGCCAAGAACGCTGCGCAGCCTGTCGCGCGGATTCGCCGCAGGTGACGGAACCAGAAATGCGCGAGCTGCTGCCGCAGCTTCCCGAATGGCGCGTGATCGAACGCGACGGCATGCCGCGTCTGGAGCGTATGTACAAATTCAAAAATTTCATCGAGGCGCTGGCGTTCACCAACCGCGTCGGGGAATTGGCGGAACAAGAAAATCATCACCCCGCGCTGCTGACCGAATGGGGGCAAGTGACCGTGACGTGGTGGACGCACAAAATCAAGGGACTGCACCGGAACGATTTCGTGATGGCGGCGCGATGTGATGCCGCATACGCTTCCCAAACACCCTCTTGACAGCCCTATTTTATAGCCCTATAATGCTGAATGAATATTCATTCAGGAATCTGCATCCCCGATGCCCCGTCTTACCGCGCATGCCCGGCGCGCGCTCGTCGAAGAGCGCCGCCAACAAATTTTGACCGCCGCCGCCGCCGTTTTTGCCGACAAAGGGTTCGACCGCGCCACCATCCGTGATGTCGCGCGCGCCGCCGGTATCGCGGACGGTTCCATCTACAATTATTTCCGCGACAAGCAAGACCTGCTCGTCCATCTCCCCCACCAGTTCATTCGTCCACCGATTGAAGCGCTGCGCGCGGCGAGCAGCGCAGACCAATCGCTTGCGCCCGAAATGCTGCTGCAAAGCATGGCGCAAAATATCGTGAACGTCATGACCCAAAACCGCGAGCTGGCGCGCGTCTTGTTCACCTCTGTCCCACTCATGGACGAAGATTTGCGCGCCGAGTACATGCGCCAGGTCCCGCTTTATGCATTCGAAGCCTTGGAAAAATATATCACGACACAGCAAGCAGCAGGCGTATTCCGCGCCGATTTGGACGCGGCGATTGCGGCGCGCGCGTTTCCGGGCATGATGCTCTTTTTTCTCCTCGTCCAGGAACTTTTGCAGCCGCCGAATCTGCCGCGTTTCGAATATGCGGAGGTCTTGCCGCAAGTCGTAGAAATCTTTTTGCGCGGTGTGACCGCGTCGGGACCGACACCGTCTGCGCTCGCGCAAAAAATAGTTTCCAAACGCAACGCGCCCGCGCGCCAATTACGCACACAGAAACCGCCAGCGCGCATCAAGCGCAAACATCGCATCGCCGTCAAATAAGCAATCTCCAGTCTCCGGTCTCGACGTATGAACTCGCGTCTCCTTGCCATCATTCGCAAAGAAGTCATTCACATCTGGCGCGACAAGCGCACGCTCGTCGTGATGTTTGTCCTGCCCGTCATCCAACTTTTTTTGCTCGGCTATTCGGCGACGACGGATATTCGCCATTTGAATACAGCGGTGTACGATGCCGACCACACGATGCAGAGTCGCGCGCTCATCGAAGCGTACCGCGCGTCCGATTATTTTGACGTGAATCATTTTGCGGCGAATGAACAGGAGCTCGGGCGCTGGCTCGATTACGGCGACGTGCGCGCGGCGATGATTATTCCAAGCGGCTATGGCGATAAACTCGCGCGCGGCGAAACTGCCCAAGTCGCGTTTTTGTTGGATGGTTCCGACCCATCGGTGGCGACCACCGCGTTCGCGGCGTCCCAAAGCGTCGGGCAAGCGCAAAACACAAAGGTGATCGAACAAAAATTGGGCGTGGATGTCACGCAGCTGGGCGGTATCGAGATTCGTCCGCGCGTGTGGTACAACCCGGAATTGAAATCGTCCAACTACATGATTCCCGGCTTGATTGGATTGATTTTGCAATTCTTGACCATCATGTTCACCGCGCAGGCAATTGTGCGCGAACGCGAACAAGGCACCATCGAACAGCTCGTCGTCACGCCGATTCGTTCATGGGAATTGATTGTCGGCAAATTGGTGCCGTACACGGGGATTGCCTTCTTTTCGCTGGCAGAAATTTTGCTCATCGGCGTACTGTGGTTCGGCGTGCCGGTGCGCGGGAGCATTCCATTGCTCGTAGGAACGTCGTTTTTGTTTTTGCTCACAACGTTGGGCTTGGGATTGCTCATTTCGAGTATGGCAAAAAGCCAACAAGAAGCGATGCTTCTCACCATCGCCATCAACTTGCCGGGTATTTTTCTCTCGGGTTTTTTCTTTCCGCTCGAAGCGATGCCGCGTTTTCTGCAATTCTTGTCATTCTTTATCCCGCTCCGCTACATGCTCATTATCTTGCGCGCGATTGTTTTGAAAGGCGTGGGCGTGGAACCGATTTTTTCGCCGATTGTGGCGCTCGCCATCTTTGGCTTTTTGATTATCATCGCCGCGTCCATGCGTTTTCGTAAACGGTTGGAATGAGTTATTGCGCGTTACAACGTTTGAACGTTCCAACGTTCGCCTATGATTACCCTCGACCATCTCTTTAAAATCTTTGACGAAACCGTCGCGGTCAACGATGTTTCGTTCACGGTCCGCGCGGGCGAAATTTTTGGCATTATCGGTCCCGACAGCGCGGGCAAAACGACAACGCTGCGGGTGATGGCGACGGCGATGGAGCCGACCAAAGGCACGGTCACGGTGGACGGACACGATGTGGTCAAGGAGGCGGAACGCGTCAAAAACCTCATCGGCTATATGCCGCAGCGTTTCGCGCTGTATCCCGATTTGACGGTGTTGGAAAATTTGAATTTCTTTGCCGATCTTTTCGGCGCGTCGCGTCGGGAACGCGCGGCGCGGCTTGAACGTTTGCTGAGTTTTGCGCGCCTGACCGATTTCACACAGCGCCAAGCGCAGAATCTTTCCGGCGGGATGCAAAAGAAACTTGCCCTTGCCGCCACGTTGATGCATCGCCCGCGCGTGCTGCTGCTCGACGAGCCGACAACCGGCGTGGACCCCGTGAGCCGCCGCGAATTTTGGGATTTGCTGACCGATGTCCATTTGGAAGGGGTAACGATTGTGGTGAGCACGCCGTATCTCGACGAAGCGGAACGCTGCGCACGCGTCGCCTTGATGCATCGCGGCAATCTGGTCGCGTACGATGAACCCAATCGTTTGCGCGCGCAGCTCGGCGCGTTCGTGTTGGAAGGACATTCCGTCCAAGCGCGCGCGGCGGAACAAGCGCTGGCGCATCTTGAAGGCGTTTTGAATGTCAACACGTACGGCGACGTCGTGCGCCTGATTGTGGACGACCCCGCGCGTCTGACGGCGATACAAAACGCGTGGCAAACGCGCGGCATCGTCATTCACCATTTGCAAGAGGTCAAGCCGCGTCTGGAAGATGTGTTTGTGCTCAAAATGCGGCAGGCGAATCAAAACGTTGAAACGTTCCAACGTTCCAACGTTTGACCCGATTTTCAATGGCTGAATCTCCGGCGCTTTTGGTCCAAAACCTGACCAAACAATTCGATTCGTTCACGGCGGTGGACGACATTTCGCTGACGATGGCGCGCGGCGAAATTTTTGGTTTGCTCGGACCGAACGGCGCGGGCAAGACGACGACGATTCGGATTTTACTGGGCTTGCTCTTGCCGACTTCTGGACACGCACAGGTGTTGGGGCTCGACGTGGTCAAGGACGCGGAACAAATTCGTCAGCGCTCCGGATACGTGTCGCAAAAATTCGCGTTGTATCCCGACTTGACGGCGGCGGAGAATTTTGATTTTTACGCGGGCGTGTACGGCGTGCGCCGCGCGCAGTTGGCGCAGCGACGCGGCGCGTTGTTTGAACAGGTGGAACTCGCGGGGCTGGAACGCGACCGCGTCGGCGCATTGGCGGGCGGCGCACGTCAACGGCTCGCGCTCGCATGCGCGTTGGCGCACGCGCCCGAATTTTTGTTTCTCGACGAACCCACCGCCGGCGTGGACGCCATCTCGCGGCGCGTCTTGTGGGATTTGGTGTACGACCTTGCCGAACACGGCACCACGATTTTGGTGACCACGCATTACATGGACGAAGCGGAAAACTGCAAACGCATCGCGTTTATTTATCAAGGCAAGCTGGTCGCGGAAGGCACGCCCTTTGAAATCAAACGCGCGCAGGTTCATGCGCAAGTGGTCGAAGTCGAATGTCAACCGCTAGATATTGCCTTGACGACACTGCGTGAGGCAAAATTATTTGACGAAGTCGCGCTGTACGGTTCGACCGTGCATTTGCTCGCGCCCGACGCCGCACAAAAAATTGACGCCGCGCGTCAACTGTTGGAAGCGAAACACGTGCGCGTCGAACGCGCGGAACAAATCGAACCGTCACTCGAAGACGCCTTTATCGCGCGCTTGCGCCGCGCGGACAAAAATAGCCAATGAAAAGAAAAAGCGGAACGCAGAACGCCGAAAGCGGAAATTTCATTTCGCCTTCCGAATTCCGCCTTCCGAATTTCACACGAGGCACTCATGCATCCCGATCCCAAACGAATTCTTCCGGTCTTGATTCTACTCGCGCTTATCGGCGGCGGTTACTATTTGTGGGAAACCGGACAGCTGCCGTTTTTCTCGAACGTTAGCGCGGCAGAAGACAACAATATCGTTTCCGGATACATTGAAGGCACCGAATACCAAGTCACGTCCGAAATTGCGGCACGCGTCAGCGCGGTGAATGTGGACGAAGGCGCACGCGTGCAAGCAGGTCAAGTGCTGGTCGAACTCGACCACACGCTGCTCGACGCGCAAATTGCGCAAGCGCAAGCCGCCGTCAAAACCGCCGAAGCACAGCTCGCGTTGGTGCAAAAGAGTGCGCGCCCGTCCGACATTGCCGCCGCGCAAGCCGCGTTAAAAGCCGCACAAGAAAATTACGACAAACTCGCCGCCGGCGCGAACGCGAGCGACCTCGCCGCCGCGCAAGCCGCGTTAAAAGCCGCACAAGAAAATTACGATAAACTCACCGCAGGTCCGAAAGCCAGCGATTTGGCTGCCGCACAAGCCGCGTTAAAAGCCGCACAAGAAAATTATGCCAAAGTGCGAAAGGGACCCACCGCCGACGACCTCGCGCCGCTCAAAGCGCAAGTGGACAATGCCAAAGCGGCGCTCGACCAGGCACAGGCAGCGTACGACAAAATCGGCGGCGCATCGAATCCCAACATCGCGCTCGCGCCGCAGACCAAAGCATTACAGCAAGCAACCAATAATTACAATGCCGCGCTCGCCGCGTACAATAACGCGCTGACTCATCCCACCGCCGCCGAACTCGCCGCCGCCCAAGCGCAAGTGGACAACGCCCAAGCCGCACTCGACCGCCTCACCGCCGATGCGGCGCAGCTCGCCGCCGCGAAAGCCCAAGTGGACAATGCCCAAGCTGCCGTCAATCGTCTCACGCCCGATGCGGCGCAGCTCGCCGCCGCGAAAGCCCAAGTGGACAACGCCCAAGCCGCGCTGAATCGCTTGACCCCTTCGCAAGAGGCGCTCGATGTGGCGCAAGCGCAGGTGAATCAAGCCCGCGCCGCGCTCGACGTTTTGAATGTGCAATTGGCAAAGACAAAAATCGCCGCCGCGCGCGACGGCGTGATTACGCGGCGCGCGGTCAACCCCGGCGAACTCGCCACTCCCGGCGCGGCGTTGCTCACTTTGACGCAGCTCGACCCGGTGAACCTCACCATTTACGTTCCCGAAACGCGCTTGGGCGAAATTCAATTGGGCTCCAAAATCAATGTACAAGTAGATTCGTTTCCGGGACGCGTTTTTGAGGGCACCATCATTTATATTTCCAATCAAGCCGAATTTACGCCGCGCAACGTGCAGACCAAAGAAGAACGCGTGACGACCGTTTTTGCCGTCAAGGTCGAAATCCCCAACGCGACATTGGAATTAAAACCGGGAATGCCCGCCGACGCGACCCTTCAATGATGTAGAAAGGCTATGGCATAACCTCTACTATGAAAGGGGATGACAAAGGCGATGCAGTTCATCGCTGTAATTTGTCGTATCGTCTTGCATCCGCGCATCGGACAAATTACTGCAATGGAGTTCATCGCCTTTGTCATACGGGACTTGTTTGCATGGGGAAAAGCGCGCGAAAGATAGACTCTTGTTTTATTTTTCTTTTTCACTCTTTTAGTATCAGTAGTAGGGGCTGGGGACAAGTGGATGAATTTAGGGGATAGACCGCGCGCCGTTGTGGATACGCGACGCGTCGCGTAGAACATTCGTGCCCAGACGACACATGGGCACGCAGCGCGGAGACCGGTCCACGGACGGCGCGACAACTTGTTTACGCGATTTTGACAAAACGCGGGCGATGGTCGAGTTATCCCCGCGCGGCTGGGGTATATCCGCCAATGTGGACGCGACAAGCGCGAACAAGCCCGCAAAACCAAATTTGCAAAAAATAACTATATTTTTCATACGCGAGAAATTGGGGCGCGCACCTTGTTCGTACGCCATATATCGTGTGGCTAACGACCCACTAGATAGCGGATGGGGCAGGTTATCCCCATAAACAGTCACTTATCCACAGATAAGTGGCGTTTTTCCACAGATAGGTTGTCATAATGCTTTGTCGCCGCGCCTCAATGCCCACTGCGGCAGTTGCTTCCTATTCCTCATTGCTCGTCACTCGCCACGCATGAACCGACAGACAAAGCAGAACCGAAATGGCAATCGCGTAAGCTGCGTGCTCGTTCCTGCTACTTATGTTTGTCGTTTCGACAAAAAGCGGCGTTGAGACGCAAAACGTTGGACAAAAAAATATTTCGCGTTGACCGACCTACCTCGCCGCGCTATAATATTTTTGCTTGCAAATGGCGTATCGCAAATCGCTGTATCGCCTGCCCAAAATCTGCAATCTGCAATCTGCAATCTGCAATCTCGAATGATTTATCTCGACCATTCCGCTACCACTCCGGTTGATCCGCGCGTGCGCGACGCGATGCTGCCGTATTTCACGGACGTGTTCGGCAATCCGTCGTCGCTGCATCGCTACGGACAACAGGCGCTCGCCGCCGTGGACGACGCGCGGCAAACCGTCGCCGATATTTTGGGTGTGCCGGTGCGGGAAATTGTGTTCACGGCAAACGGGACGGAAGCAAACAATCTCGCGCTGCGCGGGGTCGCGTTGGCGAATCGTGCGCGCGGGAATCACATCATCACGACACCCATCGAGCATCACGCGATTTTGCGCACGTGCGAACAGTTGGAGCGCGAATTTGGTTTTGAAATCACGCACGTCCCCGTGAACCGTCACGGTGTGGTCAATCCCGACGACATTGCGCGCGCCATCACCGAGCGCACCATTCTCATCAGCGTCATGTACGCCAACAACGAAGTGGGCACTATCGAGCCGATTGCCGAAATCGGAAAACTCGCGCGGGCGCGCGGCGTTTATTTTCACACCGACGCGGTGCAAGCGGGCGGCTACTGCGATTTGAATGTCGAACGTTTGCGCGTGGACATGCTGTCGCTTGGCGCGCACAAGTTTCACGGACCCAAAGGCATTGGCGTTTTGTATTTACGTCATGGCGTGAAAATTTTGCCGACGCAAACGGGCGGCAATCAAGAACGCGGGCGTCGCGCTGGTACGGAAAACGTGCCGTACATTGTCGGTTTCGCCAAAGCGTTGGAAATTGCGCAAAATGAACGCGATGCGACGAACGCGAAATTGCGCGCGCAGCGCGAACATTTGGTGGAAGGTTTACTCGAAGCGATTCCGGGCGCGGAATTGACGGGACATCCGACGGATCGTTTGCCCGGACATTCCAGTTTCGTCGTCCCCGGCGCGGTCGGTGATGAAATGGTTTTTGCGCTCGACCTCGCGGGCATCGCCGTTTCGACCGGTTCCGCGTGCACTGCTAGTTCGCCCGAACCTTCACACGTGCTCGCGGCGATGGGCTATGACGCGGATACAGCGCGCGGCGCGCTGCGTATTACATTGGGACGCGAAAATACGGACGACCAAGTGAATCAAGCGCTGCAGATCATTCCGGCAACACTGGAACGACTGCGAGAAAAAACAAAGGAGTGATTGCTATGTTGAACCAGAACGTGCAAGACGCCATCAACACCCAAATCAAGAATGAAATCTATTCGGCGTATCTGTACCTTTCCATGTCCGGGTATTTTGAATCCATCAACCTGCCCGGCTTTGCGAAATGGATGCGCATTCAATGGCAAGAAGAGCTGGGACATGCGCTGAAATTTTTCGATTTCGTCAATGACCGCGCGGGACGCGTGGTCTTGGGAGCGATTGACCAACCTAAATCGGACTTTGAATCGCCGCTGGCAGTGTTTCAAGAGGCGTTGGCGCATGAACAAAAGGTGACCGCGATGATCAACAATCTCTATGCGCTTGCCGTCAAAGAGAATGATTATCCGGCACAGGTCTTGCTCCAATGGTTTATCAACGAACAGGTCGAAGAAGAAAAGAATGCGACGAATATCGTCGAGCAGTTGAAACGAATCGGCAACGACGGCAGCGCGCTGTTGCTTTTGGACCGCGAGTTGGGCGCGCGCAAAGCGGATGCCGGAGCGGACGCGGGCGAAGGCGCGGGTGCGACATAGGGTTCGCCACAGGCGATACGAATAGAAAAAGAGGAGCGTGAATCATTCGCGCTCCTCTTTTTTGTGTTGCTCGCTGTTTTCCGTTACGCCGCCACAAAATGGTCGGGCTCGGCTTCAATCAGCGCGGGCACATTCGGACGCGCGGGTTGGCTTGCGCCGGCGGGAAGGTTGGTTTGGATTTGGGCGCCATATCCCAGCTCACCGGCGAGCGCGGACGCGGCTTGCAAATCCGCCTTAACATCCCATTTCTTGTCTAAACGCGGCACCGAACTGATGAGCCGCTGTGTGTACGGATGCAAAGGATTGCTAAAGATTTTTTCGGTCGCGCCCCTTTCGACAACTTCGCCGCGATACAAAATCACCGCGCGTTCACTGATATGGTTCGCCAACGAGAGGTCATGCGTAATAAACAAATGCGACAGGGTGTATCGGGATACATCGTATGTTTATCCATAAGAATAAAATTTATTATAATCACACTTGCCGCGCGCGCGATAAAAACGACTCTATTAAAATTTAATAGAGCGTTGCCAGCCACATCGCAATTCTCGCGGCAAAATTTTTTTGGCACTCTGCCAAAGGATGTGCAGACATGTCCATCATCATCACCCGGTTCGACGCGCACGACATTCGCTTTCCGACCTCGCGCATGTTGGATGGTTCCGATGCGATGAATCGTGACCCCGATTATTCCGCCGCATACGTCATTTTGGAAACGAATCAGCCGGGACTCGAAGGTCACGGCTTGACGTTTACGATTGGACGCGGCAACGAAGTTTGTGTTGCCGCCCTCCGCGCGCTCGCGCCGCTGGTTGTGGGCAAGCCCCTCGACGCGTTCACAGAAAACATGGGCGCGTTCTGGCGCAGCATTACCGGCGACAGTCAATTGCGCTGGCTCGGTCCCGAAAAAGGCGTGATTCATCTTGCGACCGGCGCGGTGGTCAACGCGGTGTGGGACTTGTACGCCAAAGCGGAAAACAAACCGTTGTGGAAACTACTCGCCGACTTGTCGCCCGATGAATTGGTGCGTTGTCTCGATTTGCGTTACGTGCGCGATACGCTCGACGAACAAGAGGCGCGCGAAATTTTGCAAAAAAATGTGTCCACGCGTGCGCAGCGCCAAGCCGAAATGCAGCGCACCGGCTTTCCGGCGTACACCACTTCGACGGGCTGGATTGGTTATCCCGATGAAAAGGTGCGCGCGCTGTGTCGCGCCGCCGTCACGGAAGGATGGACGCATTTCAAAATGAAGGTCGGCATTCACCTCGCCGACGATATGCGCCGCGCGCAGCTGATGCGCGAGGAAATTGGCGCGACGCGTCAACTGATGATGGATGCAAATCAAGTGTGGGATGTAAACGAAGCCATCGAAAACATGCGCGCGCTCGCGCAGTTCGCGCCGTATTGGATTGAAGAACCGACGAGTCCGGACGACGTGCTGGGACACGCGGCGATTGCGGCGGCATTGCAACAAACACAGCCGCCCATCGGCGTTGCCACCGGCGAGCATGCGCAGAACCGCATCATCTTTAAGCAATTGTTTCAGGCGCACGCGATTGCGTTTTGCCAACTCGACGCGTGTCGGTTGGGCGGCGTCAACGAAGTGTTGGCAGTTTTGTTACTCGCAAAAAAATTTGGCGTGCCGGTGTGTCCGCATGCAGGCGGCGTCGGCTTGTGCGAGTACGTCCAACATATTTCGATTTTCGATTACCTCTGCATCGGCGCGTCGCTCGAAAATCGCGTGGTCGAATATGTGGACCATTTGCACGAACATTTTGTTGACCCCGTGCAAATCCAAAACGCGCATTACATGCCGCCGACGCGCCCCGGTTACAGCATCGAAATGAAACGCGCTTCGCTCGAGACGTACGCGTTTCCGCATGGCGCGGCGTGGAATGCGTCTACGTGATGTTGTACACGCGCGCGGCTGTGCCGCCCCAAATCATGTCCAAATCTGCCGCGCCGTATTCTTCCAATGCGCGCTGTGACTCTTCGACCCACCGCGCGTAGCTTGTCGCCAGCGTGCATACGGGCCAATCACTGCCCCACATCACGCGTGACGCCCCGAATTCGGCGATGGCAAAATCCATGTACGGTTTGAGGTCGCGCCATGTCCACGCTGCCCAATCCGCTTCGGTTGCCAGCCCCGAAATTTTCGCGCAGACGTTCGGATGACGCGCCGCCGCGCGCATTTGTGCCGCCCACGGCTCGAATTCGCGCACGCGGATGCGCGGTTTGGCAAGATGGTCAACCACAAACGTCAGGCGCGGAAATGTTTCGGCAAGCTGTGGCACATGCTTGAGATGGCGCGGAAACGCGGCGACGATTTCGTACACCAAACCGCGCGTTTCCAGAACGCGCAGTCCGTCGAGCGCGCGCGGCTGCACAATCCAATCGGGGTCCGGTTCATCGTGAATGAGATGCCGCACGCCGCGAAATTTCGAGTGGCGCAAATAGGTCTCGTCCAATGCACGCGCCGCTTGGGACGCGTCGAGCAGCGGCACCCAACCCACGACCGCGCCAATCCAATCGTACCGCGCCGCCTGTTCGAGCATAAAAGCCGTATCGGCGGACGAATTCGCTGCCTGCACAAGTACCGTGCGCGCAATGTTTGCCGCGCGCAGCTGCGGTTCGAGTTCCGGCGGTTCGATGCTGCGATAGAGCGCGCCGAGCGCGGGCGTGAGCCACGGATATTCCGCGCGCGCAAGATTCCAAAAATGTTGATGCGCGTCAATGCGAAGCCTTGACATAGGACTCCTCCGCGAATTGACGACAAGCTCTTTTGTGGAATCTTTCCCTTTTTACGCAAGATATTGTTGTGTCTGGCGCAATTTGCCTTTTACCATCTCAAAGGCGCGCGGTTCCACATGCCGCATGATTTTTTCTTCATCGAGAGTTGTCAATTCGCCTTTGCGCAAAAGCGCTTTGCCGTCCACAATCACATAATTGATGTCGCTTGCGCGCGCCGAATGTACGATATTTGCCGCATCGTCGTGACGCGGAACGAGATGCGGTTTGTCCATGTTAACGAGGATCAAATCCGCATCTGCACCCACTTGAATAACGCCGCTGTTCGTAAATCCCATGGCTTGCGCGCCGTGCCGGGTCGCCAGTTCAAGGGCTTGTCGGGAGGGGAGTAAAGTTGCGTCCCCGGTGTCGTGCTTTTGTACGAGCGCGGCGAGGCGTGTGACTTCGAGCATATCGAGGTCGTTGTTCGACGCGACGCCGTCTGTCCCCAACGCCACATTCACACCCGCGTTCATCAAGTCCACAATGCGCGTGGTCTTCATTGCCAGTTTGAGATGCGTTTTGGGGCAGGCAGCCACGTTCACGCGCTTGGCGCGCAAAATGGCAATGTCCGCATCATTAATGTAAATGGCATGTGCGGCGATGGATGGATTATCAAAAATGCCGAGGTCGTTTAGATACGCGATGGGCGATTTGCCGTGCTGCTTGTAGGAATTTGCAACTTGTTCGGGCGATTCGGCAACATGAATGTGACAGCCGACGCCGAGTTTACGCGCGACGTTTGCCGCATTTTCCAATGACCGCGTGTTGCCAATATAAGGCGAATGCGGTCCGAGCATTGTCTTGATGCGCCCGCCTGCGCTATTTTGAAATTCTGTAACAAATTCCGCGGTGAGTTCCAGCGTGGTCGGTCCCATTTCGGGCGCAAAATCTGAACCAAAGACGCACCATGCCAACAGCGCCTTCATCCCCGATTCTTGAACCACGCGCGCGACATTGTGCATGAAAAAGTAATGATCGGAAAAAGCGACTGTGCCGCTTCGAATCATCTCGCACGCGGCAAGGGCAGCGCCCCAATACACATCTTCTTCGGTCAGCGCGGATTCGGCGACCCAGATTTTTTCATTGAACCATCGCGTCAGGTCAAGGTCTTCTGCCCAACCGCGTTGAAAAGTCATCGCCGCATGGACATGGGCGTTGAAAAAGCCCGGTAACGCAACATGCTTCGTTCCATCAATGGTTTCGTCAGGAACGAAATCGCGCGGCGCCTCGCCAATGGCGATGATTTTTTTGCCTTCAATGGCGATTTCGCAATCGCGCAGCGTGTGGTCTTGCTTATCCAGCGCGAGAATATCAACGTGTTTAATCAAGAGCTTGGACATAAAGTGATTATATCCTTATGGTTCAGCTGTAATAAATAAACACCGTTTCGCTGGAAACTTGCACGTCCATTTCTACGCCGTCGAATTTTACATGATACGCGCCGTCGTCCGTCAGCGGCGCTTCAAAACCGCCGGCGCCGTAATGTTTCGCCACACCGCTGACCGTCACAATCGTGTTCCCCAACGCATCGCGCACGGTAATCAACATCCCGGGCTTGGGCAAATTTCCGGCGATGACGCGCGGACCCGGCAAAGAGTCTGTCAACACTTTAGGATGATGAATCTCACTCTCTGATTCAAAGAGGGGGGGGGGCGGGACCCACGCAAAGGGTGTTTCCTCTGTGTGCACGACGTTGAACGACGGGAGCGCTTCGGGCATCGAAGGCGGCGCGTCGAGCGGTGTATAAAATTTTTCGACGGGCGGCAGGAACGCATCCAAATCCGGCTCGATGACTGTTGCCGGCGGCGCGACAAAATCGGCTGCCACCTCTTCGGGCGCGCCCACCGGCGGCGCGATAAATTCCAACTCGAGCGCGGTCGGCAATTCCTCCGGCATCGAACTGG
>Ga0070741_10007216_pt1 | contig 23203 bp, 19 predicted proteins | sample Coa_R1_4_FD_66440 | JGI IMG/M metagenome (GOLD analysis project Ga0070741, IMG submission 66440) | Surface soil microbial communities from Centralia Pennsylvania, which are recovering from an underground coalmine fire - Coalmine... | ecosystem: Environmental > Terrestrial > Soil > Unclassified ... | reverse complement strand
CACGGAATGCTGTGGCGTTAAGTTGCAAGCATAGTCCGATATGCATGCTTGGAGCAAGGCTCACGGCGCAACAAACAAATAGATGGTTGCCGCGAAAGAAATCCCGACCAAACAGAGTGTCTCGGGTTAACGGCGGCGGTTAACGGCTGTTTGTAGCACGCTAATTACATTCGGGATTCTGTAAGAGGACATGATGCAAGGACAGATCGCGGGAGCGAAGGATACGTCGAGAAACTTGAGAGTTCTCACGCTTTTGCCGCCCTCCAATCCGGAATACACCGATTGGTTCCTGCGCTTGATGGCGCGGGCCAGCGACCAGTGGGGCTGGGTCAATTTTGCGCTGGCCCGCGAAAGCGCCCGCAAGGACGTCGCCAAGGTGGTCGCCGCCGAACGTCTCTTCATCCGCCCGCGCCTGCTTGAGGCGGCAGCATGGGAGGCCGATCCGCAGCAGGCTGCCGAAGTAGATCGGCGGCTCTTTGAGGCGGAGCGGGCGACGCGGGTCCCGATCGGGCAGATCGTCGCCGCCGCACAATCCACGATCGGCAGAGGCTATGTTTTCTCCGCGCGCCATCGGCTCGGCTCGTCCATGGCCGACGAGGTGCTGACCGACAATACGCGGCCGTTTCAGATCGTTCGACGCTTTTTCGCATTCGCCGACCGGATGCTCGATAGCGGCCGGCCTGACCTCATCGTCGCCATGGAATGGGCCACCGCGCTGCACGCAACGATCTGGCTGGCCGCAGCGGCCCGCGGCATCCCGATGGTTGCCTTGCGGCGCTCGAAGATCCATTCCGGCCGCGCCTATTGGACAACTGGCAGGCTGATGTTGAACGACCGCGCCACCGCCGACGCGGCGCGGCGCCATCAATCGCGCGCCGCGGCCAGCGAGGACGCCCGCAATTACATTGAAGCCTTCCGCACGCAACCGATGGTGAGTACGTATGTGGAGTCCAAGTGGAGCCGCGCCGGCAAGAAGTGGCATCAGAACGAGGTCGTCGCCTGGGCCAAGCTGCCCCTAAAGATGGCGCGCTCCGCGGCCATCCAGGCCATCGAGCGTTCCCGCGGTTATGACGTCTCAGATCGCCCGAGCATTTTTGAACGCTCGATCGCGCCCCGACGGCGCGCCTATCTCGGGCGCAAGCACCGAAAATTCATGAGCCATTTCGATGCGGCGACGCTGGAGAAGATGAAATACATCTACTTCCCGATGCACAAGGAAACCGACCTGCCGCTTGTCTTTCAGGCCAACGCCTGGGCCGACCAGCGGCACACGGTACAGCTTCTCGCCAGTTGCGTGCCGTCCGACTGCAAACTCTTCGTGCGCGAACACCGCGCCAATTACGGCCAGCGCCCAACCGAATATTACGAGCAGCTCTTGCGGTTACCGAATGTCGTGCTGATCGATGCCTTCGATTCCCAGTTCAAATATCTGCGTCACGCCGAGCTGATCGTCACGGAAAACGGTTCGTCGGGCTGGGAAGGGATGCTGCTCGGCCGCAAGGTGCTGATTCTCTCACCCAATTTCTACGACGGGGCAGGGCTCGGCTATCGCGTGGGCGATCCCAACCATATCAGCGAAGTCGTCTGTGACGCGCTGCGCAATCCGGCGCCGCTCGACCCGGCCACGCACGATCAGCGCTTGGCACATATGATCGACGCGGAAACGCAAAATTCCTTTGTCAACGCGCTCGATCGCGTCGATGAAGCTATGGAAGCACTCGGTGGGGTGCTGCGAGACCATCTCGGCGCCTCGAGAGCGCCGACCGGTCAATCGCTCATCCATGGTGCGCCGCTCTCGCCACAGCGCGAGGCTGCCGGACTCCCGGTGGCGCCATGAACCTCGTCAGCCCGACGGCATCGGTGACCGGCATCCACGCAGGTGGCCGGATGATTTCTGACGAGGCGTTGGAGCGGCTCGTCTATCTTGTCGGCTGCCCGCGCAGCGGCACAACCGTCATGGCCAAGAGCTTCTTTCTGCACGAAGACGTACTTGGCTGCCCGAGTATGACGCGCTTCACCAACCATGTGTGGCGCAACCGTCGCCGCGTAGACCGCCGACTGTTGCGGCAGATCTTCAAGATGCCGGCATTCTATCGCGAGCGGCGGGCAATCAACTCGCTCGACCGCTCCGAGCGTCCGCTGATCGAGCGGCGCATCCACGACGCATTCGCGACAATGGACCTCAAGCAGCTCTATCAGCTTTATCCGCTGATCCATTCGCTGGATCCCGAATGCGAAAAGGATCCCTCGCGCGTAACCGCCTGGGCCGACAAGGGCAACGACGTCAACGGTCTGTTCGGACTCGCGCGCGCCTTCCCGCAGGCGCGCTTCATTCTCATTATCCGCGATCCGCGTGCCACCTGCGCTTCGATGCAGGGGCAGATCGAAAAACGCCGGGCGGAAGCCAGGCTTACCGCAAAGCGGCACGAGGCACTGGTGGCGTCGTGCCTTCACTGGCGACATATGATGCAGACGTTTCTGCGCTTCGCCGCGCGTTATCCGGAAAGATCGATGTTTATACGCTACGAGGATTTTGTCGCCGATGCCGCCGGCACCATAAATTCCATGTTCAGATTCACCGTCGGTCGGCCTATGCCGGAAGCCGAACTGAACAACAGGTTTTCGCTGTTCGAACGCAAAACAAAGCACGATCCGAGCGCGCGGGGGCAGGGCATAGACGGGCGGCCGCTCGAGCGCTGGAAACGGATGCTGACTCCGGATGAGATCGCCCTAGTCACCAGGATTACGCACCGCACCGCCCGCAAATTGGGCTATTCGCTCGATCGGCCGGCCCGTTCCATGCCGAGTCTGGCGGTGTTGGGAAGCGCGGCGGGGTGGCGCAAACGGCTGACGCAGGCCGGCAAGCTGGCCTATCTGGAGGCGCGCGAAAGCCTGCTTGTTCCCGATTGCAGCAGGACGGTCGCGCCGGCGCACCGGCCCATCCGATGATTAGCGGCTTCAAAACAACAGTCCAGGCCATGCGGCGGCTCGGCGTTTCGCTGCGCGCAATGGCGGTGCTTTATACCTTGAATATCCTCAGCTCGATCGTCGAAGGCATCGCCATCGCGCTGTTCCTACCAGTCCTCAACATCCTCCAGACCGCGCAGAACGGAGGCACGATTGATACGACGCACCTCAAAGGAAAGTATTGGCAATATCTGAACGCGATAGCCGATCACCTCGGGGTAAAAATTTCGCTCGGGCTGCTGCTCGGTGTCAGCTTCGGATTCATTATGATCCGGCAGGCTTTCCGTTATTTCAATCTTCGCACCGAAAACCTGATCAAGCGCAGCACCTCCGATCGGATTCGGCAGCGGACCTTCGCCGCTTTTCTGCGGGCGCACACCAACGTGCAGGATGATTTGCGCGCCGCCAACATCACGGCGAACCTCACGGTCGAGTTGAGCCGCGCCCTGAATTCGCTGTTTGGCACTGTGCAAAGCCTCGGCAAGGGCACCCAGATCGCGATGTATGTAGGCGGGTTGTTCCTGCTTTCCCCGTCCATGACGGGTTTGTCCTTGCTGATTGTCGCCTTCGCCGCGTTCTTCGCGCGCGGCTTGCTCGCCGAAATAAAGAAAATTGGCGCCTCCATCAGTAGCACAAATGCGGAGCTGACCGCGTTCATGATCGAGCGCCTGCGGCACGCTCGCCTCATTCGTTTCTCCGGCATGGAAAAGGCGGAGATGGCCGCTTTCGCCAGGCTGAGCCGCCGCAACGTCATGCAAGGCATCCGGCAAAACATGGTCGGCGCGCGCATGTCGGTGCTGCTGGAGCCAATCGCGATCGGCTTCGGCTACTTGGTGCTTTTCGTCGGCGGCGAGTTTTTCGGCCTGGGTTTGGACCACCTCAGCATGTTCGTCATCGTCCTGGTGCGCTTGACTCCGATCATTCGGGGGCTGGTGGCGGATTACAACAATATCGCCGGCAAATGGCCTTCGGTGGAGCGGCTCGACAGCTGCCTCAGCGAGCTTTTCGAAGCGCGCGAGCCGACGGGGGGCAGCGCGAAGCTTACGCGGCTCGACCGCGGGATAACCTATGAAGGCGTGTCCTTCATTTATCCCTCCAGCAACGTGCCTGCGTTGCACGATGTCACCGTCACGCTGCCGGCGCATTGCATGTCGGCGCTGGTCGGGCCCTCGGGCGCCGGAAAATCAACCTTCATCGATCTGCTGCCGCGCCTGCGCCATCCCACCGAAGGCAGGATTCTCTTCGACGGCATGCCGATCGAGGAATACTCGGTAGCCAGCCTGCGCGCCGGGATCGCCTTCGTTCCGCAGCAGGCGCTGATTTTCAACATTAGCGCCGCCGAGCACATCCGCTACGGCAAGGAGGACGCCACCGATGAAGAAGTGCGCGAGGCCGCCCGTCTGGCCGGCGCGCTGCAATTCGTCGAGGCGCTGCCCGAAGGCTTCGCTACCTTGCTCGGGGACGGCGGCAGCCGGCTATCGGGCGGGCAGCGCCAGCGCCTCGATATCGCGCGGGCGCTGGTCCGCCGCGCGCCGATTCTGATTCTGGACGAGCCGTCGAGTGCGCTCGATGCCGAAGCGGAGGCGACCTTCCGCGACGCGCTTCGGACTTTGCGGGCGGAAACCGATCTGACGATCATCGTAATCGCGCATCGGCTTTCCACGATCGCGGACGCAGATCAGATCGTCGTGCTGCAAGACGGCCGCGTCGATAGCGTGGGCACCCATGAGGAGCTGGTAAAGGCCGGCGGCTGGTACGCGCGCAGCTACGAGCAGCAGGTCAACGCCCGCGGCGCCAAGCACGCCGGCGCCGCATAGGACGATAATTCAATGGACCAAATCAGAACGTCGCCGCAACCGAAGCTGAAATTTCCGCCCGCTGACCTCACCGGCAAGCACGTACTGGTCACCGGCGGCTCCGGATCGTTCGGTCAAGCCTTCGTGCGCCATGTGCTGGCTTCCAGCGCGCCCGAGCGACTCATCATTTTTTCCCGTGACGAGCAGAAGCAGTTCGACATGCAGCACGATCTGCCGGTGAAAACCCATCCTTCGCTGCGCTATTTCATCGGCGATGTGCGCGACCGGGAACGCCTGCAAATGGCGATGCGTGGGGTTGACTATGTGGTCCACGCGGCGGCGCTCAAGCACGTGCCGGCCGCCGAATACAATCCCTTCGAATGCATCCAGACCAACGTTCACGGCGCGGAAAATGTGGTGCGCGCGGCTCTCGACGTCGGGGTCAAGAAGGTCATCGCCTTGTCCACCGACAAGGCGGCTAATCCGGTAAATCTGTATGGTGCTTCCAAACTGGCGGCGGACAAGATTTTCGTAGCAGCCAACCATTTGAGTGGAAAATCGGGGACCCGTTTCGCGATCGTGCGCTATGGCAACGTGCTCGGATCGCGCGGCAGCGTCGTACCATTCTTCCGTCGGCTCATCGACAAAGGGGCCAAAAGCCTTCCGGTCACGGATCCGAGCATGACGCGTTTCACCATCACGCTGCGTGAGGGCGTGCAATTCGTGCTGTCGTCTCTCGCGATGATGCGCGGCGGGGAGATTTTCGTGCCGAAAATCCCGAGCGTGCGGCTTTCGGAGCTGGTCGAGGCGCTGGCGCCGGGAATTCCGATCGATCTGGTCGGCGTGCGCCCCGGCGAGAAGCTGCACGAGGTTCTGATCACAGAGGACGAGGCGCGCACCACGGTCGATTTAGCGGACCGTTACGTGGTCGAGCCGGCGATCCATCTTTATGAATACACCAGCATGAGCGATGCGGGTTATCCGAAGGTGCCGGCGGGCTTTTGCTACCGGAGCGATGCCAACGCGGATCGGCTCGATGTAAAGGCGGCCAAGGCGCTTTTGCAGCAGGAAGGCTATTTGGCGAAACCGGCGCTCGAAAAGCAGAGGCAATGAGCCGGCGCTGGTTGATTACCGGCGCCACCGGCCTTCTCGGCGACTATTTGCGGGACGCATGCGCTAGCGAGGGGCCGGTCGCAACGACGGGGGGGCACGGCGGCGACCGGCCCTGCGACCTGCGCGATCATGAAGCGGTCCGTTCATTGCTTGCCGACACCGCACCCGACGTGGTGCTCCATGCCGCAGCCCTGACCGACATCGAACGGTGCGAGCGGGCGCCTGCCGAAGCTTTTGCGATCAACCGCGATGCTGCCGCAAACATCGCAGCTTGTCTGCCGCCTCCGGCACAGATGGTGTTCATTTCCACCGATCAGGTCTACCCCGATACGCCGGGACCGCACGGCGAAGAGGTTACCGGCCCGGTCAATGTTTACGGGCAAAGCAAGCTCGCGGGCGAGCAAGCTGCACTGGCTCACCCGGGAGCCCTGGTGCTGCGGACGAATTTTTTCGGGCCGGCACGCCGCGCCGGCCGCGAGAGTTTAAGCGATTTCGTCGTGAGAACGCTGTCGAGCGGTCAGGCTGTCACGCTTTTCAGCGATATTCTCTTTTCGCCGCTGCACATGGCGACGCTGAGCGGGCTGCTGGTGGAGCTGGTGCGGCGCCGAACGACCGGTCTATTCAACGCCGGCTGCCGCAATGGTGCCAGCAAGGCGGATTTCGCATTTGCCATTGCGCGTCACAAGAAGCTGCAGACGGGCACGGCAAAGATCGGCCATTCGGAGTCGCTACCCGGACGCGCGCCGCGGCCGAAGGATATGCGGCTTGACGTCCGCCGCCTGGAGACGGTCCTCGGCCGGCGCATGCCGACATTGCAGGAAGAAATAGCAAAGCTATGAGCATCGAATTCGCCATCGGCCGCCATACCGTCGGCCTCGATCACCCGACCTATTTCATTGCCGACATCGCCGCCAATCATGACGGTTCGCTCGAGCGCGCCAAGGAATTGATCCATCTCGCTGCCAAAGCCGGCGCCAATGCCGCCAAGTTTCAGAACTTTCGCGCCGCGACCATCGTATCGGACCGGGGCTTTCGCGAACTCGGTTCGCAGCAATCGCACCAGGCCGCGTGGCGCAAAAGCGTCTTCGAGGTGTATCAGGACGCCTCGTTGCCGATGGAATGGACGCAGGCCTTGAAGGAAACCTGCGACGCGGCGGGCATCGACTATTTCACCGCACCCTATGACCCGGCCCTCCTCGACGAGCTTTCAAACTATGTCTGCGCTTGGAAGGTTGGCTCCGGTGACATCACGTGGCCGGCGATGATCGAAGCCATGGCGAAATATCATATGCCGGTGCTGATCGCGACCGGCGCCGCCGACATGGGCGACGTCCGGCGCGCGGTCGCCGCCGCGCGCCGGCATGAGAAGCGCATTGTGCTGATGCAGTGCAATACCAACTACACAGGCAGTCTGGAAAACTTCCGTCAGATTGCGCTCAATGTCCTGAAGGCCTATGCGCGGGAATTCCCCGATATTCTTCTCGGTCTGAGCGACCATACCCCCGGCTGCGCGACGGTGCTCGGCGCGGTCACGCTCGGTGCGCGAGTGGTGGAGAAGCATTTCACCGACGACAAGCGCCGAGAGGGACCTGACCACGGGTTTTCCATGGACCCTGCCGATTGGCGCGAAATGGTCGAGCGCACGCGAGAGCTCGAGGCCGCATTGGGGCCCGAGGAAAAGCGGGTGATGGACAATGAGCGGCAGACCGTCGTGCTGCAGCGGCGCGCCATCCGCGCCGCGCGGCCGATTCGTGCCGGCGCTCGCATTGACGCCGCTGACATCTTCCCTTTACGGCCCTGTCCGCCCGATGCGCTGCCGCCTTATCGAATCGGTGAAGTGATCGGACGCATCGCCGCCCGCGACATTGCGGAAGGCGAATGCGTGCGGCTGGCGGATGTCCAGTAATAGGCGATGCGCGTCGCCATTGTGATCCCCGCCTTCAATGAAGCGGATTCTATTGGGAGCGTGGTCGAGCGAGTTAAGCCCTACGGCATGCCGATCGTGGTAGACGACGGCTCGACCGACGAAACCGGCAGATGCGCGGCGGAAGCCGGAGCGACTGTCATGCGGCAGCGGAGTAATAATGGCTATGACGCCGCCTTGGCGCGCGGCTTTGCCGAAGCGGAGCAGGGCGGCGCGGACGTGATCGTTACGACGGATGCCGACGGCCAGTTGGACACCGCTTGCATTCCGGCAATGCTGCAACAGTTCGCCGAACTGAAAATCGCGCTCGTGCTCGGCGTCAGGCCAGCTGCCGCGCGTTGGAGCGAAGCGCTGTTCAATCGCTATGCGCGACTTCGATTCGGCGTGTCCGACATCCTCTGCGGCATGAAGGCGTTTCGCGTGGAAGCATACTGCGCGCATCGTGAGAAAATGGCCGAGCCGAGTGTCTTTACGGCTTTGGCGCTTGCCTTGCTGCGTAACGGCGCGTCTTTTGCGTCGGTGCCGGTTTCCGTGCACGCCCGCACGGGACGTTCGCGCTTCGGGGGCGCCTGGCGGGGCAATATCCGCATTCTGCGCGCCCTCGGCTCCGCGCTCGCGGACGACTTGGTCCGGCGGTGACCGCTTCGTTTCGCCCGGCCGTCGCCGTGGTGCAGGCGCGCCTCACGTCGACCCGCCTTCCGGGCAAGATCCTGAAGCCGCTCGCGGGCGCGCCGCTCATCTGCCGCTGTGTCGAGCGCGTGGCGCGGATTCGTGGAATCGATGCGGTTGTCGTGGCCCTTGCCGCAGGCTCCGCGCACGATCCGGCAGTTGAAGCGCTCAAGGGCTTTGCGGCGACGGTCGTGCGCGGCCCGGAAGATGATGTGCTTGCGCGAACCGCGGCTGCGGCCCGCGCGGCGGGCGCTGCGACGGTCATGCGCATTACGTCCGATTGCCCGATGATCGATCCAGACGTGAGCGCGGCCGTGTTGCAGGCTTATTTGGCCGCCGCCGGGTCGGGGGTGAGATATGCGCGCACGGCCTTCGATGAAGGCTTTCCGCTCGGGTTCGATACGGAAGTATTCGGTGCCGATCTGCTTGCGGAAGCCGACCGCGCCGCGCGCGATCCCTATGAGCGCGAACACGTCACGCCCTATATCTGGCGCCGGCCCGAGCAATTCGCGTCCCTGATCATATCGGCGCGGCCTGACCGCCGTCATTGGCGGCTCGTTGTCGATACCAGCGACGATTATCGCCTGGCGAGCGGCGTCTATGATGCACTCTATCCGCAAAATCCCCAGTTCGGCTATCTTGATTTGCGCCGCCTGTTCGAAGCGCGGCCCGAAATGCTGCAAATCAACGCACATGTGCAGCAGCGGCCCTATGTCGGCTTGAACCATGCCTGAACGCGTGACCGAGTCATCGGCGTGAGCAACGCACAACTTAGCGTCGTGAGAGAGAGGCTGTCGCCGGGCACAGCGTTGCAGCGCGGCGACGGCGCGGTTCCGGTCGACCTCGACGCGGCATTAGCGCTGCCGGATTGGCGCGAGCGCCTGTGGTGGCCGATTGGGATTGCGGAAGCAAACAGGCTCTGTGCCGCGCAGGTGCGGGCCGCCTTGCAGTGGGTCGCCGGTCTCGAGGGCGGCTTGCCGCGGGATTCCGCCCTGCTTGCACTGCCGAACATTCTCGGCCGCGCGCGCGCGCTTATCCTGCTGGCGCTCGCCGTGCAGCGCGCGGCGAAAGCGCAGACGCAGCTCCTCGGCGCCGCGCCCGAACTGGACTATCTGCGCTCCGGTCAGGGCCCCCCCAGCGGGCGCGTGGAGTCAATCCTGCCGCCGGCGGAGATCCGGTTTGAGCTGGCGCGCCGGGTGGCGCGCGTGCGCAGTTGGTGCTCGCCGTGGCGTGCCTTCGCGGCTTTCACCCATCCGGACGCCGTGGCGATCAGCCATTGCCCCTTGCTGCGCAGCGCCGCCGCCCGCGAGCAAGGCGCGATCGGGTTCCGTCACGCGGAGCAGATACTCCGCGCGGCGCGCCGGCACGCGCCGATGGATGCCGTCTACGCTCATGATGGGGAGGGTCTGGCATCGGTTCTGGTTGATGGCTCCGGAATTGAGGAGCCTTATCACGGCCGGGTCCTCGCGCTGCTGCGGGCCATGGCCGAGCCGCAGCTCGCGCATGCTGCAAGCGACATGGCCGCTCTGCACGGCGCGCGGCTGCCGGAGACGATTTGGGCGACTTCGGGCGGCGTTTACGCGCCGCGCGCCATCGGATTGGAAGTGCTGCGCCGTGGCGGCCGCGTGGTCCGTTTCGATCACGGCAAACCGAAGGGTTTTGTCGAAGCCGCTGAAATCGATGCGCTCGTCGAATTTGCCGTCTCCTCGGATTTTGTGCTGGCGACTCAAGGCGCCGCCGCGGTGGCGCACCGCTACGGCAATAAAGCTGTCCTTTCCTGGATGAAGCATCCGCGGATGATTGGCGCCGCCGGCGATCCAACCTTCGCGCGGCTTCCGCCGCTTCGTCATCGGCATCCAAATCCCAAACCGCGTGTGGTCTACGCACCGACACAGCTTCTCGGCTTTAGGCAACTCCTGCCGGTGCAGCAACCGGACGTGCTTTATTTGAATTGGCAGATGGAAGTGGCCGAAGCGCTGTGCGAGCTGCCGGTCGAATTGATTTGCCAGCCGCACCCGGAAGGCTTCTTCCGCAATCACAAGCATCCGCTGGAATCGATCGCGCCGACGCGGCGCGGCGATTTTACCGCCGAACTCGCACGCGCCGACGTGCTGGTTTTCGATTACCCTTCCACTACCGCGCTTTGGGAGGCCGCCTGCACCGACGCGCGCATTGTGTTTCTCGACATGGGCGCCGGCGCCATGACGCCGGAAATTGCGACACTGTTTAACGCGCGCGCACGCGTTCTCAAAGTCGAGCACGACGAGGGCAACCGGCCGCTGCTCGACAAACGCACCTTGCGCGATGCCGTGCTCGATACCTCGGGTCCGGTCGATCCCATGCCGCTGCGCCGTCTTCTCGCGGGGGCCGAACGATAATGTGCGGGCTTGCCGCCTTTTTCGCCCCCGGCCGCGTTCTGCCGCCCGATCTGCTGGACGGCGCCGAGCATGACCTGTTTCACCGCGGCCCCGACTCCGGCGGCCGCGCGGCGGAGGCCGGCTGGGCGCTGGTTTTCCGGCGCCTGGCCATCATGGATCCGGGACATGGCGCCGATCAGCCGATGAGCGATCAAAGCGGCCGCTGCACCATCGTCTTCAATGGCGAGATCTATAACTTCCGCGCCTTGCGCCGCGATCTCGAAGCCCTCGGCGCGCGCTTTCGCACCAACAGCGATACCGAAGTATTGCTGCATGGCTATCTGCTTTGGGGCGCCGACCTCGTCGATCGCCTGGAAGGTATGTATGCCTTTGTGCTGATCGATCGCCAGCGCGATATTGCTGTTGCCGCGCGCGATCCCTTCGGCATCAAGCCGCTTTATTTGTGTGAAACACCGCACGGGATCGGTGTTGCCAGCGAAATGCGGCCGCTGCTGCGCCTCGCTGAACCGCGGGTGGACGAAGCCGCGCTGGCCGAGCTTCTCACCTTCGGCTGGGCGGCGGGCGCGCTCAGCAACGTCAAGGGCATCGAACGTGTCCCTGGCGGCACGATGTTGTCGATCCCGTTACGCGGCGGCGCGATCCGGCGGAGGCGCTTCTGCGATGTGCTCGAAACCTTGCATCCGGACGCGTCGATTTCCGTCGCGGCTGCCGAGAAGCAGGTGTTGCAAGCCGTCGAACAGTCGGTACGCGACCATTTGATGAGCGACGTCGGCTACACGTTGCAGCTTTCGGGCGGGGTGGACTCGAGCTTGGTGGCAGCGTTGGCAAGCCGTGCGGCGGGGCGGCGGATCACCTCCTTCGCCGTGAGCCTGGGCGATCATGCCTTTGACGAAGGCGCGTTCCGCAAGCCGGTGGTCGAGCGTTACGGACTCGATCATCATGAGATCGCCGTCGGCGGCAACGAATTCGCCGAGGCGCTGCCCCGCGCGGTCCGCCATATGGAAGGACCGGTGCCGCATGGCGGCTGCGTCACGCTGATGCTGCTCTGCGACCGCATGCGCGCGTCCTCAAAGGTAGCACTGACCGGGGAGGGGGCCGACGAGATGTTCGGCGGCTATCTTCGCTACGGTGTTTGGAAATCGCTCGCCTGGCAGGAAAGGCTGGCGCGGCTATGGCCTAGCGCGCCGTTGCCGCCGGTTTGGCCCTTTCTCGGGCTGCGCCGGTTGCAACATCGCGATGCGGCAATCTATGCCGCCGTCTATCACGACTTCCACGCCATGCACCGTATCTTTCCCGGCCTCGTGCCGAAACCGGGGCTGCGCGAGGCGACAAGCCGCCGCTTCAAGGATTTCCGAGACCGGCTTTTCGCCATCGATCAGACGGCCTATCTCGAATCCTTGCTGGTGCGGCAGGATAAGATGTCCATGGCTGCCTCCGTCGAGGCGCGCGTGCCTTACGTGCATCTGCCGCTGGCGCGGGCAGTCAACCGCTTGCCGCACGGCATTCGCGCGCCCGGCGGCGAAACCAAGCCGCTGCTCAAGCGCATCGCCGCGCGTTTTCTCGATCCGAAGATTATCTACCGGCGCAAGATCGGGTTGTGGCTGCCTTACGACGACTGGCTCGCCGATGAGCGCGGCCTGGGCCGCTATCTCGATCTTCTCACCGAGCCGAATGGACACGTGCGCGCCTATGCCGACCGCGCGGCGCTGAACCGCTCGGTCGAAAGGTTCCGCGCCGGCGAGCGCAAAGGCCTTCCTTCGATGTGGATGCTGGTCAATACCGAGATGTGGCTGCGTAGCCTCGATACCGCCGCGCCGGCGCACCTGCAGCCCGCGCATGCGGCGGAGGTTCGGGCCCTTGCTTAATCCTCCCAACGAAAGCGGTATGGCTTCGTCGCTTCCTGTCACGGCCGATAAGGCGCGCCCTTCCGCGCCCACCTGCAGCATCGTCATCGGCGATGAATTTGGCTGGCGGCGATATCGGCATGGCCCGGTTACCCTCTGGTACAAAGGCTGGATGCAGACGTCGGACGGCGCCGCGATTGCCGCGCGGCTGGCCGATGCCAAGAACATGTCAGCGGATTGGCTGCGCGATCTGCTCACCCGCAACGGCGGTCATTATGCGCTCGCCGCGGAAGGGCCGGGCTGGGGCTTTGCCGCAGTGGACTGGATCCGCAGCATTCCCCTTGCTGCAGCCAAGCTCGAAGGCAAATGGGTCGTCGATGATCAGCCGGACCGTTTGCGCCGCCGCGCCGGATTGGGCGCGGCCCAGATCGATGCCGACGCGGCGCTATCGCTGGCGATGGCCGGCTATGCGATCGACGCCGCCGCGCTTTATCGCGGCCTGGAGCTGCTTGCGCCCGGCGAATTATTTTGGTTCGCAGGCGGCGATGTGCAACGGCATCGCTATTACGCCTATCGGCCCTGGCGCGTGCGGCCATGCGATTCGGTGCGCCTCGAAAAGGATCTCGCCGAAACGACGCTCGCCATCATGGAACGCACGCTCGCGTCGCTGAATGGCCGCGTGCTGGTCGTGCCGCTCAGCGCCGGACGCGATTCGCGGCTGATCGTCAGCGCCGCGCACCGGCTCGGCTACAAAAACGTCCGCTGCTTCGCTTACGGCCGCGCCGGGAATTTCGAAGCCGCCGCGAGCCGCGCCATCGCCGAGCGGCTGGGCTACAACTGGCAATTCGTGCCGTCGAGCATCGGGGGCCAACGCCGCTTTTTCGCCAGCGACGATTATGCGCGCTATCTCGATTTCGCCGACAGCGATGCCTCGCTGCCTTTCGTGCAGGATATGGATCCCCTGCTGCAATTGAAGAAAAGCGGCTATGTGCCGCAGGATGCGGTGATCATCAACGGCAATTCCGGCGACTACATCACCGGCAATCACATCCCGGAGAGTTTGACCGCTCCTGCGCACGGCCTCGATGCCGAAGCCCGTTGGCGCCGCATTTTCGATGCTCTGACCGGCAAGCATTTCATGCTGTGGCGTTCGCTGGCGACGCCGGCCAACCGCGCGCGCATAGCCGCGCTGCTCAGGGATTCGATCGAGCGCGTTGGCGGGGCGCTCGGCGATCCGGAAACCGATCACGGACTTTATGAATATGCCGAGTTTCAGGATCGCCAATGCAAATATGTCGTCGGCGGCCAGCGCATCTATGAATTCCTCGGCCATGAGTGGCGGCTGCCGTTGTGGGACAACGATTACCTGCGCTTCTGGGAAGCCGTGCCGCTCGGCGAGAAGGCGGGGCAGGGACTTTACGCGCGCATGCTCCGCAACCAGAACTGGGGTTGTGTGTGGCGCGACATTCCGGTGAATCGCAAGAGCGTGCGGCCGCTGTGGCTCGTGCCCCTGCGTCTCGCAGCCAAAGCTTTGCATGCGCCGCTTGGCCGCGAACGTTGGCACCGCTTCGAGCGGCGCTATTTCCAATATTGGATGGAGACCACGGGCAGCAGCGCCTGCGTGCCTTTCGCGACCTGGATGCGTGACGCGCGCGGCGCGCGCCACCATATCTCTTGGCTGGCCGCCATCTATCTCGCGCGGCATGGCGTGAATATCGATGCTTTCGCCGTCGCCTGAATTCATGCCGGCACGGACGGCAGATCGGCTGCGCGTGCTCGTTCTTGGGCGCATGTTTGCCGGCTTGAAAGCCGGCCTTGCGGCAGGACGCTGGGAGCCGGCCGGCGTGCCCGCGATTTGCCGGCTCATCGAAGGACTGGCCCGCGATCCGGAAGTCGATCTGCTCAACGTGTTCACGGTGAAGGAACGCGACCCGCGATTCGCCAAGGCACACCGCCAGACCATCGCCGGCATCGGCGGCACGGTGATCCTGCCGTATCGCGGATGGTTCGGCGCTTTGCGGCGCGGCAATGCGGCGCTGACCGAGATCGATAGCGTTGCGCGGATTCTGGCGCTGGCCGCGCGTTTCCGGCCGCACGTCGTCTACGCCACCTATGCCAACATCCTTCCCGCGGCGCTCCTCGCCCGCGGCGGCCATCGCGGCGTGGTGTTGCGCCTGATGGGTGTCGTCCCGCACCATCGCGAAATAGCCGCCGGTGCGCATCCGATGTTTCGCTGGTTTTTGCATTCGCCATTCGCGCAAGTCGTTTGCACCGAGGACGGCAGCGATCCAGCCGCCTTGCTGCCGAAACTGCTTGCGCCGTCCACGCCATGGACCGTGCGGCTGAACGGCTGCGACGCCAAACCGATGGATGCGGCGGACATCGCCGCCTTTCGCGCCGCGCATAGTCTCGGCGCGCGGCCGGTCGCCGTTTTCGTCGGCCGCTTTGAGCAATACAAAGGCAGCCTCGATTTCGTCGAAGCGGCCTTGGCGGTCCTCCGCGCCGCTCCCGACGCCGCCGACTTCATCCTGGTCGGCGACGGGCCATTGCGCGCGGCGATGCAGGCGCGGGTGGCCGCCGCCGGAGCAAACGCGGGGGCGCGCATCCGCTTCGTCGGCTCGCAGCCGCATGCCGAAGTCAGCCGCTATCTCGGCGCCAGCGACATCTACATTTCGATCAACCTCTACGGCAATCTGTCGAATGCCAATCTGGAGGCGCTTGCCGCCGGCGGTTGCATGGTGATCCCGACGTCCGATCCTTCGCTGCCGCTCGATACCGCAACCGACGCTCTCATTCCCGCCGACGTGGCATTGCGCTATGACCGCAACCGGCTCCCCGATTCCCTGACCGGCGCATTGCTGACCTTGCTCTCGGCGCCGGAAGCGATTGCGGAGCGCCGCCGGCGCGCCAAAATACTGGCGCAGAAACTGATCAAGCCCTGGGCGCAATCCGCGGCTGAGGACATCGAGCGGCTCAAGCAGATCGGCCGCCTCGGCCTGGCCTCGGAACTTCTTTCCTCCCGCACGTAGTACAGGTTCGCATATGGCAGAAAAGCTGGGTTTCGCCTTGGTCGGCTGCGGGCGCATCGCGCAGCGCTATTCGGACATCTTTGCCTCGGGTCGGCTGCCGAATGCGCGGCTTGCCGCTGTTTGCGACGTGAAGCCGGAGCGCGCCGAAAAACTGGCGCAACGCCACGGCGTCCCGGCCTTCGGCGATTTCCACCGCATGATGGAGGAACGGCGCAACGAGATCGACGTCGTCTGCATCCTCACCGAAAGCGGTTATCACGCAAAGCACGCCGTGGAGCTCGCCGCCTATGGCAAGCCTCTTGTGGTCGAGAAACCGATGGCGCTGACGCTGGAAGACGCCGATCGCATGATCGCCGCCTGCGACAGCGGCGGCGTCAAGCTCTTCATCGTCAAGCAGAACCGATACAATCTGCCGGTGCGCAAATTGCGCGAGGCTCTCGATGAGGGCCGTTTCGGCAAGCTGGTGATGGGTACGACGCGCGTGCGCTGGTGCCGGCGGCAGGACTATTACGATCAGGACTCCTGGCGCGGCACCTGGGCGCTGGATGGCGGCGTCTTTGCCAACCAGGCCAGCCATCACGTCGATCTGCTGCAATGGTGTTTGGGGCAGCCGACATCGGTTTTCGCCCGCGGCAAAACCGCCTTGGCCAAGATTCAAACCGAGGATACCGGGGCGGCGATCATCACCTTTGCCAACGGCGCGCTCGGTGTCATCGAGGCGACGACTGCCACGCGGCCGAGCGATCTCGAAGGCTCGCTCTCCATTCTCGGAGAAAAGGGCGCGGTCGAAATCGGCGGCTTTGCCGCCAACGAAATGAGGCACTGGCAGTTCCAGGAGAAGCTGCCGAGCGACGCCGAGGTGGTCGCGCGTTTCCGCGAGAATCCGCCGAACGTCTACGGCTTCGGCCATATCGCCTATCTGGAGCACGTGATCGACGCGGTGACCAACGGCGCGCCGTCGCTCGTCGATGGCCTGGAGGGCCGGAAATCGCTCGAGCTCGTCACCGCCATCTATGAATCGATGGCGACCGGGATGCCGGTTACCATCGGCTTCGGCGAGCGCCGCAGCCTCTTGGGGCTCGGCGCGTGAGCAGTCGGGCCGCCAAGGAACAAGGCGCGGCCGCGGATTTCATTCCGCTGGTCGATCTGCGCGCGCAATATGAGCGGCATCGCGCGGAATTCGACGCCGCCGTGCAGGGCGTGGTGCGCGATGCGAGCTTCATCGGCGGCGCCGAGCACGAGGCTTTCGCCCGCGAATTCGCGGTTTTCTGCGGCGGCGGCGCGGTGGCGCCGGTTGGCAACGGCACCGACGCGCTGATGCTTGCCATTCTTGAAGTGCTCGGCGCCGGCGACGGCGGAGGAGAGATCATCACCGCGAGCCACACCTTCGTCGCCACCGCGGAAGCCATCGTCAATGCCGGTTACCGGCCGGTCTTCGCCGATATCGAGCCGGACACCTTCGTGGTGTCCCCCGCCGCCGTGGAAAAGGCGATCACGCGGAACACGCGCGCGCTGTTGCCGGTGCATCTCTACGGCCAGATGGCGGACATGCGGGCGATCCGCGCCGTCGCCGACCGCCATGGCCTCGCGATCATCGAGGATGCGGCGCAGGCGCACGGGGCAATACGCGATGGCATACGGCCGGGTGATTTGAGCGCGGCGGCGACCTTCAGCTTCTATCCCGGAAAGAATCTCGGCGCCTGGGGCGACGGCGGCGCGGTCTTCAGCAAGGACGCCGCTCTTATCGCCCGTATCGTCAAGCGCGCCAATCATGGGCGCGCCGATAAATATCTGCACGACATGCGGGGCGTGAATTCCCGTCTCGATACTTTGCAGGCGGCACTCTTGCGCGCGAAGCTGCGCCATCTATCCGCGTGGAATGACGCGCGCCGCCGCGCCGCCGCCTGGTACGATTCGCTGCTCGGCGCGGAGCCGCGGGTGGCGCGGCCCGTGGTTGCGCAGGGGGCCGAGCACGTTTTCCATCTCTATGTCGTGCAGGTAGAGGTGCGCGAACGCGTCCGCGAGCGCATGAGCGCGCGCGGCATCGGCGTCGGCGTGCATTACCCGGTGCCGGTGCATGAGCAGCCCGCCTTCGATGATCTGGGCTACAAGGCGGACGATCTTCCCGTCACCAGCCATGCGGCGAAGTGCGTTCTGTCGCTGCCGATTTATCCGGAGATCACGCGCGCGCAGGTCGAGCGCATTGCGGCGGCGCTGATCGAAGCGGTGCGCGCTTGACCGGCTATACCGCGCATCCGACCGCGGAAATTGCGCCCGGCGCCGATATCGGTACCGGCACGCGCATCTGGCAGCATTGCATTGTCCTGGCAGGCGCTCGCATCGGGCGCGACTGCAAGCTCGGCCACAACGTGTTTGTCGAGGGCGGCGCCACCATCGGCGACCGCGTCATCATCAAGGACAATGTTTGCATCTATGACGGCGTCTCTTTGGCCGACGAGGTCTTCATTGGACCCAACGCCGTCTTCACCAACGTGCGCACGCCGCGCGCGGCGGTGCCGCGCAAGACGGAGTTCGGGCGCACGACCATCGGCCGCGGCGCCACCATCGGCGCCAATGCCACCGTCGTTTGCGGTTACACCATCGGCGATTACGCCATGATCGGCGCCGGCGCGGTGGTGACCGGCGACGTGGCTCCGCATGCGCTGGTCGCCGGCAATCCGGCGCGGCCGATCGGCTGGGTGTCGCGCGCGGGCGAAATTTTGGGGCCCGATCTGGTCTGCCCGCGCAGCGGCGAAAAATATGTCCTGGGGGATGCAGGCCTTGCTCTCGCCCGTTGAGCCGAACGCCTCGGACGCCAAGGCCGTCGGCACCGGCGCGGTAGTGGGGGGGAAAGCCCTGCGCGCGATGTTTTTTCTTTCCGATCTCGACGCCGGGGGTGCGCAGCGTACCTTCATCAATCTGCTCAAGGCCATGCCGGAGCAGGCCATTCGCGCCACGCTCGTGGTCGGCAACGCTCGCGGTGCCGCGCGCGATTGGCTGGATCCGCAGACGCGCGTCACTGATCTGCATTGCGCCCGTACGCGTGCGGCGCTGTGGCGGCTGCGCCGTCTGCTCGCAGCCGAGCGGCCGGACGTTCTGCTCGCCACCATGGTCGACGCCAACGTGGTTGCCGCCGCTGCCGCGCTGCTGGCGCCGCGGCGGCCCAAACTCGTGCTGCGGGAAACCAATTCGCACCGCGCGCGCCACGATCTCAGTCCATTTCAGCGCGCGGCGGTTCGCTTTGCCTACCCGCGCGCCGACGCCGTCGTCGCCTTGTCGCATGGCGTGGCACGGGAACTCATTGCCGATTACGGCCTCGACCCGAGGCGCGTGGTCACGATCCACAATCCGATCGATATCGACGGCTGGCGGCGGCAGGCGGAGGCGGCGCGGCGGTTGCCGTCGCCATGGCCGGCGGGCGAAGGACTTAAGCTCGTCGCGGCGGGGCGGTTGATCCGCCAGAAAGGTTTCGACCTGTTGCTGCAAGCGCTGGCCGCGTGCCGAGGCGAAGGCCGTCGCGCGCGGCTTGCCATTCTCGGCGAAGGAAGCGAACGCGCGGATCTGCAGGCACGCGCTAGTGGACTCGGGCTGGCAGACCGCGTCGTCATGCCGGGCTTTGTCGGGGATCCGGCCGCCTGGTATGCGCATGCCGATCTCTTCGTGCTGCCGTCGCGCTGGGAAGGCTTTGGCCATGTCATTGTCGAGGCCATGGCCTGCGGGCTTCCGGTCGTCGCCTTCGATTGTCCGCATGGACCGAAGGACATTCTCGGCGACGGTGAGGGGGGCGTGCTGGTCGAACGCGAAAACGTCTCCGCGTCAGCGGAGACCATCGATCGTCTCCTTGCCGCCTCGGAGGAGCGCAACCGTCTCGCGCGCGGCGCGCAGCGCACGGCAGAGCGCTTTGCGCAACCGCGCATCGCCGCCGATTACGCGCGGCTCATCCGCGCCGTGGCTGGTGACAACTGGCCATGAGCCGCCTCGGCTATTTGCTTGACCTGACGCCGCGCGACACCTGGCGTCTGGTGCGGCGGCGATTGCCCGGCCTGCGCAACGGCCCGGCCTGGACGGCGACGGAGCTTCTCTCCTCGCAGAAGCACGGACGCGGCATCCGCTTCGCCGAGTTGCTGCTGCGGCAGGAAGCGGTGGTCCGCCGCCACATGCCCTGGCAGCCGCTCGATTTCGAGAACAAGCGCGTGGTGGAGATCGGCTGTGGCCCGCTCGCCGGCTTCGGGCCGCTGGCGGTCTTCTGTGGCGCCGCTTCGTTCGAGAGCGCCGAGCCGGAATGGGATGGCGCGCTTTTCGCAAGCGGCGAGGTGGAAGAGAAATATCTGCGCATTTTCCACGCCGATCTGGCCGCACTCTACGGGCCCCGCCTGGACTTTCCGGCCTTCCGTCAAGCTTTGCGCGAGCGAATGAGCATCGCGCGCTGCGGCTTCGAGCGCGCGCCGATCAAGGACAAGGCGGATATCATCCTGTCGCAATCCTGCCTTGAGCACGTCTTTCCTATCGAGGGCACGCTGGCAAAACTTGCCGCGATCCAGACGCCGCAGACGCGCTTTCTGCATCTGGTCGATTTTGGCAACCATTATCCCACCGGCAATCCCTTCGATGGGCTCTATGAGCAGCCGCCGGCCGACTACATCGCCAAGCGCGGCAAGGCGATCAATCTGCTGCGCGCGCCCGATATCGCGCGGCTGTTCACCGAGGCCGGTATTTCAGCGCGGCTCATTCCAACGCGCGACGCCAAGGATACCTATCGCGGCAGCATTCATTCCTGGTGGCGCGAGCGCTACAACGACGCGGCGTTGTTCACGCAGCTTGCCTTGGTGGCGGGTCCGGTGGCATGAGACGCGTCATGCATGTCATCACCGGGCTCGGCATCGGCGGCGCCGAACGGATGCTGCTGCAAGTCGCGGGCGAATTGCAGCGGCGCGGCATGCCGCAGCATGTGGTGGGCATGACAGCGCTCGATGACCGACGCGCAGAATTGGAGTCGCGCGGCGTCAGAGTCACGCTGCTTGGGCTCAAATCAGCCGGCGGTGCGATCGGCGGCGTCGGGCACCTTGCGGCGCTGATCAAAGAATGGCGGCCTGACGTGCTGCAAGGCTGGATGTATCACGGCAATGTCCTCGCAGCGTTAGCGCATCGGCTCGCGGGCGGACGAAAATCGCGCGCGCTTTACTGGAATCTGCGCGCCTCCAATATGGACGACGCGCGCTACAAGCTGCTCGTGCGCCTTGGCGCGCTGCTGTCGCGCTGGCCGGATGCCGTGATCGCCAACTCGGAAGCCGGAATGGGCCATCATCTCAGCCGCGGCTTCCGGCCGCGCCGCGCCGACGTGATCGCCAATGGAATTGATACCGATCTGTTCCGTCCCGATCGGCAGGCCCGCGCCCGACTTCGCGCCGAACTCGGCATTGCGCCGGACGCCATCGTCGCCATCCATGTGGCGCGTGTCGACCCGATGAAGGATCATGGCTCCTTTCTCGAAGCTATGCGGCGGCTACCGTGGATAACAGGGATCATGGCCGGCGCAGGGACGGAGCTCTTGCCGCCGGTGACAAATGTCCGGGCGCTGGGGCCGCGTGCCGATGTCGCCGCGCTATATGCCGCCGCCGACGTCATCGTCTCCACGTCCGCTTTCGGCGAGGGATTTTCCAACGTCATTGCCGAAGGCATGAGCGCCGGCCTGGTGCCGGTCGCCACCGATGTCGGCGATGCCCGCCTCATCGTCGGAGACGCAGGCCACGTCGTGCCGCCGCGAGATCCGGAAATTCTGGCCAAGGCCATCGCCATTGAAGCCAATGCGCCGGACCGGGAAGCCCGTGGGGGGCGCGCGCGGCAGCGCATCGAGGAGCTTTTTGCGCTGCCGCGGGCTGTCGATGCCTACGAATCGCTTTATGCCGAGCATGTCGTCGGCGCACGGCCGCTTCTGATTCATGCGGCTCGCCGCTAACGGGACAAAAGGCAAGAGCGCATGGCGCACGGACGAAAGATTGCGGTGATCGGGCTCGGTTATGTCGGGCTGCCGGTGGCGGTCGCTTTCGCCCGTTCCGGCGCGGCCGTTATCGGCTTCGACATTGACCCGGAGCGGGTGAGCGAACTGCGCTCCGGTCACGACCGCACGCGCGAGGTGAGCCCTGAGGAACTGAAAACGGCCGCGCTGCGCGTCACCAACAATCCGCAAGACCTCGCCGCGGCGGATTTCTTCATCATCACGGTGCCGACGCCGATCGACGCCGCGCGCCGTCCCGATCTCGGGCCCATGCTTGCCGCCTCGCGCACGGTCGGCGCCGTTCTCAAGCGGGGCGACATCGTGGTGTACGAATCCACGGTTTATCCGGGCGCGGTGGAGGAGACCTGCCTTCCCGTGCTCGAGCGCCATTCCGGGATGAAAGGCGGAACGGATTTTGCCGTCGGGTATTCTCCGGAACGCATCAACCCGGGCGACAAGGCCCACCGCTTCGAGGCCATCGTCAAGGTGGTTTCGGCGCAGGATGAGCGCACGCTCGAGATTCTGGCCGATGTCTACGGCTCGGTCGTCAAGGCCGGCATTCATCGTGCGCCGTCGATCAAGGTGGCGGAAGCCGCCAAGGTGATCGAAAACACCCAGCGCGACCTCAACATCGCCTTCATGAACGAATTGTCCGCCATCTGCGCGGCGCTCGGCATCGACACCGGCGACGTGATCGATGCCGCCAAGACCAAATGGAATTTTTTACCCTTCTATCCCGGCCTTGTCGGCGGCCACTGTATCGGCGTCGATCCTTATTATCTCACGCACCGCGCCGAGATGGCGGGCTACCATCCGCAAGTCATTCTGGCGGGGCGGCGCATCAATGACAGCATGGGTCAGCGGGTGGCGCGCGAATGCGTGCGTCAGCTCTTTGCCCGCAACGGCGGCGGCGGCGCGGCGGTTACCATCCTGGGCCTGACGTTCAAGGAAAACGTGCCGGACACGCGCAATTCCAAGGTGGTCGACATCGTGCGCGAGCTGCAGTCCTTCCACGTCGACGTCCAGGTGCACGATCCTTTGGCCTCGCCGCAGCAAGCCTACGAGGAATATGAGATCAAGCTCGCCGACCTCGACGAGCTGCGTCCTGCCGATGCGGTTATCTTCGCGGTGCCGCATCAGGAATACGTGCGTGGCGGCTGGCCCCTGATCTCGCGGTTGTTAAAGAACGGGCGCGGCATCGTGCTCGACGTGAAATCGCAGCTCGACCGCAAACAAAAGCCGGGCGGCGTCGAGCTGTGGCGGCTGTGAGCGGGCGGGGGCGATGGTGAACGAAAAAATCCTGGTAACCGGCGCCGGCGGCTTCATCGGCTTTCATGTGGCGCGCCGGCTGCTACAGAATGGCCGCCCCGTCGTCGGGCTCGACAATCTCAACGATTACTACGATCCGGTGTTGAAAGAGGCACGGGTGGCGGAGCTTGCCAAGCTCCCTGGCTTCGCTTTCGTCAAGCTCGATCTGGCCGACCGCGC
>Ga0070741_10007215_pt1 | contig 23204 bp, 16 predicted proteins | sample Coa_R1_4_FD_66440 | JGI IMG/M metagenome (GOLD analysis project Ga0070741, IMG submission 66440) | Surface soil microbial communities from Centralia Pennsylvania, which are recovering from an underground coalmine fire - Coalmine... | ecosystem: Environmental > Terrestrial > Soil > Unclassified ... | reverse complement strand
AAGGACGGGAACGCGATTCATGACAGGCCGACGTGCATCGACGGGTTCCGAACCGCACCTGGACCCGCCCGCGGAGGCGGCCGAGTCAGTCCCCGGATACCGGGATCTGGCGCGGATCGGGCACGGCGGCTTCAGCGTGGTCTACCGGGCCGTGCAGGAGTCCTTCGAGCGCGCCGTGGCGCTCAAGGTCCTGAGCGTCGGCCCGGATGAGGACGCCCGCCGGCGTTTCCTGCGCGAGGTCCGGCTCGCCGGGCGGCTCAGCGGGCACCCGCACGTCGTCACCGTCCTGGACATCGGCACGACGCTGTCCGGCCGGCCGTACTTCGCGATGGACCTGTACCACGGCGGCTCGATGCGTGATCGGCTGCGCCGGTCCGGGCCGCTCTCGCCGGCCGAGACCGCCGCGGTCGGGGCGAAGATCGCCGAGGCGCTCTCGGCGGCGCACACGCTGGGCGTGCTGCACCGCGACGTGAAGCCCAACAACATCCTGATCTCGAGGTTCGGCGAGCCCGCGCTCGCCGACTTCGGCGTCTCCTGCCTGCTGGACTCGAGCTCGTCGGCCTCGGTCCTGGACGTCTTCTCCCCGCAGCACGCCGCGCCCGAGCTGATGACGCGCGGCGTACTGACTGCGGCCTCTGACATATACGCGCTCGGCTCGACGCTGTACCAGCTGGTCACCGGGCAGCCGCCGTTCGGCGGGCAGGAGCGGGACGTGCGCTCGATCATGTGGCGGGTGGTGAGCGAGCCGCCGCCCAGGGCGCAGTGCCCTGAGTTGCCCGAGTTGGCCGACGTGATCATGCGCGCGATGGCCAAGGAGCCGGAAGACCGCTTCGCGGACGCCGCCGAGTTCGCCCGGGTTCTGCGCGCTCTGCTTCCCGATGCTCCGCAGCCGCTCTCGATGCCCGACCCGATGGCGACGCTGAGAACCTCGGCAGCCTTCGATTCCGAGGTGCCGGTAGACGGCGCGGCCGCCGCTGACGCAGTTGACGCAATGGTCGAATTCACCTCGACGGGATACGGCCGCACCGGCGGCTACACCACCAGCCGGCCGCGCAGTTCCGACGAGACCATGCTTCGCCCCGACCGCGCCGAATCCTCCGGGCGCACCGCGTCCGCCGCCGTGAGCGTGCACAGTGTCCGTGCCGGCAGCGTCCGTGCCAGCAGCGTCCATGCCGGCAGCGTGGACGACGGCCAGGACGAGAGCCGCGCCCGGCGCGCCCGAAAGCCGGCTCTCGTCCTCGCGACCCTCGCGCTGCTCGGCATCGGAACGTGGGCCGTACTCACATCGCAGTTCTCTTCGACCAACTCGCATGACGTGGACTCCGCACAGCACCCGCTCGTAACCGCCTCGGCCGACGGCGTGCCGACGAAAGCCTCAGCCAAACCCAGCGCGCACGCCACGGCGACGCCCAAGCACAGCACCGCGCCCGCGTCCCTCCCCGGCGCCACCGCGAGCGCGGCCACTCACCCCAGCGCGAGCGCATCCGCCGGATCCGGCTCGCTGCTCTCGCTGCCGGGTACGTTCCGCCGGCTGCGGAACGTGCAAAGCGGGACCTGCCTGGCGAATCCGGGCGGCGGCTCGACCCCCTCCCAGCAGGGCTGCGCGGCGGACAAATCCCAGGGCTGGCAGTACTCCCTCTCCCTCAGCGGGATCCTCTCGGCCGGCTTCGAGCTCGTCAACGAGCAGAGCGGCCTGTGCCTCTCCGCGGATCCCGGCGGACAGGTCGTCGCCCGGACCTGCGACGGCGGCTCCGCACAGGTGTGGTCGAAGGTGAGCGGACCGGGCTCGAGTAAAGAATTCGAAAACGCTGGCGAGAGCCAGTGTCTTCGAGCCGGCGGCGGCGTTGTCTCCTACGGGCCGTGCACCACGAGCGATAGCGCGGACCTGTGGAACGAGGACGGCACTGCGTGACGGACGCGGGACCCATCCGCCACCCGTAAGGGTGACGGCCCGTAACGCTTCGGCTGCGTCACGTTGCGAGAGCCGGCGGCGGCACCACGCGCCGCACGGAACGAAAGGGAGACGGCGTACGCCCATGGTCAAGGTTCTGATCGCCGACGATCAAGTGCTGATACGGGCCGGGATAGCGGCCATCCTGCGGGCGGCGCCCGGCTACCAGGTGGTGGGCGAGGCCTGCGACGGCGAAGAGGCCGTCACCATGGCGGAGCTGACCGAGCCCGACGTCGTGCTGATGGACATCCGGATGCCGGAGACCGACGGCATCGCCGCGACCCGCCGCATCCTGAATCCGGAAAACTGGAAAGCGCGCTCGGGCCGGGAAAACCCGCCGCACATCCTCATCCTGACCACCTTCGACCTCGATGAATACGTCTACAAGGCGCTGCGCGCCGGGGCGAGCGGCTTCGTCCTCAAGGACACCCCGCCCGAGCGGCTGCTCGCGGCGCTCAAGGCCGTCGCGGACGGCGACACGCTGTTCTCGCCGACCGTCACCCGCCGCCTGGTGCAGGCCTACTGCGCCACCGAGGGCGGCCAACTCGGCGAGAGCCCGCAGGCCGCCGCCGGATCCGGCACGGCGCGCTGGTCCCCGGTCCCGGTCCGCCCCAGGGCCGCGCTCGACGACCGCCCCGCCGAGGAACGCGCCGCGCTGGCCGCGCTCACCGCCCGCGAGACTGATGTGCTGCGCCTCGTGGCCACCGGCCTGTCCAACGGTGAGATCGCCGAGCGCCTGGTGGTCAGCGAGGGCACCGTGAAGACCCACCTGAACCGTTCGATGTCCAAGCTGAACCTGTCCAGCCGGGCCCAGGTGGTCGTGCTCGCCTACGAATCCGGCCTGGTCGTGCCCGGCCAGGCGCCGTCCGCACCGGTGCCCGCGCGCGTCGCGGCCGGCCCGCACGGCTGATCCGGCCGGCTGACGAACACGCCAGAATTCGAATACCCGGCATGATCTGAGGCCGACCCGGGGAAGCCTAGAACTCAGGCGGTCCGTCGAGTCGGGAGAGTCGCATGCGACGCAAGACGCCCTACCTGGTCATTTCCGCGCTCCTCTGCAGCACTCTGATGTCAGCCGGCCCGGCCTCGGCAGCGGCGCCCGCGGCGCGGCCGCCGGTGCCGCTGCCGCCGAAGGAAGCGGTGGCCACCGGATACGGCGGCGCGGTGGCCAGCGTGAGCCCGTACGCCACGCAGATCGGCATCGACGTGCTCAAGCGCGGCGGGAACGCGGTGGACGCCGCGGTAGCCACGGCCGCGGCGCTCGGCGTCGTCGAACCCTTCTCCTCCGGGATCGGCGGAGGCGGGTTCTTCGTGTACTACAACGCCCGCACGCACCGGGTGACCACCATCGACGGGCGCGAGACCGGACCGGCCGCGTTCACGCCGACCGTCTTCATCGATCCGGCCACCGGCAAGCCGCTGGCCTTCGCCGACGCGGTCAACTCAGGGCTCTCCGTCGGCGCGCCCGGCACCCTGATGACCTGGCAGGAGGCGCTCAACGCCTGGGGCACCCGCCCGCTGGCCGAAGAGCTGCGGCCCGCGGCCCGACTTGCCGAGCGCGGCTTCACCGTGACCGGCGACTTCAACGCCGGGATCGCGTTGAACCAGCAGCGTTTCAGCGACATCGCGCCGACCGCGCAGCTGTACCTGCCCGGCGGGCAAGTGCCGGCCGTCGGCTCGACCTTCCGCAACCCGGACCTCGCCGCGACCTACGACCTGATCGCGCGCAAGGGCGTCGGCGTCTTCTACGGCGGGCAACTGGCCCAGGAGATCGCGAACACCGCGCAGCACCCGCCGATGACGCCGACCTCGGACCGCTTCTTCCGGCCCGGTGTGATTACCGCCTCTGACATCGCCGGCTACACCGCGCCCTTCACGGCGCCGACGCACGTCTCCTACGACGGCCTGGACGTCTACTCGATGGGTCCGCCGTCCTCCGGCGGCACCACGGTCGGCGAGGCTCTCAACATCCTGACCCAGCTCAAGCGCTCCGGCTGGCGCTTGTCCTGGGACACCCAGGCCGACCAGGCGGCGTCGCTGCAGGCCTACCTCGAGGCGAGCCGGGTCGCCTTCGCCGACCGCAACCGGTGGGTCGCCGATCCGGCATTCGAGAACGTGCCGACCGCCGGCCTGCTCTCCCCGGCCTTCGCCGTGTCACGCGCCTGCCTGATCAGCCCGACCTCGACACTCACCAGCCCGGTCGCGCCAGGCGACCCGGCCAACCCGGGCTCCGGAAGCTGCACGCCCGCCACGACGCAGACCCCTGACGCGTCGACCGAGGGCGTCTCCACCACGCACCTGGTCGCCGCGGACCGCTGGGGCAACGTGGTGTCCTACACGCTGACCATCGAGCAGACCGGCGGTTCGGCGATGGTCGTGCCGCACCGCGGATTCCTGCTCAACAACGAGATGACGGACTTCGACTTCACCCCGATCCACCCGCCCGCGCCCGACCCGAACCTGCCGGCCGCCGGCAAGCGCCCGCGCTCCTCGATGGCCCCGACGATCATCCTGCGCGACGGACGCCCCTACCTGGTCGTGGGCTCGCCCGGCGGGGCGTCCATCATCACCACGGTGCTGCAGATCCTGCTCAACCGTCTCGACCTGGGCATGAGCCTGCCGGACGCGATCGCCGCGCCACGCATCTCGCAACGCGACAGCGCGCACACCGAGGCCGAACCGGCGTTCCTCTCCTCGCCGCTCGACCCTGCGCTCACCGCGCTCGGGCAGAACTTCATCCCGGCTCCGGCGACCTTCACCCCGGCCTCCGAAATCGGCGCCGCAACCGGCCTCGAATTCCTGGCCGACGGACGGATTCAGGCGGCCGCCGAACCGCAGCGCCGCTTCGGCGGCTCGGCGATGGTGGTGTTCCCCGTGCCGTGACCGTCGACCGCTGTCGTCAGAGGGCGGTCGGCTGCGGGTCGGGCTGGCTGGTGGTGGTGCGCTGCCGGAGCTTGCCCAGTCGCGGGAGCCTGGGATGCGCGGCCGGCTCGGAGGGCGAGCGCGGTGTCAGGGCGCCCGCGGCGATCCAGACCGGCGCGAGCGCCGCGGTGAAGACAGCGACCGCGAGGTGCTTGGTCACCTCGTTGCCCTCTCCGTATACGGCGGTGGCGTACTGGACAACGGTGCTGCCGAGCAGGGTCAGGGTGACCAGACCGAAGCCGCGGCGGCGCGAGTTCGGCGATCCGGTGCGGATCAGCCAGGCCGCGCCCGCCAGGCAGGCCAGCCAGTAGACGAGTATGCCGGGGAAGCCGCTCCACTTGAACGCGTGAGCCACGCCCTGCACCACGCACACGCGGCATTCCTGGTGCTGGGGCGGCTGGCCGGAGTCCGCCGCGTAATTGCCGAGGTAGTTCGCGCGGAAGGTGAGGTACGCGTCGGCTCCCCCGGAGAAGACGCGAGCAGACATCGTCGGATGCTCGGCGAAGTACCGCACCAGGTTGGAGCGGGAGAAACGGGTGCGGTAATGCGAGAAGGACGGATCGTCCTCGATCGGGTTGGGGCTCCACCAGTTCGTGCCGCTGTACTGGCCGAAGGAGCGCGGCAGCCCGAAGTCCACCGCGAGTTGACCCGGGTCGGTCACCATCGGCATGAGCGTCATGGTGACTTCCTGGGCCGTGTTGATCTCCTGGTCCTCACGGGACTCCTGCGCCATGCTCCATCCGGCCGTAGCCAGCAGCGCGACCACGCACAGGGCAGGCAGCACCCGCACGCCGACCCGGCCGCGCAACCGGCCGATCGGAACGCGCCTAGTACCGAGCAGCGCGGCCAGCGGAACCAGCAGCGTCACCGTCTCGTTCTTCGCCCCGACGGCGAACACGGCCGCCACCGACGCGACGAGGAAGGCGATCACCCGGCCCCGGTTCTGCCCGTGCGCCACCGTGATGACCCCGGCCACGGCGACGACCAGCAGTCCGTAGAGCGCCGTGGTCTCGCTGTACGGCGAGCCGGCGTAGTCGGCGAAGGTAGCGTCGGCCAGCACGACGAACAGCGCGGCGAGCAGACCGATCCGCAGCGGCAGCCGGACCGGCCGCAGCAGCCAGGCCATCACCGCGATCACGACCCCGACCAGCACGCAATACTCGACCATGAGCTCGCGGGTGTCGATGGCCCCGGACAGCCCGAGCAGGTGGCGGTGCACCCAGGAGGTCAGCCGCAGCTGCAGATATTGCGTGGTCGGATAGTCGATGCAGCGGGTGTGATGCGACAAGATCGCGTAGTGGAACCGCACGAAGTACCACTGCGCGCTCGACGCGGGCGGCCGCGCGGCGTCGGCGTGGATCTGACACATCAACCGCTGAGCATCGCCGTTGTTGGCCATCGCGACAGGCTGCGGCACGAACAGCCGCACACCCATCAGCGCGGCCGACACCACACCAGCGGCGACGATGGTCACCCATCCAGGCGCGTGCCATCGCGAAAGCAACCGTTGCATCCCTAAAGGCCCCCAAAGCCCGAGCGGATCGCCGACCACCGACCGACTTGGAGCCGCCGCCGCCCCGCCATGCTAATGGTCGGCGGACGAGGAAGCATCCGGTGGAGGCCGGCGCCGGCAGTTCTGGGACTGCCGTCCGGGGGGCTATCGGCGCCGCATGTCGGCTGTCGTCGTGACGACGACCGCCGTCGCGCTAGGGAGTCCAGTCCGCGCGGCGGCCCAGGAAGTTGAGCAGCGAGACGGCCTCGTCCGCGCCCGCCTCCGGCTCGATCGCCGCGCCGAAGGCGAAGCCCCGCAGCGGTTCCACGAGGGCGTCCGCGGTCGGCCGCAGCGCTCGTGCCACAGCGGGGGTGAGCGGCGAGGGCTGACCGGTCGCGACCGCGATGTCCCAGGCGTGCACCGCGGCGTCGAGGGCGGCCGCGCCGACCGCCGAGGGAGCGGGCAGTTTGAAGGGCGGCAGCGGCACGGGCACCTCGGCGTCGTCGGGTCCTACCGCCGCAAACGCCTCCGCCGCCGTGCTGAGCGCGGACTCCACGAGCGCGGACGGGTCACCGCTGATGGCACCGGAGGGAGCGAACGGATCGCCGTCCGGCCCCGGCCCGCCGGTGAGCTTCGCGGCGTACGCCATCTGGTCCCCTGCGGCGTGCTGGAGGACTTGCGCCACGGTCCACTTTTCGCAGGGGGTCGGCAGGCTCCACCCGCTCGCCGGCACCCCCGCAACCACCGTCCGCAACGCCTGATGGGACTCGGCCAACAGTGTCCAAGTGCTCTGCGTCATGGGGGGACCCTAGCTGCTTCGGGATTCGGGATAGCGTATGGCGCAGGTTCGCCCGTCTTCGAAGGGGAAGTTGTGGGTCAGGACGCTGGCTGGACGCCCGAGGACGTGGCCGTCGAACGGCCGAGCCCCGCGCGCATGTACGACTACTTCCTCGGCGGCAGCCACAACTTCGCCGCCGACCGGGAACTGGCCGAGCGGTACATGCAGGTCCTGCCGGACATGCCGGAGATCGCGCGGGCCAACCGCAAGTTCCTGGTGCGGGCGGTACGCGCGCTCACCGAGGCCGGCATCGATCAGTATCTTGACTTGGGGTCCGGCCTGCCGACGCAGGGCTGCACCCACGAGACCGCGCGGAGGATCAACCCTGACGCGCGGGTCGTGTACGTGGACGTCGATCCGGTGACCGTCGAGTTCGGGCGATCGCTGCTGGAGGCGACGAGCGGGGTCGAGATCCTGCATGCCGACCTGCGGGCCCCGCAGGCCGTGCTCGACAGCGATGAAGTGGCGCGCTGCCTGGACCTGAGCCGCCCGGTCGGGGTGCTGATGGTCGCGATGCTGCACTTCGTGCCCGATGACGACGACCCGTCCGCACTGGTGGCCGCCTATCGGGACGCGAGCGCGCCCGGTTCGCACCTGGTGGTCTCGCACGCCACCAGTGACTACCACCCCGACACGATGCGCGAGGCGGCGAGCGTCTACAACAGCGGCGCGACGCACGGGATGAACTTCCGTTCCCGGGCGCAGATCACCGCGCTGCTCGACGGCTATGAACTCCTGGAGCCGGGCCTGGTCGACGTCATCCGCTGGCGCCCTGACGACGATCACGACCCGCTCGGCGGAGACGTAAGCCGCTACCACTTGCTGGCCGCGGTCGGCCGAAAGATCGCCGGCCCGCGCTAGTCAGCACTCGATGACGTTGACGGCGAGGCCGCCGCGCGCGGTCTCCTTGTACTTGACCTTCATGTCGGCGCCGGTCTCCTTCATGGTCTTGATGACCTTGTCCAGGGAGACGTGGTGGCGGCCGTCGCCGCGCAGGGCCATGCGCGCGGCCGTGACGGCCTTGACCGCGGCCATGCCGTTGCGCTCGATGCACGGGATCTGCACCAGGCCGCCGACCGGGTCGCAGGTCAAGCCGAGGTTGTGCTCCATGCCGATCTCGGCCGCGTTCTCCACCTGCTCGGGGCTCGCGCCCAATACCTCGGCCAGGCCGCCGGCGGCCATCGAGCAGGCCGAGCCGACCTCGCCCTGGCAGCCGACCTCGGCGCCGGAGATGCTCGCGTTCTCCTTGTAGAGCATGCCGATCGCGCCCGCCGCGAGCAGGAAGCGGATGATGCCCTCGTCGTCCGCGCCGGGGATGAACGTCGTGTAGTAGTGCAGGACCGCCGGGATGATGCCGGCCGCTCCGTTCGTCGGGGCGGTGACCACGCGGCCGCCCGCCGCGTTCTCCTCGTTGACCGCCATCGCGTAGAGCGTCACCCACTCCATCGCGTTCGCCGGGGTCGTGCCCTCGGCCCTTAGCGCCCTGGCCGCGATCGCCGCCCTGCGGCGCACCTTGAGGCCGCCCGGCAGGATGCCCTCGCGCGACATGCCGCGCTCGACGCACTCGCGCATGACCCGCCAGATCTCCAGCAGCCCGGCCCGGATCTGCTCCTCGCTGCGCCAGGCCAGCTCGTTCTCCAGCATCAGCGCGGAGATCGACAGACCGGTCTCCCGGGTCAGCCGCAGCAGTTCCTCGCCGGTGCGGAAGGGGTGACGCAGGACGGTGTCGTCCGGGACGACACGGTCGGCTCCGATCTTGTCCTCGTCGACGACGAAGCCGCCGCCCACCGAGTAGTACGTCTTCTCCAGCAGCGGAAGCCCGGCTGCGTCGTACGCGCAGAGCGTCATGCCGTTCGCGTGATAGGGCAGCGCGCGCCTGCGATGCAGGATCAGCTGCTCCTGCTCGTCGAACCCGATCTCGTGCGCGGCGCCGAGTTCGTGGCCGAGGAGCCGCAGCCGGCCGGTCTGCCTGATCCGCGCGGTGTCCGCATCGGCCTGCTCCAGATCGACCGTGCGCGGCGAATTGCCCTCCAGGCCGAGCAGCACCGCACGCGGCGTGCCGTGCCCGTGACCGGTCGCGCCGAGCGACCCGAACAGCTCCGCGCGCACCGCCGCGGCTTGGGCGAGCAGCCCCTCGGACTTGAGCCGGCGCGCGAACATGCGCGCGGCCCGCATCGGTCCGACCGTGTGTGAACTCGACGGCCCGATGCCGATCGAGAACAGGTCGAACACGCTGATCGCCATTGATCACTCCCTGGTTGAGACGTCGTTCAGGGTAACTCGCCAGGGCGAGCCACACCCAAAGCCGCAGGAGCCGGGTGTACCCGGCTGATCATGCAGTCGACGAGACAGGGAAGGATAGGAGCCGTGCCCCGGTTCGCATGAGGGTCAGGGCAAGGGCACGGCACGGGCCGCACGGGCACGGGCGGCGGGCGCGAGCGTGGAGGCGCGGATGGTTGAGCAGCGGCACGTACCGACGCAAACGGGGATGCGGCGGGCGCTGCACCGCGCCGAGCAAGGAGTGGCCCTGGATCTGGCTGAGGCTGAGGTACTGCTTCAAGCACGTGGAGACGATCTGACGGCGCTATCAACCGTCGCGGCACGCTTGCGTGACGCGGGGCTTGAGCAGGCGGGGCGTCCGGGCATCATCACGTACTCGCGCAAGGTGTTCATACCGCTTACCCGGCTGTGTCGCGATCGCTGCGGTTACTGCACCTTCGTCACCATCCCCGGCAAGCTGCGGCGTGAAGGCCACGGCATGTACCTGTCGCCGGACGAGGTGCTGGACATCGCGCGTAAAGGCGCAGCACTCGGCTGTAAGGAGGCGCTCTTCACGTTGGGCGACCGGCCGGAAGACCGCTGGCCGGAAGCACGCGAGTGGCTTGACGCCCACGGCTACGACGACACGCTCGCCTACGTGCGCGCCATGGCCGTGCGGGTGCTCGAGGAGACGGGACTGCTGCCACACCTGAATCCCGGCGTGCTGACCTGGACGGACTTCCAGCGACTCAAGCCGGTAGCTCCCTCGATGGGCATGATGCTGGAGACGACCGCGACGCGGCTGTGGTCCGAGCCCGGCGGCCCGCACTACGGCTCGCCGGACAAGGAACCGGCGGTGCGGCTGCGGGTGCTGGAGGATGCGGGACGGTCGAACGTGCCGTTCACGACCGGTCTGCTGATCGGGATCGGGGAGACGTACGCCGAGCGAGCCGATGCGCTGTTCGCGATCCGGCGCGTGCAGCGGCAGTACCAGGGCATTCAAGAGATCATCATTCAGAACTTCCGCGCGAAGCCGGACACGGCGATGCGGCGGGCCGCCGACGCCGATCTGGACGAGTTGGCGGCGACGATCGCCACCGCCCGGCTGATCCTCGGCCCGGCCGCGCGCATCCAGGCCCCGCCGAACCTCGTCGGCGAACAATACGCTCAGATGATCAACGCCGGGATCGACGACTGGGGCGGCGTATCCCCGCTGACCCCGGATCACGTCAACCCGGAACGCCCATGGCCGCACATCGAGGAACTCGCGGCGAGGACGGCCGACCTCGGATTCACCCTCCGCGAACGGCTGACGATCTACCCGGAGTTCGTCAAGCGCGGCGAGCCGTGGCTCGATCCGCGTCTGGTACCGCACGTGCGCGCGCTCGTCGATCCCGCGACCGGGCTCGCCGACGAGGATGCGGTTGTCGAGGGGCGCCCGTGGCAGGAGCCCGAGGCGGTACTCAGCGCGAATGGCCGGACGGACCTGCACACGGCGATCGACACGGAGGGACGCACCGGAGACCGGCGCGGCGACTTCGACGCGGTGTACGGGGACTGGGAGGAACTGCGCGAGACGGTAAGGCGCGGAAGCGGGAGCGGCGGGGGTAAGGACGGCGGGAAGTTCGAAGGCGCGCCGATTCGGTTGGACGGTGAGGTGCGTGCGGCGCTGTCCGTCGCGGCCGACGACCCGACTCGCCTGACGGACGATCAGGCGCTCGCGTTGTTCGACACCGCTCAGCACGCCACGCCGGAACATGCGGCCGCGCTCGACGAACTGTGCCGCATCGCGGACCAGCTGCGCCGCGCGACGGTGGGAGAGGAGGTCACCTTCCTTGTCACGCGGAACATCAACTTCACCAATGTCTGCTACACCGGCTGCCGGTTCTGCGCCTTCGCTCAGCGCCGCACCGACGCCGACGCGTACACCCTCTCCCTCGACCAGGTCGCCGACCGCGCGCAGCAGGCGTGGGATGTAGGCGCTACCGAGGTGTGTATGCAGGGCGGTATCCATCCCGACCTGCCCGGTACCGCGTACTTCGACATCGCGCGCGCGGTGAAGGAACGCGTCCCCGGCATGCATGTACACGCCTTCTCGCCTATGGAGATCGCGAACGGTGCGACCCGGACGGGGATGTCGATCCGGGACTGGCTTACCGCAGCGCGGGACGCCGGGCTCGACACGATTCCGGGTACCGCAGCCGAGATCCTCGATGACGAAGTCCGCTGGGTCCTGACCAAGGGCAAGCTGCCGGCTGCCGCCTGGGTCGAGATCGTGGAGACCGCGCACAGCCTCGGCGTGCGCTCCTCCTCCACGATGATGTACGGCCACGTGGACGAGCCGCGGCACTGGGTCGGCCACCTGCGCCTGCTCGCCGAGATGCAGCGCCGAAACCTCGAGCGCGGCCACGCCGGCTTCACCGAGTTCGTGACGCTTCCGTTCATCCACACCAACGCCCCGGTGTACCTCGCCGGCATCGCCCGCCCCGGGCCGACCCTGGCCGAGAACCGGGCCGTCACCGCGATGGCCCGGCTGCTGCTGCACCCGCTGATCCCCAACATCCAGACCAGCTGGGTCAAGCTCGGCCCCGACGGCGCGGCCGAGATGCTGCGCAGCGGCGCCAACGACCTCGGCGGCACGCTCATGGAGGAGACCATCTCGCGGATGGCCGGCTCCTCCTACGGCAGCTATAAGTCAGTACACGAAATCAAGGAGATTGCCGCCGCGGCCGGCCGGCCCACCCGCCAGCGCGGCACGACCTACGGCGACGTGCCCGCGGAGCGGGTCGCGACCGGGGAACGATTCGACGGCCATCTTCCGGAATTGCTGCCGGTCTTGGAAAACTGAGCGCATGACCTTCTCCATAGTCGCCCGCAGCGCAGACGGCCGGCACTTCGGCGTCGCGGTGGCCTCCAAGTTCCTCGCCGTCGGCGCCATGGTCCCGGCCGCCGCGGTCACCCGCGAAGGCCGGCCGGGCGGCGCCCTGGCCACCCAGGCCCTGGCGAACCTGCGCTACAAGGGCGAGGGGCTGCGGCTGCTGGCGGAGGGCAGAAGCGCGAAGGAGACCGTCGAGGCGCTGACCGGCGCGGACGAACTGGCCGCGGAACGCCAGCTCGGCGTCGTGGACGCGGAAGGCCAGGCCGCGACGTACACCGGCCCCGGCTGCCTGCCCTGGGCGGGCGGCGCGACCGGATACGGCTACGCGATCCAGGGCAACATCCTGGCCGGCTCGCGGGTGGTGGCGCTGATGGAGGAGGCGTGGCTGGCCTCCGACCCGCGCGGGCCGCTGGCGCGCAGGCTGCTGGCGGCGCTGACCGCCGGGGACAAGGTCGGCGGCGACAGCCGCGGCAAGCAGAGCGCGGCGCTGTACGTAGTGGCCGCGGGGGAGGGATACGACGGCAGCGACGTGCTGGTCGACCTGCGCGTCGACGACCACGAGGAGCCGGTGGCCGAGCTAGCCCGGCTGCTCGACGTGCACGACCTGCTGTTCGGCAAGCCCGACCCCGAGGAACTGCTCGCGCTGGAAGGTGAGCTGGCCGCCGAGGTCTCCGGCCTGCTGTCCGAGCGGGGCTTCACCGGCGAGCTGGGCAAGGCGCTGGGCAACTGGGGCGGCCGGGAGAACCTGGAGATGCGCCTGGTCGACGGCAAGATCGACCCGGTCGTGCTGGACTACCTGCGCAACAGCCCGACCGGCGGATGACCGGAAGCATCAGGGCACCGCGCCACGACGCGAAAGCGCCTGAACGCGGTGCCCTGCTCCTGTTGTTGTTCCGACTGCTGCCTTTCCGGCCGTTGCCGTTCCGGCCGTTCAAAGCTCTTACAGCCGCTGCGGCTGCGCGCCGTCCGACTGCGCCTCAGCCCGGTTGAGCTCGTCCTCGATCGGGTCGGGCGTGCTCGCGTTCTGCGGAACCGACGCCACCTCGGGCAGCTCCGGGACGTCCGCGGCCTCGATCTCCTCCGGCTTGACGGCCTCGGTCAGACCCGCCGCCTCTTCCTCCTCGACGACGGCGCGGTTGCGGCCCTTGTTCGCGGCCCGGGTCTCGGCGGCCCGCTCGGCGTGCGGCAGCGACGAGTGCTCCAGGAAGCGCAGCAGCTCCACCGGGAACGGAAGGATGACCGTCGAGGACTTCTCCGAGGCCACCTCGACCATCGTCTGCAGCAGCCGCAGCTGCAACGCCGCCGGGCTGTCCGACATCACGTCGGCCGCCTGCGCCAGCTTCTTCGACGCCTGAAGCTCGCCGTCCGCGGTGATGATGCGGGCGCGCCGCTCCCGGTCGGCCTCCGCCTGCCGCGCCATCGTGCGCTTCATCGACTCGGGCAGCGCGACGTCCTTGATCTCCACCCGGTCGATGTGGATGCCCCAGCCGACCGCCGGCGAGTCCAGCATCAGCGCCAGGCCCTGGTTCAGCGGCTCGCGGTTGGTCAGCAGGTCGTCGAGCTCGGACTTGCCGATGATCGACCGCAGCGAGGTCTGCGCGACCTGCCCGATCGCGAACTGGTAGTCCTGCACCTCGACCAGCGCCCGCACCGGGTCGATCACCCGGAAGTACACCACCGCGTCGACCCGCACCGTCACGTTGTCCCGGGTGATGCCCTCCTGCGCGGGCACCGGCATCGTCACGATCTGCGTGTTGACCCGGATCAGCTTGTCGGAGAAGGGCACCAGCATGGCGATTCCGGCCTCGCGCGGCCGGCCCAGCACCTTTCCCCAGCGGAACACCACGCCCCGCTCGAACTGCCGCACGATCCGGAACCGCGGACGACCGATCAGCGCCGCCACGGCCACCACGGCGATCGCGATCTCGACACCCACCGTGCGTCACCCCAATCCAGGATGATCAAATTGGTATTTTCCCCGTTTGGCCATCGTTTCGTAGCCCATCGTAAGCCTGTGTATCCGTCTACGTACACGGCCCTGTGGCACTTGTGGGTTCAGCGGCGATCGGGCCGGGCCGGGTGGGGCGCACGGCCCTATCGGTACTCGCCGAAGCGCGGCCACACGCCGAATCCGAGCGCGAGCAACGCCGCCGCGACCAGCGACCACGGCAGCCACGACCACCCGGCCAGGTCCGAGCGCGCGGAGGCCATCGCGGTGTCGAAGGCGGCGTGCCGCTCATCCGACAGCTTCACCAGCGCCGCGTCGTAGTAATAGAAATCGAAGGCCTCATCGCCGCGGGCCGTCCCGGTGTCGCGGGCCAGTGCGTTGGAAATATCCGCGGTGGAAATATCCGATCGGCCGATGATCGCGGGAATGTCGCCCTGCGGGGCCTGGACGATCGGCTTCCAGCGTGCGGCCGCCTCCGTGCCCGCCGAGCCGAGACCGGTCAGCTCTCCGTTCGCAGTCGACAGCGCCTTCGTCAGCTGCTGATCCGTGGTGTCCGGCATCAGCAAATAGCGCGTTACCGCACCGTCGACGTCGTAACTCGCCGCGCGCGCCCGCGTCACCGCGAGGTAGTCCGCGAAGCGCGCTCCAGCGGCCGAAGCGTCCCGCGCGGTGGCGATCAGCGCGAACAGGCTCCCGATCGCCAACCCGAGCGCGACCAGCAGCGCCACGAGCATGCCGGGATTGAGCGTGCGACGGAACCACAGCCGCAGCCGCCGGTGCATCCGCGACGCCAGCACCAGCGCCAGCAATCCCATGGCGCCGACCGCGCTCGCGCCGATGATTCCGGCCAGATGCGCGGAGGCCGCAGCATCTGAAAGTGCGTTCGAGGTCTCGTCGCGCAGCGCGCGGGCCTCGGGCAGCAGCCGACTCTGCATCAACGTCGTGGCCCGCGCGTAGTAACCGATCGCGGCTGCGGCAGGCTGCCCGGACGGCGCGCCCATCGTGTCGGCCAGCGTGCTCGGCGCCGTCTGGTCGAGCGCGATCGCCGCGTCGGCGACCTGGTGATACTCCGTCACGCCGCCGGTCAGCGCGGTCACCGGGGCGGCGTTCGGGTCCTCGCCGGCCAGCTGCCGAAGGTCCGCGTCAACCTGCGCCGTGCGCTGGTTGTACGCGTCCAGCGCCGCGATCTGGTCACCGGCATGATCCAACGCGCCCGTGCCAGGATCGGCGCCGTTGCCCAGCAGCACCAGCCGAGCCGCCTCGGCGTCGAGGTCGGAGAGGCTGAAGTAGAGATCCGAGGCGTCCGAGGCGATTCGCGCGTGCTGCGCCACGCTCTCCGTACCATCCCGCGCTGCGGTAAACGCGCTGACCGTCGCTCCAAGCAGAGCACCCAGCGCCAGCCCGACCGCCACCGTCCACGCCGCCAGGCGGAAAGGGGTACTGCGGCGATTCCGCTGCCCGCCGTTCCCAACCCCACCAGTCGCCAGCTCCGTGCCTACACGTGCCCCCACCGTCACGGCCACGCCCCGAACATAGCCCCGGCCGGTGAACGCGAGGTGGCCTGCGGTTGGCTGCCAGGTGCCGCGCGCCGACCCGAAATGCGGTCATGCCCGGGCCACCGCGGTCGGTACGATCGTGCAGAGCAGCGCACGTCCGCGCCGCGCCTGAAGCCGACGTAGTTCAGCAGACGAACAAGGAGACCACGGTGTCCGAGATCCGGGTGACCATCGACCGCCAAGCCGAACGGGCCGAGCGGACGGTCACTACGGGCACGACCGTCGGCGACCTTTTCGCCGCGGAGTTCGCCGGGGACCGCTCCAACATCGCCGCGCGCCTTTACGCGCCGGGCTCGGGCTCGGGATCAGGCGCCGCGGACGGCGTGCTGGTCGACCTCGCCAGGCCGCTGGCCGACGGCGACGTGATCACCCCGGTCGCCATCGACTCCGAGGACGGGCGCGCGATCCTGCGCCACTCCACCGCGCACGTGATGGCGCAGGCGGTGCAGGAGGTCTTCCCGGAGGCCAAGCTCGGCATCGGCCCGCCGATCAAGGACGGCTTCTACTACGACTTCCAGGTCGAGCGGCCCTTCACCCCGGAGGACCTGAAGACCATCGAGCAGCGCATGCAGGCGATCGTCAAGCAGGGCCAGCGCTTCTCCCGCCGCGCCGTCACCGACGACGAGGCGCGCGCCGAGCTGTCCGGCGAGCCGTTCAAGCTGGAGCTGATCGGCCTCAAGGGCTCCGCGGCCAACGCCGCCGAGGGGGCCTCCGCCGAGGTGGGCGCGGGCGAGCTGACCATCTACGACAACCTCGACCCGAAGTCCGGCGAGCTGTGCTGGAAGGACCTGTGCCGGGGCCCGCACCTGCCGACCACCCGCAACATCCCGGCGTTCAAGCTGATGCGCTCGGCCGCCGCGTACTGGCGCGGCAGCGAGAAGAACCCGCAGCTGCAGCGGATCTACGGCACCGCGTGGGAGTCGAAGGACGCCCTGAAGGCGCACCTGGACTTCCTCGCCGAGGCGGAGAAGCGCGACCACCGCAAGCTGGGCACCGAGCTCGACCTGTTCTCCATCCCGGACCAGATCGGCTCCGGCCTCGCGGTCTTCCACCCCAAGGGCGGCACCGTGCGCATGGCGATGGAGGAGTACTCCCGCCGCCGGCACGAGGAAGCGGGCTACGAGTTCGTCTACACCCCGCACACCACCAAGGGCACACTCTACGAGACCTCCGGCCACCTGGACTGGTACGCCGACGGCATGTACCCGCCCATGCAGCTGGACGAGGGCGTCAACTACTACATGAAGCCCATGAACTGCCCGATGCACAACCTGATCTTCGACGCGCGCGGCCGCTCCTACCGCGAGCTGCCGCTGCGGCTGTTCGAATTCGGGACCGTGTACCGGTACGAGAAGTCGGGCGTCGTGCACGGCCTTACCCGCGCCCGCGGCTTCACCCAGGACGACGCGCACATCTACTGCACCAAGGAGCAGATGCCCGGCGAGCTGGACAGCCTGCTCACCTTCGTGCTGAACCTGCTGCGCGACTACGGCCTGAACGACTTCTACCTGGAGCTGTCCACCCGCGACCCGGAGAAGTCGATCGGCACCGACGAGGCCTGGGCCGAGGCCACCGAGGCCCTGCGCCAGGCCGCGCTCAAGCAGGAGCTCGAGCTGGTCGACGACCCGGGTGGCGCCGCGTTCTACGGCCCGAAGATCTCGGTGCAGGCCAGGGACGCGATCGGGCGCACCTGGCAGCTGTCCACCATCCAGGTCGACTTCAACCAGCCCGAGCGCTTCGGCCTTGAGTACACCGGCGCGGACGGCGCCAGGCACCGGCCGGTGATGATCCACCGCGCGCTGTTCGGCTCGATCGAGCGTTTCTTCGCGATCCTGCTTGAGCACTACGCGGGCGCGTTCCCGGCCTGGCTCGCCCCGGTACAGGTGACCGGCATCCCGATCACCGACACACACGTGGCCTACCTCGACGAGATCGCCGCCAAGCTGCGCGCTCAAGGCATTCGGGTCGAGGTGGACGCGTCCGACGACCGGATGCAGAAGAAGATCCGCAACGCGCAGAAGGCCAAGGTGCCGTACATGCTGCTGGCCGGAGACGAGGACGCCGCTAAGGGCGCCGTCTCGTTCCGTTACCGCAGCGGCGAGCAGAAGAACGGCGTCCCGGTTGACGAGGCCGTCGCCGAGATCGTGGCGGCGGTGCGCGAGCGGCGCTAGTCCGCGTCGCTCACTACCGGGTCGGCGCCTTGAGGGCCGGTCACAACCCGTCGCGGTCGTGACCGGCCACCAGGCGCACCGAATATGCTGGCCGCTATGGACGCGCGGATGCAGACCGAGCAACAGTCAGGCGTTCGGGACGGCGCAGACAGCATCGGTGCGGGCGCTGGCGCCGGGCAGCCCGACGGTCCCGGCGTCCCCGACGACGTCGAGCGGCTGTGGATGCCGCACCGCATGGCCTACATCAAGGGCGAGAACAAGCCGGAGAGCGCCGAGGCCGGCGATGGCTGCCCGTTCTGCCGGGTGCCCACCCTCAGCGACGCGGCCGGATTGATCGTCGAACGCGGCAAGCTCGTCTACGCCGTCCTCAATCTGTATCCATACAGCCCCGGCCACCTGCTCATCTGCCCGTACCGGCACGTCGCGGACTACACGGACCTGACGCTGGACGAGACGGCGGAGCTCGCCGCGTTCACCAAGCAGGGCATGGCCGCGCTGCGCGCCGCCTCCAACCCGCACGGCTTCAACCTGGGCATGAACCAGGGCACCGTCGCCGGCGCCGGAATCGCCGCGCACCTGCACCAGCACATCGTGCCGCGCTGGGGCGGCGACGCGAACTTCATGCCGGTGATCGGCCGCACCCGGGTGCTGCCGCAACTGCTCGCGGACACCCGCGAGCTGCTGGCGCGGCATTGGCCCGCGAACTCGGACGCCTCCTAAGATCGATCTCCATGCACGCCACGCTCGCGCTGCCCACCGGCCGACTGATCGTCGGCGATCCGAGCGCGCTGTTCGGTGACGCGAAGCCGCTCGATCTCGTGCTGCCGCCCGGCGAGTATCAGGTATCCGCAGACGGGTCAGGGCTCGAACTGCGCCTCGCCGACGCCGAACCGGAGCGTTGGGAGACGCTGGCGCCCGGCTTCGACGCGCCGTCAGGCTACGTATGCCTGCTCGACGAATCCGCGCTGACCGACTTCACCGACCTCGGCGACGAACCGGTCGACGAATACGAACTGCTCACCGAGCGCCTGCGCGAACACCCCGACGAACCGGTCGAGTTCTCCGGACTGGTCGTGTTCCCGCTCGCCGACGCGGACCGGGTGCGCGCTCTGCGGGCCGGGTGCGACCGGAACGGCCGGTGCACCCGGATCACCGCAGAGTTCTGACAATCAGTACGGACGATCAGTACTGACGATCAGACCTGAGGATCAGGACGACGCCTCGGCCAGGATCTTCGCGGCGACCTGCGGCGGCATCGCCTCGTGCCGCAGGTAGTCGCGCGTGAAGACGCCGGTGCCGTGCGACAGCGAGCGCAGCTCCACCGGGTAGCGCGACAGCTCGGTCTCCGGCACCTCCGCGCGCACCAGCGTCCGCCCGGCCGAATCGGGCTCCGTGCCCAGCACCCGGCCGCGCCGCCCGGACAGGTCGCCCATCACCGCGCCGAGGAACTCGTCCGCGACGCTGATCTCCACCGCGTCCACCGGCTCCAGCAGCGCGCCGGTGATCTTCGCCGCCGCCTCCTTGAGCGCCAGCGCGCCGGCCGTCTGGAACGCCATGTCGGAGGAGTCCACCGAGTGCGCCTTGCCGTCGAACAACGTCACCCGCACGTCGACCAGCGGGTAACCGGCGAACACGCCGCGCTCCAGCTGGGTGCGCACGCCCTTTTCCACCGACGGGATGAACTGGCGCGGCACCGCGCCGCCGACCACCTTGTCCACGAACTCGAAACCCCCGCCGTTCGGCAGCGGCTCGACCTCGATGTCGCAGATCGCGTACTGGCCGTGGCCGCCGGACTGCTTCACATGCCGTCCGTGCCCGGTCGCCTTCGCGGTGAACGTCTCCCGCAGCGAGATGCGGTACGGCACCGTGTCCACCGCGACGCTGTACCGCGTCGACAGCCGGTCGAGCACGACGTCGCGGTGCGCCTCGCCCATGCACCACAGCACCAGCTGATGCGTCTCCGGGTTGATCTCCAGGCGCAGCGTCGGGTCTTCGGCCACCAGCCGGCCCAGCGCCTGCCCGAGCTTGTCCTCGTCCGACTTCGCCTTGGCCAGCACCGCCACCGGCAGCAGCGGATCCGGCATCACCCACGGCTCCATCAGCGCCGGGTCGTCCTTCGCCGAGAGCGTGTCGCCGGTCTCCGCGTGCGCCAGCTTCGCCACCGCCACGATGTCCCCGGCCACCGCCTGCTGCACCGTGCGCTGCACCTTGCCCAGCGGGCAGGAGAGCGCGCCGACCTTCTCGTCCACGTCGTGGTCCGGGTGTCCCCGCTCGGCCCGGCCGTGCCCCGACACGTGCACCGGCTGCTCCGGGCGCAGCGTCCCGGAGAACACCCGCACCAGCGAGATCCGCCCGACGTACGGGTCCGAGGTCGTCTTGACCACCTCGGCCACCAGCGGCCCGTTCGGGTCGCACTCCAGCGGGGCCTTCGGCGCGCCGTCCGGCGTGGTCACCGCCGGGATCAGGTGCTCGCCGGGCGCCGGGAACGCCTTCGTCACCAGCTCGAGCAGCTCGATCGTGCCGACCCGTACCGCGCCTTCCTCCGCGTCGTGCGAGACCGCGCCCATCGGCAGCACGGGGTAGAAGTGCCCGCGCGCCACCGCGGTCTCCAAGTCATCGATCAGCACCTTGACGTCGATCTGCTCGCCGCCGAGGTAACGGTCCATCAGGGACTCGTCCTCGCTCTCCGCGATGATCCCCTCGATCAGCGCGTTACGCGGCCCCTCGATCAGCTCCAGGTGCTCCGGATCCGGCTCGTTCTCCGCGCGCTGCCCGCCGGTGTAGTCGTAAATCCGCTCGGAGAGCAGGCCCATCACCCCGCCGACCTGCTCGTGGTCGTCCAGCAGCGGCAGATACAGCGGCTGCACCCCGTCCCCGAAGACCCGCTGGCAGATCGCCACGGTCTCGTCGAAATCCGCCCGCGGGCTGTCCAGCTTCGTCACCACGACCGCGCGCGGCATGCCCACCGCCGCGCACTCCTCCCACAGCAGCTGCGTCGCGCCGTCCACGCCGTCCGCCGCCGACACCACGAACAGCGCGGCGTCCGCGGCCCGCAGCCCCGCGCGCAGGTCGCCGACGAAGTCCGCGTAACCCGGAGCGTCCAGCAGATTGACCTTGATCCCGCCGAACTCGAGCGGCGCGAGCCCCAGGCTCACCGAGCGGCCGAGCCGGTGCTCGATGTCGTCGCAGTCGGTGACCGTCGAACCGTCCTCCACCCGCCCGGGCCGCCCGATCGTCCCGGTCGCCGCGAGCAGCGACTCGACCAGGGTCGTCTTCCCGGCGCCGGTGTGCCCGACCAGGACCACGTTGCGGACGGACTCCGGCCGCTCGGCCACCGGCGCCTTCGCATCCCTGCCGCCGCGGTTCGCATCCTTCTTCTCGGACATCGGTATCCTCCCGGCGAGTACTGGCCCGCGTCCGCACTGATCAGGCGGGCCGGCGGCACCGGGCCGATCCGATCCCGTGATCCGTGCGTAACGCAGTGTTCAGGTTTTCCTTGCAGACAACTCCTCTTCGAAGCGCCCGACAAGTCCTCTTCAAGCCTTCCACTCGACGGGACGTCCCGCGATACGCCACACCCGGCCGCGTGCTATCGCATCCGTCACGGACTAGAGGCACTTGCGGGCCGGGCACGATCGCGGCCCGCGCACCCAATACGATGGGCGCCGCGGTCCGCGGCCCCGTGCCGTCACCTTGGGCCGCGCCGCCTGGAAACGTGCACCGTGCGCAGCGCCCCACGCGCTGCCGACGACGCTGGGACTTCGATGCTGAACCGCTACGCGCGGGCGTTCTTCACCCGCGTGCTCACCCCCACCGCGCAGTTCCTGCTGCGGCGCGGGGTCGGACCCGACACGGTCACCCTCGTCGGCACGCTCGGCGTGGTCTTCTCGGCGCTCGCGCTCTTCCCGCGCGGGCAGTTCTTCTGGGGCACCGTCGCGGTGACCTCCTTCATCTTCTCCGACCTGCTCGACGGCACCATGGCCAGGCTGGCCGGGCGGGTGTCCAAGTGGGGCGGCTTCCTCGACGCCACCATGGACCGCTTCGGCGACGCGGCGATCTTCGGCGGCCTGGCCTACTACTTCGCCGGGGTGCGCGACCGGTGGATGTTCGTGCTCGCCCTGGTCTGCCTGGTCTCCGGTGCGATCACCTCCTACGCGCGGGCCAAGGCCGAGTCGCTCGGCTACGACTGCTCGGTCGGCCTCGTCGAGCGCGGCGAGCGGCTGGTCGGCTCGCTGGTGGCCACCGGCCTTGCCGGGCTCGGCGTGCCGTTCATCCAGGCGATCGCGTTGTGGGGGCTGGCGATCGGGTCGACGGCCACCGTCGTGCAACGCATCCTGCACGTGCGCAAGCAGGCCATGGCCGTCAGCGCGGCCGGCCCCGCCAGTCCTCACAGTCCGGCCGCGCCGGGCGAGCCGATCGCGGAGGCGACGAGCGAATGAGCAACCTGAGGGACGAGGCGACTTACCGCCTCTACGCGTTCGGCTGGGGGGTGGTCAAGCGGCTGCCCGAGCGAACCGCGTACCGGCTGTTCGAGCGCGTGGCCGACCGCGTCTGGGCCAAACGGGGCAAGGGCGTCACCCAGTTGGAGCGCAACCTGGCCCGCGTGCTCGGGCCCGAGGCGAGCCCCGAACGCATCCGCCAGGTCTCCAAGCAGGCGATGCGCAACTACCTGCGGTACTGGTGCGACACCTTCCGCCTCGAAACCTGGTCGCAGGAGCGGATCGACGCCACCTTCCCGGTCGACGGCATGGAGGACCTGGACAAGGAGCACGCCGCCGGCAAGGGCGTGGTCCTGGCCCTGCCGCACATGGCCAACTGGGACCACGCGGGCGCCTGGGCCGCCCACCGCTACAACGGATTCACCACGGTTGCCGAACGCCTCAAGCCGGAGCGGCTGTTCGAGCGCTTCCTCGCCTACCGCGAGTCCATCGGCATGGAGGTGCTGCCGCTGACCGGCGGCCAGAACACCTTCCTCGGCCTGGTCCGGCGGCTCAGGGCCGGCGGCCTTGTCTGCCTGGTGGCCGAGCGCGACCTGACCGACCGGGGCGTGCCGGTTCAGTTCTTCGGCGAGACCACCAAGCTGCCGGCCGGGCCCGCCGCATTGGCCATCGCGACCGGGGCGGCGCTGATGCCGGTCACGCTCTGGTACGAGACCGGCCACCAGCAGGCCAGGGTGCACCCGAAGATCG
>Ga0070741_10007214_pt1 | contig 23204 bp, 23 predicted proteins | sample Coa_R1_4_FD_66440 | JGI IMG/M metagenome (GOLD analysis project Ga0070741, IMG submission 66440) | Surface soil microbial communities from Centralia Pennsylvania, which are recovering from an underground coalmine fire - Coalmine... | ecosystem: Environmental > Terrestrial > Soil > Unclassified ... | reverse complement strand
GGGGCGGTTAGCTCAGCTGGGAGAGCACCTGCCTTACAAGCAGGGGGTCGCAGGTTCGAGCCCTGCACCGCCCACTACGAGAGGAGAGCGATGAGCGACGATCAGGCCGCCCCCCAGACGACAGGCGTCACGACCGAGCTACTCGGAACGGTCGACCTCGGTCCCGAGATCGAAGGCATGGCAGGGCGGCTACTCCGCATGCGCATGGTGACGATGGAACCCGGAGCGGTCTACGGCCCGGTCCACGACCACAAGGACCGGCCGGGGATCGTCTACATCCTGCAGGGGACGATCACCGACCACCGGGACGGCGTCGCGACGGACTACGGGCCGGGCCTGGGCTGGCCCGAGGACCGCAACACGCTGCACTGGCTCGAGAACCGGGGAACCGTTGCGGCGGTCGAGATCTCCGTCGACATCGTCAGAGAGGACTGAGCCCGGGCAAATCCGCCCGGCCCCGGGCCCGTAGAGGGGAGTGCCGGCCGGGGTCGACGAAGGCGGGCGGGGCCGCCACTCTCCAAGCTCCTCCGGCCGCCCCGCCCGCGCCCCTGCCGCACGGCGTGAATCAGCGGACGTAGAGCGCGGCGAGCCCGACCGCGAAGCCGGCCGCCGCCAGGGTGATCGCGAACCGCAGCATGGGCTCCAGGTATCGACCTGTACGCCCGGGTGCTTGAGCGATTCCTAACGAACTCGCCGGAAATCCTCACGCCGCCCGACCTGATCGCTCACGTCTCCGCCGTAGGTTCAGCCGGTCAACGACGACGGGCGCGCTCGGCGCTCCCGGGAGGTGGGCGAAACCATGTGGAGCAGCGCGAGAGCGGGCGCGGCGGCGCTCGCGGCGACGACGGCTGCCGCGGCGGTCGCGGCCCTGTCGGCCGCCGAGGCAGGGGCGACGCACCAGGCGTTCGCAGGCAAGAACGGGCGCATCGTCTTCAACGACCGCAGCGGGTCGCTCGTGCTCGTCAACCCCGACGGCACGGGACTCGTCCGCCTCGCGCGGACGCAGGCGTCCGATCAGGTGATCGGCGCGGCGTTCTCGCCCGACGGGAAGTGGATCGCGTACTCGAAGTACGGCTCGAGCGACCCCGACGTCTTCGTCATCCGACCCGACGGCAGCGGACAGCGCGAGGTCACCTTCTCGCGCGGCAGCGACGTCGACCCGACGTGGTCGCCGGACGGAACGCGGATCGCGTTCGAGACGAACCGCAACGGCAACGTCGACATCTACGCCGTCGACGCCGACGGCTCGCACCCGACGCAGCTGACGTCCTCGCCGGCAAACGAGCTCGACCCGGCCTGGTCCACCACCGGCAAGATCGCGTACACGGTCGAGTCGAACGGCGGCCAGAAGCGCGACCTCTGGGTGATGAACGCCGACGGCAGCGGCAGGACGCAGCTGACCGACGCGCCGAACTTCAGCGAGAACCCGAGCTGGTCGCCCGACGGCAGGTGGATCGTGTTCGACTCCGACCGGGCAGAGCGCGGCAACCTCGACGTCTACCGGATGCGCAGCGACGGCACCGACGTCACGCAGCTGACGGACAGCCCGGCGCTCGACGCCCTGCCCGCGTACTCGCCCGACGGCACGAAGATCGTGTTCGTCAGCGACCGTGCGCAGAAAGACAGCCGCAAGCTCTTCGTCATGACGGCGTCCGGCGGCTCGCCGACGCGGCTGATCGGCGGCTCGGGCTTCACCTACCAGATGGTCCCCGACTGGCAGCCCGTCCAGGGGAAGGACCCGTGCACGATCCGCGGCACGATCGGCGCCGACCACCTCGTCGGCACGCCGCGCCGCGACGTGATCTGCGGCCTCGGCGGCAACGACGTGATCAGCGGGCTCGGCGGCGACGACCGGCTCGACGGCGGCGCCGGTAACGACGTCCTGATCGGCGGCGCCGGCAGCGACACGCTGATCGGCGGCCCGGGGCGCGACCGGGCCGTCGTCGACGCGCACGACCGTGTCGTCGGCGTGGAGAAGCGCAGCCGCTGACGGGGCCGCAGGGCGGCGGCGTCCTGTACGTTCGCCCGATGGAGGGGACGGATGCGCAGGTCGTCGCCGCCCTACGCGCGCGCGACGAGGACACGTTCCGCCGGCTCGTGCGCGAGTGGCACCCGTCGCTCCTCCGCGTCGCGCAGATCTTCGTGCCGTCGCGCGCGGTGGCGGAGGAGGTCGTGCAGGAGACGTGGCTGCGCGTGCTCGGCGCGCTCGAGCGCTTCGAGGGCCGCTCGTCGCTCCGGACGTGGGTGTTCCGCATCCTCGTCAACACCGCGAAGACGCGGGCGCAGCGCGAGGGGCGGGTGATTCCCTTCTCGTCGCTGCAGGAGCCCGGCCGCGTGCCGGAGGCCGCCGTCGACGCCGACCGGTTCCTGCCCGACGACCACGACCGTCACCCCGGCGGCTGGGCGTCGCCGCCGCGGCCGCTCCCCGAGGAGCGGCTGCTTGCCGCGGAGACGCGCGACCGGATCGCGGCCGCGATCGACGCGCTGCCCGCGAGCCAGCGCGCGGTGATCTCGCTGCGCGACGTCGAGGGCTGGACGTCGGAGGAGGTCTGTAACGCGCTCGACCTGACGGAGGTCAACCAACGGGTTCTCCTCCACCGCGCCCGGGCGAAGGTGCGGCGCGCGCTGGAGGCCTACCTCGCCCCGGAGAACGCATGATCGACGCAGAAGCCCTCAGCTGCCAGGAGCTCGTCGAGCTCGTCACCGACTACCTCGAGGGCGCGCTCGACGCAGCCGACCGGCGCCGCTTCGACGAGCACCTCGCCCTCTGCGACGGCTGCACCCTCTACGTCGAGCAGCTGCGCCAGACGATCCGCGCGACGGGGACGCTCAGGCCCGAGGACGTCTCGCCGGAGGCGGAGCGGGCGCTCCTCGAGGCCTTCCGCGGCTGGCACGGCTCCTGACGGCTCTTTACATCACCTTGAGGAAACGCCGCTACGGTGCCCGACGGTTTCGAAGCTCCTGGGAACCCGTCTTCGAGGAGGTAGTGCCCGTGAGAAACGCCGCCCGGCTCGCGCTCGTCGCCCTGGTCGCCGCGCTCGTCGTCCCCGCCGCATCCCTGGCCGCGCCGAGGATGCCGATCGGCTTCTACGACGACATCACGTTCCGGTACGCGCCGGACCGCGCCGAGAACCTGCAGCGCGCTGCGCTCGCCGGCGCCTCCGTGATCCACACGACCGCCTCCTGGCCGGTGATCGCGCCGACGAAGCCTGCCGACGCCCTCGACGGGAACGACCCGGCGTACCACCTCGCGGACCTCGACGAGCTCGTCTTCCAGTCGGCGCTCTACGGCGAGCGCGTGATGATCGACATCTCGGGCACGCCGCCGTGGGCGAACGGCGGCAAGAAGCCGAACGTCATGCCGAAGCGGCTTGCCGACCTGACGAGCTTCGCGCGCATGCTCGCGACGCGGTACAACGGCCGCACCGGGCACGGCTCCGTGTCGCTCTACTCCGTCTGGAACGAGCCGAACCTGCAGCTGTTCCTCACGCCGCAGTTCGCCGGCAAGAAGATCGTCGGGCCTCTCAACTACGCGAAGCTCTACAAGGCCGCCTACGCCGGCATCAAGGCGGGGAACTCTGCGGCGAAGGTCGCGATCGGCGAGACGTCCGCCCGCGGGCGCGACAAGCCGCTCCCGGGCACGAGCGACACCGTCGCGCCGGGCACCTTCATGAAGACGCTCGCGAAGGTGAAGGGCCTCCGGTTCGACGCGTGGGCGCACCACCCGTACCCGACGACGCCGAACATGCGGCCGCTCCAGGTCGTCCGCTACCCGAACGTGACGCTCTCGACCTTGTCGAAGTTCGAGGCCGACCTGAAGAAGGCGTTTCACCGGCAGGTGCCCGTGTGGATCACCGAGTACGGCCACGAGACCAAGCCGGCCGAGCCGAAGGGCGTCTCGTACGCGACGCAGGCGTCGTACGCGAAGCAGGCGCTCAACTTCGCGAAGAAGGACCCGAACGTCCAGATGTTCATCTGGTTCGTGTTCCGCGACAGCAAGGGCAACCCGTGGCAGAGCGGCCTCTACTCCCAGAGCGGTGCGCAGAAGCCCGCCTACGCCGCGTTCAGCGCGGTCGCGCGCCTGCTCGACGGCACCTCGGTGACGACAAAGGCGGGCCGGGCGCCCAAGGTGACGGCGTACGTGCCCTACCTCGCCTACTACACGCAGCCGGGAACGACGATCGGCATCAACTACGTCGTCCGCGACGGGTCGCGGCCGGTCGCCTCCGGGCAGCCGACGGCGCTTCTTGCCGCCGATCAGTCGATCTCGTTCGTGCCGAGCTTCAAGCCCGTCAAGGGCCACCATTACACCGTCGAGGTGACGGCCAACGAGCCGAACGGCCACTCGCAGACGCGGACGGCCGAGATCGACGTCAGCTAGCTCTTCGTGATCGCGTAGATCACGCCGCGGCCCCAGTCGGCGACGAGGAGCTCGCCGGCCGGGGCCGTCGCGAGCGCGAGCGGGTGGTCGAAACCCGTCGCGAACGTCGTCGCTCGTCCACGATGGATGCGCACGAGCCGGCGGCCGTGCGCGCGCGAGAGGTACTCGCCCCACTCGGCGACGAAGAGGTCGCCGCGCCAGGATGCGATCCCGTCCGCCGAGGAGTGCGGCTCGAGGTAGGCCACCGGCGGCGTCACGCCGCCGCACCCGCCGGTCAGCCGGCGCAGCGCGTAGCTCGCCCAGCACGACGGCCACCCGTAGTCGGCGCCCGGCCGCACGCGCACCACCGTCTCCGCAGGCTCCCCGTCGCCGAGGTCGTCGCGCCCGTTGACCGTCGCGTAGAGCCTCCGGCCGACGAAGACGAGCCCGTACGGGTTGCGCAGGCCGCGGGCCACGACCCGCAGGTCCGAGCCGTCGGGCCTGAACGAGAGGATGGCCGCGCTGCGGGGGTCGCGCTCGACGCAGGCGTCGCACGTCGAGCCGGAGCCGAGGTAGAGGCGGCCGTCCGGGCCGGCGACGATCGCGTCCTGCTGATGCTCCTTGTACGGCAGCCCGGAGACGACGACGCGGCGGCCGCCGCGCAGCCCGAACGCCTCGACGCGGCCGCTCTCGGACACGTAGAGCGTCCGGCCGCGCCAGAGGAGCCCCAGGGGAACCGTGAGCCCGCGCACGAACGCCCGCGGTTTCGTCGCCCCGCGCACGACCGACACCACGGCGCCCCCGTCCTCCGCGACGTAGAGGCGGCCGTCCGGCCCGAAGGCGAGCGCCGTCGGGTGCTGGAGCCCCGTCGCGTACACGGACGCGCGGTAGCCGTGCGGCACGTGGATCGCGGCCGCGAGCAGCGCCGCGAGCAGGAGCCTCACGCGCGCACCAGCCGGAGCACGACGGCGACGGCGGCCACCGCGGCGGCGACGCCTGCCGCTGCGAGGAGGACGCCGGCCGGCGCCGCGACGGCGGCGGTGCCGAGCAGGACGAAGTCGACGAGGAGCGCCGTCGCGACGAGCGCCCCGAGCGTCAGGACACGGCGGACGACGAGCGGCCGCTCGCTGCGGATGCGTGCGTCGTGCTCGATCGACCACGCGGCGAGCTCCGCGCCGAGCAGGAGCAGCGTCCCGACGACCGACGCCCAGCCGTCGACGAGCGCGCGGCCCTCGCGGCCGACGAGGTACGCCACCCCCTCGGCGACGACGGCCCACGGGACGAGCGCCGGCAGGCGCACCAGGACGGCGGCGCCGAGCAACACCAGCCCCGCCGCCGCCGGGACGGCCGCGAGGCCGGCGAAGCGCCCGCCGCCCGCAACCGCGTACACGGCGACCGCGGCCACCGCCGCGAGCGCCGCCGCGCCCGTCGCTAGGCGTGCGCGTGCCGGGCGTAGCGCCTGAATGCCCGCACCTCCTCCAGGATCGCCTGCAGCGGCACGCCGCTCCGCCACTCCGCCACGGCGACGCCCGCACGCTGCAGCCGGAAGCGCAGCGCGTCGCGGCGCAGCGTCCAGATGTCGTACGCGACCGCGTCGAGGCCCGACGTCGCGCGGGTGGTGAACGGCACGGGGGAGACGTCGACGACGGCGAGGTCGTAGCCGCGGGCGCGCAGATCGAGCAGCGCCCCCACCGACCGCCCGTCGAGGAGGGGCGAGAGCGCGATCACGAGCGCGTTCGGCGGCAGCGTCCGCCGCGGGATGACGTCGATGTCCTTCCAGTAGTACGAGAGGACGATCTCGGTGTCGAGCAGCGCGTCGACGACCCGGTAGAACTGGACGAGCCCCATCCCCGGCACGAGCCAGCGCAGGATCCCTCCGAACGACACGAGCCCGACGCGGTCGCGCCGCCGCACGTACGCGTCGGCGAGCGCCGCCGTCGCCCGCGCGGCGAGGTCGAGCGTTCCCTCGCCGCCGAGGCGCGCCTCCGCGAACGAGTCGACGAACAGGATCACGTCCGTGTTGCGCTCGGGGTGGCTCTCGTTCACCCACACCTCGCCGCGGCGCGCGCTCGCACGCCAGTTGACCCGCTTCAGCGGGTCGCCGGGGGTCCAGGGACGGATGTCGGCGAACTCGATCCCCTCGCCCTTCCGTCGCGAGACCTCGTTCCCGGCGAACGCCTGCGTCTCGCGCGGCTGGAGGATGCGGCGGAGGACGTCCTCGCGCGGGTAGACGCGCAGCTCCGGCCGCGTCGGCGCCGACTGCTCCCAGACGAGCAGGCCGATCGGATCGCGGGCGCGCAGGTGCGCAGGGCCGAGCACGTGCCCACCCCAGCGGGCGGCGCGGATCGTGAAACGGAGCTCGCGCTCCTCGCCGCGCGCCAGCCGCAGCGCCACCGGGTTCGCGCCGTCGACGAGCTCGAGCCCGGGCGGCAGCCGGAGGTAGAAGTCGAGCCGGTCGGCGGGCGTCGCCGCGCGCACGAGGACGCGCGCCTCCACCTCGTCCCCCTCGAGCGCGCGGTCGCGAGCGAGCTCGACGTCCACCGACAGCTCCGGGCGCGTTGCGAGCGCGAGCCCGGCGGCGAGCGCGAGCAGGAACGGCGCCGTCAGCGCGACGAGCTCCGGGCGCGCCAGCACGAGCGACGCGAGCAGCCCGACGGCCGAGATGCCGGCGTAGGCGGCGAGCTTCGGGCCTGCGTACCGGATCACGGACGCGGCGTCGTCAGGTCCTCGGCCGCAGGCGTCGACACCGTCTCGAGCCGTTCCCGCACGACGTCCTCGGCCGACACGCGCTGCACCCACAGCTCGGGTCGGAGCGTCAGCCGGTGCGCGAGCGCCGGCACGGCCACCGACTTGACGTCGTCGGGCGTCACGTAGTCGCGGCCGTCGAGTGCGGCGCGGCAGCGCGACAGCTTGAGGAGCGCGAGCGAGCCTCGCGGCGACGCCCCGACCTGGATCGACTGTGCGGTGCGCGTCGCCGCGACGACGTCGACCATGTAGAGGCCGACCGGCTCGGAGACGTAGACGTCCTCGACCGCCGCCTGCAGCGCGAGCAGCGTCTCGCGGTCGACGAGCGGCTGCAGCTCGACCTCGTCGGTGCGCCGCTCCGCACGGTTCGCCAGCACCCGCCACTCGTCCTCGCGGGCCGGGTAGCCGACCGACATCCGCAGCAGGAAGCGGTCGAGCTGCGCCTCGGGCAGCGGGTAGGTGCCCTCGTACTCGATGGGGTTCTGCGTCGCGAGCACGAGGAACGGCGGGCCGAGCCGCCGCGTGTCGCCCTCGGTCGTCACCTGGCGTTCCTGCATCGCCTCGAGCAGCGCCGCCTGCGTCTTCGGCGGGGCGCGGTTGATCTCGTCCGCGAGCAGCAGGTTGCAGAAGATGGGGCCCGGGCGGAACTCGAAGTCGGCTTCCCGCTGGTTGTAGACGGCCGACCCCGTCACGTCCGACGGCATCAGGTCCGGGGTGAACTGGATGCGCGAGAAGTCGAGCGAGGTCGCCTGGGCGAACGAACGGGCCATCAACGTCTTCGCGAGGCCCGGATAGTCCTCGATCAGCACGTGGCCGTCGGCGAGCAACCCGAGCATGAGCAGCTCGAGCGCGTCGCGCTTGCCCACGACGACCTTCTCGACCTCGTCGAGGATCCCGTTCGCGATGCGCCCGACGTCGGCGAGGTCCACGCTCACATCCTCTCAAGGTCGGCGACGAGCGCGCGAAGCTCGGCCTGCGAGATCCCCGGCGCGAAGCGGTCGACGGGCTCGGTTCGGTCGGGGCGAAGGAGCTCCCACCAGCGGCCGGCCGTCGAGGAGTCGAGCGTGCGGCCTGTCCGCTCGAGCCGCGCCTGCGCGATCTCCCGCAGGTGGGGCAAGAGGCGCGTGTGCAGGTCGAACGCGGTCGCGCACCCGAGCGTCACCTCGCGCTGCATGCGCTCGATCTCCGGCAGCGGCCGCTCGCGCCGCTCCGCGGCGTCGAGCGCCGCGTCGAGCTCCGACCGGCGCCGTCGCGGCACCGCGTCGCCCGCGGCCGCGACCACGGCGAGCATCAGGAGCCCGCCGACGACGAACACCCACACGTGCAGCGTCACGTTGCGGATGCCCGGCTGCGCCAGCGCGACGTAGACGCAGACGATCGTCACGCCCGTGAACAGCACCACGAGGTCGAGCAGATGCCGCCTCATTCGGTTGCGCCTTGCAGGTCGCCGCGGATCTCCCGCAGCGCGCCGATCGCGTCCTGCTTCATCCCCTCGTCGATCTCGTGGCGGCTGAACTTCGCCTGCTCGAACAGCGACGTCAGGCGCCTCACCGCCTCGCCGCGCGCCGTCAGCCCGAGCAGGATGCGGCGGAGGTACTCGAGCGGCGTCTCGCTCGGCCGCCGGTGCAGGCCGTGACGCGCCAGCACACGCTCCATGCGCGCGTACGCGGCGATCACCGCGCGGCGGGCGTCCGGCTCGGCCTCGAGGTCGTCGATCGCGTCGGAGATCGTCGCTGCGAAGTCTTCCGCGACCGTCGCCTCGAGCGCGCGCGGCACGGCCGTCCTGCGCTTGCGCGCGCGCCACTGGTAGGCGAACCAGGCGACGCCGGCGACGATGCCGGCGATCGCGATCCAGAGCACGGTCCACTCGAACTTCGGCTCGTACGCCGCCCGGTGGTGCGTCGGCCGCCGGTCGAGCTGGTCGCGCGCGTTCTTGAGCGCGTCGGCGTTGACCGAAAAGAGATGACCGTGATGGTGCTTGATGTAGATGACGACGAACGCGAGGAAGCCGAAGAAGAGCATCGTCCCGATGTTCGAGATGACGCGCGACTTGAAGCTCTTGCGCGCGATCTGGCCCTCGCGCGCCTGGAGGATGAACGCGTACATCGTGAACGGGATCGCAAGCGCGAAGACGACGAGGAAGGCGCTGAAGGCGTAGCTGACGTAGCCGGGCGTCGGCTTCGCCTGCGACTGGTGGCCGAAGCCGCTTCTGCTCGCGAACGCCACGATGCCGAGCAGCGCGAGCAGCGCGAGCGCGACGAGCGCGAGCCGGGTCGAGCGGGGCTGAGTCGTCGGCTGCATGGCCTGGGAACTTAGACGCGTTCCGGCGGGATTCGTTTTACGACGTCGTTAATCTCTGCGGTCGTGGCTCAGCTCGACGGCAAGCGCGCGATCGTCACCGGCGCCTCCAGCGGGATCGGCGCGGCGACCGCGGCGGCGCTCGCCGAAGCGGGCGCCCGGGTCTTCACCGGGTCGCGGCGCGAGGGCAACCTCGACGTGCAGGATCCCGCCTCGTGCTCCCGGTTCGTCGAGGCGGCGGTGGCCGAGCTCGGCGGCATCGACATCCTCGTCAACAACGCGGGCCTCTCCCGCGGCCGCGACCCCGTCTGGGAGTCGCACGAGGAGGACGAGCGCGAGGTCGTCGAGACCAACGTCCTCGGCCTGATGCGCATGACGCGGCTCTGCGTGCCGCACCTCGTCGAGGACGGCGGCGGGCACATCGTCAACCTCGGCTCCGTCGCGGGCATCTGGTCGTACCCGCACGGCTCGTCCTACGTCGCGTCGAAGTTCGCCGTGCACGGCTACACGCGCGCGCTGCGCGACGACCTGCAGGGCAAGCCGGTCCGGATCACGAACGTCGCGCCCGGCCTCGTCGAGAGCGAGTTCTCGCTCGTCCGCTTCAAGGGCGACGCCGAGCGCGCGGACGCCGTCTACTCGAACGTCGCCATGGGCGGCCCCCTGCGCCCCGAGGACGTGGCGGACTGCATCCTGTTCGCCGTCACCCGCCCACCGCACGTCAACGTCGACGAGATCGTCGTGCTCGCGCTGGCCCAGGTGTCGGGCGGGAACATCCTCAGAGACTGAGCGCGATCGTCACCGGCGAGCGGTGCGGCACGTGGACGCCGCGCCGCGGCGACTGCCATGCGACCCTGCCGCGGCCGACGGTGCTCGTGACGCGGATCACCTTGACGCCGCAGCCGGCGGCGCGCAGCCGGGCGGTCGCCGCACGCCGGGTGAGGCGCAGGACGGACGGCACGACGCACGGCGCGGCCGCCTGCGGCGGCGCGTCGGCGACGGGGCCGAAGTCGACGGCCCAGAAGGGGATGCCGCCCGCCGAGACGGCGACGCCGACGCCGGCGGCGTGCCAGAGCGGCGACTCGATGTTGGCGCGGTGCCCCGACGAGGCGAGCCAGCCCGCGACCGCCGCCGCAGGGCTCGCGAGCCACCCGGCGAGGATCTCCCCGGCGGGATGGGTGTAGCCGCACGCGGCGACCCGCTCCGGCACGCTGCGCGCGACGGGCGGCGCCGGGTCGTCGTGGGCGAGGTAGACGTACCGCGCCATGTGCCGCGCCTTCCAGACGGCGGCGCGCGTGAGGCTCGCCGACGGCTGCAGCGTGGCGAGGCCGAGCGAGCGCCTGTGGTCGTTCAGCGCGGCGAGCACCTGCGCGGCGGCCGCGGGACGCGCCGCGGGCCACGAGGGATCGGGCGTGCAGTCGCCCGCCGTCCGGGCTGCGCCGGCGCCCGACGCGGTGACGGCCGCCGCGGCCGCGAGCGCGGCGGCGACGTGGAGGAGCGCCCGCATCGGCAACACTCGATAGCACACCCCCGCGCGGCTCGTGCTCGTGACCGCTGTCACTTGAGCGTGGCTGCGAGCGCGGCGGCGTCGATCCGCCCGCCCGAGGCGACGCCGTGCGGAACCGGCACCGCCGTGCCGACGAGCCGCGCGGCGACCGAGGAGGCGGTCGCCGCGGGCGTCGCCGCCCACACGAGGCCTGCGAGGCCGGAGACCGCCGGCGCGGCGGCGGAGCTGCCGCAGAAGTCGACGGCGGCGCCGTCGGCCGCCGCGGCGCGCGCGCAGCCGGGCGCCGTGAGACGCGCCCAGGGCCCGCGCTGGGCCCACGGGTACGGCCGGTCGTGCTCGTCCGTCGCGACGACACCGAGGACGCCGGGATACGCGGCCGGATAGGTCGGGTCGGTGCCGCCGTCGTTCCCGGCCGCCGCGACGACGAGCGCGCCGCGCGCCTCGGCGTACGCGACCGCGGCCGCGACGTCCGCGTCCGGCGCGCTCAGCACGAGGCTGACGTTGACCACGTTCGCGCCGTGGTCGGCGGCCCAGCGGATCCCGGCGGCGAGCGACGCGGCGCTGACCGTCCCGCCCGCGGCCGCCACCTTCACCGGCAGGAGCGTGCAGCGCCAGCACATGCCGAGGCCGGCGTCGCTGGTCGTGCCGCGGCCGAGCGCCACCTCGGCCACGAGCGTGCCGTGGCCGACGCCGTCGACGACGTTCCGCGTCCCGTCGAGCACGTTCACGCCCGGCTCTGCGGCGCCGGCGAGGTCGGGCACCGCGACGTCGACGCCGGTGTCGACGACGGCGATCACGACCGACGGCGCGCCGCGGCTGATCCGCCAGATCTCGGGTGCGCCGATCAGGCCGAAGCCCCACTCGGCCGGGCCGCCGGCGTCGGCCGAGCCCGAGGTGAGCATCGCGGGCGCGGCGAGCAGCGACCCGTGCGAATGCGGCGCCGGGGCGGCGACGGCGACGATGAGGGCGGCGAGCGCGACGGCTGAGGCTGCACGCAGCACGCACCGTCTTTCTTATCGCCCGCGTCGGACGCTACCGGCGGCGCTTCTCCCAGTAGCGGGCGAGGCCTTGCCAGGACTGCGCGAACGGTGCGACCCGGTCGTAGAGGTCGGCGTCCGCGCCGGCGTCGGCGCGCGCCTTGCTGACGAACGCCTCCTGCTCCATCCCCTCGCCGACCCGCCCGGACCACCGGTCGAGCTCGCGCTCGAGCCGGTCGAGGTGCGAAGCGACGTCGTCGTGCAGGCCGAAATGGATCAGCGCGAGCCGCTCCGGCTCCCGCGCGCGGATCGCCGCCACCGTCGCGTGCCACCCCTCCACGTCGACGTCCGGCGGCGGCGAGACCGGGAGGACGTACGACGCTCCCGGCATGCGCACCCCCGCGGCGTCGCCCGAGAGCAGCACTCCGTCTCGGAGGTAGCAGACGTGGTGCGAGGCGTGCCCCGGCGTCGGGAAGGCCTCCCACCCGAGCACGTCCCCGTCCGCGATGCGCACGTTCTCCTGCGGCACGGGCGCGAGCTCGCCCCACAGCGGGTCGAAGAGCTCGCCGTAGAGGCGCCGCGCCGACCGCTCGAGCCGTGCGGGGTCGGCGAGGTGCGGGGCGCCGAGGGACGAGACCCACACGGTGAGGCCGGGGTGGCGCCGGACGATCGAGCCGGCGGCGCCCGCGTGGTCGAGGTGGATGTGGGAGAGCAGGAGGTGGCGAATGTCCGTCAGCTCGAGCCCGTGGTCGGCGAGTCGCTCCTCGAGCGTCGGGAGCGTCGAGGTCGGCCCGCAGTCGAAGAGCGCGGGCCCGTCGTCGGTGTCGACGAGGTACACGCCGATCGCGTGCGGCCGTCCGTGGAAGTGCAGGTCGAGAAGGCGCAACGAGGCCATAACGAGATCTTCGCAGTCGCGCGCCTACGGTCTTCCCGATGAAGGCGCTGCTCGTCGCGCTGCTCGCACTCGCGGCCGTCCCGGCCGCCCACGCGCGGCTCGTGCCGGCGCCGCCCAACCCGCTCACCCGCGTGCGCCTGATCCGCTACCGCGCCCACGACGGCGTGCTGCGGCCGGCGTGGCTCCTCTTTCCGGCCGGCTACGACGGCCGCCCGATCCCGCTCGTCATCTCCCCGCACGGCCGCGGCGTCGGCGCCGACGACAATGCCCTGCTGTGGGGCGACCTGCCGGGGGAGGGCGGCTTCGCCGTGATCAACCCCGCGGGCGAGGGGCGCAGGCTGCACTGGTTCTCCTGGGGCGCGCCGGGCCAGATCGCCGACCTCGCGCGGATGCCGGCGATCGCGGCGGCGCACGGCGTGAACGTGGACCGCCGCCGGATCTACGCGTTCGGCGGCTCCATGGGCGGCCAGGAGACGCTGCTCCTCGTCGCCCGCCACCCGCACCTGCTCGCGGGCGCGGCCGCCTTCGACCCGGCGACCGACATGGCGCGCCGCTACCGGGACTTCGCACGGCTCAGGCACGGCCGCGAGCTGCAGCGGCTCGCGCGGGTCGAGGTGGGCGGCACCCCGCGGCAGGTGCCGCAGGCGTACGCGGCACGGAGCCCCGACCACTTCACGCGGCAGATCGCCGACTCGGGCGTGCCGCTGCAGCTCTACTGGAGCGCGCGCGACCGTGTGATCGCCGACCAGCGCGCCGAGACCGCCGCGCTCGCCTCGTCGCTCGTGCGCGACCACGTCGACGCGCGCCTCTGGGACTTCCACGGGCAGTGGTCGCACACGGCCGAGATGCGCGCGACCCGGCGGCTGCCACGTGCGCTCGCGCGCTTCGGTCTGCTGCCCTGGCGCGACGTCCCGCCGCTGCCGGTCAGGCCTGCGCGCCGGCGCCCGATCTAGCGAGCGCCGCCTCCAGGTCCGCGACCAGGTCGTCGGCCGACTCGATCCCGACCGACAGCCGCACGAGGTTGCCGGGGGGCGCGAACGGGGCGCCGGCGGTCGAGGCGTGCGTCATCCGCGCGGGGTGCTCGATCAGGCTCTCGACGCCGCCGAGCGACTCCGCGAGCTGGAAGAGCTTCGTGCGGGCCACGAGCTGCACCGCCTCCTCGTCCGTCTCGGTGAGGAAGGAGACCATGCCGCCGAAGTCGCGCATCTGCGACCGCGCGACGTCGTGGCCGGGGTGGTCGGGCAGGCCGGGGTAGAGGACCCGCCGCACCGCCGGCTGCTCCTGCAGGAACGCGGCGACGCGACGGGCGTTCTCGCAGTGCTGGCGCATGCGCACGGCCAGCGTCTTCAACCCCCGCAGGACGAGCCACGCGTCGAACGGCCCGGGCACGGCGCCGAGCGACTTCTGCAGGAAGAAGAGGCGCTCGGCGAGCACATCGTCCGACGTGGCGACGAAGCCGCCGACGGTGTCGCTGTGGCCGCCGAGGTACTTCGTCGTCGAGTGGACGACCGCGTCGGCTCCGAGCTCGAGCGGCTGCTGGAGGTACGGCGTCGCAAATGTGTTGTCGACCACGAGCCGCGCGCCGGCCGCGTGCGCGGCGGTCGCCGCCTTGCGGATGTCGACGACGTTCAGCATCGGGTTGGAGGGCGTCTCGACCCACACGAGCGCGACGTCCTCGTCGAGGTGGGCGGCGAGGTTGTCGTCGAACTCGGCCGCCGGAACGTAGGTGAACCGGTAGCCCTTCGGCTCGTACACCTGCGAGGTCATCCGGTAGACGCCGCCGTAGACGTCGGCGATCAGGACGACGCGCTGCCCGGGGTCGACGAGGTGCATCAGCGTCGTCGTCGCGCCGAGGCCCGAGCTGAAGGCGATCCCGTGCGCGGCGTTCTCGAGGCTCGCCAGCGCTACCTGCAGCGCCGTCCGCGTCGGGTTCGCGACGCGCGCGTAGTCGTAGCCCTTGTGTACGCCGACCGCCTCCTGCACGAAGGTGGAGGTCTGGTAGATCGGCGTGATGATCGCGCCCGTCGCCGGGTCGGGCTCCTGCCCCGCGTGGATCGCGCGCGTCTCGAAGTCCATGGGGTGATGCTAGAGACTCACCCCGAGCCAGCGCGCGAGGCTCGCGAGCGGCCGCTCGAGGGAGACCGGACGGATCCCGTCCTCCCACCACGTGCCGAGCACCTTCAGCATCCCCGCCCTGCGGTCGTGCACCGGCTCGATCCGGCCGATCACGCGGTCGCCGCGCAGGATCGGGAGCACGTAGTAGCCGTGGACGCGCTTCGCCTTCGGCACGTACATCTCGAGCCGGTAGAAGAAGTCCCAGAGCGCGTGCGCCCGGTCGCGGTCGTGCACGAGCCGGTCGAAGGGCGAGAGGAACGTCGTGCGGTTGCGCGGCACCGGCGCGTCGCTCGCGTCGGGGTGCGCGAGCAGGCGGCCGCGCTCGAGCTTGATGCCGAGCGAGCGGAAGCGCTTCTCCTCGAGGATGTGCTTCGCCTCGCGCCACGGGATGCGTTCGGTCTTCGGGTACCACCGCTCGGAGAGGTCCCACACGCGCTGCCTCCCCCGGCGACCGACGACGGCGACCTCTCCGCGCGCGTTCAGGACGTTCAGCATCAGGCCCATCTTCCGCTCGCCCCACCACCGGTGCGCCTCTCGCCGGTGGCCGCGGTGGTCCTCGATCTCGCGCGAGAGCAGCGGTCCGCGCCGCTCGAGCTCGCGGAGGACGTAGCGGCGGAACGACGCGTTCTCCCGTAGGTACGCGGTCAGACGGCGGTCGAGCGGCCGGTCGCGCCGCCGCATCTGCGCCTGGAGCAGCGGCAGGTCCTCGGCGGGCCAGAGGAAGGCGTCCCACTCGACGAGCTCGCGCGTCTCCCAGAGGAGGCGGTCGAGCTCGGCGGGGTCGTAGCGCTCGCCGAGGCGGCTCCAGAGCACGAGGTGCTGCGGCGGCGCCACCGTCGAGATGGGATCGAGCTGCAGGAACCCGAGCCGCCGGACGGTGTCGAGGACGCCGGTCGCGGAGCCGTCGAGGAGCTGCGCGCGCACCGCGATGCGGCGCGCGGCCTCGCGGCTCACCTCAGGCGCGCTCGACATGCTCCAGCCCGAGCGTCCTCGCGAGCCGCCCCGCTGCGCGCTCGAGCTTCGCCTCGACGTTCCCGCGCACGTTCGGCTCGGGCGTGAACCGCTTCACGCGGAGCACGCCCTCCGCGCGGTCGGCCTTCAGGTCGGCGCGGCCGAGGAAGCGGTCGCCGGCGAGCAGGGGAAGGACGTAGTAGCCGTACACGCGCTCGTGCTCGCGCTTGTAGACCTCGATCACGTGGCGGAAGCCGAACACGCGCTCGAGCAGCGCACGGTCCCAGACGAGGTTGTCGAACGGCGAGACGAGGACGGGCGGCGCCGGGTCGCCGCCGAGTTCGGTGTCGGGGAGGACGTAGAAGGGCGGGCCGTCGTCGTCGGCGTGCACCTCGCGCAGGCGGCCCTCGCCGACGAGCGCGAGCAGGTGGTGGTGCAGCAGCGCCTTGCCGCCCTTCAGGCGCCAGTGCTCGCGGATCGCCGACTCGGTGAGCGCGCCGCGCGCGCGGACGGCGCGCAGCGCGAGCTCGCGCAGCGTCTCGTCCTCCGGCGGCACCGGCGCGTCGAGCTGCTCGCGCGGGATCACGCGCTCGGCGAGGTCGTAGAGCCGCTGGAAGCCCTGGCGTCCGGCGATCACGAGCCGGCCGCCGTCCCACAGCGCGTCGAGCACCATCTTCGCGGGCTTCCAGTTCCACATCCCGCCGCCGCCGTTCCCCTCGAAGTGACGAGACGCGAGCGGGCCCTCGCTGCGGATGCGCTCGAGGATCGGCTCGACGAGCTCGGCGTGGTCGCGCAGCGCGCGGTCGTGCGCCCCCCAGTGGCCCTTGCCGTCCATCACGCGGCGGAAGTGCGGCCAGAGCTCGATCGGGAGCAGAGACGCCTCGTGCGCCCAGTACTCGAAGACGCGACCCTCTCGCAGGAGGCGCGGCACGTCCTCGTCGGCGAAGGCGCCGATCCGCGAGGAGAGGGTCAGCCGGTGCGCACGGTCGACGGTGGAGATCGAGTCGAGCTGCACCGCGGAGAGGCGGCGGACGCCGGCCTCGACGTCGGCCGCCCCGGCGCGCCGGAACCGGCGGGTGAATCCCTGCGCGGCGACCATCGTGCGGCGGATCGCGGCGATGCTCGCGTGCATACGGTTACGAACGACGGCGGTGCGCCGCCATTCCTAGCGGACGTGCGCGAGGTAGTCGAGCAGGTCGGAGCGCGTCACGACGCCGACCGGTCTGCCGCCGTCGGCGACGACGACGGCGTTCGTGCCGCCGGTGAGCGCGGTGACGATCTCGTCGACCGTCGCGTCGGCCTCGACCGCGGTCAGCGGCCCCTGCATCGCGACGGCGACGTCCTCGTGCAGCGCGTCGGCGTTCTTGAAGACGAGGTCGAGGAGCGCGCGGTCCTGCAGCGACCCGATCACGTCCGCGAGCGTCTCCACGTCACCGTTGCGGACGACCGGCAGCTGCGAGATCGAGTAGCGCTCCATCAGCGAGATCGCCTCGGCCACCTTCTGGTGCGCCGAGATCGTCACGAGCGGCGGCGTCTCGTCCTGCTTCCCGCGCAGCAGCTCGCGCACCGTCGGCGTCGGCGCCGAGCGCTCCAGGAACCCGTGCTCGATCATCCAGTTGTCGTCGAGGAACTTCGAGAGGTACGACCGCCCCGAGTCGGGGAGGACCGTCAGCACGCGCGAGCCGGGGGCGAGGCCCTGCGCGTACCGGAGCGCTCCCGCGATCGTCGAGCCCGACGAGCCGCCGACGAGGAGCCCCTCCTCGCGCGCGAGCCGGCGCGCCGCGACGAACGAGTCCCGGTCGGAGACGCGCACCCACGCGTCGACCACCTTCGGGTCCATCGTCTCCGGCCACGTGTCCTTGCCGATCCCCTCGACGAGGTACGGATGCAGGTCGTCCTCGCCACGGGCCGTGTAGACGGACCCCTCCGGGTCGACGCCGACGATCTGCACCTCCGGCCTGCGCTCCTTGAAGTACCGCCCGACGCCGGAGATCGTGCCGCCGGTGCCGACCGAGATCACGATCGCGTCGAGCTCGCCCGCCGTCTGCTCCCAGATCTCGGGTCCCGTCGTCAGGTAGTGCGCCTCCGGGTTCGCCATGTTCGAGTACTGGTCGGGCTTGAAGCCGCCCGGGATCTCCTCGGCGAGCCGCGAGGAGACCGAGTAGTAGGACTCGGGGGAGTCGTGGTCGACGGCCGTCGGCGTGATCACGACCTCGGCTCCGTACCCGCGCAGCATCGCGATCTTCTCCTGGCTCATCTTGTCCGGCATGACGAAGATGCAGCGGTAGCCCTTCTGCGCCGCCGCGATCGCAAGCCCGACACCGGTGTTGCCCGAGGTCGGCTCGACGATCGTGCCGCCGGGCCTGAGCTTCCCCTCGCGCTCGGCGGCCTCGATCATGGCGAGGCCGATGCGGTCCTTGTTCGAACCGCCGGGATTCATGTACTCGAGCTTCGCGAGGATCTCCACGCCGGGAACGTCGCGGGAGACGCGGTCCAGGCGCACGATCGGCGTCGAGCCCACCAGGTCGAGGATCGTCGGGTACTCGCGGGCCATCGCGGCGGGAAGCCTACCGCCGGGCCCTAGACGGCGACCGCGGCCTCCTCGGCGTCGACCTGCGCGAGCTCGCTCGGGCGGACGAGCGCGAGCCCGGCGAGGAAGCTCGCCACGCCGATCCCGACGCACACCCAGAAGGCCCACTGCGACCCGGCCGTGAACGACGACGGGAACGACCTCGGGCCGTGCTGGGCGACGAGGTGGTTGAAATGGCTGAGCGAGACGGAGGACGTCACGGCGACGCCGATCGCCCCGCCGACCTGCTGCGCCGTGTTGATCAGCCCGGAGGCAAGCCCCGCCTCGTGCTGCTCGACCCCGGCGAGCGCCGCGATCGAGACCGGGATGAACGAGAACGGCAACGCGAACCCCACCAGCAGGTAGCCCGGGAGCAGGTCGGACCAGTACGACGCGTGCACGGGGATCTGCGTGTACCAGGCCATGCCGGCGGTCATCGCGGCGAAGCCGACCAGCATCACGATCTTCGGCCCGACCTTCGTCACGAGCGCCTGCGCGAGGCCGGCCCACAGGACGGCCGTGCCCGCGGTCGCGATGAACGTGATGCCCGTCTTCAGCGCCGACCAGCCGAGCACCTGCTGCACGTACAGCGTCAGGATGAAGAAGTTCGCGAAGACGACGGCGCCGAGGAGCAGGCCCGCCGCGTTCGCGCCGGCGACCGTGCTGACGCGGAAGATGCGGAACGGCATCAGCGGGTCCTTCGCGCGCGACTCGACGACGAGGAACGCGGCGAGGAGCAGCGCCGCCACCGCAAGCCGCGAGAGCGTCCAGCCGGAGCCCCAGCCGTGGTCGGGCGCCTTGGACACGGCGTAGACGAGCAGCGCGAGGCCGGCGGTCACGGTGACCGCGCCCGCGACGTCCTGCGTGGACTCGCGGTCGGTGCGGCTCTCGCGGACGAAGCGCGGCGCGAGCGAGAACGCGAGCACGCCGACGGGGACGTTGACGAAGAAGATCCACTCCCAGCCCAGGTACTTCGTCAGCACACCGCCGGCGAGCACGCCCACCGCGGCGCCGGAGCCGCCGATCGCGCCCCAGATGCCGAGCGCCTTGTTCCGCTCGGGCCCCTCGTCGAACGTCGTCGTGATGATCGAGAGCGCGGCCGGCGAGATGATCGCGGCGCCGAGCCCCTGCAGGGCGCGGGCGCCGACGAGCACGCCCTCCGACCACGCGAGGCCGCAGAGGAACGACGCGATCGTGAACAGGGTGACGCCGACGAGGAAGACCCGCCGCCGTCCGAGCAGGTCGGCGGCGCGGCCGCCGAGCAGGAGGAAGCCACCGAACGTGATCGCGTACGCCGTGATCACCCACTGCAGGTTGTCGCGCGAGAAGTGCAGCGACTCCCCGATCGACGGCAGCGCGACGTTGACGATCGAGACGTCGAGGACGGTCATGAAGAACGCTGCGCAGACGATCGCGAGCGCCTTCCACCTGTTCGGATCCTGCGGCATGTGGCTCCCCCCTTACGAGAACGGTCTCGGCGTGGCTGACACCTTTGGTATGGAAACGCGCGCGATCGTCGAGAATTCCTGGGGCCGGCAGGCCTGGCAGATGTTGGCGTCGCACGCGACGGAGAGGAAGATGAACGCCTCCTCCATCGAGAAGCCCCACTGGTCGACCAGGAACCGGGCGCCCTCCTCGACCGCGCGGTCGAGCGCCTCCATGAAGTCGGAGCCGGCCGTGCCGTGGACGACCCACCGGTCCGCGAGCTCCGTGACCGGCCACGTGCCCTGCTTGCCCTTCAGCAGGTCGACGCGGATCGTCACCTCGCCGGCGATCTCGACCCCGGTGAAGCACACCTCGCCGTCGCCCATCGACGCGTGCATGTCGCCGATCGCGAGCATGCCGCCGGGCTGGCGCACCGGCAGGTAGACGGTCGCGCCGGGCCCGTGCAGGTGGTTGTCGAGGTTGCCGCCGTGCTCGCCGGCGAAGCCGTTGAAGACGACGTCCCGCTCCGTGGCGACGCCGATCACGCCGACCATCGGCCGCAGGGGGAAGGAGATGCGGTCGTTCATGTGGACGGTGTCGCCCTCGACGCGGAACACCTGGGTGAGCGGCGAGCGCACCTTGTCGATCAGCTGGCCGATGCCGGGGATGAGCGTCGCGAACCCCTGCTCGACCGGCCGCACCTCGAGCAGCTCGACGACGAGCGAGTCTCCCGGCTCCGCGCCCCGCACCGCGATCGGGCCCGTGGCGGAGTTGACGCGCTCGAAGTCGATCTCGGTGACGAGGTCGGCCTCCGAGCGGATCTGGCCGGTGAAGCAGTCGTTCGTCTCGAGCGTGACGACGGAGCCCGGCTCGACCTCGAGCACGGGCTCCATCGCAGGGCCGAACGACCACACGACCTCGTCGCGGCCGATGCGGTGAGCGGCCGCCGTCGTCATGCGGGCTCCGCCAGCGGCGTCGCCTCGTCCTCCACGTACACGCGCTCCATGTCGCGTGCGCGTTCCGGGTAGCGGGTCGTCACCCAGAACGCGAGCACCACGCCGGCGGCGATCCACCCGAGGCCGATCCAGTTCGCGTACTTGATCGGGTACGTCGGCGGGAACTTCACGTACTGGTAGTAGAGCGGGAAGAAGAACAGGACAGCGCCGCCGAGGGGCAGGATGAAGTGCAGGAGGATGTTGAACTCGCTCCGGCGCTTCGTCCAGTAGTGCCAGATGCAGCCGAGGCACAGCAGGATGTAGACCACGACCACCACGATCACCGCGAGCGTCGCGATCAGCGCGAACCCGGTCAGCGGTCCCCACTTCCAGCCGAGCGCGAACGAGAGCACCACGGCGAACACCGACAGCCATGCGATCGCGATGTGCGGCGTCTTGAACTCGGGATGCGTGTGCCCGAGCGGCCGAGGGGCGAGGCGGTTGCGGGCGAGGGCGTAGAACACGCGCGTGGCGGCGTTGACCGCGGCGTTCGAGTTGGCCGCGATCGAGTTGACGATCGCGAGGAACACGATCACCCAGCCGGTGCCCCAGAAGACGCGGCCCAGGTTGCGCCACGGATCCGCGCCCGTCGCCTGGTCGATGAAGTTGGCGAAGCCCGCACCGAAGACCCATGCGAACGAGCAGAGGACGTAGAACACGCCGATCGCGAGCGCCGAGCCGACGACGGCGAGCGGCACCGTCCGCCGGGGGTGCTTTGCCTCCTCTCCGAGCGGTGCCGCCGCCTCGAAGCCGATGAACGCGAGGATCGCGAACACCATGCCTCGGAAGACGCCGTTCCAGTCCCCGTGCGCGTGCGAGGGATTGAACGGCTGCAGGTTCACGTCGCCGGCGTTCGAGAGCAGCATCCAGAGAGCAAGGGCGGCGAACACGACGATCTCGAATGCGCCGAGCAGCACCCCGGCCGTGGTCGAGATGCGGATGTCGCGGTAGGTGAGCAGGAAGACGACGGCGGCCATCAGAAGCACCCAGATCCACCACTGGCCGCTGTAGTGCCACCCCGCCTCGGTCGACATCACCTCGTGCATCGCCCAGCCGAACTCGAGGTACAGAAACGGCGCGACGAGAGGCTCGAAGAGGATGAAGAGCCAGGCGACGAGGAACCCGGCGCCGGGCCCGAGCGACCGTGCGGCGTACGTGTACATGCCGCCGGCCGACGGGAACAGCTTCGCGAGCTGCCCGATCGCGGTCGCTGCGCACAGGCAGGCGACGAGCGCGAGCAGGACCGCGAGCGGCAGCGCCTGCCGGGCCTCGGGCACCGAGATGTAGATCGAGTACGCGACGGCGGCGCCCGGCGCCATGTGGGTGATCGACTGGAACAGGACCTGCGGGAGCCCGATCGAGTGCTCCCGGAGATGATCGAAGTCACGTCTTGCTGCAGACGCTTCCATGGTGACCTCCGGTAGGCATTAACCCCAGGCCGATGCTTGCAAAAGTGGCCCTCCTCGCAAAATCCGCCCTCGACGCCGCGCGTCGGGCCCGGATCAGTGGCGGAAGTGCCGCCTGCCCGTGAAGACCATCGCCGCCCCGGCCGCTCGCACCGTTTCGACGACCTCCTCGTCGCGGCGTGAGCCGCCCGGCTGGGCGACGACCGCGACACCGGCCTCGAGCGCGAGCTGCGGGCCGTCGGCGAAGGGGAAGAACGCGTCGCTCGCGAGCACGGCGCCGCGCGTCTCGTGCCCGTGCTCGCGGGCCTTCTCGACGGCGATCCGGACGGCGTCGACGCGGCTCATCTGGCCTGCTCCGATGCCGATCGTCTGCAGCCCCCTGGCGAGCACGATCGCGTTCGACGAGACGTGCCTGCAGACGCGCCAGGCGAAGAGGACGTCCTCCCACTGCGCGTCGTCGAGCGCGCCGACGACCACCTCCATGCCGGCGCGCTCGTCGACGCCGTCGTCCCGCTCCTGGACGAGCAGGCCGCCGAGCACGCGCTTGACGTCGCGCTCGCCGGGCGTCTCCGCGCGCCGCTCGCCGTCGCGCAGGATGCGCAGCGCCTTCCTCGTCCGCAGCGCCTCCACTGCCGCGTCGTCGTAGGCGGGCGCGTGCAGCACCTCGACGAAGTGCTCGGCGATGCGCGCGCCGAGCTCCGCGCCGACGGGCCGGTTGAGGATTGCGACGCACCCGAAGGCGGAGACGGGGTCGGCCGCGAGCGCGCGCTCCCAGGCCTCCTCGATCGTCTCGGCGACGGCGACGCCGCACGGGTTCGCGTGCTTGACGATCACGACCGTCGGCTCCGCGAACTCCCGCTCGACCCGCCGTGCGCCCTCCAGGTCGACGAGGTTGTTGTACGACAGCTCCTTGCCGCCGAGCTGCTCGACGTACGAGAGGAGGTGCCGGCGCGCACCCGTCTCG
>Ga0070741_10007213_pt1 | contig 23205 bp, 22 predicted proteins | sample Coa_R1_4_FD_66440 | JGI IMG/M metagenome (GOLD analysis project Ga0070741, IMG submission 66440) | Surface soil microbial communities from Centralia Pennsylvania, which are recovering from an underground coalmine fire - Coalmine... | ecosystem: Environmental > Terrestrial > Soil > Unclassified ... | reverse complement strand
CAGCGTCGCCACCGGCCGCTTCCGCTCGATGGAGAACCCGAAGTCGCCCCGGGCCAGCCGCCCGACGTAGTGCTCGAACTGCACGGGCAGCGGCTTGTCGAGGCCGTAGTACGCCTCGACCTTGGCCCGCACCACCTGATCGTTGATGTAGACGGCGTTGTCAGGATCGTTGAGGGCCGACAGCGGGTCGCCCGGCATCGCCCGCGAGAGCGAGAACACGACCACGACCACCGCCGCCAGCGTGAGGGCGTAGAGCCCCACGGACCGAAGCGCCGCCCTGAGATACCGCCGCTCCCCCCGGTTCGCCATCGCGGCGCATCATGCCACCCGGGCCCGGAGGCGGTTCCGCAGCCGCCCGCTCCGGCGATTCGTGGCGCCAAGCCGCCACATCTGCGGTTCCATGACCGGAGAACGCCGAAAGCCACCCGTCCGGCGGGCGTCGCCATCGATCCCGGCGACAACCCTTTTCCTGTGGAGGTGAGCGGATTTGAACCGCCGACTTCTACGTTGCGAACGTAGCGCTCTGCCAGCTGAGCTACACCCCCGTGGCGGCTCCAGACTAGCCGGTCGGAGGTGGGGGACTCCCGGTGGAGCGGGCCTCGATGCCTTGCAGGAGGCGGGACTGCAGGAGGCTCGTGGTGAGGTCTCCCCGGGTGCGTTCCAGGACGCCGCGCAGGGCGTCGGTGGTGCGCCGGAGCCCTCCGGTCATGGCGTCGGGGAAGTCGATGGTGACGAGCAGCGAGTACACCTCGTCCATGTAGCCGAGGAGCTCCTCGCCCCGCTCGGGGCGGCCCCGGCGCAGGAGGTCGAGGAGGTAACGGCGCAGCTCGCTGGCCGCCTCGGCCATCCCGTTGAGGTAGGCCTGGACCTCGACGCCGAGTTCGTCGGCGCCCGGCAACGGGTCGCCCCGCACGAAGGCCAGCGTCATCCGCGCTTCGGCGTACTCCTTCGAGGCGTCGTGGACGAACCCGGCGTAGCGGATGTCGGGATGCTGATCGACGGCGCCCAGGGCCTCGGCCAGGTGGGCGGCGGCCTCGGCGGCCAGCTCTTCGGCGTGGTCGAACTCTTCCCGGTGGACGGCCCGGATCGATGCCGCGCAGGCCTGGATCGTCCTCCGGCAGGCGGCCAGGGTGGTCTCCCGGGCCTTGTGCTTGCTCTCCAGGACGCCCCGGGCCCACTCGCCCCGAACGTGGATCTCGTCGTCCTTCCTCACGCGGTCAGCGTACGCAGGTTCAGCGGACGCCGGCGCCGACCCGCTGGCGCTCGCCGTTGGCGGCCGGCGTTGCGGCCGGGAAGTAACGGACCTTCGCCTTGCGCTCCAGGGCCAGCTTCTTCAGCCGCCGGAGGGCGACGAGGTAGCCGGCGAAAACCGTGACGACCAGGCCGTGCCCGGCCCAGGCCCACAGGCTGTTGAGGGCGAAGGCCCCGGCCAGCGACACGACGCTGGCGGCCATCAGGGCCATGAGCACCTGCTGGCGCCGGCGGAGGACGTCGGCCCGCGTCCGCACCCGCTCCGCCCGCCGGAGGTGGGCGGAGGCCGCCGCCGCCAACGCCACCTCGTCGGTGTCGTACTCGACCGGGGTGGCCTCGGCGTCCGCCGCCACCGGCAGCGGCACGACGTTGCGGGGGGCGACCACGGCCACATGGGCCCGGGCGGCCTCGAAGGGCCGGGCGGCGTCGATCGGCCGGCGGGCCAGCGGCGTGTCGGGCGCCGGGGCGAGCACCGCCAGCTTGCGGCGGAAGGCGTCGACCTGGCGGGCCCGCCGGGTCTCGGCGTGCGACTGCCACGCCGGCGGGATCAGCACGATGCTCCACAGCACGATCAACACGATCAGCACCATCGACACGCCCTCCAGCAGCAGTGTTGCACCCCGCGAGGGACCGTAACACCGGCCTTCCGGCGGTCGGTGGATGCGTTAACAGAGTGCCTGCTGTGGTCAGAGTGGCGGTCCCGAGGCAACTGGCGTTCGTTTACCGCCCCCCAGCGGAAAAGGAACGCCAGTTCGAGGGAGGAGCGCCCGGGCCCCCGGGCCCCGGGGCCTACAGGTCGAAGGTGACCTCTTCCTCCGCCGCCTTGCGACGCCAGATGCCGGACCGGCCGCCGCTCTTCTCCCACAGCTGGATGTCGCTGATGGTCATGCCCCGGTCGACCGACTTGCACATGTCGTAGATCGTCAGCGCCGCCACCGAGCAGGCGGTGAGCGCCTCCATCTCCACCCCGGTGCGGTCGACGGTCTCGACCTGGCACTCGACCTCGACCGAACTGTCCTCGATGGTGAAGTTCACGTAGACGCTGCCCACCAGCAGGGGGTGGCAGAGCGGGAGGAGGTTCGGGGTCTGCTTGGCCGCCTGGATCCCGGCCACCCGGGCCACCGCCAGGACGTCGCCCTTCGTGATGGCCCCGGAGGCGATCATCGACGCCGTCTCCGGCTTCATCAGGACCCGGCAGCGGGCCACGGCCCGGCGGTGGGTCGCCTCCTTGGGGGTGACGTCCACCATGCGGGCACGTCCGAGCGGGTCGAGGTGGGTGAATTCGAAGGGCGGCATGATGTCAAGTGTACGGCCTGACCGGCCCTGTCGCCGGGGTCGGTTCCTCGCTCTCCGGACGTTCTCAGACAGTGGTCGGGTACGATAGGTACAGAGCGACCACCGGAAACGGGGGGGCCGGTGCGGGCTCTTTGCCATTACCTTCCCAGTCGAGCGATGACTGCGCCTTCACCGAACCACCTCGCCGACACACTGGGTCGGCCGCTACGCGATCTGCGGATCTCGGTCACCGACCGGTGCAACTTCCGCTGCCCGTACTGCATGCCGGCCGAGCTCTACGGCGAGGAGTACCGCTTCCTGCCCCGGTCGGCGATCCTCAGCTTCGAGGAGATCGAGCGGCTCACCCGCATCTTCGTCGGCCTCGGCGTGGCCAAGATCCGCCTCACCGGCGGGGAGCCGCTGGTCCGGGCCCACATGCCCGACCTCGTGGAGCGGCTGGCGGCCGTCGACCCCACGATCGACCTCACGCTGACCACCAACGGCGCCCTCCTCGCCCCCCTGGCCGGCGACCTGGCCAAGGCCGGCCTCCGCCGGGTGACGGTCAGCCTCGACAGCCTCGACCCCGACGTCTTCACCGCCATGTGCGGGCGGGAGAACGTCCACCCGAGCGTCGTGCTCGAGGCCATCGACGCCGCCGCCGACGCCGGCCTCACCCCGGTCAAGATCAACTGCGTCGTCCAGCGGGGGGTCAACGACCACACGATCGTCGACCTCGCCCGCCACTTCCGGGGGACGGGCCACATCGTCCGCTTCATCGAGTTCATGGACGTCGGCACCCTCAACGGCTGGGACCTGACCCAGGTCGTCACCGCGGCCGAGATCGTGGAGCGGATCGGCGCCGAGGTGCCCCTCGAGCCGGTGGGAGCCAACTACCAGGGCGAGGTCGCCAAGCGGTTGCGCTACGTCGACGGCTCGGGCGAGATCGGCATCATCTCCTCGGTCAGCCAGCCGTTCTGCGGCGACTGCACCCGGGCCCGCCTCTCGACCGAGGGCCAGCTCGTCACCTGCCTCTTCGCCGCCGGCGGCCTCGACCTCCGGGGCCCGATGCGGGCCGGAGCCTCCGACGAGGACCTGCGGGACCTCATCGTCGGCTGCTGGACGAGACGCCAGGACCGCTACTCCGAGCAGCGCTCCGAGCTGACCGTCCGCCCCCGCAAACGGGTCCAGATGTTCCAAGTCGGCGGCTGACGCCGCCGACTTCGGCCCTTCGGGCCGACGAAAGGCCGAAAGGCTCGGCGGCGCCTGCGGCGCCCGTTCTTCTGTTCCGACGAAGCTATTCCTCGCTTCGCTCGGGCTTCGTCGGCGAAGCCGTCGCTTCGCTCGGCTTCGGACAGCGAGTCCGGGGGTCCCAGAAGGGGAGCGGGCCCCGAGTGCCGTCCAGGGGTTCCCGGGGGCGGAGCCGCCGGAGCGCCGTCCAGTGTCCGGGTGGGGGTGGCCGAGGGCAGAGCCCGAAGCCGAGCGGGAGCGAGGCTTCGCCGCCGAAGCCCGAGCCGAAGGCGAGGAACAGCTTCGGCGGAACATGGAAACGGGCGCCGAAGGCGCCGCCAAGCCGTTCGGGGGGTTCTCGGGGGGCGAAGCCCCCCGAGTGGGGGGGCGAAGCCCCCCGAGTGGGGGGGCGGAGCCCCCCGAGTCCTAATGGTCGGCGGGTAGGTCGAGGCGCATGATGTCGACCGGCTCACCGGTGCCGGCGCCCTCCCCGTCGGGCAGCAGCGCCAGCCCGTCCGACAGCGCCATGGCCGACAGGACGTTGGACGCCTGCACCCCGACCCGGGCGGCCAACAGCCGGCCGGAGTCGTCTCGCCGGAGCGTCACCCGGTCGAGGTAGAGCTTCCCGTCGGGGCGGCGGCGCATGTCGTGCTCGGCCACCGCCGTCTGGACCGGGCGGAACCGCCGTGGCTGGCCCATCATCTGCAGCAGCGCCGGCCGGGCGAAGAGCTCGAAGCTGATGTTGGACGACACCGGGTTGCCGGGCAGGCCGAAGACGGGCACCCCGCCCAGCATCCCGAAGGCCAGCGGCTTGGCCGGTTTGATGGCGACCTGCCACCACTCCATCTCGGCGATGCGGCTGAGCACCATCTTCACGATGTCGTAGTCGCCCATCGAGACCCCGCCGCTGGTGACGACGGCGTCGCAGGTGGCGGCGGCCTTCTCCAGCCGCTCGGTGATGACCGCCTCGTCGTCGACCCCGATCCCGAAGTCGACCGGCTCGCAGCCGGCCTGGGCCACCTGGGCGATCAGCATCGGGCGGTTGGAATCGCGGATCTGGCCGATCTCGATCGGCTCCCCGGGCGGGACCAGCTCGTCGCCGGTCGACATGACCGCCACCCGGGGCCGGCGGAACACCGTCACGGCGGCGTGGCCGAGGCTGCACACGACGCCGAGGTGGGCAGGACCGAGCACGGCGCCGGCGGGGATGGCCGCCGCCCCGACGGCGAGGTCACCCCCGGCGGGCCGGACGTGGTCGCCCTCCCGGGCCGCCCGGCGGATGGCCACGAGCCCGCCGGCGTCGCCCTCGACGGCCGTGTCCTCCACCATCACGATGGCGTCGGCCCCGTCGGGAACCGGCGCCCCCGTCATGATCCGGATCGCCTCCCCCGGCCCGACCGGGACGGTCGGAGCCCGGCCGGCCGGGAGCTCGCCCACGACCCGCAGGCGGACGGGCGAGCCGGGCGCGGCCCCGGCGGTGTCGGCGGCCCGCACGGCGTACCCGTCGACGCCGGTGTTGGCGAAGGGCGGGATCGGTTCGGTGGCGGCCAGCGGTTCGGCGGTGACGAGCCCGAGGGCCTCGCCGAGCGGCACGGTGACCGTCGCCAGCCGGGGGACGGTGGCGAGAATCTGTTTTTGGGCCTCTTCCAGCGGAATCACGGGTTAGACGTTACTGAGGCCGCGACACCCAACGAACCTTCCGGGTCGTAAAATCACGACCCTCCGGTTCGGTGCCATTTGATCCCACCCAAGGAAGGGGGGATCTGAACCGGCGAGCGTCAGCCGACGCATGCTCGATGCACGGGGGAGGGCCCATGCGGCGAACGTTCTGGACGCTGGCGGTAGCAGTGCTGGCCGCCCTACCTCCGGCTGTCGCCGGGGCCGCCGTCGGAGGGCCGGCGCCCGGCCCGGCCGCCGCCCCCGCCGCCACCCCGGCCGAGTTCGCCGGCCAGCTGGCCAGCGGCGCCAAGCTGACGTTCCCGCTGCCCGACGCGCCCGGCCCGGCGACGCTTTCCCCGGGGGCCCAGGCCCTCGTCGACCGCGCCCGGCCCGGTGACCTGCTCGACCTCGTCCTCACCATCGACCGGCCCGGTGACCGCCACGTGGCCGGGGCGCTGTCCCGGCTCGGCGTGTGGTCGCGGACCTTCGACCAGATCCCGGCGGCGGCCGTCCGCCTCCCGCTGTCCCGGCTGACGGACCTGCGGGACCTGCCCGGCGTGCTCGGCATCTACGACAACCGGCCGCTGCAGTTCTTCCTCAAGGACTCCGCCCGGCTCAACAACACGTACCACGCCTGGAACGACCTCAAGGTCACCGGCAAGGGCGTCACGGTGGCCATCATCGACACCGGCGTCGACTTCACCCATCCCGACCTGGCCCCGGCCATGAAGGCCAACGTGAAGCTGGCCGGTCTCGGGCAGGACCCGACGCCGGTCGTCCCCATCGAGGGCATCCCCAACTCCGACACGTCGTCGGGTCACGGCACCCACGTCGCCGGCGACGTCGCCGGCCGGGGCACCGCTTCCCACGGCGAGCAGAAGGGCATGGCCTACGGCGCCGACCTGGTCGGCATCGGGACGGGCGACGCCCTCTCCGTCTTCACCGCCCTCGAGGGCTACAACTGGATGCTGACCAACCGGGAGAAGTACGGCATCAAGGTCGTCAACAACTCGTGGGGCGTCGGCTTCGGGCCCTTCGACCCGATGGACCCGGTGGCGCTGGCCACGAAGCGGGCCAGCGACGCCGGCATCACCGTCGTCTTCGCCAACGGCAACGACGGCGACGAGATGAGCATGAACCCCTACGCCGCCGCCCCCTGGGTCATCCCGGTGGCCGCCGGCACCAAGACCGGAAAGGTCACGGACTTCAGCTCCGGCGGGATCGAGGCCGACACGGTCGGGATGAAGTTCAAGACCGGTGAGATCGACGGCGAGACCCGCCGCCCCCTCAGCATGGGCCTCTACCACCCGGCCGTCACCACCACCGGCGAGAACGTCGTCTCCACCCGGGCCAACAACACGATCGTCCCCGCCACCGGGTTGCCGGAGGACATCAAGAACGTCCCGCCCGACCAGCTGCCCTACTACACGACGCTGTCGGGGACCTCGATGGCGTCGCCCGAGACGGCGGGCGTCGTCGCCCTCATCCTCGAGGCCGACCCGGCACTGACGCCGGCCCAGGTCCGCATGGTCCTCCAGATCACCGCCCGGCCCATCGCCGGGGCGCCGTTCTACAAGCAGGGCTACGGCTACACCGACGCCTCGGGCGCCGTCGATCTCGCCGAGAGCCTGAAGGGCAAGTCGGCGGCCGAGACCGAGTCGGTCCTCGAGGCCAGGCAGACCGCCCGCGACCAGGCCGTCCTCGACTCGCTGGCCCACCCGTCCCGCACCTACGCCTACACCGAGCGGGCCCCGATGCTCGTCGGCAAGCTGCCCCACACCATCCAGGTCGATCCCGGGAGCGAGCGGGTCAAGGTCATCAGCAACGGCGGCACGCTGCCCTTCGTCGGCGTCACCACCTACGACATCACGGTGAAGGACGCCGCCGGCAAGGAGGTCGGCTCCGCCGAGGCGTCGGCCGCCTCGGGCACGACGTCGCTCGACCTCGACCTCCGCAAGCTCGACACCGACCCGGCCAAGGCGGCCCAGCGCTTCGGTGCCCTCGCCTTCGGCAAGTGGACGGTCGACATCGGTGCCGTCGGCACGGTGGCGCCCCCGATGGACCTCGGCCCCGCCGACGACGCCGTCGAGAAGCGCTTCATCACCAGCCTGATCTCGGTCTTCGGCGCCCAGCCGAAGCCGTGCGGCACGCTCACCGGGTTCACCCCGGTCACGACCAAGGACTACCGCTTCCAGGACGACAAGGCGACGGGCGTCGCCGCCTTCCCCGCCGACCCCGAGTTCACCTATGTCGGCCCGCTCCCCGACGGGACGCTCGGCAACCGCACCCCCGAGCGCCGGCTGGCCGCCACCTTCGGCCAGGCCACGAGCACCGGGAAGGAGCCGTTGTTCGCCACCCCGCCGCTCACCGAGCCGGCGACCCTCGGGGGCTCGGCGCAGCTGCGGGCGTTCATCCAGGGCCCGAGCGAGGCGGTGGCCGGCCTGCTGACCGGCGAGCTCGTCGACATCGATCCCAAGGGGCCGATCAGCCTCGTGGGCCAGAGCCCGAAGGACGTGGCGGCCAAGGCGTCGGCGGCCTCCCCGACCGAGACGAAGGTGCCGATCCCCGTGGCCGCGCCCCACACCGTGCCGGTCGGGCACCAGATCGGGGTGCGGATCCGGCTGAGCTTCGTGGGGACGTCGGCCCACACGCTGTTCTACGACTCCGACAAGTACCCCTCGGGGATCTCACTCCAGATGGGCGAGGTCATCACCCACCAGGACTGCCCGCACGTCATCGGCACGGGCCCGGCGCCGGTCAACGGCAACGGGAGCGGCAACGCCGGGCACAGCCCCTCCGCGACGCCGCCCGCCACGGCACCCGCCCTCCCGGCGCTGGTGCCCGCCCTGCCGGCGCTGGTGCCGGTTCTGCCGGCGCTGGTGCCCGCGCTGCCGGCCACGCCGGTGACGCCGCCGGCGGCGGTGGCACCGGGCCTGCCGGCGACGCCGGTCACGGCGCCGCCGAGGTTGCAGCTCCCGGCGGCGGCGGTGCTGTCCCGGCTGTCGGGCGGCCTGGGTCTGTCCTAGACGATCTTGCGCCGCCGGACGAGGTCGGCCAGGAAGGCCCGGAACTCGTCGCCGAGGTCGGGACGGTCGAGCGCCAGCTCGACCGTCGCCCGGAGGAAGTCGATCTTCTTGCCGATGTCGTAGCGGCCCGTCTCGAACGTGTAGCCGAACACCGTCTGCGTCTGGAGCAGCAGGCTGATGGCGTCGGTCAGCTGCAGCTCGCCGCCGGCGCCGGGCGTGATGCGGTCGAGGGCGTCGAAGATCTCCGGCGTGAAGACGTAACGGCCGATGACCGCCAGGTTGGAGGGGGCGTCCTCCGGCTTGGGCTTCTCGACGATCGACCGGATGCGGACGAGGTTCTCCTCCATCAGCTCCGGGGTCACACAGCCGTAGTTCCTGATGTCCTCCCGCGGCACCTCGAGGACGGCCACCACCGAGCGCCCGTAGCGCTCGTAGACGTCGAGCATCGACCGCAACAGCTTCGAGTCGTCGACCATGATGTCGTCGCCGAGGAGGACGGCGAACGGTTCCGAGCCCACGTGCTGGCGGGCCACCGACACGGCGTGGCCCAGCCCGAGGGGATCACGCTGGCGGATGTAGTGGATGTCGGCCATCTCGGAGATGGACTGCACCTGCTCGAGCTCCTCGTTCTTCTTGCCCTGCTCCAGGTAGAACTCGAGCTCGAAGTTGCGGTCGAAGTGGTCCTCGATGGCCCGCTTCCCCCGGCCGGTGATGACGAGGATGTCGGTGATGCCGGCGCCGACGGCTTCCTCCACCACGTACTGGATGGTGGGCTTGTCGATGACCGGCACCATCTCCTTGGGCTGGCTCTTGGTGGCGGGCAGGAACCGCGTGCCGAGCCCCGCCGCCGGGATCACCGCTTTGCGGACTTTGGTCATGGGCGGACTCTGGTCATGGGCGAACCTTCGTCATGGACGCATCTTCGCCACATCACCCGGTGCTGCGCATCTTGGGGTGGGCCTCCTCGACGCGGTCCCGCCCGTTCGCCTTGGCCCGGGCCAGGGCCTCCTGGGCCGCCGCCAGCAGCGTGCGGACGGTGGTCCCGCTGTGGGGATAGGCGGCGACCCCCATCGACAGCGTGACCATCCGGGTGCGGCCCCCATGCTCCACCGGCTCGTCGCTCATCGCCCGGCGGACCTTCTCGGCCAGCACCCGGGAGCCGGCCAGGTCGGTCTCCGGCAGCAGCAGGACGAACTCCTCGCCGCCGTAGCGGGCGACGACGTCGATCTCCCGGGTGGCGGCCGACAGCCGGTGCGCCACCTCGACGAGGACGGCGTCGCCACCCTGGTGGTGCCATTCGGTGTTGACGTCCTTGAAGTGGTCGACGTCGCAGAACACCACCCCGACCGGCCGGCCGAAACGGATGGCCCGCTCCAGCTCCTCCTGGCAGCGGAGGTCGAGCTGGCGGCGGTTCCAGAGCCCGGTGAGGCCGTCGGTGATCGAGAGCCGCTGGGCTTCCTCGTGGAGCGAGACGTTGTCGACGGCCGTGCCCGCCTGGCGGACGAGCGCCCCGAGGGCCTCGAGGTCGTCGGGCCCGAAGCGCTCGCCGGTGTCGTGGCCGTAGACGGCCACCACGCCGAGGAGGTCACCGCGACTGAAGAAGGGGACGGCCATGGCCGTGTCCACCTCGGGCTCGGGAAAGACCGGTGCGATCGGACCGGGAAAGGTGACCGGCGCCTTCTCGGCGGCCGACGTGCCGGCCAGTCCCGTCCCCAGCGGGAGGCTGATCTCGGGGGCGTCGGGCCCGACGCCCGACCGGGCGAGGAGCACCTTCCGGGCCGGGATGTACTCGTAGAAGATGCCGCGGTGGGCGCCCACGGACAGCTGGGCCGTCTCCGAGACCGCTTCGAGGATCTTCTCCTGGTTGTGGGTGGCGGCCAACGTGTCGCCGAGCCGGGCGATGGCCCGCCGGAAGGCCTGCTGGGAGCTCTCGAGGTCGCGGGCGGTGCCGTGGAGCTGCTCGCCGAGCCACGCTTCGAGCCGCCGGGCCGTCCGCCACGAGACCACGCCGCAGGCGGCGGCCATCACCGCCCCGACCCCGGCCAGGAGGGCGATGCCCATGAGGTCACCGGCCAGGGCGGCGATCACGGCCACCACCAGCAGCCAGCCCGCCGCCACGCCGAGGGCGACGGCGAGCGAGCGCGTGAACGGAGGAGGCCCCATGGTGGCCCCATTCCGACACCTCGGCGACAGCCTGTCAATGCCGCCGGGGCGGCGGCTATGATTAGCAGTCACGCGTCCCGAGTGCTAACGACCGAGGTAGCCATGCCCACCTACGAGTACCGCTGCAACAGCTGTGGCGAGCACCTGGAAGCGGTCCAGTCGTTCTCCGACAAGCCGCTGACCAAGTGCCCGAACTGCAGCGGCCAGCTCCGCAAGGTCTTCTCGCCGGTGGGCATCGTCTTCAAGGGCAGCGGGTTCTACAAGACCGACAACCGCGGGGGGAAGGGCGGCTCCCACAAGGTGACCGACAAGGACCTCTCCTCGTCGTCGACGTCCGACTCCTCCTCGTCGTCGTCCAAGTCGGATGGGAGCGCCTCGAAGTCGGACAGCAAGATCGCGTGACGTCCTCCCCCGGCCCGGCCGAGGCCGAGATCGGGGTCTTCGGCGGTTCCGGGTTCTACTCCTTCCTCGACGACGCCACCGAGGTCGCCGTCGAGACGCCCTACGGGCCGCCGGCCGCGCCCGTGACCATCGGCGACGTCGGCGGCCGGCGGGTCGCCTTCCTGCCCCGCCACGGCCGCCGCCACGAGCTGCCGCCGCACCGCATCAACTACCGGGCCAACGTCTGGGCCATGCGCCAGGTCGGGGTCACCCGCATCATCGGGCCCTGCGCCGCCGGGTCGCTCCAGCCCCGCGTGGCGCCGGGCGACTTCGTCGTCCCGGACCAGCTCGTCGACCGCACCTGGGGCCGGGCCGACACGTTCTACGAGGGCCCGGTGGCCCACCACGTCTCCTACGCCGACCCCTACTGCGCCGAGCTGTCGGCGGTGGCGGCGGAGTCGGCCCGGGCGGCGGGCGTCACGGTGCACCCGTCCGGGACGGTCATCGTCGTGCAGGGCCCCCGGTTCTCGACCCGGGCCGAGTCCCGCTGGTACCGCAGCCAGGGGTTCGAGGTCATCAACATGACGCAGTACCCCGAGGCCTACCTGGCCCGGGAGCTCGGCCTCTGCTACGCCGCCATCGCCATGATCACCGACTACGACACCGGCGTGGAGCCCGGGGGGCCGGGGGTGTCCCCCGGACCAGGGCGGCGTGAGCCGCTCCCGAACGCCGGCGTGGAGCCCGTCACCCAGGCCGAGGTGTTCGGCTTCTTCAAGTCGAACCTCGGCCGCCTCCACAGCGTCCTCTTCGACGTCATCGCCGCCGTCCCAAAGACGCGTTCCTGCCGCTGCGGCGAGGCGGTGGGGCCGCTTCCCGACTGAGGGCCGGTAGCCTCCAGCGGCGATGCGAGCGATCGAGGCGGTCATCTTCGACTACGGCGGCGTCCTGTCGACCACGCCGTTCGCCGGCATTGCCGAGTTCGAACGGCAAATGGGCTACCCCGAGAAGTCGCTGGCCCAGCTGCTGTTCGGGAAGGGCGCCTCTCCCGCCGGTCCGACCGACGCCGTCCCCGACCACGACTGGCACCTGCTCGAGACCGGCCGGCTGACGCTCGACGAGTTCCACGAGCGGCTGGTGGCCCGCTCCGAGGCCGTCCTCGGGCGGCCGCTCGACCTCGGCGTGTACGCCCAGTTCCTGCGGGAGCTCGGCGTCGGCGTCCACTGGATGATGGTCCACCGGGTGCGGGAGCTGCGGGCCGAGGGGTACCGCACGGCGATCCTGACCAACAACATCCGGGAGTGGGGCCGGTTCTGGAAGGGCTCCATTCCCCTCGAGCTGTTCGACGTCGTCGTCGACTCCTGCGAAGTCGGGATGCGCAAGCCCGACCCGGCCATCTTCCGCCTGACCTGCGAGCGGCTCGGCGTGGCGCCGGAGGCGGCCGTCTTCCTCGACGACACCCGCCGCCACGTGGAGGCGGCCCGGCAGGTGGGGCTGCAGGCGATCCTGGTGGCCGATCCCCAAGACGCCCTCGACGAGCTCGACAACATCCTCCAAACGGCGGCGGCGTAGCCTCGCTAGCCGATGGAGAAGCTCGGCCTCGTCGGCTTGCCCAACGCCGGGAAGTCCAGCCTGTTCAACGCCCTGACCGGCGGGAACGCCGTCGTGGCGGCCCATGCGTTCTCCACCACCGAGACGGCGGTGGGCATCGCCTCAGTGCCCGACGAGCGGTTGTGGAAGCTGGCCGAGATGTCGGAGTCCCGCAAGGTCGTGCCGGCCGGCGTGGAGTTCGTCGACATCGCCGCCCTGGCCAAGGGCTCGAGCACCGGCGAGGGCCTCGGGAACCGCTTCCTCGGCAGCCTCCGGGAGGTCGACGCCCTCGTCTACGTCCTGCGGGCCTTCGACGATCCGGCGGTGGCCACGCCGACCGGCGGCGCCCCCGACCCGGCCGACGACCTCGCCACGCTGGAGTTCGAGCTGGTGCTGGCCGACTCCGCTGCCGTCGAGGGCCGCCTCCACCGCCAGCAGAAGGCGGCCAAGGGCGACAAGTCGCTGCTGGCCGAGATCGCCGCCCTGGAGAAGGCCCAGGCCCTGCTCGACGAGGGGACGCCCCTCTACCGGGCGGCGCTCACCTCCGAGGAGCGCGACCTGCTCAAGCAGTCGTTCCTGCTGACCACCAAGCCCGTCCTCACGGTGGTCAACATCGGCGAGGACCAACTCGACGACGCCGCCAGGCTGGCCTCGGCCTTCGGCGCCGACGCCCTCGCCGTGTCGGTCCAGCTCGAGGCGGAGGCGGCCCGGCTCGACCCCGAGGAGCGGACGGAGCTGCTGGAGGGGCTCGGCCTCGGCGAGGGTGTCGTCCCCCGGGTGGCCCACGCCGCCTACCACCTCCTCGGCCGGCGGACGTTCCTCACCACCGGCGACAAGGAGAGCCGGGCCTGGACGTTCCGGGCCGGCGCCCGGGCCCCCGAGTGCGCCGGCGTGATCCACTCCGACCTCCAGCGGGGGTTCATCCGGGCCGAGGTCATCCGGTGGGACGAGCTGCTCTCGATCGGCTCGTGGACCCGGGCCAAGGAACAGGGGAAGCTCCGCGTCGAGGGCAAGGACTACGAGGTCCAGGACGGCGACGTCCTGGAGATCCGCTTCAACGTCTGAGGACGGCGGCGCGATGCCCTGGCTCGTGCGGGAAGGCGGCGAAGTCCTCGCCAGCGCCGAGATCGCCCGGGGCGCGCTCGGCCGGGCCCAGGGGCTCCTCGGCCGGCGGCATCCCGGCGAGGTGACCGGCGCGTTCGTCCTGCGGCCGTGCCGCCAGGTCCACACGCTCGGGATGCACTTCCCGATCGACGTCGCCTTCTGCGACCGCCACGGCGTCGTCCTGCGCACCCGGACGGTGGTGCCCTGGCGGGTGACCCGGGTGGTCTGGCGGTCGGGCTTCGTCGTCGAGGCGGCGGCCGGCGCCTTCGAGCGCTGGCAGCTCCGGGCCGGCGACACCGTCGAGGTGAAGGAGTGACGGAGGCCGAGGAGACCCGTCCGGCCGTCGTCCTCGTCGGCACCCCGATCGGGAACCTCGGCGACATCTCGGCCCGGGCGGTGGAGGCGCTGGCCGGCGCCGACGTCATTGCCGCCGAGGACACCCGCAGGACCCGCCCCTTCCTCACCGCTCTCGGAATCCCGGCCGGCGGGCGGCTCGTCTCCTTCCACGGCCCCCACGAGGCGGAGCTCGCCGCCCGGCTCGTGGGGCGGATCGTCGAACGGGGCGAACGGCTGGTCTGCGTCACCGACGCCGGCATGCCCGGCATCTCCGATCCGGGCGAGCGGCTGGTGACGGCGGCGCTGGCCGCCGGCGTGGCGGTCGAGGTCGTCCCGGGCCCGAGCGCCGCCCTCTCGGCGCTGGTCGTGTCGGGGCTGCCGACCGGGCGGTTCGTGTTCGAGGGCTTCCTGCCCCGCAAGGGCCGCCAGCGGGCCGCCCGGCTGGCGAGGCTGCAGGCCGAGGACCGCACGGTCGTGCTGTTCGAGGCGCCCCACCGGCTGGAGCCGACCCTGGCCGACCTGGCCGCCGCCTTCGGGCCGGATCGCCCGGTGGCCGTGGCCCGGGAGCTGACCAAGAAGTTCGAGACCGTCTGGCGGGGAACGCTGGGCGCGGCCACCGCCACCTTCGGGACGGAAGGGGGGCCCGAGCCCCGCGGGGAGCAGGTGATCGTCATCGGCCCGAGACCAGCCGGCGCCGGCGAGGATCCGGGGGACGACATCCTCGAGGCGGCGTTGCGGGCGGAGCTCGGCGGCGGGGCCTCGACCAGGGATGCGGCGGCGGCGGTGGCGGGCCGCCTCGGCGTGAGCCGCCGTCGCGCCTATAACCTCGCCGCATCCCTCCGGAGGGGGGCGAGGCCGTGAGGAGACGAGATCTAGATGTCCCGGATCGCCGCCATGCAGTCGGCGCAGATGAGCTTGTTCTTGTAGTTGACGAGGCCGACGGTGGAGTCGCAGAACACGCATCCGGTCTCCACCTTGGTGAGGACGATCCGCTCCTCCTCCACGTGGATCGCGAGGTGGTCACCCTCGTGGATGCGGAACCGCTTGCGCAGCTCGCTCGGAAGCACCATGCGTCCGAGCTCGTCGACCTTGCGGGTCATGCCCGACGAGCGCGCCTCTCGCATCGAATCGTGCGCCGGGACCGCCCTCGGGGCAGGCGGCCCCTGGGGGCCGGTGGTTTGCGGACCGTTGGCTTGTGACGGCGTCGTATCGTAAGGCCTGAGTCGAGAAGCCGAGGAAGACACGCGTGCCACCCTTCTCCGTCACCACTCCCATTTATTACGTCAACGACGTTCCCCATATCGGCCACGCCTACACCACCATCGCCGCCGACGTCCTGGCCCGGTGGCGCCGGTTGTCGGGCGATGAGGTGTTCTTCCTCACCGGTACCGACGAGCACGGCCTCAAGATGGCCCAGGCGGCGGAGGCCCAGGGCCTCACCCCGAAGGACTGGGCCGACCGCACCAGCGAGCGCTTCCGGGAGGCGTGGAAAGAACTGCGGATCTCCAACGACGACTTCATCCGCACCACCGAGCCCCGCCACTACCGGGCCGTGCAGGAGATGCTGCAGCGGGTCTACGACAACGGCGACATCGAACTCGGGACCTACGAGGGCCTCTACTGCGTGGCCTGCGAGGCCTACTACGTGGAGGACGAACTCGTCGACGGCAACTGCCCCATCCACGGCCGTCCCGTCCAGCGGATGCGGGAGGAGAACTACTTCTTCCGGCTCTCCCGTTACCAGGACCGGCTCCTCGAGCACTACGCCGCCCATCCCGACGCCGTCCAGCCCGAGACCCGCCGCAACGAGGTGCTCGGCTTCATCCGCCAGGGCCTGCAGGACTTCTCGATCTCCCGGACCTCGATCAGCTGGGGCGTGCCGATCCCCTGGGATCCCCGCCACGTGGCCTACGTCTGGTTCGACGCCCTCATCAACTACTGCACGGCCATGGGCTACGGCACCGACCGGGAGCGCTTCGACCACTGGTGGCCGGTCGACTACCACCTGGTCGGGAAGGACATCCTGCGCTTCCACGCCGTCTACTGGCCGGCCATGCTCATGGCCGCCGGCGAGGCGCCGCCGAAGTGCGTGTTCGCCCACGGCTGGCTGCTGGTCGGCGGCGAGAAGATGAGCAAGACCCGCCTCAACCAGATCGCCCCCGGCGACCTCGTGGCCACCTTCGGGTCGGACGGCGTCCGCTACCACTTCCTCCGGGACCAGAACTTCGGGCCCGACGGCGACTTCAGCTACGAGGCCATGGTGGCCCGCTACAACGCCGACCTGGCCAACAACTTCGGCAACCTCGCCAGCCGGGTGCTGAACATGGCCGTGAACTACCTGGGCGGCGTGTCACCGGAGGAGCGGGAGAACGGGCCGTTGCGGGAGCAGGCCGCGGCGGCGCTCGACAGCCTGGCGGCGGGGATGGGCCGGCTCGACTTCGCCGGCGGGTTCGGCGCCGTGTGGGACCTCATCCGCTCGGCCAACTCCTACATCGAGGACCGGGCGCCCTGGGCACTGCAGAAGGCCGGCGACGCCGCGGCCGTGGCCGCCGTCCTCGGCGACTGCCTCGAGACCCTGCGGCTGGTGGCGCTGCTGGCGTCGCCGATCATCCCCGACGCCGCCGGCGAGCTGTGGCGGCGCCTCGGGCAGCCCGGCACGCCGGAGGACCAGCGCCTGCCGGAGGCGGCCGCCTGGGGTTCGATGCCGGCCGGAGCGGCGCTGGAGCGGGGGCCGGCGCTGTTCCCCCGCCTCGAAGGGTGACCGCGTGCCGGTCGCCTGGATCGACGCCCACTGCCATCTCCAGTTCGAGGGCCGGGGCCCGACGCCCGACGAGGCGGTGGCCCGGGCGCTCGAGGCCGGCGTGGAGCGGATGGTGTGCATCGGCACCGACCTGGCCACCTCGCGGGAGGCCGTCCGGCTGGCGGCGGAGTTCCCTCCAGTCTGGGCCACCGTCGGGCTCCATCCCCACGACGCCTCCCGGTTGGCCGCCGAGTGGGACGGCCTTGTCGACCTGGCCGGCGCCGAGCGTGTGGTCGGCATCGGGGAGGCGGGCTTCGACCTCTACTACCGCCACTCCGAGCCCGACGACCAGGAGGCGGCCTTCCGGGCCCAGCTCGGTCTGGCCCGGGACCGGGGGCTGCCGCTGATCATCCACTCCCGGGACGCCTGGGCCGAGACGTTCGCCGTGCTGGAGTCGGACGGGGTCCCGGACCGGACCGTCTTCCACTGCTTCACCGGCGGGCCGGCCGAGGCGGAGCGGGCCCTCCGACTCGGCTGCTGGCTCTCGTACTCGGGGATCGTCTCCTTCAAGACGGCCGACGACCTGCGGGCGGCGGCGGCGGTGACACCGGCCGACCGCCTGCTGGTGGAGACCGATTCGCCGTTCCTGGCGCCCGTCCCCCACCGGGGGAAGGCCAACGAGCCGGCCTTCCTGCCGGCGGTGGGAGCGGCGCTGGCCGCCGCCCGGGACGAAGCGCTGGAGACGGTGGCCGAGACCACCCGGGCCAACGCCCTGGCGTTCTTCTGGCCCTCAGGGGAGCCCACGACGCCTGTCAAGTAACACTTCGCTCTGAGGTCACAGATACCTCATAGGCAACGATCGTGAACGGGTGTTTCCCGCTTCCGGGACGGAGCGTGGGGTCGTTTGCCGGTCGGCAAAAACCGTCGTTAGCGTGCCGCCGCGATGCCTCCGACCAGCCCAGATACCGCACGTCGGCGCCGGCGGCGTTTCGCCGGGCGGTCCGTCCCCGCGTTCGTGGCCCTCACCGTGGCGGCCGCCGCCGTCGGGGTGGCGGCGATCCGGGGCCTGTCGTCGGACCGGCCGACCCTGCGGTCGGCGGCCCTGGCGGCGTCGATCGACGCCGACCACCTGGCCCGGGACCGGGCCTCCCGCTCGGAGTTCCGGGAGCCGGCGCCTCCGCAGGCGAACGTCACGGTCACCCACGACGGCTCGAGCCAGGACGTGATGACGTCGGCGGCGACGGTCGGCGACCTGCTGGCAGAGCTCGGGATCACCCTCGACGGCGACGACGAGGTGACGCCGCCGCTCGACGCCCCGCCCGGCGCGACCGTCACGGTGGTGCGGGTCGATGTCACGCAGCAGGTCGAGGAACGGCCCTTGGCCGTGGCCGAGCAGCGCCGCGACGACCCGACGCTGGCGAAGGGCGAGACGCGGGTCGAGCAGGACGGGTCGCCGGGCATGGAGCGGGTCGTGTTCCTCGTGACCCGGCGGGACGGTCGCATCACCAGCAAGCGGGAGCTGTCGTCGGAGATCGTCACCCCGGGGACGCCCCGGGTTGTCATCGTCGGCCGGGGCGGTGGACGGAACGTCCCGGCCGACGTCGACGACGACGTCCCGTTGAAGCTCCGCATCGCCGAGGGCGACGTCCCCTCCGCCAACCCCGGCCCCCGGGACGACCCGGGCGCCACCGGCCACCAGGAGGGCGGCGCCTCCTGGTACCACTACAAGCCCGGAACCTGCGCCCACCGGACGCTGCCCAAGGGGACGGTGGTCAAGGTCATCAACCTGGCCACCGGCCGGTCGGCGACGTGCACGGTGGCCGACCGGGGCCCGTTCGTGGCCGGGCGCATCATCGACCTCGACCGGAGCGTGTTCCTCGCCATCGCCGGGCCGAACCAGGGAGTCGTGCGGGTCCGCATCGAGTGGTAGGTCCCGGGCCCGGGGTCCCGGGGGCGTCCCCCGGGAAGCATTACGTTCCGGATGTGCGGCTGCTGTCTCCAGCGGACGTGCGGGCTCTCCTCGCCGCCCATGACGTCCGGCCGAGCCGCGCCCTGGGCCAGAACTTCCTGGCCGATCCCAACACGGCTCGCCGGATCGTCCGGCTGGCGGGAGTCGCCCCGGGGCAGCGGGTCCTCGAGGTCGGGCCCGGCGTCGGCTCGCTGACCGTCGCCCTGGCCGAGGCCGTCTCGCCCGGCGGGGAGGTCCTGGCGCTGGAGATCGACCGGCACCTCCTGCCGGTGCTCCGCGAGGTGGTGGCCGACCTGCCCGGCGTGCGGGTCGTCCACGGCGACGCCCTCACCGCCGACTACGAGGCCCTGCTCGGCGGCGCCGGCCCCTGGGCCATGGTGTCGAACCTGCCCTACAACGTCGCCACGCCGCTGGTGGCCCGGCTGCTCGACGACGCGCCGCAGCTGTCGTTGCTGTCGGTCATGGTGCAGAAGGAGGTGGCGGAGCGGCTGGCGGCGCCGCCGGGCTCGCCGGCGTCGGGGGCGATCTCGGTCAAGGTCGCCTACCACGCCACCGCGGCGGTCGTCGGCACCGTCCCGCCGACGGTGTTCGTGCCCCGGCCGAAGGTGGACTCCGCCGTCGTCCGCTTCGAGCGGCGGGCGGCGCCGCCGGTCGACGTGCCCTCGCCCGAAGCCCTGTTCGGGCTGGCCCGGGCGGGGTTCGCCCAGCGCCGCAAGACGCTGCGCCAGGCGCTGCGGCCGGCGCTCGGCGATCGGGCCGAGGAGGTGCTGGCCGCCGCCGGCCTTTCGTCGCTGCTCCGGGCGGAAGCCCTGACCCTCGACCAGTGGGCCGCCCTGGTTCGGGCCGCCGGACCGTCCGGCGAAGGCGGCTCGGCGCCGCCGCCGGGCGCCCCGGGCGGGGCGGGCGGATGACCCGCGACGTGCGGGTGCTGGCCCGGGCCAAGCTGACGCTGTCGTTGCGGGTGCTCGGGCGCCGCCCCGACGGGTACCACGACCTCGAGGCGCTCGTCGTCTCGCTCCGGGAGCCGCACGACGTGGTGGGCCTGCGGATCCAACCGCCGTTCGGCGTGCGGGTGCGGCTGTCGGGCCGGGCGGTCGTGGGCGTGCCGGCCGACGAGACGAACCTGGCCGCCCGGGCCGCCCGGCTCCTGCTCGACGCCGCGGCCGAAGACGACGATCCCGGGCCGTGGGCGGCGTCGGGCCTCGACATCTCGCTCCACAAGTCGATCCCGGCCGGCGCCGGCCTCGGCGGCGGGTCGGCCGACGCCGCCGGCACGCTGGTCGGCGGTGCCCGCCTCCTCGGGCTCGGCCACGACCCGGTCGCCCTCGCCACCCTCGCCGCCTCGCTCGGCTCCGACGTCCCGTTCTGCGTCACCGGTGGCATCGCCTGGATGCGGGGCAGGGGCGAGATCCTCCATCCGCTGCCGTTCCCGGCCGGCCCGGCCCGTCCCCCGGAGCCGGCCGGCACCTCCCGCCCGCCCCCGTCGGCGCCGTCGTCGCCGTCGTCGCCGGGCCCGCCGAGGTCGCCGGGCGCGCCCGGTCCCGTCGGTCCGCCCGGTCCTGTCGGCGGGCCCGGACCGGTGCCGCCGGGGCCGCCGGGGGCCGCCCGGCTGCCGGCGGGGTTCGCGCCGCCCGGGCCGGCGGCCGGGACGCCGTGGCCGGGCGAACCCGAACCGGCCGGGCTGTCCCTGGTGGTGGCCGTGCCGCCGTTCGGCCTGTCCACGCCGGCGGTCTACCGGGCCTGGGACGACCTCGGGGGACCGTCCTCCGACCGGGCCGTTCCGACTCCCGCCGGTCTCGTCGCCGGGCTCGAACTGCCCGGTCACCTGGTCAACGACCTCGAGCCGGCCGCCGAGCACCTCGAACCGAGGCTGCGCCCGTTCCGGGAAGGGTTGGAGCGGCTGGCCGGCGGGCCGGCCCTGCTGGCCGGGAGCGGCTCGGCCTACGTGGTGGCCGTGGCGTCGCCGACCCAGGCGGCGGTGGTGGCGACCCAGGCGGGGGTGGAACTGCGGGCGATGGCCTTCGCCACCGGGCTCGCGCCACGGGGAGTCGAGGCCCAGAAGGGCCCCGACTAGGACACCGCTACTTGCCGGCGGCGCGGCGCTGCCAGCGGGTGCGCTTGAGAAGCTTCTTGTGCTTCTTCTTCCGCATGCGCTTGCGGCGCTTCTTGATGAGAGAGCCCATGGCGGCAGGCAGGTTAGCTTCTGTGTATTGGTATGGTCGACTCCACGGTCGGGGGTGGTGTAACCGGCAGCACAGGGTCCTTTGGAGTCCCTGGACGAGGTTCGAATCCTCGCCCCCGAGCAAGAGGAGTGAAAGGGGCCCGGATGACCCATTCCCGACCGCTGGCCGCCGTGGTCCTCGCTGCCGGCGAGGGCACGCGGATGAAGTCGTCGATGCCCAAGGTGCTGCATCCCCTCTGCGGCCGCCCGATGCTGCTTTTCGTCATCGGTGCGCTGGAGGAGCTGGAGTTGCAGCGCATCGTGGTGGTGGTCGGCCACGCCTCCGAGCGGGTCATCAAGACGCTGCACAGCGAGACCGACGTCCCGCTGGAGTTCGTCGAGCAGCGCGTCCAGCGGGGGACCGGCGACGCCGTCTCCGTCGGCCTGACCGTCTTCCCCGACGACAACGACGAAGAGGACGACCTGATCGTGGTCCCCGGCGACACACCGCTGCTGCGGGCCGAGACGCTGGCCGACCTGGCCCGGGAGCACGACGAGAGCGGGGCGGCCGCCACCGTCCTCACCGCCCGGCTGCCCGACCCGACCGGCTACGGCCGCATCGTCCGGGGGAAGGACGGGCGGGTCGAGGCCATCGTCGACCACTGGGACGCCACCGAGGAGGAGCGGGCCATCGACGAGGTCAACACGTCGATCTACTGCTTCCGCCGGGGGCTGCTGGCGCCGGCGCTGCGGCGCCTCTCCCCGGAGAACGCCCAGGGGGAGTACTACCTGACCGACGCCATCGCCGTCCTCCGCCAGGCGGGCCACAAGGTGGTGGCCATGGAGGCGCCCGAGGCGGCCGAGGCGATGGGCGTCAACGACCAGGTGCAGCTGGCCGAGGCCGAGCAGGCGCTGCGGGCCCGGATCAACAGCCACTGGATGCGCGACGGCGTCCGCATGACCGACCCCCTGCGCACCTACGTCGACGCCACCGTCACGCTCGGTCCGGAGGTGGAGCTGCTGCCCGGGACGGTGCTGGAGGGAGCGACGACCGTGGGGGCGGGATCCGTGATCGGGCCCGACACCCGCCTGGTCGACACGACGGTCGGGCAGGGCGCCACGGTGTCGTACTCCGTGGCCACCGAGGCCGAGATCGGCGACGGCGTCATTGTCGGGCCCTTCTCGCACCTGCGGCCGGGCACCCGGCTCGGCCAGGCCTCGAAGGCCGGCAGCTTCGTGGAGATCAAGTCCTCCACGGTGGCGGCGGGGGCCAAGGTCCCGCACCTCGCCTATGTGGGCGACGCCGAGGTCGGCGAGGGTGCCAACGTCGGCGCCGGCACGATCACGGCCAACTACGACGGCCGCAACAAGCACCGCACCCGCATCGGGGCCCGGGCCCACATCGGGTCCAACACCGTCCTGGTTGCCCCGGTCGAGGTCGGCGAAGGGGCCTTCACCGGAGCCGGGGCGGTCGTGACCGGCGACGTGCCGGCCGGGGCGCTGGCCAAAGGCGTGCCGGCCCGGGTGGAGGAGGGCTGGGCCAAGTCCCGGGCCGAGCAGGCCGAGCCGGCGGAGCACACCGAGCCGGAGACCCCGCCGGCCGAAAACGGCGGGCGCTGAAGCCTGCGGTCGGCCCGTCCATCTGCGACACTTGAGTAAGGGGTTCCGGCAACGGGGACGGGCGGACAACGATGGAACTGGTGACCAAGAAGAAGTTGATGCTCTTCAGCGGGAGGGCCAACGTCCCGCTGGCGACGGAGATCGCCGAGAGCCTCGGCGTCCCGCTGGGCGAGGTCGAGCTCTCGACGTTCGCCAACGGCGAGATCTACGTCCGCTACCTGGAGAGCGTGCGAGGGGCCGACGTCTTCATCGTCCAGAGCCACTCCACGCCGATCAACGAGCACATCTTCGAGCAGCTGATCATGATCGACGCCGCCAAGCGGGCGTCGGCCAAGCGGATCACGGCCGTGTGCCCGTTCTACGGCTACGCCCGGCAGGACAAGAAGACCGAGGGCCGGGAGCCGATCACCGCCCGCCTGCTGGGCGACATGCTGACCGCGGCGGGCGCCGACCGGGTGGTGGCCGTCGACCTCCACACCGGCCAGATCCAGGGCTTTTTCAACATGCCCGTCGACCACCTCACGGCCCTGCCGGTCCTGTCGTCGTACCTGCTCGACACCATCGAGGGGCAGCCGGTGGTCGTTTCGCCCGACGCCGGCCGGGTGAAGCTGGCCCAGCGGCTGGCCAACCACCTCGACGCCGACCTGGCGATCATCGACAAGCGCCGCCCCCGCCACAACGTGGCCGTGGCCTCGGTGATCGTGGG
>Ga0070741_10007212_pt1 | contig 23208 bp, 21 predicted proteins | sample Coa_R1_4_FD_66440 | JGI IMG/M metagenome (GOLD analysis project Ga0070741, IMG submission 66440) | Surface soil microbial communities from Centralia Pennsylvania, which are recovering from an underground coalmine fire - Coalmine... | ecosystem: Environmental > Terrestrial > Soil > Unclassified ... | reverse complement strand
CTTCGTTGGTGATTTTTCGACAGACAAACTCGGCGATGTCGCCTAACGCTTTCGGCTGTTTAGTGCGGTCGTACTCCGCGCGCATCGCTTGCCGGAGATCCGATCTTACCAACTTGGCTTTGCGTTCTTCCGGGGTCCCCAGTGTGGCTTCGCGCCAAGCGTCCACGTTATCGAACAGGTTCCATTGTTCTTCGAGTGAGAAACGAAAATCCAGACGCATCGTCAGTCCGTGGGCGACAAGTGGTACGCCACGTTTGTTGCAGTCATCCACTACCCCTAACATTGTGCGGAAGACCTGCGGCCGCTCGTCTGTCACCAGCACGGCATTGAACAGGGTCGGACGATTGCTCAGCTCCGCGAGTCGTCCGGCGAACTGCATATCGCGGCGCGGTCCTTCGACACCTTCATCCAATGCGCCAGAGACTTGAGCAAACTGGATTGTGCCATGATCATAGGTGCCGAGCGCCTTAGCTAGGTTGAGGTAGAACTCGTCACCCATGAGATCAGACACCATAAGCGTGCCGTCGTAATCGCGTTGGACCGAGGCGCCATAGCCAGTCAGCCGCTGCGCGGCCCATCCGCCTGCGCCGCAGGCCATCGCCTCATGCAAGACCTGCACGATTTCTGCCATCTCTTTCTCATTCGGTTGCCGGGCTTTGGCCTCGTTCCAGCCTCCCATTACATAACTCACTAGTGGTGTGACCGGCACGAGCTGGATCATGTTAATCGCTTTCGGCATGCGATCGATGTGATCCATCCACTGCGGGAAGGTTTCCCAGTCAAATGGCATCGTTGCCTTCATTGCCTCAAAGGGAATCGCTTCGTTACGTTCCATCGACAGCATCGAGCGATCCGCATCCTTGTGGCGCACCGGCGCAAAGCCGAAGCCGCAATTTCCGTTCGTGACCGAGGTCACGCCATGCCAACTGCCGATTGTACAATGCGGGTCCCAATGGATCGGCGCGTCGTAGTGGGCGTGCAGGTCGACCGCCCCAGGTGCGACGACCAATCCCGACGCATCGAGCACCTGGTTCGCATCAGTGGTTTTGAGATTGCCGATCTTGGTGATCTTGCCGTTTTTGATGCCAATGTCCCCGCGATACGGCGGCACCAGCGTGCCATCGACAATAGTTCCACCCTTAATAATGGTATCGAACTCTGCCATAACTCACCCTCCTTTTATGGTGTGTATTGCTACCGAGTGAGAAACCGGCGAGAAGAACTCCACCACCGTGTCCGAAGGATTCAACCGGTCGAAGCGTAAGTGTGGTGATTCCTGAGTCTGCATGACGGCGGGTTCCCTCCGTACAAGGCAACTGGTGGATTCTCTCTCCCAACCGACACGGCCAACACGGATTCTGTCGCTCCACTACCACAATCTGCCGAAGCGTCAAGAGGTCGTAGTTTCGTCGGCTCGCAGTCGAGAGCGGATCAGCGATTGTGCCGTTCTTTTTGTCGTTCAGACATGGTAGAGCATACAAGGGAACAGTATACGACCAGTGGAGTGGGGGGGAGAGGAACCCGCGAGTAGGACAACACGAAAAGAGAAGATGTATGGAATATCGTACGTTAGGTGGAACTGGCGTCAAAGTGAGTCACTTCTGTCTCGGCGCGATGATGTTCGGACCGACGGGCAATCCCAATCACGAAGAGTGCGTAAAGATGACACACGCCGCGCTCGATGCTGGTGTGAATTTTATTGACACCTCAGACACCTACTCTGAGGGTGAATCTGAACGAATTCTGGCTAAGGCTTTAAAAGGTCGACGCGAGCAAGTTGTGCTTGCCACAAAATGTTTTTTTCCGCCGGGACGAGCCGGGCTGTTTTCGCGTAGCGGGAAAAATGTCACCGATGGCGGAGGCTCGCGTCGTTGGATCATGCATGCGATCGAACAGAGCCTCCGCCGGTTAGAGACTGATTACATTGATGTCTATCAATTGCATCGCTGGGACTGGGACATGGATGTGGAGGAATCTATATCGGCGATGACCGACCTGCAACGCGCGGGAAAAATTCGCGTGATCGGTGCGTCGGCAACACCGGCGGAGTGGATTGTCGAAGCCCAACGCATTGCCGAGCAGCGCCACCTTGCCCGCGTCCGCAGCGAACAGTGCATCTATTCGATCTTCAGCCGCAAAGTCGAAGAGGCTGTGTTGCCGACATGCCAACGTCATGGAGTTGGTGTGATGGTCTATGCACCGTTGGCTGGAGGATGGTTGACGGGGAAGTATCGACGCAATGAACCGGCGCCCGAGGGAAGCCGAGCGACAGGGCGATTAGGCAGGATGGGGACCTGGGATGCTGAACGTGCGGAAGTACAGCGTAAGTATGATCTTATCGAAGCGCTGAACAGCGTCGCGGAGGAAGCAGGACTGTCACTGACACATATGGCGATGGCATTTGCGGCAGAGCATCCGGCTGTGAGCTCGGTGATTATGGGGCCAAAGACCTTCGATCAACTGCAAGACACGCTTGGTGCGGCTGATATACGCTTGTCGCAAGAGATACTCAATCGTATTGATGCAGTTGTTCCGCCTGGTGTGCGCATTGACCCGAAGGAATCGTTTATCCCAAACCCCGCACTCGACGAGCCAGGGCGACGGCGGCGGATGCGGTAAGAAGATGTTTGAAAACCGGCGGGTTTCTGTCCTTGCGAGGGGTAATAGGCGACGAAGCAATCTCGTCTTCCCCCCACCGAGATTGCTTCGCGGCGCTCGCATGACGTACTCCCGACATTCTGCTGCCGCCTCTACATCAGAAACCGCGTGAACCACTCGCACGCGAGCCGTGAGGACTCTTCAAGCCATTTGCCAGCATAAATCTCATAGTGTGTGATGGGAAGTACAACGAGTTTCTTTGGCTCACCTGCCCGTTCGTACAGTTTTTCGTAGCCTTCGATCGGGCAGGTATCATCATCCCGTGCACCGATGAGCAGGAGCGGTCGCGGTGAGATTTTATCGACGACGTTGATCGGCTTATATTCCAGCGTCTTTTCCACTGTTTCCCACGACAAATCGCATTTCATGACAGGGTGCTCCTTGAGCAGCGGCTCCAGGAACGCACGGGTTTGCGCCGCATTTAAGATCGCAATTGCGTCGGTGGTTTCGCCGACACCTTCGCGCACGCGTCGGTGCTGGTCTTCACGGAGCTTCTGCTGCAAGCGGAGTTTGTCTGCGTACCCGCGTGAATCGAGAACCAGGCGTTCCCCGTCACCGAAGCCTACTTGTCCAACCGCAGCCTTCACGCGCGAATCGATCCCTGCCACGTACGGAGCATGACCGCCGCCAAAGCTAGTTCCCCACACACCGATCCGTTCAGGGTCAACCCCTTGAGTCCCCTGCAAGTAGGTAATGGCATTACGAATGTCATCGATCTGTTCCAGTGGGATCAAGCGCCATTTGGTTCCCTGACTACCACCGAAACCACGATAATCGAAGGTGAGAGCGACAAAGCCTGCTGCCGCAAAAGCCTTGGCATAATCCGGCAGGATTCCGCCTCGTAACCCGGTAAAGCCATGACAGAGGACGATTCCTGGTCGTTGATCGCCGGTCTTGAAACCGTCAGGTAAGAAGAGGTCCCCTTCTAATTTCGCTCCTTCGCTGAAAAATGTCACAGTCCGTTTGTCCATGGTTTGGCCCTCCTTTGTTATGCCGGGGTGTGTTTACGGTTCTGGCTGTCTTAACCCTCTTTACGCCTGCTCCGGCTCAGACTCTAACCACCAGCGGCTCATATCTAATTCGAGTGCTTCGAACGGTTCGGCTCGTACGGCCTCTGCTCCGCCATGTGTACTTATTAACACCCAACGTCGTCCCTCCAATCGGAATACTTCCAGTGTTTGTTGCAAAGGGTCAACTAACCATAGGTGACTAACACCCTCCCGGGCGTAGATTGGCACTTTGCGCACTTTGTCGACACGCGCGGTCGATGGCGACACGATCTCACAGACCCAGTCCGGTGCAAGTTCGAAATGCGCCACATTCTGCAGCACTGGCATCCGCTCCCGTCGCCACCCGGCAATATCGGGTACAAGAATGTCCGCTCCAAGGTGTAATTCTGGTTCAAAGAGAATCCACCAACCTCCGGGGCCGCCAGGACCACCAGTTCGCCGATCGAAAGGATCGAGTTCACTACGCAAAACTGAAGATGCCCGTGCGTGAGGGGACGCGGGTCGAGGCGAGGTGAATAGCTCTCCGTCAAGAATCTCGGCCACGAGATTGTCAGGGACCTTGAGCAGATCATCGTAAGTTGCTCGACGGCGCGCAGTACTCATAAGCGCACCTTAGCATGGTTGACGGGAGGGATGACAGCGGAAAGATGACCTTAGTGGTTCAATTCCTCAACTCGTCCAACAGCGCTTTTGCCTCTTGCGAGTCCTTCGTGTCAAAACCTTCGGTGAACCAATTGTAGGTCTCAGATGACATTCTATGAGCTTCTTTACTTTGCCCGGTAGAGTAAAGGAAGACGGCCCGCTTGTTGCCCCCTTGCATTCCCTTCCCTTTGAGAGGAGGAAAGAAACGACGACGAAAAAACATCGTGAGAATAAAGTAGGTAGGAGGAACGGAACATGAAAGCCATGCGCGCGCATCAGTTTGGTGGGCCTGAGCAATTGCGGTTGGAAGACGCTCCGGAGCCACAACCACAGGCGAATCAAGTGCAGATTCGCGTACGGGCCGCCGGCATCAATCCCGCAGACTTGGTTCGTTTGTCTGGACGCCTCGGGAACTTGCCGCTCCCTTATATTCCGGGAACCGACGTAACTGGCGAGGTGGAAGCAGTTGGCGCTGGTGTCACTCATGTGAAGAAAGGTGACAAGGTATTCGGTCGTGCGGCGACCGGCGGTTATGCTGAAAAAACCTGTCTTGCGGCGAGCGAAGCATTTCCACTGCCAGCGAATCTTTCGTTCGCCGAAGGCTCGGCGATTCCGATTCCGTTCTATACCGCCTATCGTGCGCTGCATCATAAAGCCGCGCTTAAGGCGGGCGAGACGGTGTTAGTCTCAGCCGGCGGCGGCGGAGTAGGGGTGGCGGCCATTCAACTTGCCAAACTTGCCGGAGCGCGTGTCATCACTACCGTCGGCTCGGCAGACAAAGCCGCCCGCACTAAAGAGCTCGGGGCCGATGTCACAATCAATTACCGTGAGCAAGACTTCGCTACTGAAGTGCAGAAACTCACTGACGGTAAGGGTGTTGATGTCATCGTTGAAAATGTCGCGTCGGACAATCTCGCCAAAGATTTAGCCATTGTTGCTAAGGATGGTCGTGTCATCGTCGTAGGAACCGGGACTGCTAAGGGGCCTGACGGACACTTTGCCGTCATGCATGCGCTGATGAAAGACGTGAATATCCTCGGTATGAGCCTGGTTAATGCTGGTCCGGTCATCGGGGAAATGGCGAATGCCCTGATCAGTATGTTTTCGGCAGGGAAGCTCAAAGCAGTGGTGAGCAAAACCTATCCGCTGGCTGAGGCGCAAGTGGCGTTGGCTGATCTTGTTGCCGGGCGGGTGTTTGGCAAGCTGGCGTTGACGCCGTAGTTTATAAGGGAATCGCGTGCAGGGCACGCTACGCCTGCGGAAAGCAAGACGGATACGAAGATTGCTTCGCTCGCAATGACAAACGCGAATGTCATTGCGAGGAGCAACGCGACGAAGCAATCTTTGCTCTTCAAAATCATTGTTATGCTTTCTCCTTTACACCACCCCTGTACGTGGCCTACACTGCATGCAAAGGAGGGCTCTACAATGGCAACACAATCAACTGGTGGCTTGTTAGCAGTATGGACGGACATCGCGCCTGAGGCCGAGGCCGAGTTCAACGAGTGGTACAACAAAGAGCATATTCGGCAGTTGCTTGGTGTGCCCGGATTTCTTACCGGGCGTCGTTACCAGGCGGTCGAAGGCAAACCACGATACCTGGCTTTGTATGAGTTAACCAATGCGGACGTGCTGAAGGGTGACGCCTTTCGTCAAGTGCGGGAGACGCCGACCGAATGGACAAAGAAGATGCGCCCGCTGTTTCGCAATACTACCGTCGCAGCTTATGAGCAGATCTTTGCGCATGGCACGAAGCCCGCACAACCTGCCGAGTTTGTCCTCACGGTACGGTTGAACACTCCGAGTGACAAAGAGAAAGAGTTCAACGACTGGTACAACATCGACCATGTTCCCGCGTTAGTCGGCGTTCCCGGTGTGTACTGCGCCGCGCGCTACTGCTCGGTCGATAGCGACCCCAAGTATCTGGCGGTGTATGAGATGAACGATGGTGGTATTCGGAATACGCCGGCGTGGGACAAGGCACGTAATTCTGACTGGACCATCCGTATGCGTCCGTATCTGAAGGATCTGCAAGCAGTGACTGCACGGCGTATCTTTCCGTAGGCAGCCACACAGGAAAAAGGAGAACCGCCAGATGTCATACGATTTATTGATTAAGAACGGGACCGTGGTTGATGGCCTCGGCTCACCACGCCATCGCGCGGATGTTGCCGTGGCGAACGGTAAAATTGCCGCGCTTGGCAAAGTCACCAATAGTGCGAAACAGACCATTGATGCGTCGGATCTGATTGTTGCACCAGGCTTTGTTGATCCGCACACGCACTACGACGCGCAGATTTGTTGGGACCCGTTGCTGTCGTCGTCCTCGTGGCATGGAGTAACGTCAGTGATCATGGGTAACTGCGGCGTCGGGCTTGCGCCATGTAAGCCCGATGTCCGAGAAGTTGCGGCTTGGGATTTGGTTAACGTTGAGGCCATTCCTTTTGACGTCTTAAGCAAAGGCATCAAGTGGGAGTGGGAGACGTTTCCCGAATATCTACAGGCGGCGCAGAACCGTGGCACGGGGGTGAATCTTGGCTTCATGGCTCCGCTCACGCCATTCCGGCACTACGTCATGGGCGAAGAATCGATGGACCGCGCTGCAACTCCCGCGGAGACGGCCCAGATCAAAGCCTTGCTCAAGGAAGCGGTAACGGCGGGCGCGTTTGGTTTCACCACCACGGCGATTCCGCAGCACATCGGCTACAAAGGTCGGCCGCTGGCATGTCGCCAAGCCAGCCGCGACGAATTGAAAGCATACGCCAACGCGCTCAAAGAACTTGGCAAGGGCACGATCGAACTGGCACTGACTGCCACGGCCGCGGAACTTTCGGAGGAAGAATACGCGCTGCTTGATTTCTTACTCACTGAGAGTGGCAGGCCGGTAACATGGCTGGGAGTGGTAAGTCGTGATGATAAGCCTGACGCCGGTCCTGAAGTATTGCGCAGGGCGGAGCCGCTCATTAAACGCGGTGGCATCCCGCAGGTGACCTGTCGTCCGTTTGTCATTCAGATCAATTTGCGCAACCCCTTTATCTTCGCCAACCATCCGTCGTGGAACCCGGTGTTCAACCGTTCAACTGAAGAACAAATGCAGGTCTACCGTGATCCGCTGTTCCGCCAGGCGTTCCGCAAAGAACTGGAAAAGCCGCGCATCTTTTCTGGTCGTTGGGAACGATTGGAAGTGAAGGAAGTCAGTAACCCGGCCATGAAAACGTTAGAAGGTAAGACCGTTGCCGAGATCGCCCGGGCTCGGGGTAAGGACGGTCTCGACACGTTTTTAGACCTCGGACTCGAAGACAATCTCAACATCGAGTACACCATCGTACTCTTCAATGCCAATGATGCGCTCATTCCCGAATTGATTACCGATCCGCGCACGTTGGTTGGTCTCTCTGACGGCGGCGCACACGTTGATATGTTGTGTGACGCTGGTTACTGCACCTACTTGTTGGGCACCTGGGTGCGCGAGAAGGGGGTCATGAGTTTAGAATATGCTGTGCAGCGGCTGACCTCTGAGCCTGCCAATTTCTTTGGCCTGCGTGACCGGGGGCGTTTGGCTGTGGGTGCGGCTGCGGACATTGTTTTGTTTGACTACAACACAGTGGGGTCAGGCAGACGGCCGGAGATGCGTTACGATCTTCCTGGCAGCGGGCGGCGGTTAGTGATGCCGGCGCATGGGATTCAGAGCACGATCGTCAACGGTGTCGTGTTGTACAACGAACAGAAACATACCGGGGCGCTGCCGGGGCAGGTGCTGCGGTCGTAGAAACTACGGGAAACGCGGGGAATATTGCCATTGCGAGGAGCCGGGCGACGAAGCAATCCCTTTTTCGGACAAAGATTGCTTCGCTCCGCCCGCAATGACTTGACATGTTGGTTTCAGACAAGCCTCCGTGGGAAGACTGCATCGTAACTAAATCGCAATCTCCCGATGGCTCAATGGTGCAATCACTCAATCTATCGGGCAAATTCCGGCATAATTTCATTAGCGAGGAGATCCCGAGCTTCGTCCGAGCGCGGGAACACAATGTAGTAGCTGATGCCGAACTCTTCGACGCGCGAGCGGAGTTCGCGTCTGACCTCATCCGGCGTACCGATCAACGCTACCGGTGCGTTGCGAACCGCTTCTTCATTGGGGAAGCCCATCGCCGCCGCGGTGGCTTTGAGGGCGGCGTCTGCATCGCTCTTACTGCAAGTGATATTCACCATTGCGATTCCGCTCAGTTCCACCGACCCCGGTGCACGGCCAGCCGCGGCGACGAATCTGTGCAGCATGTCGATCCGTCGTTTGAGGTCTGCTTTGTTGAAGCGCACGGCGGCGTCAGGATCTTGGACAAAATCCTTGCCGTTAATGATGGGGGGGATGAGATTGACGACCTGCGCTTCTGCCGCGGCGATCTGCAGCAGCTTCTTACCCGAGCCCCCCACCATAATTGGCGGGTGCGGTTTCTGTACAGGGCGTGGGTGATTGTAGGCTTTGTCAATCGAAAAATAGCGCCCGTGGTAGGTCGGCTCCTCTTGGGTCCACATGGCTTTGATCAGTTTGAGCGCGTCGTGAAGCTGATCAAGCCGTTCCACATTAGGTGGATACGGATAGCCGTGGGCATCATACTCGGAACGCTGCCAGCCAGAGCCGACGCCGAAGATGAAGCGCCCATTACTAATATGGTCGAGAGTCGAGGTCATCTTGGCGAGCATCGCCGGAGAGCGAAACGACATTGCCGTCACTGCCGGTGCCAGACGGACGTTTTTGGTCACTGCCGCGATCGCACTCAAAGTGGCATAGCATTCCAGTTGTGGCGTTTGTGGCGCCCCGAGGGGCGAGAAGAAATGGTCGTTGATCGACACTGAATAGAAGCCATGCGTATCGGCCCATTCGGCCGCCGCCCGGGCTTTGGCGAAATCTCCGGTTGGTAAGAAAAGACCGAATTTGACTTTGCCCATTTAGAGAAACCTCCCGCAGCAATAAAAGATTAGTGCCCTAAGATAGCCATCCTGAGCCCGTCGTCTCCGTCCCGACCATAGCCCCGTGGCAACCCGTCATTCCGGGCCAGGCCGTAGGCCGCGACCGGAATCCAGGATTCAGAAAACTGGATTCCCGCCTGCGTGGGAATGACGGCGCGTCTTTTTTCCGCTTTCACACTTAGCGCCGCGCGCTATGGAAAACTCAGAATGACAAATCCCGGCGGTATTGTTTATCCGGACAACCACTAAGCCGCAATCGCGCAGTTGTACACCTTCAACACATTCTCGCCCAACACTTGGCGCCGCGCCCGCTCGGGCATCTTTGTCGTCAGATCCTCAAGTTCTTTTATGTAGTGACCGGTATGGTCGGGATGGGGAAAGTCAGACGCCCAAAAGAAGCGATCCGCGCCGAGCAGGTCAACCATGGCCGGGAGTGATTTTTCGTCTGGGTCGGCGGAGATCCATACATTGCGCTTGAAATACTCGCTGGGCCGTTCTTTAATTGGCAGCGATCGTCCGATGATGCTGTCGTAGAGTGCGTCCATGCGGTCAAGCCAGTAACCTGCCCACCCCGCGCCCACTTCGAGGATGATGAGTTTGAGTTTCGGAAATTTCTCAAACGTGCCGTATTGCATAAAACTGGCGAGCGCATGCCGTGCGGCATCCGACGCCGTGAGATTCAGAAAGAAATTGTGCTTGCGCACGTACTGTAAATCATACCGTCCCGGCAGCGCCCATTGTGGTTCCAATGACGGATGAATGCCAAGCGGCACATCCAGTTCCTGGGCCTTAGCGAAGAGGATGTCGTGGTCTGGGTGCGCATGCGGCTTGCGGGTCATCACAAACTGTACCACCCAGCCGCCTTTGCATCCGGCTTTGACGGCGCATTCCAGTTCTTCGGCCGCAGCCTTGGGATCACCGAGAGAGAGGTGAGCGACAGGAATCAAGCGGCCGCCGCCGTCCGAGCACCAATCTACAATCCAGCGGTTGTAGGCCCGACACATAGCCTGCGCGTAGTCCGCGTCTTCGCATTCGGTTTCCCACACGAGGCCGAGGCTGGGGTAAATGATTGCCGCGTCCAGTCCTTCTAAGTCTAGGCGTCGCAGACGCTGTTTGGCGTCCATCGCGCCGAGTAGGCATTCTTCACCGTAATGCAGTCGCGGGTTGAAGTTGCCTTTCTCACGTGTCACCTGACCCATCGATCCGAGGCCGGCGAAGGTCCCGCCACGACTGACCCGGGAGGGCTTGCCACAGATTTCCACGTAGTCGTACCCGTCATCGTCAACTTTCAGACGGACCGCTGTCGAGCGGTACTTGGCCTCGCAATACTTTTCCCACAGATCTTCCGCCTCAAGAATGTGGCCATCGGCGTCGACCGCCCCGGCGAATTTGAGTTTGGTGATCTTCTCTTCCATGATACGAGACATTCGATTCTCCTTCCCTCGAGTGTGGGTCGGTTTTCCGCCTGACCCCAAAGCTAAGATAGCCTGCTTACCAGCAATCGACAAAGGGGTATTTCTTGCCCGGGCGTCGGGTTGTGACCGGTGTCGAGCAGGCCTTCACTCGATGAGGAACAACTTGCCGAACATGGCGGTTCAGAGGCCGAATTCGCAGGTTGGGATCAGAGCGAATCTAACGACGCGCCGCGAGTAAAAAAGTACAGTGCGCTAATTTCTAGCCCGCACTCTCATGAGAGACACTTTGGAGCCCTTTAGCCAAGCGGTTTGAACTTCGGCAGCGTCACTTCGTCGGTCACGGCGTCGAACCACAGCTCGACCGGCATGCCGACGCGCAGTTCATCAGGCGAGATGCCCGTGACCCAGGTAGTGAGACGCGGTCCTTCGTCCAGTTCGACCACTACCGCCGCATACGGAACCGCCTCAGCAAATGCCGGGTCGAGGGCTTGATGGACCGTCGTCCAGCAGTAGACTTTGCCTTTTCCGTTGCTGGGTGCCCATTCCCACTGGAGTGAATGGCAACTGGTGCACATGGGTCGCGGTGGATGGCGCCAGGCTCTACACTTCTGGCAGCGCTGGAAACGCAGCTCCCGCTTATGACACCACTCGAAGAATTCCTTGGTGTAGCCGTGGAGGATTGGTAATCTCACAGTTGGTGCTTTGTTTTCGGTGCTCATTGTGCCGTCCCTCAGCGACGCAAAATGGCGATTGACCCGTGTCCGTGGCCGCCCCAGCCGGTCACGACCCCCAGCTCGGCGCCCTTCACCTGCCGGGCGTCCGCCTCGTGGCGGAGCTGTACCACCGCCTCGACTAAGTGATTCATGCCGGTGTTGTGCGCCTGCGACAAGAGGCCGCCGTGGGTGTTGACGGGCAGGGCGCCGCCGAGTTCGATGCGTCCGTTCTCGACGAACGGCCCGCCTTCGCCTTTCCTGCAGAAGCCCGCGCCCTCGATTTGCAAAATTGCCTGGCCGGTAAAGCAGTCGTAGACCTCGGCAAAATCTATGTCACTCGGCGTTACCCCTGCCATTGCGTAGGCGCGCGGCGCGCAGAAGTCGAGCCCGATTTTGAGGATATCCGGACGGTTAGGGATGTCGTGCGGCGGGAACGGGTGTCCTGACGTCACGCCCATCACGTACACTGGTGGCTTACGCAGATCTTTGGCGCGTTCGGTGGTGGTCATGAGTAAAGCTGCGGCGCCGTCAGTTTCCAAGCAGCAATCCAGGAGTCGGTAGGGATAACTCACCCAGCGTGATGCCAGGTAATCGTCGAGCGTGATTGGCGCCCGCTTCATCAGGGCGTTGGGGTGCAGTTGCGCATGCTTGCGCATCGCCACCGCCACGGCACCGAGTTGTTCGTGGGTGGTACCGTAGAGCTGCATATGCCGCTGAGCCATCCAGGCATAGTGTTGAGGTGGGGCGGCCACACCGAAGGGGGCATAGTAATCTCGGATCGTCTCAGCCGCCTGTAACCCCGTTCCGGGGTCGGACGTCACTTGCCGGGCTTTGCGCCCGGAATAGAAGCGACTACACAATGGAATCAGAGCGTAGGTAGCGATACCGCTTGCGAGCGCAACAGCAGCAGACTCAACAGCGGACACACACATCGCTCCGCCCATTTCTTGCAAAGAAGTCGTGTAGTGCAAGTCTTGCAGTCCTAGGTTCGCGCAAAAGTCACCGGCGGTGCCACCACTACCGGCGCCGCCCGGAAGAATCACCGCGTCAATCGCTTCAGGTTTGATCCCGGCATCTTCGATCGCGCTCATTGAGGCTTCCAGGGCGAGTTCGAGTGCGCTCTTGGGCGTGCCGCGCGTGTATGCGGTTTCTCCGATTCCTACGATGCACGTTTGGTCTCTCAGGTCACTCAGCTTGGGCATACGCAGTGCCTCCCGTGTTCTACTGGGTCACGTGTTCATTGGGCCGTTCGGCGGTTGTGTCATTGCGCGGCGGAGTCGAAAAGTCAATGGCTGGATGCTGACCCGTACATGCATGGCAGCCCGTCATTCCGGGCGAGCAATGCGAGGCCCGGAATCCAGGAGCACAAAAGGCTGGATTCCCGCTTTCGCGGGAATGACGAAGCGTTTCCGGCAGCGATCTGTTCAGAATGACGGAAAACTGTTAGGCACAGAGGAGTGCAAATTTAGGAGGGACACCATGTCAAGCTACACTGTCATTTCCGCCGATTCACATATGATCGAACCGCCAAATCTGTGGACTGACCGTCTTGATAAGAAATACCGCGATCGGGCTCCACATGTCGAAGAGAATGAGAAGGGCAGCTTCTTCGTCGCACCCGGCATTAAACCTTCACGCGTGTCGCTAGGCTTCGCTGCCGGTCGCAGTGGCAAGGAACTGGAAGAGTACTTTAAGAAGGGGAGCTTTGCCGCGGCGCGTCCGAGTGGGTGGGACCCGGTCGAGCGTGTCAAAGATCAGGACGTGGACGGCGTTGTCGCAGAGGTTCTCTACACCACGTTTGGCATGCCGCTGTTCCGACTGCCGGATGCAGACCTGCAACGCGCGTGTTTCAAGGTCTACAACGATTGGGTGGCGGAATTTTGCTCGCATAACCGCAAGCGGTTTCATGCGGTCGGACTGGTGTCGCTCGAAGATTTGGATGCGGGTGTTAAGGAATTGGAACGCTGTGCAAAACTTGGGCTGAAGGGAGCGCAAATCTGGGGATCGCCGCCGCCGGACCGTCCCTTTTGGACGGAAGAGTATGACCCATTGTGGAAAGTCGCCGAAGAGTTGCAGATGCCGCTGTCACTGCATCTCGCCACTGGCAAAGGGGGTGGTGGCGAGCAGATGAAAGTATCGCCGACCGGTAAGCGGCCCCCATTCATGACGCGGAATTACGTGAACCACTTCCAGGAGATTCAGCGGTCCTTTACCGATATTATCTTTGGCGGCGTGTTGGAGCGGTTTCCTAAACTCCTGTTGGTGTCGGCGGAGAACGACAGTGGCTGGTTTCCACATTATCTTTACCGGCTCGATCATGCTTACGAGAAATTCAACGCCATGTCGGACGACCCCTTGCCGATGAAGCCCAGTGTGTATGTTCGTCGCCAGGTGATGGTGACGTTTCAGGATGACCCAATTGGCCCAATGACGAGCCAGTTCTTCGGTGAAGAAAATTATATGTGGGCTTCGGATTTCCCGCACTCCGATTGTACCTGGCCGAACTCACGGAAAGTGATCGACGGTCAGTTTGCCGGACTCCCGGAGCAGACTCGAGACAAGATCATCTGCCAGAACGTTGCGAAACTCTATCGGATCGCGCTCGATGGCTGAAATTCGCGCCGTTTTTGTAGCAGGGAAGAACATGAGCGCGCTGCCACTATTCTTATAGACAGCTTGAGGACGGGATCATGAAAACTCCGATTTGTGAGCTGCTCAGCATTGATTTTCCGTTAGTGGCGTTCAGTCATTGCCGTGACGTAATCGCGTCGGTGAGTCGCGCGGGTGGCTTTGGCGTCTTGGGCGTGACGGCATTTACGCCGGACCAACTTGAGATGGAGTTGAAGTGGATCGACGACCACATCGAGGGCAAACCGTACGGAGTTGACGTCCTCATTCCAGAAAACCTGTCGATCAAGGAAGAGAAAGGTGTCACAATCGGTGCATTAGCGGAACGTATTCCGCAAACCCATAAAGATTTCGTACGGAATCTACTTGTGAAGCATGAGGTCGAGCCGCCTCGAGCGCTTGAAAGTGGGCCGATCGGCGATCCCAATGCCCAATCTTCGCTGCAACAGGATGGTGCTTTGCGTCTGTTGGAGGTTGCCTTTCGTCATCCGATCAAGCTGATTGCCAACGCACTAGGGGTTCCGCCACAATCGATGCTGGATATGGGTCACGAGCACGGGGTACCAGTAGCTGCCCTCGTTGGCGCAAAGGAACATGCTATCCGTCAGGTACAGGCCGGAGTCGATATTATCGTCGCCCAAGGTGGTGAGGCTGGCGGCCACACCGGGGAGGTGTCAACGCTTGTTCTGGTCCCCGAGGTCGTTCGCGCCATCAGACCGATTCGTAACGTGCCGGTGCTGGCCGCGGGCGGCATCATGACCGGCCGCCAGATGGCGGCGTGCATGATGCTCGGAGCTGCCGGTGTATGGACGGGCTCGGTGTGGCTCGCCACGACGGAGTCGGAGACCACGGAAATCTTCCGGCAGAAGATGATCGCAGCGAGATCCCGCGACACCGTTCGTTCTAAATGTCGCACCGGCAAGTATACACGCCAGCTTCGCTCAGCGTGGACCGATGCGTGGGAAGGACCCGACGGGATCAAGGCGTTGCCCATGCCTCTGCAGAGTCTGATCAGCGAGCCGGCGCTCCACGCCGCGCAGCGAGCCGCCGAGCGAGGCAACCAAAAGGCGCGCGAACTTGTCACCTATTTCGTCGGCCAGGGTGTCGGGCTCGTGGACAGCGTGAAATCTAGTCGCGTCGTCGTGCGAGAATTCATGGAAGAATTCGCCGAAGCACTGGCTGATATGCAGGATTTACAGCAAGAATGACCATAGAGGTTTCCGCACGGGGATTCCTTTTCAGGGTCTCGCAAATAAACGGGGTGGTCATCAAGCCGGTTCCGGCCAATTTATTCGGATCAATTACAATCCTCACTCGATCCGCGTCAGCACGAGGACGGGGATCTGCCGAGTAGTTTTTTGCCGATACTCGTTAAAAATCGGCATCTGTTTAGCCTGGTTGTTGAACAGCCGCTCACGTTCCTCACCAGTTGTCACTGTCGCCCGGACCCGAAAGCGTTCGCCGCCCACTTCGACTGTCGCCTCGGGGTTGGCGATCAAGTTGTGATACCACGGCGGATTCTTGGGGCCGCCGGCGAACGAGGCGATGATGACAATGCGATTCCCGTCCTTGGTGTACACCAGCGGCTTGGTGATCGCCTTGCCGCTTTTGGCGCCGGTCGTCGTTAAGAGAAGCATGGGCATGTTGGCGAGCTGACCACCGACCTTCCCTTGGTTCGCGCGGAATTCCTTAATCACTTGTTGATTGAAATCATTTAGTTCTGACATACTTCCTCCAGGCCTCTTGGGTCTACGCCACCTAACCTTAGCAGATCGGCTCGTTACAACAAACGGTCCGATCGCTCAATGATCCAATCCTGCTTCGGCAGTTCGCGGGCCTCAGCGGGTACTCCATCGAAGGCGTGGGTTTCCTTGTCACATTCAGTGCAATCCGTAGTACCGCTTCGCGCCCTCAGCAAGGACATTCGCCAGCGTCCGCGGCGGCAGTCCCATACGTTTAATCATGTTGGCGGCGTCCGGGAACCCGTCAGCATGCGGATAATCTGTGGCCCACAAAATGTTCTCTGAGCCGAGATAGTCGGCGAGATATTTGAGGGTACCTTCGACCGGCTCGAACGAGATGAAGCACTGACGATGGAAGATGTCGCTCGGACGCGTGCTCAGTCCCGTATCATTCATCCCCACATCGTCGAAATGACGATCCATGCGGTCCAACCATCCTGCCATCCATCCACCGCCCGACTCCAGAAAAGCGATCTTTAACTGCGGAAAGCGATCGCACACGCCGCACATGATCAGGCTCGTTGCCGCCGCCATCATCTCGAAGGTGTGAGCGACACAATGACGCACAGCAAGCCCCTCGGTGAAACGTTCCATTGCTAGCGTCGGCTGCCCGCTTTCCGAGCCGCCGTGAATGCCAATGGAAAAGCCGATCTCTTGTGCCGCGCTCCACAATGCATCGTACTCAGGATTGTGCAGCACCCGGCCATTGTACGGATTCGGGCGAATGAACCCACAGCGAAAACCTAACTCTTTGGCCGCAAACAACATCTCTTGCACCGCACCTTCGACAGTTTGCATCGGCAACATTGCGGCACCGAACAAACGCTCGGGATAGGGTTTGCAGTAGTCGGCGAGCCAACGGTTGTACGCACGGCATGCCGCCGCCGAAAAATCCGGGTCTCTGATGGCTCCGAGGAACAGCCCAAGACTAGGATAGAGAAACGCTGCGTCGATGCCGTCAGCGTTCATATCCTGGATACGGGCGTGGGGATCAAAACCGCCTTTTTTTCCTTCGGCGTAGGGCGTGCGGTGCGACTTGACGCTGCGGTCTGCCCGCGCCCCAATCGTTCCCAAGCCGCCGAACTTCACCCGCTTCTTGCCCCGTCCCAGGTCAATCGCGTCGTCCCCTTCGATGCGAAAGATCTCACTATCCTCATAGGTCATAAGCCTCGGGCAGGCCTCGCGATACTTTGGCTCGATGTATTGGTCCCACAAGTTCGGTGGTTCGAGGATATGACCGTCAGAATCGATAACATGGTACTCCATAAAGTTTTCCTCCTTGTTTTCTTATTGACGATTTTGCCATTGCTTCATTCTTCTCACTAGATGTCCCCAGCGCTATACGAACCTAGGGCCTCCAGTCAAGCTTTTACGGGAAGAGTAAACTCATTGTCTGGGACAGGGGCACCGTAATCCACTTTGTGAAGCGGACCTCTTTCAATCGGTTGATTATTGCGGCAGTTTCTTGACAAACCCGGCAAACGCCTTGACAATAAGCAACTCTCTGCTGTGGGGACTTTGTGCATGAGAGATGAACGCGCTGTAAACGCTCGCTGAGGAGGACGTGGTTGTGGGATGGTGGTGGACCGGGGCACGATTGGCGTTGCTCTTTTGCCTGTGCGTGGCACTTGCTGCCTGTTCCTCCCAGCAGGTTCGCCCACGGTCTTCACAAAAGGGAATTTCCCTCTCTAAAGACAGACGGGCGGGCCAGAAATCTCAATCAGGGCGTGACAACTACGCCGACGATGACCGCTCTTTTCCTCGGGATGGGAAGAGCGGATTCGTATGGCCGGTCGATGGTGAGATCTCATCGAAGTTCGGACCGCGGGGTAATAGCTTCCACGACGGCCTCGATATCGCGGCTCCGCTAGGAACGTCGATCCTGGCGGCGGCAAATGGTGAGGTGATCTACAGTGGTACGCTGCGCGGATACGGCAATCTCGTGATTCTCCGCCATCGTGATAGTTATGTGACCGTCTACGCCCACACGCAAAGGAATCTTGTGACGGAGGGAGAGAAGGTACGACGAGGGCAGGTGATTGCCCGTGTGGGGCAGACCGGGCGAGCGTCTGGGCCGCATTTGCACTTTGAGGTGCGTAAAGACAATCTCACGCGCAACCCCCTCCGCTACCTTCCCGAGGACCGACGGACGGTGCTACAAGACCGCTGAGGAGAGGCAGCACACATGCAAGATCTAAAAGAATACATCCGCGACGTTGCGAACTTCCCTAAGGCAGGAATCATGTTCCGCGACATTACCCCGCTCTTAGCTAACGGTCCGGCGTGGCGTGAGACTGTGGACCGGATTGTCGAGCGTTATCGAAACCGCGTCGACATAATCCTAGGAGTGGAGTCGCGCGGGTTTCTAATCGGGTCGGCGATGGCCTACGCACTGGGGTGCGGCATTGCCGTTGTGCGCAAGCCGGGAAAGTTACCGGCCGCGAAGTTCAATGCCAATTACGCGTTAGAGTACGGCACCGATACGCTCGAAATCCATCAAGACGCGTTTGCGCCTGGAAGTCGGGTGTTAGTGGTGGATGATTTACTCGCGACCGGCGGAACGGCCGAGGCGGCGATCGCATTAGTACGGCAACTCCGCGGGGATGTCGTGGCGGCGGCGTTTATTATTGAGTTGACTTTCCTACTCGGCCGTAAACGGCTCGCGCCGTGCGAAGTGTTCTCCCTTATTCAATATGACAGTGAGTGAAGGTAGCTGATAGAGACGCGACATGTCGCGTCTCTACGACAAATCTCAGCTAAAAGCTCGCTATCCCCCTCGACATTGTTCGCGCCGAGTTGACAAATTCCTGTGGACAATAGACAACAGAGGGTGACGAAACGCTCTAGGAGGGGACAAGGTCATGAGACCGACATCTTTGCTACTCGGATTGTTCGTCGGCGTGTTTGTGGCCGTAGCGCAGAGACCCGGCTACGCTCAGGAAGTCCTGCGAGACCCGGTACCGCAGTTGCCGGCGGCGAATCCCGCGGCCCCTCCACCGCCCTCATGGTCGTATCCGATCGTCGAGTCGGTGCTTACATGTGAACAAGCCAATCTCGTCTCGAAAAAGGCGGTTGAGCGCTTAGGATATAAGGTCACGACCTTTACTCCTGCGACTCCGGGTAAGGACGGCGGACTCAAGGCCTTGCGCGCGGGACTCTGGGGTGAGACCGAACCGGTGACCGTTTCGCTCAGCTGTGCCGCCGACGGGACTCGTATTAACGCGTCTCCGGATATTCCGCCGTGTGAGCAGGGCAATCGCATCTCGCGCTTGGCAGTCGAAAAGCGGGGCTTCAAAGTGACAGAGTTCACGCCGGCGGCGATCGGCAAGCCGGGGATCGTGAAGGGAATCCAAGAGGGAGAGAAACCCGCAGTGATCACAATCTCGTGTGAACCCAATCAGAATGTGACGATGGAGACCTCGATGGACGGCCCCCTGGCAAGGAACAAAGAGTTTTACATTACCATCTCCAATTTCTACCAAGGATTTTACGCGCTGTTCAAAGGCGAACGAGGCTTGGTTGCGGCGGAGACAATACCGGCGTCAGACAATCAAATCCATGTGTCGATGAAACCACTGAACGGGACCGAGATGAAGATCGCGTTCGGCGCGGAAAGCAAAAAGTATTTGCCGGTGCAAGTAGAGATCGCAAACCGGACCAAGCGGTCGTACCAGTTAGAAATCGAACAAGTCATGTTGCTGTCCTCCGTCGGAGGGCGGGTGAAGCCACTGGACGAGAAAAATGGCGCGTTTCCCGCGCACGCGCTCGCGAACCAAACACTTGCCCCGGGGACGAGTATTAAAGGGTATCTCTACTACCCCCCCGGCTCGTACACCGGTGCACGGGGCTCCTTTACTGAAGAGAAGAGTCAAGAACGAGAAGGCTTCGATGTGCAGTTTTAAGCAGATGTAGATTCCCCTGTCGGCGGCTCGGTCCTATAATAGCGGAATGGCGGAGCCGTATTTCCGTGAAATCGAGCATACGGCAGACCTCGGTATCGAAGTCGAAGCCGACTCTGCGGTAGATTTATTCTCCTGTGCCGGTCTGGCGCTCTTTTCATTGATGGTGCGCCCGGAAGGAGTCAAAGCGCGCGAGATACGTGAAGAGACTATCTCTGCGGAGGGATGGGAGACTCTCCTTTACGAGTGGCTGTCCCGTCTGTTGCACCGCTTTCTCCAGGACGGCTTCATTGCCGTGACGATTACCGTGCTGGATATTAACGAGACCCATATTCACGCGCGCCTCACGGGTGAAAAGCTTGACTATGAGCGCCATGATTTTGAAACCGAGATCAAGGCGGTGACCTATCACCAACTCTCAGTGCGAAACGAGAACGGCCGCTGGGCGGCACGGGTGATCTTTGACGTGTGAGTGGTCATGGCAGAGATGAAAATTCGGCAAATTGCCGACTATCTATGGGAGATCCCCAGGCACGGCACTATGCGTGTGCCCGGCCGCGTGTATGCGTCCCGCGAGATGATGAACGACCTGCGGAAAGACGCCTCCTTGGAGCAGGTGGCGAACGTCGCGCATCTTCCGGGGGTCGTCGGCTACTCGCTGGCGATGCCCGACATTCACTGGGGGTACGGTTTTCCTATTGGTGGCGTAGCGGCAGTCGACGCAGATGAGGGAGCAATTTCGCCCGGCGGCGTAGGCTACGATATCAATTGCCTTTGGGGTGAAGCAAAGGTGCTTCATCGTTTGGGCTATCATCGCCGGATTGAAGATATTGTGGAGGCCCGCCTAAACGATCCGGTACGTTCGTATCAAATGCATCCGATACAGATTGAGGCCGCGGAGATATCGGCAGTAATGAGCCAACGACCAACGCGTCCCGTGCTAGAAGTCATTACTACGAATGGACGTCGTCAGGTGGCAACCAGTGACCATCCCTTTCTTACGCCTACGGGCATGCGTGACCTACACGACCTCCGCGTGGGAGACCGTGTTGCTGTCGATCCGTTTGTCGGAGTTCCATACGAAGACCCAGAGGATGAGGTATTGGTTAGCGAGGAAGACGTGCGCCAGTTTCTCTTGGAGCGAGGGAAGACCAAAGGCAATGCGATTCTGCAAATCCTCTCTTCGTTGCGTAGGCGTGGCCTTCTGCCTTTACAGCGCAATTCCGCAGTTTTGCCGGCCCTTATTAAAGCGCTCGGGTTTGTCTGGGGAGATGGTTCACTGTACTTTGTCAACAGCACGGGGAAAGGAGCAACCTGGTGCTTCGGTCAGTCTGAAGATCTTGAAGACATTCGCAAAGATTTGGCTTCTTTCTTTCAGGTTTCTGCAACGTATAGCCGCCATCGAGCTCATAAAATTGAAACTGATTATGGAATAGTCGATTTCGAGGCCACAAATTGTTGTGTTCGTATTAACTCAAGTGCGTTTGCCGTACTACTTGCGTTGCTTGGCTGTCCGATCGGCAATAAAGCGACCCAAGACTATAGTATCCCCTCATGGCTAATGCGCGCCCCCTTATGGCAAAAGCGGCTGTTTCTGGCTTCATACTTTGGTGCAGAGTTGCAGAGCCCGAGAGCGTACACTGAGCGAAATCGCAATTTCCCTTGTCCACTCCTGACCGTACAAAAACAGGAAAATTACGCCGCCAGTGGTCGAAAGTTTCTTTCTCAAATCGCAAGTCTGGCCCGAGAATTCGGGGTCGAGACGACGGCCATCGAAGAGCACAAAGAAACGACCGTACGGAAAAACGGCATCTCCTGCCGCTTGCGGTTATCTTTTTCGTCTCGACCAGAGTCTCTGCTGGCGCTCTACACGAAAATTGGCTTTGAGTACCATGCAAAGCGGCGAGCCGAAGCTGCTGTGGTTGCTGCGTACCAGCAGTATAAGCAAGAAGTCTGGAAAGAGCGCCGAGCGCTGATGACAGAGATTCTCCGCCTCAGACTTGTCTTTGGCCTGGGGGCGAAACGGATTGCTGCTCACTTGGCTGGACAACCTGTGAACTTACGCTTCATCGAACGAACGATCTATAGCAAGGCTGAGCGCGCCGTACGGGTATCCGAAAATTTTCTTCCCTACCCAGAGTTCCGAACGCAGGTCACCCAAGGGTTGGGAGAACGTGGCTTGGTATGGGAGACGATCAAAGAAATACGGCCACGACCTAGCGTGCATCAAGTCTACGACATTACGGTAAACCACCCAGACCATAACTTTGTTGCCGATGGTTTTGTTGTCCATAATTGTGGCGTCCGACTAGTCGCCACAAAGCTCTCAGAGAGTGATATCCAGAAAAGATTACCGTCTCTGGCAGACTCACTCTTTGCCTCGATTCCCTGCGGCGTTGGTGCCGAGGGCGCGATCCCGAAACTGAGTAAAACCGAGGAGAAGAAACTGACACGGGAAGGGGTGCGCTGGGCGATCGCACAAGGGTATGGTCGTCCGGAGAATGCTGAATATATCGAGGAGAACGGGTGCCTGGCCGGCGCCGACCCCGAGGCGTTGACTGACGAGGCGCTGTCTCGTGGCCTCACGCAGGTTGGCACGCTCGGCTCCGGCAATCACTTCCTTGAAGTCGGTCGCGTTGAAGAAATCTATGACGAGAAAGTTGCTGCGGCGTTAGGACTGACGGTCGGGCAGATTGCCGTCATCATTCATTCGGGCTCGCGCGGTTTGGGCCATCAGACCTGCGAGGACGCACTCAAAGTGATGGGCAAGGCGATGGAAAAATATCACATCACTGTGCCCGACCGCCAGCTCGCCTGCGCCCCGGCGTCCTCCCCGGAAGGCCGACGGTATCTCGCGGCGATGGCGTGCGCGGCGAACTACGCCTGGGTGAATCGCCAAGTGATGACGAGCCTCGCCGAAGATGCCTTTCTGAAAGCGCTGCAGATCTCGTCACGTGAACTGGGCATGCGGTTGATCTATGACGTCTGTCACAACATCGCCAAACCCGAGACGCATGAAGTCGACGGGAGAAAACAAAAAGTGTGGGTGCATCGCAAAGGGGCGACGCGGGCGTTCGGCCCCGGACACCCGGCAATTCCCGCCCCCCTGCGGCCACTCGGTCAGCCGGTGCTGATTCCGGGTGACATGGGTCGCTACTCGTTCTTGCTAGTGGGGACGGAAAAAGCCATGCGGGAAACATTCGGTTCGACGTGCCACGGTGCGGGACGCTTAATGAGCCGCGCACAAGCGAAAAAGGCCGCCCTCGGGCGCGACCTCGATGCCGAGCTTGGCAAAGCTGGCGTCATTGCCCGCTATCGCGGCAAAAGGACCTTCGCCGAAGAAATGCCGTATGCGTACAAAGATGTGGCCGATGTCGTGGATGTAGTTGACCGCGCCGGTATCAGCAAAAAGGTGGTGAAACTGAAGCCGCTGGCGGTCATTAAAGGGTAATGGAAACGACTTTTACGACCGCCGCGCTTGGGGACATTCCGACGCTGCTCCGGTTCATGCGCGAATACTATGAGTTTGATCA
>Ga0070741_10007211_pt1 | contig 23209 bp, 18 predicted proteins | sample Coa_R1_4_FD_66440 | JGI IMG/M metagenome (GOLD analysis project Ga0070741, IMG submission 66440) | Surface soil microbial communities from Centralia Pennsylvania, which are recovering from an underground coalmine fire - Coalmine... | ecosystem: Environmental > Terrestrial > Soil > Unclassified ... | reverse complement strand
CGCTTGCCGCCAGCCATCTTGACCAGATCGAGCTCCACCTCGTCGCCGGCGAGCATGAACGCCTCCTGCTCCGCCGCCGACTCGGGGCCGACCATCCCGCAGTTCCCGGGGCCGCCCTCGAAGTCGAGCCCGCACGTGCCCTGCTGCTCCATCAACCGCCTCCCGAGCTCCGCATGCGCCTTCGGGATCACGTACCTGTCCTCGTACTTGCCGATCGCCAGCAGCCTGTACATGTCCTCGAGGTCCTGGGCGCTCATGCCGACGGACTCCGCCATCGCGGCGTCGTGCTCGCCGAGGACCTCGCGCTTGCGCATGTAGCCGCGCATGGCGGCAAGCCGCCGGAGCACGCGGCGGATCACATCGCCGTCCCCGGCAGCGAGGAGGTTCGCGAGGTAGTCCACCGGGATCCGCATGGCCTCGATCGCCGGGAAGACCTGGTCCGGATCCGCCTCGTAGCCGTCTTCCTCGAGCACGTTGACGATCGGCGAGAGCGGAGGGACGTACCAGACCATGGGCAGCGTGCGGTACTCGGGATGCAGGGGAAGCGCGACCCGGTAGCGGTGCGCGAGGGCGTAGACGGGGGAGCGGCGCGCGTAGTCGAGCCAGTCGTCCGGGATCCCGTCGCGCCTGGCCTGGGCCTGGACGCCGGGATCGTCCGGGTCGAGGAACACCTCGAGCTGGGCGTCCAAGAGGCCCTTCTCGTCCGGCACCGAGGCCGCGGCCTCGATGCGATCCGCGTCGTAGAGGACGAGGCCTAGGTAGCGGATGCGCCCGACGCACGTCTCCGAGCAGATCGTCGGCAACCCCGCCTCGATGCGCGGATAGCAGAGCGTGCACTTCTCCGCCTTGCCGGTCCGGTGGTTGAAGTAGACCTTCTTGTAGGGGCATCCGGAGACGCAGAAGCGCCAGCCGCGGCACTTCGCCTGGTCGACGAGCACGATCCCGTCCTCCTCGCGCTTGTACATGGCCCCCGACGGGCAGGATGCGACGCAGGAGGGGTTGAGGCAGTGCTCGCAGATCCGGGGCAGGTAGAACATGAACGCCTGCTCGTAGGTCGCCTTGACCTGCTCCTGGATCCCCTCGACGAGCGGGTCCTCGTGGATCCGCTCGGGCGTGCCGGCGAGGTTGTCGTCCCAGTTCGGGCCCCAGCGGATCTCGCGCAGCTCCCTACCCGTCAGCTGGGAGCGCGAGCGCGCAACCGGGTCGTGGGACGAGAGCGGCGCGGTGATCAACTGCTCGTAGTCGTAGGTCCAGGGCTCGTAGTAGTCGTCGATCTGCGGCAGGTCGGGATTGGAGAAGATCGTGAGCAGCTTCTTGATCCGGCCGCCTGCTTTGAGCTGCAGCCGGCCCTTGCGGTCCAGCGTCCAGCCACCCCGCCAGCGCTCCTGGTCCTCCCAGCGCCGCGGATAGCCGAGCCCCGGCTTCGTCTCCACGTCGTTCCACCACATGTACTCGGCGCCCGGGCGGTTCGTCCACACCTGCTTGCAGGTGACCGAGCAGGTGTGGCAGCCGATGCACTTGTCCAGCGCCATCACCATCCCGACCTGGGCGCGGACCTTCACTGGAAGCGCACCTCCGCCTCGCGCCTTCGCAGCACGACGATCTCGTCCCGCTGGGAGCCGGTGGGCCCGTAGTAGTTGAAGCCGAAGCTGAGCTGCGCGTAGCCGCCGATGAAGTGAGTCGGCTTCATCACGATCCGCGTGACCGAGTTGTCGGTGCCGCCGCGCTTTCCCTCGAGCTCGGTGAGCGGGACGTTCAGGTGCCTGTCCTTGGCGTGGTACATCATGCACACGCCCGGCGGGACCCTGTGAGTGACGGCCGCCCGGCAGGCGATCACGCCGTTTCGGTTGTAGGCCTCGACCCAGTCGTTGTCGCGGATCCCGAGTGCCTCGGCGTCGTCGTTGTTGACCCACAGCATGCCCCCGCCGCGGAACAGGGTGAGCATGTGCAGGTTGTCCTGGTACTCGGAGTGGATCGACCACTTCGAGTGCGGGGTCACGTAGTTGAGGACGAGCTCGCGGCGCCCGTCGCCGGCGCTCTGGTCGCCGAACACGGCGCGATGGTGGAGCGGCGGCCGGAACACGGGGAGCCCCTCGCCGAGCTCGAGCATCCACGCGTGATCGAGGTAGAACTGCATCCGGCCGGAGAGCGTGTGCCAGGGCTTCTCGCGCTCGACGTTCATCGTGAACGGCGCGTAGCGGCGGCCGTGGGCCTCGATCCCCGACCACTCGGGCGAAGTGATGACCGTGCGCGGCTGCACCTGGGCGTCGTGGAAGCTGATCCGATCGCCCGCCCGCGTGCCCGAGAGGTCCGCAAGGCCGAGGCCGCTCGTGCGCTCGAGGGAGCGGAAGCCCTCGGTGGCGAGTCGCCCGTTCGTGGTTCCGGAAAGGGCCAGGATCGCCTCGCATGCGTGCTCGACCCGCTCGAGCGACGGACGTCCGTCGGCGATCCCGCCGCGGACTGCGCCGTTCTTCGCCCGCAGCTCGCCCACCTCCTCGTCGGCGACCCAGCCGGTCCCCTTGACCTGGGTGCCGAGCTGCTCGACCAGCGGCCCCAGCGCCTCCCACTTGGCGGCGACGTTCGGGTAGTCGCGCTCGACCACCACCAGCTTCGGCATGGTCCTGCCGGGCACCGGCTCGCACTCGCCCGCCCTCCAGTCGCGCACCTCCCCGAGCGGCTGAGCGATCTCGTCGGGGGTGTCGTGCAGGAGCGGGGCCGCGATCACGTCGCGCCGCACGCCGAGGTGCCTCTCCGCCAGCTCCGAGAAGCGCCGGGCGATCAGCTTGAAGGCCTCCCAGTCGGTCTTGCTCTCCCACGGCGGAGGCACGGCCTCGTTGAACGTGTGCACGAAGGGGTGAAGATCCGTGGAGGAGAGGTCGTACTTCTCGTACCAGGTCGCGGCCGGGAGGACGACGTCGGAGAAGAGCGCGTTGCTCGTCATCCGGAAGTCGATCGTCGTGAGCAGGTCGAGCTTGCCCTCCGGCGCCTCGTCGCGCCAGACCACGTCGCGCGGCCGCAGCTCGGGGGGCGACTCCTCGGCCCGGACCGCGCTCTCGGTCGTCCCCAGCATGTGCTTGAGGAAGTACTCGTGCCCCTTGCCGGAGGAGCCGAGGAGGTTCGCGCGCCAGACCGTCATCACCTTCGGGTGGTTGTGCGGGGCGTCCGGGTCCTCGCAGGCGAACCGCAGCCGCCCGGAGCGGAGCTCCTCCACCACGTGCTCGGCCGGCTCGATCCCCTTGTCGCGCGCTTCGTCGCAGAGGTCGAGGGTCGAACGGTCGAAGCTGGGAAAGGACGGCAGCCACCCGAGCCGCGCGCCGAGCGCGTTGACGTCCGCGATGTGCATGCCATCGAAGAGCCCGCGGCCCAGCACCGAGGCCAGATCCCCTGGCCGGTAGCGCTCGTAACGCCACTGGCCGCTCGCCAGGTAGAAGAACGGCGTGCCGGACTGCTGCCGGGGCGGGCGCACCCAGTCGAGGGCGAACGCCACGGTCTGCCATCCGGCGAGCGGCCTCACCTTCTCCTGACCGACGTAGTGCGCCCAGCCGCCACCGTTCACGCCCTCGCAGCCGCAGAGCATCACCAGCGCGAGAAAGGTCCGGTACGTCTGATCGGAGTGAAACCAGTGGTTGGTCCCCGCCCCCATCGCGATCATCGAGCGCCCCTGCGTGAGCTCGGCGTTGCGCGCGAACTCGCGGGCTACCCGTGCGGCGAGCTGCCGGTTCACGCCGGTGATCCGCTCCTGCCACGCCGGCGTGTAGGGCGCCGGGTCGTCGTATCCCGACGGCCATTCGCCGGGCAGGCCCTCGCGCCGCACCCCGTACTGCGCCAGCAGCAGATCGAGCACCGTCGTCACCAGGCGCCCCGCGATGCGGATCGCGGGCACGCCTCGCGGCACCGATGCTCCTCGCTCCCCGTCGCCCTCGTCGAAGCGCGGCAGGTCGAGCGCCACCCGCTCGCCGTCGCGCCCGAGGAGGGTCAGCGCGGGCACGATGCCGTCGAGCCTGAGGTTCCAGCGCCCGGGCTGGCCGTAGCGATGGCCCACCGATCCGCCCGGCACGGCAGGCTCGCCGGTGCGCTCGTCCAGCACGACCGGCTTCCACTCGCCGTTCTCCTCGTCGAGCCCGAGGTCCGAAGCGCGAAGCAGCCGGTCGGGAACGAACGCGTCGCCGCGCTCGCGAAGCGTCACGAGCAGCGGCAGATCGGTGAAGCGGCGCGCGTAGTCGCGGAAGCGCGGCACCTCTCGCTCGACGTAGAACTCCTTCAGGATCACGTGGCCCATCGCCATCGCCAGCGCTCCGTCCGTGCCCGGGGCGGCAGCCAGCCAGTGATCGGCGAACTTGGTGTGCTCCGCGTAGTCCGGCGAGACCACGACGACCTTCTGGCCGCGGTAGCGCGCCTCGACCATGAAGTGCGCGTCCGGGGTGCGCGTCGTGGGCAGGTTGGTGCCCCAGATGATCAGGTAGCCCGCGTTCCACCAGTCGCCGGACTCGGGCACGTCCGTCTGGTCGCCGAAGGTCTGCGGCGAGGAGGGCGGCAGGTCCGCGTACCAGTCGTAGAACGACAGGATCACGCCGCCGATCAGCGACAGGAAGCGGGTGCCGGATGCGTACGAGGCCATGGACATCGCCGGGATCGGCGTGAACCCGACGCAGCGATCGGGGCCGAAGCGGCGGATCGTGTGGACGTGCGCGGCCGCGATCAGCTCGACCGCCTCCTCCCAGGATGCGCGCACGAACCCGCCCTTTCCGCGCTGGCGCCGGTAGACGAGCCGCTTCTCCGGGTCGTCCACGATCTCGGCCCAGGCCGCCACCGGATCGCCGAGGCGGCTTCGGGCCTCGCGGAACATCTGCAGGAGGCTGGCGCGCACGTAGGGGTACTTGATCCGGAGCGGCGAGTACTCGTACCAGGAGAACGAGGCGCCGCGGGGGCAGCCCCGGGGCTCGTATTCCGGCATCTCGGGTCCCGTGGAGGGGTAGTCGACCGCCTGCGTCTCCCAGGTGATGAGGCCGTCCTTGACGTAGACGTTCCAGGAGCAGGACCCCGTGCAGTTCACCCCGTGGGTCGAGCGCACGACCTTGTCGTGCGCCCACCGGCCTCGGTACGAGCGCTCCCAGTTCCTGTCCTTGGCTACGAGCTGGCTCCAGCCCTCCTCGTTCACCGGGCCACGGCGCAGGAAGCGGTGAGCGGCAAGGAGCGAGCTTCGCGCGAGCCGCGAGGCTCCGCCGGCCCTGGAAGATCCTTGCGTTTCCCCGGTCAATGCCTCTTGCCTGCGTCCGGGTCGCTGCTCCGGCGGCGCCCCACTCTATCGAGGACGCTGCGCGGCCGGAGCGACGCAGGGGCCGGCGGCGTCGTGATATATAGGACTCCTATCTCAGGTCCGAACAAGGAGGAGCAGATGGCAGAGAGCGCGATCGCCGGCTACCTGTACGGCAGCGACGAGGTTCCCCGCTCGCCCGTGTCGGCCGAAGACCTGGAGCTGCTCAAGCAGAGCGTCCTCTTCGGCCCCGATGACGCGCGGGCGTTACGCCAAGCGGGAGAGGTGCTCGGCGATCAGGTCGAGGAGGTGCTCGACGTCTGGTACGGCTTCGTGGCATCGCATCCCCATCTGGTGCGCTACTTCGCCGATGCGGAGGGCTCCCCGATCGAGGAGTACCTGGCGCGCGTCCGGGCGCGCTTCGGGCAGTGGGTGCACGACCTCTGCGAGCGCGATTGGGACCAAGCGTGGCTCGACTACCAGGAGGAGATCGCGCTCCGGCACACCGAGGCGAAGAAGAACCGAACGGACGGGGCCACCGGCGCGCCCGCGGAGGTCCCCCTCCGCTACATGATCGCCTTCATCTACCCGATCACCGCAACCGTGCGCGAGTTCCTCGCCCGGAAGGGCCACCCCGATCACGAGGTCGAGGCGATGCACCAGGCCTGGTTCAAGGCGGTGACGCTGAGCGTCGTACTCTGGGCCCGTCCCTATGCCGCGGGCCGCTGGTGAGCCGCGAGGCCTCCGAGGCGGGCGCCGGGGTTGACGCAAAGCTGGCCGGCGCGCTCGATCGCGCGGGCCAAGCCCTGGCCGCGGAGCTTCGCCGCGCCGCGCACGCGGCGGGCCTGAGCGCCACGCAGGCGCGGGTTCTCGTGCGCCTATCGGCGGAGCCGGAAGGCGAGCGCCGGGTCGGCGCGCTGGCCGCCGCGTTCGACCTGCGCCAGCCGACGGTCTCCGATGCGGTCGCCGCCCTTGATCGCAAGGGCCTGGTCCGCAAGCGGGCCGCTCGCGCCGATGCCCGCGCCGTTCTGCTCGAGCTGACCGCGAGGGGGCGGCGGGTTGCCGCAAGCCTGGGCGACTGGGACGCTCGCGTGCGCGCGGCGCTCGGGCGGCTCCCCGTCGCGGGGCGGGCGACAGTCCTCTCGCTCCTCCTCGAGCTCCTGGGCGACCTCCACCGCGAGGGCGTGATCGCCGAGGCGCGGATGTGCACGACCTGCCGCTACCTGGAGCGCTCGGGCGGAACCCCCGCCTACTGCAGGCTCCTTCGCATCCCGCTCGAGCCCGCCGACCTGCGCGTGCACTGCCCCGACCACGAGCCCGACCGCGCGGCCGCCTAGAGGCTTGAGGACGCCCGGCTGCTGGGACACGTTTCGAGCGAGCCGCCCGCCTCCCTGCCATCGCGCACCCCGGACGCGGAATACTCAGCCACGATGGACGCTGGCCCCGCCGACGCGCGGGTGGAGCTGATGGAGCGCTCCGAGCAGCTATCAGCGCTCGGGCGGGCGCTCGACAAGGTGGTCCCGCGGCGAGCCGGCGCCATCGTGCTCGTCGCCGGGGAGGCGGGGGTGGGCAAGACGGCGCTGCTGCGGGAGCTCTGCGCTAGCCGGCGCGATCCGGCTCGCGTCCTCTGGGGAGCGTGCGAGCCGCTGTCTCGGCGGCTACGTACGAGTTAATCGATGAGGTCAGCGTTCGGGGGCGTGGCCGCACGGATGGCGCGAGCGGCTACCGCAGCGAGCTGAACGTGCGACGCCCGCCGAGGTCGGCGTACTCGCGCGCCTCCCACCCCGCCTCGAGGCTCCCCACCGGTCCGCCGTAACACCCGCAGCACGGTGTCGGGATCGCCAGTGAGCGCCCGCAGGGCCATGAGCGGCGCCGGAGTGCTCGTCCCGAGCAGGCCCAGTGCGCTCTCAGCCGAAGTCCGTAATTCGCCGCTTGCACCTTCGTGGGATGTACCGATGGCCGAGGCCGCTCGCCGGGCTAGCGTCCTCAGCGGCAGCTCACAGAGGAGGTTCAATGGCGACCGAGACACACGGCGTCGAGATCGTTCGCTCGTTCCTCGACAACCACAGCGTGCGCTACGCGCTCTCCGAGCACGACGAGGCCTACACGGCGGCATCGGAGGCCCGCGCGTCGGGCGCCGAGCCATCGGAGGCGGCGAAGACGGTGATGCTGCGCGACGAGGCTGGCTACCTGCTGGCGGTGATCCCGGCCCCCGAGCGGCTCGATCTTGCCAAGGTGCGCCGCCTCACCGGCAGGCCGTCGCTATCGCTGGCGAGCGAGGCCGACCTCGAGCGCGACTTCCCCGGCTTCCAGGTCGGCGCGCTGCCGCCGCTGGGGCCATTGTTCGGCGCGCCGGAGCTCGTCGATTCGCGCCTGCTGGAGCACGGAAAGCTGCTGTGCAACGGCGGCGACCACCGGCACTCGGTCGTGCTCGACGTCCACGACCTCGTGCGGCTGGCGGGCGCCGAGGTCGGCGACCTCGTCGCCGCGCGGTCCGGCCCGGAGGGGGCGGCGCGCTCGAACCCGGGCACGCCGCGCACGATGCGTGCGCTGCAACTCGTCGCCTGGCAGCAGCCGCCCGAGGTTCGCGAGGTGCCCGTGCCCGAGCCGGGACCCGGCCAGGTGCTGATCAAGGTCGGCGGCGCCGGCGCCTGCCACTCGGACCTGCACCTGATGGACTGGCCGCCGGGCCAGATGCCGTTCGACCCCCCGTTCACGCTCGGGCACGAGAACGCCGGCTGGGTCGCGCGCGTGGGCGCCGGTGTCGACGCCGTACGCGAGGGCGAGCCGGTCGCCGTCTACGGGCCCTGGGGGTGCGGCCGCTGCTCCGCCTGCCGGCGCTCGAGCGAGAACTACTGCGAGCGCCAGTCCGAGATCGGCGTGATGGGTGGCGGCCTGGGACTCGACGGCGGCATGGCCGAGTACCTGCTCGTGCCCTCCGCGCGCTTGCTCGTCCCGCTGGGCGAACTGGACCCCGCGGACGCCGCGCCGCTCGGCGACGCCGCCCTCACGCCCTATCACGCGATCAAGCGGTCCCTCCACAAGCTCGTGCCCGGCTCGACGGCGGTCGTGATCGGCGTCGGCGGACTCGGGCACATGGCGATTCAGATCCTGAGCGCGCTCTCCAGCGCGCGCATCGTCGCCGTCGACACCTCGCCCGAGAAGCTCGCGCTCGCCACCGGCGTTGGCGCCGAGATCACGGTCGAGGCCGGGGAAGGCGCAGCCGAGGCGATCCGCGAAGCGACGAGGGGTCGCGGTGCCGAGCTCGTGCTCGACCTCGTCGGCAGCGAGGACACGATCGCGCTCGCCGCTCAGTGCGGCCGGTTCGAGGGCGACCTCACGATCGTCGGTCTCGCGGGCGGGGCGTTTGCGTTCTCGTTCTTCTCGCAGCCGTACGAGTGCTCGCTCCAGACCACCTACTGGGGCAGCGCCATCGAGTTGATCGAGGTGCTCGAGCTCGCCCGCGCGGGCAAGATCCACGCCCACGTCGAGCGGCACCCGTTCGAGGACGCGATCGAGGTCTACGAGCGCCTGCGGCGCGGCGAGATACAGGGGCGAGCGGTCGTGTGCCCGAGCGCGTAACCGAGCCGAACGACTCCGGCGGCCCACCTGCGACCCGACATGCCCGCTTGGCCTCTTCCGCGCCCAATCCCTCACGCGCCGCCCTACGCCGCTGAGCATGCTCGATGCGATGCCGCCGCCTCCCGGGGAGGGATCGGCATGACGCCTGCGCCATGACACCGAGCACGCGGGCAGCAGGCGCTGCTGCCGCCGACCGCCTGCTCGAACCGTGGTTCACCTGCCTGCGCGAGCGCCTGCCCGGGCTGCGGGTCTTCGATAGTCACACGCACCTTGGGTCGGATCCTGACGGCTCGTCCCAGACCGCCCGGGAACTGCTCGACGCGCTCGACGTCATCGATGGGCGCGCGGTCGCGTTCTCGTTCAGCGAGCCCGATGGGTACGCGGCGGCGAACGACCGCGTCCTCGAGTCCGCGGCCGCCTCGGACGGCCGCATCATCGCCTACTGCCGGGTGGACCCAAACGCCGGCGGACTCGCCGAAGCCGAGCGCTGCCTGGACGCGGGCGCCGGCGGGATCAAGCTGCACCCGCGCGCCGAGCGCTTCGCCCTCGGCGACGCCGCTGTCGACCGGATCGTCGCCCTTGCCGCGCGGCGGCGCGTGCCGGTCGTCTTCCATGCCGGCCGCGGCATCCCGTCGCTCGGCCGCAACGCGCTCGAGCTCGCCGCCCGCCACCCCGAGGCACCGATCATCCTCGCACACGCCGCTATCTCCGACCTCGCGTGGATCTGGCGCGAAGCCCCGGCGCGGCCCAACCTCTTCTTCGACACCGCCTGGTGGAACACCGCCGACCAGCTCGCCTTGCTCTCGCTGGTTCCGCCGGGCCAGATCCTCTTCGCATCGGATATCCCGTACGGACGCACGGTCGCAGCAGCCTGCGTCGTTCTGCGCGCCGCGCTCGCCGTCGGGCTCGGCCCCGAGCAGATCGCCGCGATCGCCGGCGGCCAGATCCAGCGGCTGCTGGCCGGCGAGGAGGCGCTCGACCTCGGCCCGGCGACCAACGCGACTCCCCCCGCGCCCGGCGCGCTGCTCGAGCGCATCCACACGCTCCTCGTCGCAGCGATCTCACGCATGAGCACCGGCCAACCCGGTGACGAGTACCTCGAGCTTGCCCGGCTCGCCTGTCGGCTTCCGCCGGGCCATCGCGAGGCGCCGGTGGCTGATTCTGTCCTCGCGCTCCTCGAGCGCTACGACGCGTACCGCGCTGCCAAACCGCGACAGCGCGGCCCGCGCCCACCCGGCATTCACCTGATCTTCGTCGCCGCCGCGATCGCCCGCCTGCCCGGACTGCCACTGCCTGACGGCGAAACCGCCCGCGGCGCCCCCTGAGATGGCAGCCGCTCCTGATGGCTCCCATGCTCAAGGCCTGATCAGAGCGCGACCCCGACCAGGATCGGCTCGGGGCACAGCTCGACCCCGAAGACCTCCCGCACCCGGTCACGGATCTCGCGGGCAAGGGCGATCAGCTCCGCCGTGCTGGCGCCGCCGCGATTGACGAGCGCCAGCGTGTGCTTGCTCGAGATCCCGGCACGACCCTTGCTTCGGCCGCGGTGGAAGCCAGCCTGCTCGATAAGCCAGGCCGCCGAGGTCTTGACGGCGCCATTCCGCTGCGGCCACGCCGGCGGGCGGACGCCGCCTCCGAGCCGCTCGGTGACGAGGCGCTCGAGCGCGGCGAACGCCCCAGCGGAGAGGATCGGGTTGAGGAAGAAGGAGCCGGCGCTGACGGAGTCGGGATCGCCGGGGTCGAGCACCATGCCCTTCCGGCGGCGCAACTCGAGCACCGCCTCGCGCACCGCGGCGAGCGGCGGGCGTGCCCCCGGCGCCACCCCGAGCGCCCGGGCCAGCTCCGCATAGCGGATCGGCGCCGCCCGCGGCGAGCGCTCCAGCTCGAAGGTCACCTCCAACACCAGGTAGCGGCTGCTGTGGCGGAATCGGCTCGAGCGGTAGGCGAACTGGCAGTCGTCACGTGCGAGGTCGACGATGCGGCGAGCGACTCGGTCGTATGCCCGCACCGAGACGATCGTGTCCGAGACCTGCTGGCCGTAGGCGCCGACGTTCTGGATCGGCGTGGCGCCGGTCGAGCCCGGAATGCCCGACAGGCATTCTGCGCCCGCCAGCCCCTCGGCGACGGCTTGCGACACGAACTCGTCCCAGGGCTCGCCCGCAGCGACCCGCAGGCGCACGCGCTGCCGATCGGCCACGCCCGCGATACCCCGCGTGCGAACGTGCAGCACGGTGCCGTCGAATCCGGCGTCGGCGATCACGAGGTTCGAGCCGCCGGCGAGCACCAGCAGAGGCTCTCTCGCGGCGTCGACAGCCGTCACCGTCTCGACGAGCTGAGCGTCGAGCGTGGCTTCGACCATCCGACGGGCAGCGCCGCCGAGGCGCAGCGTCGTGTGCGCAGCGAGCCGCTCTCCGAGGCGTTCGGGAGCACTGCCGACGAACGCAGCGCGGCCGGCTCCGCTCGCTTCGCCTCTTTGGCGCCGCGTCAGATGTAGAGCATTTCGCGGATCGTCATCGCGCCTGCATGTCCTCACTTGATCAGCCGCGGTCATCGGCCAGGGGGCTGCCGAGCGGGAGGTGGGCCGCAAACCAGTCGGCGGCGTGCCCAGCTACCTGTTGCAGCGCTCCCGGCTCCTCGAACAGGTGCGTAGCGCCGGGCACTATCACGAGCTTCTTTGGACACCGCAGCGCGCGCTCCGCCTGCTCGTTGAGCTCGATGACGCCGCGGTCGGCACCGCCCACTATCAGAAGCGTCGGAGCGATGACCTCCGACAGGCGCTCACCAGCGAGGTCCGGTCGACCTCCGCGCGAGACCACCGCCCTGACGGTGGTGCCTAGATCGGCAGCCGCGCACAGGGCGGCGGCTGCTCCCGTGGAGGCTCCGAAGTAACCGATCGGCAGATCTCCCAGATCCTCGTCCTCCCAGGCCCAATGGGTTGCGCTCACGAGCCTCCTGGTGAGCAGCGGGATGTCGAAGACCTTGCGCCGGTCGGCGGCCTCCTGGTCAGTGAGCAGGTCGAAGAGGAGCGTGCCGAAGCCCGCTGCGCCGAGTGCGGCCGCTACCTGCATGTTCCGGGGGCTCAGCCGGCTCGAGCCGCTGCCGTGGGCGAAGACCACGAGTCCGGAGGCGCCGGGCGGCAGACGCACGTCACCGGGGAGCACGACTCCCGCCTCGGCCGGGATCGCGACCTCGCGGTGGGTGATCTGCGTCCAGTCGATCCCGCCCTGCACACGCGGCGGATCCCCAGCACCGGGGGCCGCTCGGGCATGCTCGACCTCGCGGGAGCGAGCTGGCGCCAGCAGATCTATGACCTGTTCGTCGCTGACTTGCTCGAAGTGTTCGTAGTACGCACCCACCGCAAAAAAGTCGGGCGGGCTCTGCAGGCAGACGACCTCGTCGACATTGCCCGCGAGCCGCTCGTCCAGTCCCGGCGGCCCGATCGGCACGGCCAGTATGACTCGCCCCGCACCACGCTTGCGGAGAGCGCGCGCTGCGGCGATCGCGGTGAAGCCGGTGGCAATGCCGTCATCGATGAGTATCGCGAGGCGGCCGCTGAGATCGAGCGGCGGCCGAGCTGCCCGGTAGCGGCGTACGCGGCGCTCGAGCTCCGCCTGCTCGCGCTGGACGATCCGCTCGACATCACTGTCTTCGAGACCGAGCGCTTCCATGATGCGCCGGTTGAGCACGCGTATGCCTTCCTCGGCGATCGCCCCAAGTCCGAGCTCCGGCTGGAAAGGTGCTCCGAGCTTTCGGACGACCATGATCTCCAGAGGGGCATCAAGCGCCCGAGCCACCTCATTCGCGACAGGAACTCCTCCGCGTGGAAGACCCACGACCACCGGAGCCTCGTCGCGAAGCTCCGCAAGCCGCTCGGCAAGCTTCCGGCCCGCGTCGCGCCGGTCCCGATAGAGATGGGAGGCCGTCAGCAGCACGCTCACCCAACGACCCTAGCTTCCGGCCCACAGCATCGAATCCGGGAAGTTCCTGATTACGCGCGCTGGCAAACTACGGAGGCGCCGCTGGGCTCGTCGACGGTCCTCGGGGTCGACCGGTCACGGTAGGTGAGCTGCTCGCGCGCCGCGATTCGCGATGTCATCGTAGGGCCCGCGGGAACGTGATCGAGCTCGCCCTCCGACGGGCGCCGCCGCAGCACGTCCGCGACAGTCGCAACGACGTCCAGGCCCGTGGCGCCGGGCGTAAACTCGCCATGGGCAAGCGGAGAGGAGAGCAGTCATGGCCGAATGCGAGGTGTGCGGGAACGACTACGACAAGGCGATTGAGGTCATCGCCCAAGGCGAGCGGCACGTGTTCGACAGCTTCGAGTGCGCGATCTACGCGCTCGCGCCCACCTGCAACCACTGCGGATGTCGGATCGTCGGTCATGGCGTGGAGTCGGATGGCTCGTTCTTCTGCTGTGCGCACTGCGCCCATAGCGCGGGCGTGCAAGCCGCCCGCGACCGCGTCTGAACGAGCGCGCCCCGCCTCCTCGCGAGGTGGAGCGGATGGCACGAGCGCGCCCGCGGACTGACGGCGCACCCCGTATCGAGCGGGTCCGAAGGCGTGACGGGAGCGTCGTGCCATTCGACCGCGAGCGGATCATCGAGGCGGTCCTGTGCGCGGCCAGGGAGGCCGGACGGCCCGACCGGGCGCTCGCCGAGCGGATCGCAGCGTCCGTGGTTGATGCGCTCGAGCGGCACGGAGGCGAGCCCGGCGTGGAGGAGATCCAGGATGCGGTGGAGCGCGCCCTGATGGAAGCTGGGCTCGCCGACGTCGCCCGCCGGTACGTGATCTATCGCCGGCGTCACGCGGAGCTGCGCGAGGCGAAACGGATGCTGGGCGTGCGCGATGAGCTGAAGCTGTCCCTCAACGCAGTCGCCGTGCTTCGCGAGCGTTACCTGCGCCGGGACGAGCGGGGCGAGGTGGCCGAGTCGACCGGCGAGATGATGGACCGCGTCGCAGGCTACGTCGCCCGGGCCGAAGACCGCTTCGCGCCTGGATCATCTCGGCGGTGGGAAGCCGAGTTCGCCCGGGCGCTGCGCGGGCTCGAGTTCCTGCCCAACTCGCCGACGCTGATGAACGCGGGCACCGAGATGGGGCTGCTCTCCGGCTGCTTCGTGCTCCCCGTGGAGGACTCGCTCGAGTCGATCTTCGACGCCGTCAAGCAGATGGCGTTGATCCACCAGGCAGGCGGCGGGACAGGCTTCTCCTTCTCGCGCCTGCGCCCCAGGGGCGACATCGTGCGCAGCACGCACGGGACGGCGAGCGGGCCCGTCTCCTTCATGCGGATCTTCGACACCGCCACGGACGTCGTGAAGCAGGGCGGGCGGCGGCGTGGCGCGAACATGGCTGTGCTCGCCGTCTCCCACCCGGACATCGAGGAGTTCGCGGCGGCCAAGTCGCGGGCTGGGCAGTTCGAGAACTTCAACCTCTCGGTCGGTGTCAGCGACGAGTTCATGCGCGCTGTCGAGGCTGGCGCGCCCCACCTCCTCGTCAATCCCCGCACGGGTGACACGGTGTGCGAGCTTGTCGCAAGCGAGCTCTTCGACACCATGGCCACGCAAGCCTGGCGCACCGGCGATCCCGGCCTTATCTTCCTAGATCGTCTGAACGAGACGAATCCCGTACCGGCGCTCGGGGCGATCGAAGCGACGAACCCCTGTGGCGAGGTACCGCTCTTGCCCTATGAGGCGTGCAACCTCGGCTCGATCAGCCTGCCGAGGATGCTCGCCGACGGCGCGGTGGACTGGGAGCGGCTGCGGGCGACAGCGCGGCTCGGCGTGCGCTTTCTCGATGACGTAATCGAGGTCAACCGCTACCCGACACCGGAGGTCGAGCGCGCGACCAAGCAGACACGCAAGATCGGGCTCGGCGTGATGGGCCTAGCCGAACTGCTGGCGCTGCTGGGGATTCCCTACGACTCGGACGACGCGATCGCGCTCGGGTCCCGGATCGGCGGGACGATCCGGGACGCGGCACGCGAAGCGTCGGAGGAGTTGGCACGGGAGCGAGGTCCCTTCCCGGCCTTCGAGCGCAGCGAGCTGCACACCCGTGGCGATGCGCCGCGGCGCAATGCCCAACTGATCTCAATTGCTCCGACGGGCACGATCTCGATCATTGCCGGCACCACGGCGGGGATCGAGCCGATGTTCGCGATCTCCTACGTGCGCAACGTACTCGGCCGCCGACTGATCGAGGCCAATCCGTTCTTCGAGCGGCTCGCGCGAGAGCGCGGCTTCTACAGCGACGAGCTGCTCGCCGATATCGCCCGCATCGGCGGGGTGCGCGATCACCCCGGCGTGCCGAAGGAGGTCCGGCGCGCATTCGTGACGGCGCTCGAAGTCGCACCCGAGTGGCACCTGCGCATGCAGGCTGCTTTTCAGCAGCAGGCAGACGCCGCCGTGTCCAAGACCGTGAACCTGCCGCCTCACGCCACTGTGGAGGACGTGCGTCGGATCTACCTGGAAGCGTGGCGAATGCGGGTCAAGGGGATCACGATCTACCGTTACGGCTCCAAATCGAACCAGGTGCTGACGTTCCTCTCCGATGGCCCCGGAGGCCCGCGCCCCCCGGTGGGGGTCGAAACCGAGTACGCGGGCGGTTGCGTCGGCTACACCTGCGAGTTCTGACCGGAGAGCGCCAGTGGATGCAGGGCGCGCTTGCCCAGCGCCCGTCCGAGATGCACCCTGTCTGATGGACTGGCCGCAGGGCCAGATGCGAGCGGGAGCCGGTTCGAGCCCGGCTGCGACGGGATGGAGCTAGCCGGACTCGAACCGAGAGCGAGGCATGGACGCTGAGCGCGGGAGCCGGTTCGAGCCCGGCTGCGACGGGATGGAGCTAGCCGGATTCGAACCGGCGACCTCCTGGGTGCGATCCAGGCGCTCTCCCAACTGAGCTATAGCCCCAAGTGGGTTGCGCGGGCGCGGCAGAAGGGCCGGCCGGCGCCCACCAAGGATATCGGCGCCTCGACCGCGCGAGGCGGCAGGCGGGGCCTACATTTGCCCTCGATGGATCCCGAGACGCTCGTCTTCGGCGACGACGGCCGCATCCCGAACTCGGCCCTGCCCGTGCTCGTCTACCGCGGGGTCGAGGCGGCCGCGGACGGGGATCGCTGCGAGGCGCTCTTCGCCCGCAACGGCTGGCGCGGCGCCTGGCGGGACGGCATCTATCCCTTCCACCACTTCCACTCCACCGCTCACGAGGTGCTGGGGATCGCGCGCGGCGAGGCCGCGGTCGTGCTGGGCGGGTCGCGGGGGCGGCGGGTCGAGGTCGGCCCCGGCGACGTCCTGGTCCTCCCCGCCGGAACCGGGCACTGCAACGCGGGCGCGAGCGCCGACCTGCTGGTCGTCGGGGCGTACCCGGACGGTATGCGCTGGGACCTCCGGCGGGGCGACCCGGCGGAGCGGGCCGAGGTGCTCGCCAACATCGCCCGCGTGCCGCTGCCCGCCGCGGACCCGGTCGAGGGCCCGCGGGGCCCGCTCGCGCGGCTCTGGGCGAAGCCCGGCGGCCGAGGCTAGCGGCGCGCAGCGCCCCGCGGCCGGCCGGCCCGGCGACCGGCGCGAGGCCGGCCGCCGGGCCGGGCGCCTCTACCGCAGCGCCATGTTCGGCTCGCCGAGGGCGTTCAGCCCGTTGGCCGAGATCGAGCACGTGCCGCCGCGCGGGGCGCCGCCGTTGTACGCCTGGCGCACGCAGTTGCGCAGCGCCATCTGCGCGTAGTAGTCGGGATGGAGGCTCTCCTGCACCTGGTAGTCGGTGTAGGAGGCGGTCACGGTGCGGATGCCCTGGAACCACTCGATCTTGTCGACGGCGCCGGAGTCGTTCCAGTAGGTCACCCCCGCCTCCTCGAGCCGCCCGACCGTGTTCTCGCAGAGCCGCCGCCCGTCGAAGGCGTGGCGGATCTCCAGGTACTTGATGTTCGGCAGGCCCGATTGGGCGCCTGCGTTGAACACCGAGTTGTCGATCGTCGGCAGGATCGTCGAGTTGGCGTAGTCGGCGTCGGCGTTCCAGAAGCCGCAGCCGCCGGTCGTCTGCCGCGTGTACCCGGACTGCGGGTAGCGGAAGCCGGAGCCGTTGGGGATCGGCGAGGGGTAGTCCTGGAGCAGGAGCGTCCACTGCGAGCTCGAGTACCCGGCCCGCTGCATGGCCGTGGCCACGTTGAGGATCGCGCCCCGGATCGCCGCCGTCTGCGCGGTCACGTTCGAGGACGTGAAGTTGCGCGTGACGACGTCGTCGTCCTTGCAGTAGTCCGGCCACCACGACGGCGAGTAGAGGAAGTCCTCCACGCAGTCGGTGACGATGTCGGCGAAGTTGTAGTTGTTGCCCCCGATCGAGAGGACGACCATGCGCACGTTGTGGGTCGCGGCCCAGCTCTGGAGCATCTTCGCCTGGCCGACGTCCCCGGCGCCGTCGTCGTAGAAGTCGATCCCGGGCTTGAAGTTGCCGCTTCCGTCCCAGAAGGTCGACGTCTTGGCGCCCGAGCAGGCGAAGTCCACGCCCCGGACGCCGCCCCCGATGTACGCCTCCTCTGACTTGGAGCGGTCGCAATGCGGGATCACCGGGCCCGCCGTCGTGTCGTCGTAGGCCGTGGGCCCGAGGGCGTCCACGTACTGCTCGCCGTTGGCCGTGTTGCCCGCCCAGCGGCCGGATTCGCCGGAGATGTAGGAGTCGCCGAGCGCGGCGACGTACGGCGTGCCCACCCCGGGCCCGTCGGCGCGGGCGGGGGCGGCGGCTGCGAGGGCGAGGGCCGCGGCCGCCGCCAGCGCCAGGATCGTGGCACCGGCAAGCGGCCGCGTCCTTGCGGTGCTTCTCATCTCTCCTCCTGGGGATTTGGGGCGGGCCCTTCCCGCCCCGGCTGGCGCGACTCTATGCGCCCCGCCGGTCGCCGTCCAGTGGGCGCGATGCTGCCACCCGGTCCATCCCCCGGCTATACCCTAGGCCGATGCGGATAGACCGGCTGCTCGCCGAGCGGCGGCCAGTGTTCTCGTTCGAGTTCTTCCCACCGCGCACGCCGGAGGGCCACGAGACGCTGTTCGCGACCGTCGAGACGCTGCGCGGCCTCGAGCCCGACTTCGTCTCGGTCACCTACGGCGCCGGCGGCGCGACCCGCAAGGGCACGGTCGAGACCGCGAGCCGGATCAAGCGCGAGTACGGGATCGAGGCGATGGCCCACCTGAGCTGCGTGGGCGAGACCCGGGGCGGCCTGGTCGAGATCCTGGACCGCATGCGCGAGAGCGGGATCGAGAACGTGCTCGCGCTCCGCGGCGACCCGCCGCTGGGCGAGGAGCGCTTCACCCCGCCGCCGGGCGGGCTCACGAGCGCGGCCGAGCTGGCCGCGTTCATCTCCGCCGGCTACGACTTCGCGATCGGCGGCGCCTGCTTCCCCGAGGTCCACCCGGAGGCGCCGAGCCTCGACGCCGACCTCGACTACCTGAGGACCAAGGTCGAGTCCGGGGCGAGCTTCCTGATCACGCAGCTCTTCTTCGACAACCGCGTGTACTTCGACTTCGTCGAGGCCGCCCGCGCCAAGGGGATAGCCGTGCCGATCATCCCCGGCGTCATGCCGATCACCGCCTACACCCCGCTGCGGCGCTTCTGCGAGCGCTGCGACGCCTCGATCCCGGAGCCGCTCGCGGCGGCGATCGAGTCGCTGGGCGGCGACCCCGAGGACGAGGCGCGCTTCGGGATCGCGTACGCGGCGCGCCAGTGCGAGGAGCTCCTCGCCGGCGGCGCCCCCGGCATCCACTTCTACACCCTCAACCGCGCCGAGGCCACGCAGGCCGTGCTCGGCGCCCTGCGGGTGGCGCGCCCGTGGGAGCGAAGCGAGGCGGCGCCGGCGGTCGCCGACTGAACGGATAGATTCGGGTCATGGCGAGCTTTCCCTACCGCGGCCACCGGATCGCGTACGACGAGCACGGCGAGGGGGATCGCGTCCTCGTCCTGATCCACGGCCTGCTCATGAACCGCCGCATGTACGACGGGCTCGCTCCCGAGATGGCGGCGCGCGGCAACCGCGTGATCACGGTGGACCTGCTCGGCCACGGCGAATCGGTCGGCCCCGCGGACATGCGGGCCTACGGGATGCGCGCCTTCGCCCAGCAGGTCGTCGCCCTGCTCGACCACCTCGAGCTCGAGGACGCGGTCATCGGCGGCACGTCGCTGGGCGCGAACGTCAGCCTCATGCTCGCCTGCGAGCACCCCCGGCGGGCCCGGGGCCTGGTGATCGAGATGCCGGTGCTCGAGAACGCGCTGCTCGCGGCGGCGCTGATCTTCACCCCGATCATGGTCGGGCTGCGATTCGGCCAGCCGCTCCTGCGCGCCGTATCGGGGCTCGCCAACCGCATCCCCCGCACCCACTACCTGGTCGACATCCTGCTCGACTGGGCGCGCCGCGATCCGGCCATGTCGCGGGCCGTGCTCGAGGGGGTCCTTTACGGCCAGAGCGCCCCCGGCTTCGAGGAGCGCGAGCGGATCACGGTGCCGGCGCTCATCATCGGCCACCCCGCCGACCCCCTGCATCCCTTCTCCGACGCCGGGATGCTGGCCGAGGAGCTGCCCAACGCCCGCCTCGTGGACGCCAACTCGATCCTCGAGTGGCGCCTCAGCCCGGGGCGGCTCAACGACGAGCTCGCCCGCTTCCTCGACGAGGTCTACGCGGTCCCCGCCGCCGAGGCGGGCGGCGCCGCGGCGGCGAGCGCCGGCGCCTGAGCGGGGCGCGCATCCGCTAGCCTGCCCGGCCCGATGGCCTCGCGCAAGGAGGACAAGGAGCGGCTTCGCCAGGCCCGGCTCGAGGCCGAGCGGCGCGAGCAGTCGGCGGCCCGGCGCCGGCTCATGGTCGGCTACGCGGCCGCCGGGATCCTGGCGCTCGCGATCCTCGTCGGCGTGGTGGTCGCGATCGCGGGCGGCGGGGGCGGCGGGAGCAGCGGCGGCACCCCGCCCGGCGCCCACATCGTGACCAGCCTCCAGTACGGCGGCGGCCAGACCTTCGGCGCCAAGCCCGACCCGCGCACGGGCACGCCGCCGCCCCCGGTCCGGGACGCGAACCTCGCCGCCGCGGCCAGGAAGGCCGGCTGCACGCTCGAGCTCAACCTCCCCGACGAGGGGAACAACCACGTGAGCGGCCGCGTCACCTACCACACGAACCCGCCCACCTCCGGCAACCACAACCCGGTCCCCCAGGCCGACGGCGCCTACGTCACCCATCCCCAGCCCGAGCACCTGGTCCACTCGCTCGAGCACGGGCGGGTCGAGGTCCAGTACGCGCCCAGCCTGCCGGAGAAGGACCAGCTCGCGCTGCTCGGCGTCTTCCAGGACAGCCCCGGCGGGATGCTGCTCTTCCCCAACCCCGACATGCCCTACGCGGTCGCGGCCACCGCCTGGACGAAGCTGCTCGGCTGCAAGCGCTACGAGGGCCAGGCGACGCTGGACGCGATCCAGGACTTCCGCGACGAGTTCCGCGGGCGGGGGCCCGAGGCGGTCTCCTACCCCAACCTCCCGAGCGACTTCGGGGGCTGAGCCCGGCCCGGACCGCCGCTCGGGCGCGCGGGCTGGCGCCCGCGCTAAGCGGCGGGCGCCCGGTACGCGGGAAAGAACCCGCCGGAGGCCGCCCGGCCGGCGCTCAGGCGCTCGTAGGCGACCGGGTCGCACACGACCTCGTGGGTCACGAAGGGGAGCGTCGCGTTCGCGAAGCCGCGCTTGAACCGCTCCAGGCCGTCGCCAGGCTCGAGGCCGCCGCCGAGGTTGAGCGGCAGCCCGAGCTCGTCGGCCAGGCCGAGCATCGCCGCGACCACGTTCTTGAACGGCGAGTCGGCGAGCCGCGCGCCCGCGGTGCCGCCGAGGTAGTAGTGGAGGAGGCCGTCGGAGATCGCCGCGATCGCTCCCGCGGCGACCGCCCCGCCGGGGGCGCGGGCGAGCAGCAGCCACGAGCGCTCGAAGGCGAGGACCGCCCGCAGGTACCCGGCCGAGAAGAAGTAGCGCTCGGCCGCCCCCGCGCGCCGCATCGTCTCGGCGTAGAGCGCGTGGAACGCGGCGACCTCGCGCTCCCCCGCCGCCGGGCCCTCGCGCAGCTCGACGGCGTAGCCGCGTCGCTCGTTGCGGCGCACCTGCTCGGCCAGCCGCGGCCTCAGGCGCCGTGGCTTCGCCGGGTCGTGGACCTGCACGGCGCCGCGGGGCCGCCCGCCGGCGAGGCAGCGGGCGCCGGCGAGCCGCTCGCGCACGAAGACGCTGACCAGGCCCGTCGCGCCCCAGTCCACGCCGCCGGGCTCGGGAGGCGAGCCGGGGCCCGAGACGCTGGCGCCCGGGTAGCCGTAGGGCGAGGTCGCGTCGCGCAGCCCCGTGCCCGCGATCTCGCGCACGATCACGGGCAGCGCCGCGGCCGCGTCCCCGCTCTCGATCAGCAGCGTGTGGGTGGCGCCCTCCGCCTCGAGGAACGGGCGCGAGCGGAAGAAGTCGGGGCTCTCGGCGGCCGCTCCGCGGTCGGCGATCAGCTCGGCGCGGGCGCTCGCTCCCACCCCGTGAACTCCTCCGGCAGAAGGCCCCAGACCTCGTTGTCCACCGCGTCGGCCCCGCGGCGGATCGCCCGGCGCATGACGCCCTCGCGCTTGAAGCCGAGGTGCGTCACGACGCGCTTCGCCGCCTCGTTGGTGGCCGGGATCTCGGCGTGGATGCGGTGCGCCCCGTACTCCTCGAAGGCGCGGATGCAGGCCTGGCGCTCCGCCTCGCGCGCCACCCCGCGCCCCCAGGCCTCCGGGTCGCCGATCAGGACCGCGAGCTCGGGCCCGGTCTGGCGGTCGAGCCCGAAGAGGGCGACGAAGCCGACGGGCTCGGTCCGCCCGCCGAGCACGATCGCCCACTTGCGGTCGCGGCTTGCATCCATCGCGCGCTCGACCCAGGCGCGCGCGTCCTCGGCGCTGAAGCTGGCGCGGCTGCCAACCAGGTCCGCGGTCACGCGCGGGTCGTTGAACCAGCGGTGGACCGCGGGCGCGTCCTCGGGCCTGAAGTCGCGGAGGGTGATCTCGGCCATCGGCGAGCCAGGCTACCCGTAGAGGCCGTGGCCGGTGACGAGCAGCCTCAGGGTGCGGGCGAGGATGCGGAGGTCGAGGGCGAGCGAGCGGTGCTCGACGTACCAGACGTCAAGCTCGATCCGCTCCTCCCACGGGATCCCGGCGCGCCCGTTCACCTGCGCCCAACCCGTGATCCCCGGCTTCACCTCGAGGCGGCGGCGCTGGCGCGGCGTGTAGAGCGCGACCTGCGCCTCCAGCGTCGGCCGCGGCCCCACGATCGCCATGTCGCCGCGCAGGACGTTGACGAGGTTCGGGATCTCGTCGAGCGAGAAGCGGCGCAGCAGCCGACCGACCCTGGTCACCCGCGGGTCCCCTTCGAGGACGGGCGTGCCCACGCCGACCGGGTCCGCGCCCAGGTGCATCGTGCGGAGCTTCAGGAGCTCGAACGGCCTGCCGTCCTTGCCGGCGCGCCGCTGCCGGTAGATGACCGGACCGGGCGAGTCGAGCTTGATCGCGATCGCCGCCAAAAGGAGCAGCGGCGAGGCGACGACGAGCGCCACGCTCGCGACCACGATGTCGAGCGCCCGGCTCAACGCGTCCCCTCGGCGTGCTCCCAGCGCGCGGGCACGCCCCGGCGCAGGTAGTCGTAGAGCGCCAGGCCGCCGGCCGCGATCACGCCCACGTAGTAGCGCGCGACCCGGAAGGGGGCGAGCGGCACCAGGGGCGCCAGCGCCGCCGCGGCCAGGACGGCCGCCTGGGCGGCGAGCATGACCGCGTAGACGGCGCCGTGCCCGAGCAGGGCCACGTTGGCGGCGAGGGCTACGACGTGCAGCACGGGCAGCAGGTAGCGCAGGCCGCGGTGCGAGTAGATCTCGAACGCGTAGAGCGGCGGGTAGCCGCGGGGGTCGAGCATGCCGTGGCGGAGGATCGTCGCCCAGGCGCCGGTGAGCATGCGGCGCTTGCGGGCCAGCTCGGATCCCAGCGTCGCCGCCGGCCGCTCGACGGCGACCGCGCGGGGCTCGTAGACCGCCCGCCAGCCGCGCTTGGTGAGCTCGAACGGAAGCGAGATGTCCTGGCCGCGCGTCGGCTCGAGCGCGATGTACGCCTCGCGGCGGACGGCGTTGATCGCCCCGTTGCCGGCGGTCACCCCGGCGAGCCTGGACTCGGCGTCGCGGATCGCCATCTCGTAGCGCCAGTAGAGCCCCTCCTGGCTCGCCCCGCCACCGCCCTCGAGGCGGAGCTGGCCGCAGGCGTAGCCCACGCGCGGGTCGGCGAAGCGGGCGACCAGCTCCGCCAGCGCGTCCGGGCGCCAGACCGCGTTCGCGTCGGCGAAGGCGAGGATCTCGCCGGTCGCCTGCTCGGCGGCGGCGTTCAGGGC